>JAABUJ010005876.1_pt1 | contig 12103 bp, 16 predicted proteins | sample 5559131 | NCBI WGS metagenome assembly JAABUJ01 (sample SAMN10711875, study PRJNA513366) | rock metagenome | isolation source: Antarctica rocks | place: Antarctica: Victoria Land, Mt New Zealand nord | collected 2016-01-07
GCATCGCCTGATTGGTGGTTGGGCGACTCATGCCGGCGCCACCGGGGATGCTAGCCGGGGTCTGGGGTGGCCACGCGCGTCAGGCAGGCACGCTCCACCACGCCGAGGCGGCGAGCACGACGTCGCCTTGTCCGCGCAACGCCATCGCCGTGGTAGAGAACTCCGGCAGCACGAGGCGCCGGCACTTGCGGCCTCACGGACCGCTCGATCAGCACGAACGAGATTGACCCGAACGTCGCCCAGGACGAGCGGGAGCTGAACTGCAGCGGCGTTGCACTGCTGATCACTACCCCAGGCGACGCGCTGATCACGTCAGGCGCCGACATCCTCCTCAGGCGCGGGGTGAGACGTCTGACCTTTGACCTGGCCCTCGTTGCCGATCTTGGGCGTCGCCTCGGCGTTGGCGCGACCAGGGTCCTCGTTAGGCGCTCCAGCCTCACCGACTGGACGGCCGACCCCCGGTGAGGGCAGCGGACGCTCCTCGGGCTCAGACTCACGGGGCTCAGACTCGGTTCCTTCGAACATCGTCTCCTCCTCCGGTATCGCCACGCCGCAGGCGTGGCATTGCTCGTGAAGCTACCAGACCGGCTGCCCCAACCGAGCAGGGCCCGGGGAGGGCATCAGGGGGGTGCGTCAGGAGCCCAACGCCATCCTGGCGCCTATTGGTTGTCTAACTCGAGAGCTTGGTGCCCTCGGGGCCGCGCTTCCGCTTCGCATATCGACGATGTGCAAGCGGTCCGGGCGGCTAGACGCCTGATCGTTCTGTCGCCCACGCGGTGGGGATGCTCGTGGCGCTGAGACAATGTGGAGTGCCTGGTGATTCAGCACTCCGGGCTCTCGCCGTCTGTGGGGGGCCGACTCGCGACCAACGTCATCAGAACTTCGCACGCCAAGACCTTTACAGGCCGCTCTGGCGGCCTATTCAGGTGTCAGAGGTTGTAGACATAGACCCGGCGCAGCGGCTCTCATCTGTCAGGTGGAGGTCGGGGCCCACTGCTTGCGGGGTCGGCTGGCTAGCGACCCACCGCCTTGAGTCAGGCCTCAAAGGGCCCCGGGCTCGCACCACCCCTTCTCTCATCTCTTCGCGAGCCGCGTAGCAATTCCCGGAAGGAGGTGAACACTGAATGTCCGTCCGTCGCCGGTGGCGTATCGCGTGGGTGCGCCGTAGCTTCGGCTGGCCCACGCGCCGCGCGGTCGTGCTGCCACGCGCCCAGCTCGCCGACTGATCCGTTCCACGGCCTGCCCGGCGCCATGAGCAGCGAGATCAATATCGTGCAGAAACCGCAGCTGGCCGCCCTGCTCGCCGACTAAGAGCGTCTCACGACGCCCTCCGTAAGCGATCCCACTGGCGCGGAACGACCCAATTTCGCCCCGTTCTTATCAACCTCAGTGCCAGGCGGCGCCCGCGGCGAGCAGCAGCTGCCGGGCGGCCAGCACGCGAACCGCGGTCGGGTCAGCCATCCGGCGCGTGCGGCCCCGCGGACCGAGGCGGCTCGGAAGGGAGAGTTGCGAGCGGGTCGAAGTCCCGACCGAACCGGGTGGGGCGGCGCCCTGCGCGAGCCGGCCGTCGCGCAGGTCGCTGCCCCTCGGCCACTACGAGCAGGAACAGGAACCATTGGCCGTGCGGGGGCGCCGTGGCAGCGAACGGCGCCAGCGCCCGCGCCCCAGTGTCAAGGCGTCCGCTGCGGACAGGCGAGACTGCGGGTCGCCTTCAACGCTCTCGACCACGCCGAGGTGCCACCCCAGCATCGCCGCTTGGATCGCGCACCGGGTCAGGAGGGCGCTGCGGGAGGGAGTGCCCACCCCCGACGGGACAGGGCTTCGCGCAGAGCGAGCATCGTGCCCGCACCTGCGGTCGACCAGCGCCGCGTCTGACGCGCGAGCCCGCCACGCCGGGTCCCCGTGTCTGCCGCGCGGTCGACCGACTCCTGCACAAAGCGGATGACCGCCGCGGGCGCGAAGGCCGCCGCCCGGAGAGTGGTGAGCGCATCGGCCGCCCATCGCTCACCCTCGGTTGGAGGTCGCGCGGCCTGCGGACCGGACGCCGGCGGCACGGTGGTCGTCACCGGAGCGCGGCGGCCCAGCGCAGCATCGCCAGCGCGGGCCGCGCCAGCTTCTTGGCGCGGCTGCCGAGCAGCCGCTCGGTGAGCAGGCGGTCAGCGGCGCGCGCCGGTCCCTCGGCGAGTGTCGGGTAGGCGTGGATGGTCCGCGAGACGTCGCTGATCGGCGCTTTCCGGCTGATCCAGGCGGTCAGCTCGGCGATCACCTCGCCGCCGGCAGGCGCGCAGACGGTGGCGCCCACCAGCCGCCCGCGCGGGTCGCCGACCAGCTTGGCGAAGCCGTAGGCCTCGCCCGCTGTCAGCGCTCGATCCAGGGCCGCATAGTCGCGCTCGGTGATCTGCGTCCGCTCGCCCCACTGTTCGCGCGCCTGGTCCTCGGTCAGCCCGATCCGGGCCACCTCAGGGTCGGTGAACGTGACCCACGGAACCGTGCTCGAGATCTTCTGGCGCGCGGCGAACAGAGCGTTGGGCGTGGCGATCCGGGCGTGGTGGGCGGCGACGTGGGTGAACGGGAGTAGACCGGTGACGTCCCCGACGGCGTAGATCCGCCTGGCGCTCGTGCGCAACCGCGCGTCGACCGCCACGGCACCCCCCTCTGTGAGCTCGACCCCGACCGCCTCCAGTCCGAGATTGGTGGTGCGCGGGCGGCGTCCGGTGACTACCAGCACGCGGTCGAATTCAACCGGCGCGTGGGCGCCGTCGAGCACGAGCTCATAGCCGTGTTCGGCTTGCCTGATCGCGGTCGCACGGGCACCGACCAAGATCCTGACTCCCTCTCCTTCGAGCCGAGAGCGGACGAGCTCGCTCGCCTGCGGCTCCTCCCGAAGCAGCAGCCGGTCGGCCAGCTCGACGACCGTCACCTCGGCGCCGAGCCTGGCCAGCGCCTGGGACAGCTCGCAGCCGATCGGACCTCCGCCCAGCACGAGCAGCCGCCTGGGCAGCTCGCGCAGCCCCCACACGGTGTCGGTGGTGAGCGGGTCGGCGTCGGCGAGACCCTCGATCGGCGGGAGCAGCGGCCCCGAGCCGGTGGCGATGATCGCCGAGCGCCAGCGCAACTCGCGTCCGCCCGCCTCGATCCGTCCCGGCTCGGTGAAGCGCCCATCAGCCTCGATCACCTCGACGCCGGCCGCCCGCAGATGCTCGGGTGAGTCCTGTGGCGCAATCGCGTGGATCACCCCCCAGACCCGCCCCATCACCCGGGCGAAGTCGATCTGCGGATCGATCGCGGGCAGCCCCAGTGCGTCGGCGTGGCGCATTCGGTGGGCGGCCGTGGCGCTCGCGATCAGGCTCTTAGACGGCACGCATCCCGTCCACAGGCAGTCCCCACCGGTCCGGTCACGCTCGACGAGCGCCACCCGGGCGCCGATCCCGGCGGCGATCTGCGCCGCGACCAGCCCACCGGTGCCGCCGCCGAGGATGACCAGGTCGTACCGGCATGTCATGGCGCGGGATACAGGGGCAGCAGCCGCCGGAGCTGCGCATTCTCACGCGGATCCAGGACAGAGTGCTGAACGCAGGCGAGCACCAGCACGTCCTCCGCCGGATGCGCCATCGCATACGAGCAGGCCTGCAGGCGCTCCTGCGCCGCGCGCACGTCAGCATCGGCAGCGACCTCGCCGCGCTGCATCGCCTCCCATGCAAGCCGGACGACCTTGGAGTCCATGAACGCGTGCACCACGAAAATCAGCGCGCGCGATCGCCCGCGCAGCAGCCGCAGGACGCCGGCGCGGCGGGTGAGACGGCTCGCCCAGCCCAGCGCGCCGGGATCACCAGCGGGTGGCGGGCGATCACGGGGCTGTCGCAACCGCCACGATCCAGGGTCGCCGATCGAAGTCCATACTTCCAAACGCCTCCATGAACAGATCACGCGCGCGGAGATCGCGCGGATCGGTGTCGTCAAGCACGGGCGTCCACCTCCCGCCGACGAACACGCCGTGACAGCTGCGGTTACAGCGCGGATCACTCATCTGCATGTGCTGCCAGGGCACGCGGATGCCGATCCCGCGCTCGAGCTTGCGCCAGACCGCGTCCATCGATACGGCGTGGAAATCCTCGCGCCACCGGGCCGGGTTCCCGACGTAGGCGGCAGGGACGAAACGGTCTGGTCACTCTCGGCCACAACGGCACCGTTCCAGGTCGCCTGCACCGGTCCGGTCTCCCCGTTAGCGCCGACCAGTTGGCGCAGCTTGCTGGTGATCGTGCTCATGTCGTCTCCAATCCGTGCACTGCAAGTCGCCGAATGGACCGGCAGCACTCGGGTAGCAGGTGCTTACGTCGGTGGATCCTGAATGGTTGGACCGGGTAGCGCCATCAAAGGGTTCAATTCGCCCGATACCTGGCCGGTCTCTGCGTCCTGGTGGCGCCCGTGTTCTCCTCCGGCCTCCTCGCCGTGCCTGGCTCGGCGCATGGTCTACGCAATCCTCGTCGGTCTTGGCTCTGTGGTCCGCTGTCGATGAGCGCCATTTATGCGCTGCTGACCTGCGCGATGGTGCCCGGTCCGGTGCTCGCGGGCGTGAGCGGCCTGCTGTTCGGCGCGCTGGGCACCGTGATCGCGATCGTCTCGGCGACGCTGGGCGCGAGTGCCGCATTCCTGATCGCAGGTGGCCTGGCCCAGCGGCCTACGCAGCTCTGGTCACCGGGCGGTTGGGGGATTGGACACAGCGGATCGAGCGCCGCGGCTTCCTTGCCGTGCTGTACGCGAGGATCGCGCCCGGCGCTCCTCGCCCTGGTCAGCTATGCCGCGAGTACGACTGCGGGAGTTCGCCGCCGCAACATGATCGGCGCATCTCCGCCAGCGTTTGCCCACGCGGCGTTCGGCGGCAGCATCGGCAACTACCCGCCCCCGCAGGCCCTGGCGGGCTCGGGGTGCTCGTCGCGATGTCGCTTGGCGGTGCTCTGCTCCCGTGCGGACACGCAGAGGACGGGCGGCGGGTTAGCGTCGGCGGGCGGGGGTCCGAATCCTTCGGGCACCCGCGGGGGTCTTATGAGGGATGGTTGCGTCCGATCAAGCGGTGATCACCGTGTATACCCTTCCGACCTGCGTTCACTGTGTGCGCGCCAAGGCGCTGCTCGCCCGGCGGGGCGTCCGCCACGAGGAGGTCGATGTCAGCGGCGTCCCGCGGTTTCGGCACTGGCTAGAGGAGCAGACAGGTGGTAGGACCGTGCCGCAGATCGTCATCGACGGTATTCCGATCGGAGGTGCTGACCGACTCGCCAGACTTGACCGGAGGGGCATCCTCAGCGCAATCGCTGAGAACGAGCAGTTCCCGATCGCGCGCGAGCAGCGGCGAACCTCCCCGCATTCCCTGGCGCACTGAGCGGCAGCGCGGCTCAGAGGTCAGCGCGGAGTGTCAGCGGTGCAACGACTTGAGCTCAGGTTCGACCGCGCGGGTCGGATCGTCGAGGCCAAGCGCGAGGCCCCCAAGCGCAAGCCAACCCGGTGACCAGCGCCGAAGCGTCCGTTGATGCCGGCGCAACGCGGTGAACATCTCGCTGGATGGGCCAAGCAGGCCACCCCAGGCGCCAGCGCGGGCCAGGAAGTGATCGCATCAACGCGAGACGCGCGGGCCTGTCCCGTCGGTAGCCTTGTTCATTTCGAGTCAGCGTCTCGGCCTCTGCCCGTTCTGCGGCCAGGCTGGCGGCTTCGGCCTGCTCAAGACCTCTCCTGAGCAGAGCCGGGCGCCGTCGGCCGCCACCACCGCGTTCGCATCCCCACTCCCAGCTCCCGGCGGAGGATGTTACGCCCGGCCTCGCGTCCGGCTAGACGAAGGCGAGCAAGCTCCAAATACTCGACCCCGGTGTACGGATGCGCCAAGAGGTCGGCCTCATGATCGAGCAGGCCGCAGGAACTCGTTGGACACGGCGCCCGACGCTATGAGTTCTCGCACGCGTCGGGTAGGACCACGGCTCACGATCAGCAGCATGAACCGGGGTGCGCGCGAACAGCGAGCACCCGTAGTCGGGTTCCGGCGTGGACCGTGGCGGTCTCCATCCAATACCGCGGCCTGCGAGCGCTGAACCCGGCTTCCGCGCTTGAGCGTACCGGACTCCGACTGCTTGGTCACGCTGGATCCTGCGCGGCTACCCCAGCGTCTGCGTGCTGGCGATCCGGCCAGAGCATGGACCTGAAACGGAATGACGGGACGCACAGGTCGTCAATGGGCCACGACATCGATCCCGGGCGAGAACGCGACGCGTCCTTTGATCCTGCGGATCCAGGGGTATGGATGTCGGTAGGTCCACACGGCATTTCGGCCGCGCTCCCCGTCGATCTCGAGGTGGTAGTAGCTGGCCAGGCCCTTCCACGGGCAGAGAGTCTTCATTTGACTCTTTTGCAACAGGGTCTCGTCGACGCTCCGCATTGGGAAGTAGTGATTGCCCTCAACGACGACCGTGTCGTCGCTCTGGGCAACGGTGACGCCTTTCCACATCGCCCTCATGCGACGCCTCTAGTTCGTGCCGGCTCGGCCCAAGAAGACGTCTGAAAGGGAATGAAAGTGTGCGGCATTTGCAATCCGATCTGTATGCGAGCGCCACCGATTGACGCTGTGATGGTTCTGACGCTGCTGACGCCTCGGAGGATTCTGCGTCGGCTTTGGTGGCGTCTCGTCACTACAGTCCGCGAGGAGCTTCCGTGGCCGCCCCACTGTCGACAGACCACGATGAGCAGCGACTGGTCGAGCGTGCTCAGGCCGGGGACAGGGATGCCTTCGGGGCGCTCGCCCTGCGGTACGCCCCGCGACTGCAGCGCACGATCTTCCGGATAACCCAGGACCGCGATGCCGCCGAGGACGCGGTCCAGGAGGCCCTAACTCGAGCGTGGGTCAACATCGGTCGCTTCGAGCGACGCGCCCGGTTCTCGACGTGGCTGACCCGGATCGGCATCAATGAGGCCTACGACACCGTTCGCCGGGCGACACCCGAGACGCTCGAGCTCGACGATCAGGTCGGGCAGCGGATCCCGAACTGGGGCAATCGGCCCGACGCGGTGTTCGAGTCCCGCGAGTTCCTCGACGCGGTCGAGCAGGCGCTGAGCCGCCTTCCGCTTGCCCACCGCACCGCGGTCATCCTTCGCGACGTGGAGGGTTTGAGCACCAGCGAGACCGCGGAGATCCTCGAGGTGGGCGAGCGGGCCCTGAAGAGCCGGCTCCATCGCGGGCGGATGGCGCTCCGCGCCGAGCTCGATCAGTACTTCAAGGCTGGATACGTCTCCTGACCGCCCAACGACGAGCAGGCCTACTCCACTCACCCAGCTTCGGTGTGATCAGCGCCTGCTGGCGGCGCCTCGAGCGCGCGTAGACCCGAGACGGCTCGGGCGAGGTTTCTCAGCATCCGCCGACAGCTGGGGCACCAACGAACATGACGCTTGACCGCGGTGGCAGCCTGTGTCTCGAGGTCCTGGTCGAGGTAGTCGCCCATGTCCGCTCGGACCTCGCGGCACCGTTCGCGATGTCGTTTGACTGGGTTGATCGTGTGGTTCATGGGCGCCTCTTCAGGGTCCTGGGTCCAGCGATGTGCTCAGCTCTGGTTCAGGATATTTGACCCATCCGGACCGAGAAGGATTCAATCTGGTGGCCGGCGCGGCATCGTCAACAAAAACGGCGGCGCGCGCCCTGGCGGTCTGAGGCCGACGCCGGGTCCGGCGGAGGGCTATCGGCCCTAACTCATCATGTCCGATTCTTCTGACGACCCGGCGCGGACCGGATGGCAGACTCTCGCCCGGTCGTATCGAGCCGCATCGCCGCCGGATGCAGAGGGCGGAGAATATGCGGGCGGTGCGAAGCGAGGAACTCGACGCCTACGTCGATCTGCTCCGCGCCGGAGATCAGGGCCGGGCGTTCTGCGAATCATGCGCGGCTTCGAGCGCACCGCGGTCAAGCAACGTCTGTATGAGAGCGTCCTGCGCGAGCCCGCTACCCGATCCAGCCGTGTGGGGTGCCAGAGACCCCGCGCTCAAGCTCGCTGTTCAGGGCGAGGATGTCCGCCGGGCGGCCGGGCTAGAGCGCATTTCACGAGCTGCCTGCCAAGCATTTCCTGCAGGAGGATCAGGCGCCTGCCATCGCGCGTCACATCGCGGACCTCGCCCGGCGCTGACGCCGCACCCGTCGGTTTCCAGGATCAGTTCAGATCGAGCTGCTCGAGTCCTTTGAGATATCCCTCGGTGTAAGTGGGAAACTGGGCGACGGTGTCGGTCATGACCGAGATCAGGATCTGTGCCTTGATCGCGAGCGCGGCGTAGTGGATCCATTCACCGGCCATCGGGGCGATCGCCCAGGCTCCGACAAGCACGCCACGGTCGCGGTCAGCGAGCAGCCCGAGCGTGCCGCGCGGTTCACGTTCGAAGGTCGGGGGCGGGCGATCGCCTCGGGGAGCTCGATTTCGGCCGTGGCGAGGTCGATACCGCGTTCAGCGGCTCGCGCGCTGGTCAGGCCGACAGCGGCGATCTCGGGATCAGAGAAGACGACGCGTGGAATCGCCGTGTAGTCGGCGCGGGCGTCCTGGCCGGTGATGTCGGCGGCGGCTATGCGTCCCTGGTACATGCCGACATGGGTGAACGGCTTGACGCCGGTGACGTCGCCGATGGCCCAGACGCCGTCGCCGGTGCGGCAGCGCTCGTCCACGACGATGCCGCGCGACCCGGGTTCGATCCCCAGGGTGTCAAGCCCGAGGCGGCCCATGCCCTCGGGTCGGTCGGTGTCAGCAAGCAGAATCACGGCGATCTTGGCCATGGATTTCACCTCTCAGATTGGGATCGGATCAGTCGGGAAAGATGCAACTCGAGCGGTCCGCGTGGCTCGCCCCGTGGCGCGATGAGCAGCGGGGTGCGATGGCAGGGGCGGCGGACGCGCTACACGCTCGATCTGATCCAGCGTCTGCGAGAGCGCGCTGCCCACGCTGGCTCGTCTGGGGCGAGGACGACAAATTTCAGCCTGTCCGGTTCGCCGAGCGCTCGCGGCCGAGATGCCCACGTCACCCTCACCAGGCTGCCGGGCGCCCGCCACAACCCGACCGTCGACGCGCCGGCCCTCGTCGTAGCGGCGTTGACCGACTTCCTCGCCGACTCGTCGGCGGATTCAACCTCGGCCCGTGAGCGTCGGATGAGTGCGTGGGTAACGCGTTACACAGTGAATCCTTCCGGGTCCGGACCGGATCTAACCAACCGCCATGGTCAGGAGGCGCAATGACATGCCAGACCGCCGGAGACGTTTGCGGTCGCCGCGCGTCCGGCTGCTGCTGACCCTGATTGCGGTCGGGTGCGTGTCGGTCTGGCTGCTGGTGGCCGGCGGACCGACGAGCGCCGATATCTACCGGATCGTGCACCGAGCTGGATGGCTTGCCCCGATTGCGTTCGTGGTGATTTACGATGGGGTGACCGTGCTGTTGTTTCCCGCCGTCGTCGTTACGCTCGCGGGTGGCGCGCTGTTCGGCGTGGTCGCCGGCAGCCTGATCACGCTGGTCGCTGCGCTGCTCGGTGCAACGATCGCGTTCGTGATCGGCCGACGCCTCGGGCAAACGAATGTGCAGCGTCTTCTTGGGGGCCGCGCCACGAGGTGGGAGGAGTGGATGCGCCAGCGGGGATTCGTCGCGCTTCTCTACGCGCGCCTGGTTCCGATCGTTCCCTTCAATCTGCTCAATTACGCCGCCGGGATGACCGGCATCTCGCTGCGCAGTTATGTTGCTGCGACCGCGATCGGCATCGCGCCGGGCACAGTCGCCTACACCGCGCTCGGAAGCACCGCCAGGCATCCGGGGTCGCTCCCGTTCATCATCACGCTGACCGCAGTCGCGAGCCTGACCGTGGTGCTTGCGGTGATCAGCCGTACCCAGCGACGCAACGCGGTGAAGCGTGAAGCGAACACCGATATAAGCATCCCAGCGGAGCCGTGATCGATCAGGCGCTTCGCGCGCAGCTCGCCCCGTCGCTCGATCGCGTCGCCGACAGGCTCGCGGCGCGGGACGTTCCAGCGCTCGGGGTTACCGCGGCGGGGCTGCTTGCCGGGCTGGCCGCGTGCGTGGCCATCGCCGAATCAGCGTGGGCGCTCGCGCTGGTGCTGTGGCTGCTGAATCGTGGCCTCGACGGGCTCGACGGTCCGATCGCGCGCTGGCGGGGCGCCACTGAGCTCGGTGGACTGCTGGACTTCGTGGCCGACTTCGTCGTCTACTCCGGGTTCGTCCTCGGAGTGGCGATCGCCCATCCCGGCGCGCGATTGGCGTGCGCCGCCCTGCTAGCGACGTATCTCGTCAACAACGTCGCGCTGCTCTCGTTCTCGTCGGTGATCGAGCGGCTTGGGCTTGCGCTCGGCGACGAGCGCTCGCTGCGGTTGACGACCGGGATTGCGGAGGGGACCGAGACGATCGTGGTGTACTGCCTGTTCTGTGTCATCCCGGGCTCGAGCACGACGATCGCTTGGGTGTTCGCCGGCTTCGTAGCGATGACCGCCGTCCAACGCGTTGCTGACGCAGCCCGGATCCTGCACCACACGTCGCGGATGGTCACAGGGAGGAGAACCGTCGGGGAGCGAGGGTCAGACTCGTAGGGAAACGGGGTCTGCTCGAACTCGTGTACTCAAGATCGGCGGGAGCGCGAGATCATCCGCTGCCTCAAACGCTACGTCGCCCGCGAGATCTACCACCACCTCACCGGCACCGGTCTGCAGGCCTCACCAGTGACACTAGCCGCCACCCCGTAAGAAAGCCGAACCGAGCACGAGAATACCGATTTGACAACTATAGGAGCGTCAACGCGATGATGGAGGCCTCGAGCTCGCCAACGCGATCTTCGAGTACGTGGAGATCTTTCACAACCGCAGACGCCGCCACAGCGCGCTCGGGATGCTCACTCCCGCCGACTATGAGAGCCTTTACCACCAACAACGAGTAGCTGCCTGACTCGCACAAAACGGGTCCACAAAAGCGGGCCCAGATCACGGGGGCCACAAAAGCGGGCCCAGATCATCCTGGCCGCCTGGCTGTTCAAACGAGTGCTCCCCAAGAAGTGGACGCCGGTCCTCGCCCTCTCGGGGTTGGTAAGCGTCGCGATCTCAGCGATCTTGCTGTTGGTCGCCCTCCGGCCCGGCTCGACCGGGACGGTGGTGCTGTCCTGCTCGGTTACGGCGCCGGGGCCGGAGTCGCCCCCGGACTGTTCCTGGCCGGCTTCAGCGTCCCGTCCAGCAAGATCGGTCCGACCTTCGCGCTCGTCGAGCTCCTGCGTTCAGAGGCGGCCTTCCTCCTTGGTCCGGTGCTGGTGGCCCTGGCGATAAGCGTCGGGTTACCGGGCGGCATCCGGCTGGCGATCGCCATCACGCTGGGGTTCGTCGTCGTCAGCGGACTGACGCTCGTCGGCGTCCCTGTTGGGCGGCGCGCGCCCCCATGACCCCGATCTGGAGGGCTGGTTGACCGGAGACGACACCGCCTATCACTCCCCCCCGAGTGTTCGACCGGGTGCGGAGCGCCTGAAGCCTCGAACCCGCAGGACCGTCGCTCATGAGGCCTTGGTGGTGGGCTGGCTCGTCGTGGACGGCCGGTCAGCGGCAGGTGCCGCTACAGATTGTGACAATAGGCGCGAGCGCCGGCGTTGGCCGGTGCCATCGTGACGGCGCCCACCGCCACGCAGAGCAGCACGGTCAGTCGCCCGCTGGCGCGACGGCGGACAGAGTGCGGCCAGCTCACTGCTCGGCCTGCTCGAAAGCCGCCCCAACCACCGCTTGCGCCGCAGCGCCATACGGGGGCGCGAACGCCTCGATCATGTCGCCCTCGCCGCGCACGAAGACCCCCCGCAGGTTGGAGAATTCGCGGAAGCCCTCGACGCCATGATGGCGGCCACTGCCGCTTTGCCCGATACCCCCGAAGGGCAGTGACGGCAGGGCGCCATGCACCGCGGCTGAATTCACGCACGCGCCCCCCGACGTGGTCCGTCGCAGCACGTCGTCGGCCACCCGCTCGTCCTTTGAGAACACGTACAGGGCGAGCGGGCGCTCGCCTGCGTTCACGTGCCCGATGGCGTCATCGAGCTCGTCGTATGCCTTGACCGGCAGGATGGGACC
>JAABUJ010005878.1_pt1 | contig 12100 bp, 14 predicted proteins | sample 5559131 | NCBI WGS metagenome assembly JAABUJ01 (sample SAMN10711875, study PRJNA513366) | rock metagenome | isolation source: Antarctica rocks | place: Antarctica: Victoria Land, Mt New Zealand nord | collected 2016-01-07
ACGCCCTGCCGCGTAACCGCTACCGCCATGTTCGCTCCCGTCCCAAACTAAGCGGCAGAACGAATCACAAAAGCTGCCCAAACAGGATCACGTCCGAGTCAACGGTCAGGGCGATTGGTATGACACCTGCGGCCGGACTGCCTTGCCATCGGCGCGGTCTCCGGCTTATGCCTCCCGCCAGCAACATGCAAATGGCCGCGGCACCTGTCCGCGCGCCTCGCGCCAGCTGGCCGGAGTAGGATGATGAAGATGGCCGACGGGCTGCAAGCCGCACACCGGCCAACCCTGGGTGCAGGCGCTATCTTGGGTGTGCTCGGCATCGTGTATGGCGATATCGGCACCAGCCCGCTCTACGCGTTCAAGGCCAGCCTCGACCACTTTGCCGAGCAAGGCATTTCGGAATTCGAAGTCCTCGGCATCCTGTCGTTGATCTTCTGGGCGCTCGTCCTGATCGTCACCGTCAAATACGTCCTGCTGGTCATGAGCGCAGACAACCGAGGCGAGGGCGGCATCCTGGCGCTGATGGCCCTAGCCCAGCGGTCGCTGGTCAATCCGGCGCAGCGGATCGGGCTGGCCACGGTCGGGATCATCGGCGCTTGCCTGTTTTTTGGCGACGGCGTCATTACTCCCGCCGTTTCCGTGCTCTCGGCAGTCGAGGGCCTCCAGGTCTCGGCGCCGACGCTGAAAACGTTCGTCGTCCCGATCTCGTTTGTCATTATCGTCGTCCTGTTCGCGGTGCAGTGGCGCGGCACTCGCAGTGTCGGCCGCATCTTCGGCCCTATCATGGCGGTCTGGTTCATCAGCATCGGCGTGCTGGGAGCACTCCAGGTCGCCGATCATCCGCGCGTGCTGCTGGCGCTTTCGCCACATTACTCGGCGCTGTTTCTCGCGTCGCATGGCTGGCTGGCCTTCGTCTCGCTTGGCTCTGTCGTGCTGGCCGTCACGGGGGCGGAGGCGCTTTACGCCGACATGGGGCACTTCGGCGCGTCGCCGATCCGCATCGCCTGGCTGCTGTTTGTTCTGCCGTGCCTGGTGCTCAACTACTTCGGCCAAGGCGCCCTGATCCTCGGCCACCCAGACGCGATCGCGAACCCGTTCTTCCTGATGGTGCCCGAGACGCTACGGCTGCCGATGGTCGTGCTGGCGACCTTGGCCACCGTCATCGCGAGCCAAGCCCTCATCTCCGGCGCTTACTCGATCGCCCGGCAGTGCATGCAAATGACCTTCCTGCCGCGCATGATGGTCCGCCACACTAGCCAGACGGCCGAAGGGCAAATCTACATGCCCCAGATCAACTCGGCTTTGATGGTCGGCGTGCTGATCCTGGTAGTCGCCTTCCGCAGCAGCGATGCCTTGACATCGGCCTACGGCATCGCCGTCACCGGGACGTTCATCTGCACCTGCGTCCTGGCCGCCGTGGTGTTCCGGCGGCAGTTCGGCTGGTCGAAGTTCGCCGCTCTGGGCGTGTTCGGCTTCTTCTTCGTGATCGACTCGGTGTTCTTTGCCGCAAACCTGTTAAAGGTGCCCGAAGGCGGCTGGGTGCCGCTGCTGCTCGGCGCCGTCCTGATGGCGCTGATGACATCGTGGAAACGCGGGCGCGACCTGATGCTGGCGCGGTGGCGGCAAGACAGCTTGCCGCTCGCGTCGTTCCTCGCCCGCCTGCCGCAGTCCCGCACCCTGCGCGTGCCGGGCATGGCGGTGTTCCTGACCGGCAACCCCGATTACGTGCCCGCCGCCCTGTTGCACAATCTCAAACACAACAAGGTGCTGCACGAACGGGTGCTGTTTGTGACTGTCGACAACCTGGACGAACCGGAGGCGGCGCCCAACCGTCGAATTGAGGCAGTGGAACTCGCGCCGGGCATCCACCGGGTGCTGCTGCACTACGGTTTTATGGAAAGCCCCAATATTCCGCGTGCGCTAGAGGATCTGAACCTGATCGGCGTTCCCTACGACCCGATGCAGGCCAGCTTCTTCCTCGGCCGTGAGGTGCTGGTGCGCGCCCTGGTGCCGAAGCTGCCGATCTGGCGGCTGTACCTGTTCCTGATCATGGCGCGAAATGCGTCGCCGGCGACCGAGTTCTTCCGCATCCCCAGCGACCGCGTGGTCGAGCTCGGCGTGCGCGTGGCTATCTAGCAAGTCGGGCAATGACCAAGGTCGTGATGCTGCTTGCCCAGGGACCGGCCCAGCCGGAGGGAGATCTGGGCGACCGGATCGAAATGCGCGTGGCCCTGACGCCACAGGCGCAAACCGACGCTGCAGCGTGGGAGATTGGCATCTTGCCCTGGATTGCAATTCGTGAGCGGCCGGGCCACCCCCGACGCACGTCGGAATTGGTTAAGATCGACGGCGGCTGGGCATTGCGCAGCGTTGGCGGCGAGGACGACCCATTATTCAGCCTGGACGTTCAGATCGTCCGTCCAGGCGAGCTGGTGATGGTCCGCCGGCCCGGCGGCGACCAGTTGCTCTACCGCATCGTTGCGGTCGAGCCGGACTGAATCTAATTCGCCGCCAACTATATCGGCTTGGCCAGTATGGTCGGCTCGATCCACGCCACAACCGACTTCGCGGCTACTGCATGACGGCCCTTTGCCGGGGGCCAAGCCGGCAACGGCGAAGTACACTTCAGATGATAGGCGCCGAGCCAGCGCGCGCCACTAACGAGAATTCCCGCATGGTCGGAATGTTGCCAAGCGACCGGTTGCGTCTCCCCACTCATTCCGACGGATGCTGGTTGAACAGGATACGCCGCTCCTCGTCGCTCGGTGGCGCAGACCGGCGCAACTCGCGCCCGAGATCGACGCCGGCCCGCACTGCCGGCCGGTCCTTGATGACCTGACGCCAGCGCGCGACGTTGGGAAGCTCATCCAGCGACTGGCCCAACGGGGCGGCGATCAGTATCCAGGGCCAACACGCGATATCGGCGACCGAATACTCGTCCAGGATGAAGTCACGACCATCCAGTCGGCGCTCCAGCACGCCGAGGCAGCGCTTGTACTCCGCCGCATAACGCTGCTTCGAGTACGGATGCTCGCCAACCGCATAGTTCACGAAATGGCTGAGCTGGCCGGCCATGGGCCCAAGATTGCCGACCTGCCAGAACAGCCACTCCATCGCCTCCTTTTGGCCACGCTCATCCAATGGCATGAACCGTCCGGCACGAGCGGCTAGATGAAGCAGGATAGCGCCAGACTCGAAAGCTGGAACCGGGCGATCGGCGGCGCCATGGTCCACGATCGCCGGCATGCGATTATTGGGGCTGATGGCCAGGAAGTCCGGCTTGAACTGGTCGCCCCGCCCGATGTTCACCGGAATCATCCGATAAGGCAGGCCGCACTCCTCCAACATGATGGAGATTTTCCAGCCATTCGGGGTTGGCCAGTAGTAGAAGTCGATCACGCTGCACCCGCCAACAACGCCTGTGCCTCGCTCGCCGTATAGCCGATCTCGGCCAGCACCTCAGCGGTATGTTCGCCCAGCCCGGGCGCGGGACGCTGGATGCCTGCTTGGGTAGCGGAGAACTGCGCCGCCGGACGAGCTTGCCGCAGGCGACCCGCGACCGGGTGCTCCACCTCCTCGACGATCCCGTTCTGCAGCACTTGCGGATGCTGGATCATAGCCGTGCGCGTCAGCACGGGCGCGCACGGCACGCCTTCACGGGTCAGGCGGTCGAGCCATTCCTGCGCCGGACGCGTGCGCAGGACCGTCTGGGTAAGGGCGAGCCGCTCGTCGATGTGCCATTGGCGCAGCTCCGGGGTCAGGAACCGCTCGTCGTCCAGCCACTCCGGCCGTGCCAACGCGCGGGTGAGTGCGGTCCACTCGCGGTTCGACTGCACGGCCACGCTGATTGGGTTGTCCGCCGTCTCATAGATCAGGTCGGTGAAGCTCGCGGCTTCCTGTTGCGGCAGATGGTCGCCGACGAAGGTCTGGCTGCCCATGTCCGACCCCCACAGGAAAGCGGCCACCGCCCCCAGCATCGACAGCCGGACATGCTGCCCCTCGCCGGTGCGGGCGCGGGCCAGCAACGCGGCGGTGATCGCCTGCGCGGCGACGACGCCGGTCAGCTTGTCGGGCAGGATCGTGCGCACCAACCGCGGACGCGCCTCGTCCGACCCGGCCTGCACCGTTGCCAAGCCGGACACCGCCTGCACCAATGGATCGTACACCGGCTTGCCGGCATACGGCCCGTGCTCGCCGAAGCCGCTGATGGAGACGTAGATCACGCCGGGTGAAACCGCGCGGATAGCCGCCTCGCCAACGCCGACCCGGTCAGCCACGCCGGGACGGAAGTTTTGCACGAACACGTCGGCGCCTGTGGACAGGCGAAGCAGCGCCGCCAGGGCGTCGGGGCGCTTCAGGTCCAGCACGACCGAGCGTTTGCTGCGGTTGTTGTTCAGGAACGACGCCGAGAAGCCACCCCGGCGGTTGGCGGCGGCACGGGTGTGGTCGCCGCTGGGCGCTTCCACCTTGATGACGTCGGCGCCCTGGTCGGCCAGCATCATGGTTCCCAGCGGTCCCGAGATCATCGAGGTCATGTCGATGACGCGATATCCATGCAGCGGGCCAGTCATGGAAATTCCGCCCGGCCTGGGAGGTCGCATCCCTTCTCCCTTTTCCGGCGTCGGGAAAGAGCCGGAGCGAAGGTGGTCAGCGGACCTGCTTCAACGTGTCGAGCTTCACTGGCCCATTCTGGCTCGTAAACGTCAGCGACTGCCCTTGGCTATCCTGCTGCGACACGCCGTTGATGTGGTGGTCGCCGCTGTCGTACGTCGTCAGCTTTCCGTCCTGCTCGATCAGCAAACGCTGCTTGTCGGGAAAAAAGGCGTAGCGCATCGCGTTTTGCGACCCGCTCGTGGATGGCTGGCCGAGATCTTCAGGCCACCATTTCTCTCCGCCGCCCATAGGCTTCATCGGTTCCATAGGTTGCATCGGCTTCATCGGTTCCAAGTCGTGGTCTCCTCTCGGCTTTCTGGCGTTTCAGGTTTTCCGGATTTTTCGCCCGAACGGAATTCGGGCCCAAAGTCGCTCATGCGCGAAGTAAATCGCCATTTTGCTAACCGCGTCCACGCCGCCAATCGCCGCGGATGCGCCGACACTGCCGGTGTACACCCATGCAATCGCCGCGGTCGCAAACGACCCCAATGTCCGGTAGGACACCGCCTTCGCCAGGCTGCGGATTTGCGTGTCGTTGCCCTGTGCCGGCGCCGTGGCGCCTCCTTGCACCAAGCCGAGCGCCACCGTGTCGAACGTCTCCGGATCGATCAGCACGAACCCGCCCATGATCCGGCTATTTGCATACAGATCATAGGCAACCGGACGCTCCAGGGTCAGCACGACGTCGGCCACGTCGTTCGGACCGAGTGCTTCGATCAGTTCGACTTTGAGGGTGTCGAGCGCCACGCGTCCGTTCAGGCGGCCCAGCCGAGCGGTGACGGTACGCGTGCCGAGCTTGAGCAGGAAACGGTCGCCAACCGCGGCCGGGGCATCGGCGGACCACAGCAGGCGCGCGGCCAGGTGGCGGCCGACGCTCGCGGGCTGAGCCGGATCAGCCAGGACATCGCCACGGGACACGTCCACCGGCCGGTCGAGCACGAGCGTGACCGCCTCTCCGGCATTGGCGGCGTTCACGTCGCCATCGGGGCCGAGAATGCGTGCAATCGCCGCCCGCTGTCCGGCTGGCAGGATGGCGACGGCGTCGCCGACCTGGACTGCACCGCCGGAAACCTCACCTGACAGGCCGCGGAACGACGCATCGGGACGGTTGACCCACTGCACCGCCATGCGGAACGGCGACGGCTCGGTCGGCAGCACTGGGACGTTTTCGAGGTGCTCGAGCAGCGTTGGCCCCTTGTGCCACGGGGACGAATCTCCGCGCCGCACCACGTTCTCGCCGCTCAGCGCCGAGAGCGGGATGACCACCAGGCTGTCGAAGCCCAACCCGGCGCAGAACGCGCGCGCCTCCGCGCCGATCTCGGTGGCCCGGGCCTGGCTCCAGCCGACCAGGTCCATCTTGTTGACGACGACCACGACGTGGCGCACCCGCAGCATGGACGCGATCAGCGCATGCCGCCGGGTCTGGGCGGTGGCGCCAGCGCGGGCGTCGACGAGCAGGATGGCGAGGTCGGCGTTCGATGCGCCGGTCGCCATGTTGCGGGTGTACTGCTCGTGGCCGGGCGTGTCGGCGATCACGAAACGCCGCTTGTCGGTGGTGAAGAAGCGGTAGGCGACATCGATGGTGATGCCTTGCTCGCGCTCGGCGGCGAGGCCGTCCACCAGCAAGGCCAAATCCATCGCGTCGCCCTGGGTGCCGTGGCGGCGCGAGGCGGTCGCCAGTGCGGCGACCTGGTCGTCCGCCACCATCTGGGTTTCCCACAGCAGGCGTCCCAGCAAGGTGGATTTGCCGTCATCCACCGAGCCGCAGGTGATCAGCCGAAGCTGGTCCTTGCTCTCATGGGCGGCGACGAAATCGTCCAAGTCGAACGCGGGCGAGGGACGGGTTGGCAGGATGCCGATATCCATCAGAAATACCCCTCCTGCTTGCGCTTTTCCATGGAGGCGGCATTGGCGTTGTCCACGGCGCGAGCCGCGCGCTCGGAGGAGCGGCTGCTCAACGTCTCGCCGATGACCTCGGCGAGCGTGGTGGCTTGGCTCTCGACGGCGCCGGTCAGCGGGTAGCATCCCAGCGTGCGAAACCGGACGCTGCGCATCTCGATGGTCTCGCCGGGACGCGGCTGCAGACGGTCGTCATCGGCCATCAACAGCATTCCGTCGCGTGACAGCACCGGGCGAGGCGCCGCAAAATATAGCGGCACAACCGGAATGCGCTCGGCATGGATGTACAGCCACACGTCGAGTTCGGTCCAGTTGGAGAGCGGAAAGACGCGCATGGTCTCGCCGTGACGCTTGAGTCCGTTGTAAAGACGCCAGGGCTCGGGACGTTGCCGGCGTGGGTCCCATTGATGGCCCTGGGCCCGCAGCGAGAACACCCGCTCCTTGGCGCGGGACTTTTCCTCGTCGCGCCGCGCGCCGCCAAAGGCGAGGTCGAAGCCGTGCTGGTCGAGCGCTTGGCGCAACGCCTGGGTTTTCATCACGTCAGTATGGACATCGGTGCCGTGCGTCAGCGGGCCAACGCCGCGGGCGAGGCCCTCCGGATTGGTGTGGGTGACCAGGTCGACGCCGAGTTCGCGCACCCGTGCGTCGCGGAAGGCAATCATTTCCCGGAATTTCCAGGTCGTGTCGACATGCAGTAGCCGCATCGGCAGCTTGCCGGGCGCAAAAGCTTTCAGCGCCAGATGCAGGAGGACGGAGGAGTCTTTGCCGATGGAGTAGAGCAGCACCGGGTTGACGCTTTCGGCGACGGCTTCGCGAAGGATGTGGATGCTTTCCGCCTCAAGCGCCTTGAGGTGGCTCATCGCCCGCAGCGGCTGGCTCATGGTTTGCAGTCCGCGACCCAGGACCGAAAAAGATTTCTCGATCACGCTCATGACACGGGCTCCACCAAGGCCCGGACAGGCAGCGATGGCATCGGATGGCTATGCAGCCCGCACTCCTTACGGCTCTCATCCTCCCACCACCAACGGCCCGCGCGTTCCGGCTCACCGGGCGCGACGGCGCGCGTGCAGGGCGCGCAGCCGATCGAGAGGAAACCGTGGCCATGCAGCACGTTCACCGGCACCCGGTTGTCCCGAGTGAACTGGGCGACGTCATCGCGGGTCCAATCGGCCAATGGCGAGATTTTCACCACGCCAAAATCAGCGTCCCAGGCGGCGAACGGCGTTGTCGCGCGCGCCTGCGACTGGTTGGAGCGCAATCCGGTAATCCACAGATCAGCGCCGTTCAACACGCGCCGCAGCGGCTCGATTTTGCGGATTGCACAGCAGGTTTTGCGATTGTCGAGCGACTCGCGGTAGCCGCCGATCCCTTGTGCGGCGACCAGGCCGGCCAGCGCCGTCGCATTGGGCGACAGGCAGGCGATTCGGATTTTGTAACGCCGCTCGGTTGCAGCCCAGACGTCGTGGGTTTGGGGGAACAAACGGCCGGTATCGAGGGTGGCGAATTCAATCGTGCGGCCGGTCTGCTTCATCGCCTCGACTGCTGCGTGCGTCAGCGCCTGATCTTCCAAGCCGAAGCTGGTGGTGAGGACGATCCGTGCAGCGGGCCCACGAAGCAGGGCCGAGAGGCGCGCGACCAACCCGTCGGCTGCGGCTATTCGATCCTGAAGTTCTACACACAGACGAAGTGGAATTGCTTCCGCCATGTCCCGCTCTCCCGATTTCAGATCGTAATACATCGGCATTTACCGATGCACAACAAGTGGTCGTGCAAAGCCGGATCGACCCTCAATCTCGATCGGTCCGCCACGTAGTCAGGCCTTGAACCGATTCTCCGGCAGTCCTGGCACGTCCACGTCCAACCGAAACAGGCTGCCGGACAGCCGCTCGCCGGTGTGATGAGCGGTCGAGACATAGAGCGTCCTTAGATCCGGACCCCCGAACGCCGCCGTGGTGACGTTGGTGACAGGCATGGCAATCCTCTCGACCGCTCTCCCGTCCGGCGCCGCGCGCAACAGGCAACCGCCACCCCAACGGCAATTCCACAGCCATCCCTCCGCGTCGATCGCCGAGCCGTCCGGGAACCCGGCGCCCGTTGCCCGCAGGAAGGGGCGTTCGTTGGCGATGGCGCCGCTGACGCGGTCGTAGTCGTAGGCGCGCACCTCATTTTCCAAGGTATCGCCAAAGTAGAAGCGGCGATGATCAGGGCTCCAGCACAGCGTATTGGAAATCCCTAAATCCTCGCGCCAGACCGTCACGGCCCCATCGGGGGCAATCCGGAACAGCTTACCATCGCCGGGGCTAGTCTCCCCCGGCTCCCCGTCCGGCAGCACGTTATTGCGCATCGAGCCAACCCAGAAATTCCCTAGCGGGTCGGGGCGGCCATCGTTTAGCCTGACCCGCGGCCAGCCGGGCAAGGCGAAGCCGTGCTCATGCCGGCCGTTTGACTCCGGCTGCCACAGCAGCAGACGGGAGCCGAGAGCGACCAGCATCGTGCCTCGGCGAGTGGTCAGCGCCAACGCCACGACGGGCTCCTCAAACATCCAGCTATGGACCGCGTCACTGGCAGTATCCAACCGATGGATGAGGAAACGGTTAATATCGGTTCAGTACACCGCCGCCTCATCGGCGCTCCAGACCACGCCTTCGCCACAACGGTCGCCGGTGGGTGCAATGCAGACCGGGGTCATGCCATAGTCTCCGCAATGGTTTGCAGGAGCGCCTCGCCATGCGTGGTCTGGACGGGCTGAGAGTGCTGGTCACGGGGGCGGCGCAAGGGATCGGCCTGGCCGTCGCCGAACGTTTCGCCGCTGAGGGCGCACGCGTCGCCCTGAACGACCGCGACGACACGCCGGTGCTGCGCGCGGCTGTGGGCGCCCTGCCGCAGGTAGCCGTCGGGCCGCACCTTGCCGCCTTCGGGAACGTCGCGGAGGAGGCGGCGGTCGAGCGATTCGTGGCGCAGGCAATTGCCGGGCTGGGTGGGCTGGACGTGCTGGTGAACAATGCCGGGATGCAGCTTGCCGCCTCGTCGGAAGCGCTGGACATGGCGGGGTTCGACCGGGTCATGGCAACCAACCTGCGCGGCACCGTGCTGTGCTCCCGCGTGGCGATCCGGCACTTCCTGGCGACCGGTCGCGGCGGCGTGGTGCTGAACAACTCCTCCGTCCACGAAGTCATCCCCAAGCCGGGCTACCTCGCCTATTCCGCCAGCAAGGGCGCGGTCGGGAACGTGACCCGCACCTTGGCGCTGGAGTTCGCCGGCCGCGGCATCCGGGTCAACGCAGTGGCGCCGGGTGCGACCGTGACGCCGATGAACGCGGCCTGGACCGGCGACCCGGCGGGGCGCGACGCCGTCGAACGGCACATCCCGCTCGGCCGCAGCGCAGAGGCCGCCGACATCGCCGCCTGCTTCGCGTTCCTGGCCTCGGCCGATGCCGCCTACATCACCGGGCAGACCATCTTCGTCGATGGCGGGCTGACCCTGCACGCCGACTTCCGCGACAACTGGTCGTCCTAAGCGGTTCACCGTTCGACGACGGAAGGGTGCCGGGCGAGCGGCATGACCTCAATCGCCATGAACGGGAACAGCGGCAGGGTGGACAGGAGGGAGTGCAGCTCGTCATGGCTGTCGACGTCGAACACCGAGATGTTCGAATACTGTCCGACGATACGCCATAAATGCAGCCACTTGCCGTCGCGCTGCAGGTCCTGCGCCCGGGCCCTCTCCTCGGCCTTCAAGCGGTCGAACAGCGCCGGGTCAATGCCTTGCGGCGGATGCACGTCCATCCTCACGTGATACAGCATCGTTCTCTCCTATGCTCGCGCGTAGCGGCGCAGCCTGGCGTCGTTCAGGATCACGCCGATGTCCGGGCGGGTTGGCAAGTGCGCGTGGCATTCGGCGAGAGCGCTTATCCTGTTCCTCCCGCGTCGACGCCGCTACCCTGGATTGCTGGCCTTCTAAATGCAGTAGAACCCGACGCCGGGCGAAAGCCGGTGCCGGGCAAAATCGAATGAGGAACGCTCGATGAATTTTTCGCTGATCACTGAAATCGGCCAAACGCGGCGCCGCGTGCGAGCCTTCGTCGAGAAGCACATCATTCCGCTCGAACGGGAGCCCGCCAGCTACGACCCGCACGAGAACATCGACCCCGAGCTGCTGGGCCGCCTGCAGGCGAAGGCTCGGGCCGAGGGATTACGGTCGTTGCAGATGCAGAAAGCCCGCCGCGGCGGCGGCCTCACCAAGGTAGGGATGGGGCGTGCTACGAGGAGATGAACCGTTCGATCCTTGGGCCGATGGTGTTCAACTCGGCCGCTCCCGACGACGGCAACATGATAGTGCTGGAGCGGGTCGGCACCGAGGAGCAGAAAGGGCGCTGGCTGCAGCCGATCGTGGACGGCGCCGTGCGCAGCGCTTTCGCGATGACTGAGCCGGACGGCTGCGGGTCGGGCCCTCGCTGACCTACACGCCTTTGATCTTCCCCCGCTTTGGTAGACACGGGTCTAGCTGGCTTTCCGCTCTGCCTGTTCTGGGGTGAGATACCCGATGGCGGAGTGGATATGCTGCCGATTGTAGTAGACCTCGATGCAGGCGAACAGGTCGCGACGGGCCTCGTCATGAGTGGCCCAGCGTCGCTGGCGCGCGAGTTCGACCTTGAGCGTGTGGGAGAAGCTCTGCATCGGCGCGTTGTCGTAGCAGCACGAAGCCCTTGGCGAACTCCGGCCGTTTGATAACCTCGACCATCCGATTTCCTGTCGCTTGGACCGCTTCGATAAAGCGTCCCTTGTAGCCGCGCCATCGACCACCACGGTCTTGATCCAGGGGCACAGCCGCACCAGTCGCCGCACCAACGCGATCCCGCCGTCCTGGTCCTGGACGTTTGCGGTGGTCACCGTCACAGCAAGCAGACGACCGTCGGTATCAACGACGACATGACGTTTGCGCCGGAAAATCTTCTTTGCAGCGTCATGGTCCCGTTCACCTAGGGGTGCATCGCACTTGACCGCTTGGGCATCGACGATGGCCAAGGTTGGACTGGCCTCTCGCCCAGCCTTCCCACGGTCGGCCATGACGAGACGGTGGTTGATCTGTTCCATGTGCCCGCCGTCGGTCAGCCGCCAGTAGTCGTAGCAGATGCTTCCCGGCGCAAGGTCCTTGGGTATGGCGTCCCACGGGATGCCGTAACGCTGGACGTAGCGAATGCCGTTTATGACCCCGCGAAGCACATAGATGCGTGGGCGCCCGTATCCCTTGGCAACCGGCAAGAAAGGCTCCAGGACCAGCCACTCCTCGTTGCTGAGGTCATTTGGATATCTTTGGCTGCGACGGTGGTATCGCAGCCTGTTCTCGACGGTTCACACCAAGGCAATCTCGCCCAGCAGTTCAGAACAAAAGGTCATGCTACATCATGGGCCGGCTTTTACTTAGCATTACAGTTGCATGTTTGGTGAAGGAGTGCTGCATTTCGGCGTGACCGGGAGTGTGTGGATGATGAGTGCCTCGATGGAGACAATGCTGGAGCTTTGGGCGTCGTCGCTGCGTGATGTGAAAG
>JAABUJ010005880.1_pt1 | contig 12097 bp, 13 predicted proteins | sample 5559131 | NCBI WGS metagenome assembly JAABUJ01 (sample SAMN10711875, study PRJNA513366) | rock metagenome | isolation source: Antarctica rocks | place: Antarctica: Victoria Land, Mt New Zealand nord | collected 2016-01-07
CATTGCGCTCGCGCTGCCCATGGCCGGACACATAGCGTCCAGCATGATTGGCCTCTCCAGTGTCGTGCAGCTTGACCCGGCGCTGGGCCAGACGAGCGCACTGATGCGCCTGTTTGCGCTGGCAGTTCCGGTGCTGGTCCTTAGCAGCGGCTTATACGCCTTGCCCGTCGCCGCCATTGCCGGAAGCTACCAATTGATCGGCCCCGGCAGTCTCCTGCCGGCTGGTGCCGCCGCTGAAACGGTGCTCGGCGCCGTCGCCGAAAGCTTCGGCCTGGCATTGCGTCTCGCGTCGCCCTTCGTCCTGGCCGGGCTGATCTGGCAGCTTGCCCTCGGTTTGATGGCACGCGCCGTCCCGCAGTTGCAGGTTTATTTCGCTGCCATCCCAGGTCAGATCCTAGGAGGCCTGCTGTTGTTTGGTTTGCTCGCCACCAGCATCGTCGCAGCCTGGATGGAGGCGGCGAGAGCTGGGTTCGGCCTGCTTCCCGGCTTGTAGAGGATGGCCAGCGACCCGGCCGACCGGACACAGGCGGCAACGCCCCACCGTCTTCAGAAGGCCCGTGAGGAGGGCAATGTCCCCGTCTCGCGGGAGCTTACGTCGCTTGCCGGACTGGGTGCGGCGACGCTTCTTCTCATTATGGATGGCCCTCCATTGGCGAGAGCGTTCGCCATTCAGTTGCGGGGCCTTCTGGTTCTACCCGCCTCACCAGACCCGGCCGCCGCCATGACTCAAGCCGCCCATGCCGCGATACTGCTGGCTGGCCCGGTTGCCGGAGCCGTGCTGGCCGCCGCTGCAGCCGCCGTATTATTGCAAACAGGCTTCTTGCTACGGCCCTCCGCAATGGCGCCCGATCTTGGCCGGCTAGACCCGCGACGCGGGCTGAAGCGTCTGTTCGGCGTGGGCGGCTTGGTAGAAGCGGCCAAGTCGCTCGCCAAGATAGCTATTTTCACAGGAGCAGCTTGGCTAGGGCTGAAGCACACTTGGCCCTTGCTGGTCGCTGCGCCGTTCTGGCAGCCGGAATTGCTGATGAACCACCTGCTTCAGGAGGTTGCGCACCTGCTCCTGCTCGGCGCTCAAGCTGTGATTGCGGGGGCCGACGTGGCTTGGAGTCGCTACCATCACGCGAGCGACCTTCGTATGAGCCGGGAGGACGTGCGGCAGGAAAACCGTGAGTCCGAGGGTGATCCGAAGGTAAAGGCGCGGCTGAAGCAGATGCGACTAGTCCGGGCCAGAAAGCGGATGCTGGCGGCAGTTCCGTCCGCGACGGTGGTCATTACGAATCCAACCCATTACGCTGTCGCTTTGGCCTACGATAGGGGACGGCAGGCGGCGCCACGCGTGGTGGCAAAAGGAGCGGACGAAGTGGCGGCGCGAATCCGGGAGATGGCTCAAACGCATGGCGTACCGCTTTTCGCCAGCCCCACCCTGGCGCGCGCCTTGTTCAGCGTCGAGTTGGATGCAGAAATTCCCCTCGAGCACTTCAAGGCGGTTGCCGAGATCATCGCCTACGCGTGGCGCCTGCGCGGAAGCGCCCGGTGAGCGCCGCATCCCCTGTCGCGCCATCGCTGCGGTGGCGCTTCTGGGAGCGTTCCCTGCGGCCACGTTTAATCGATCAACTCGCCGGCCGCCGGGATGAGGCGCTGCAAGTGCTGTTTGATGAAGCTGAAGCTGGTCTCGCACTGGTTGACAATGCCGGGCGGTTAATGCGGGTCAACGACGCGCTTCGGCGCATGGTGGACTGCGACCTGTCTGCCGGCCGGCACGCGGCAGAGCTGTTTGCCCTCGATCGGCGCGAGGAAATCTGGCGCGAGCTTGGACCGACGCTCGATGGTCGTCGAGCTCCGCGCAGCTTCGTTGCCGCACTGCAAAGCCAGGGTGCCGGTGGAGGGTTGACGGTTCGTGTCACGGCTACTGCCGTTCGCGAAGCAGACGGAACAGTTAGCGGCGCGGTCGTGCATCTCGCCAATATTTCGGCTCAGACGCTGCTTGAGGCGCAGCTGATGCACGGTCAACGACTGCAGGCAGTTGGCAGTCTAGCGGAAGGGATCGCACACGATTTCAATAATTTGCTTACCATGGTGATCGGGGCTGCCGATGACATCCTGGCGCGCAGGCCTGCCGACGATGCGACCACGGAGGACGCCGGGCTGATCCGTGCAAGCGCTGAGCGTGGCGCCGCTTTGGTTAGGCAACTACTGGCGTTCGGGCGCCGGCAAGCTGAGCAGCCGCGAATAGTCGCCCTTAACGATGCAGTACAGGAAATCTCAGGGCTCCTGAAACGGCTGCTCGGCAACCAGGTTCGGGTTCAGTTGCAGCTGGAGAACCCTGGTTGCCTGCTGCGCCTCGATCCAACACAGCTTGACCAAGTACTGGTCAACCTTGCCGTTAATGCGCGCGACGCGATGCCGATCGGCGGCGAGCTTATTCTGCGCACCGGCCACATCACGTTGTTTCGGACACTGCCGCACGGGGGCGAGCTAATCCCGCCGGGTCGCTACGTGACGCTGGACGTTCGAGATACCGGCAATGGAATTGCGCCCGAAGTGCTGCCGCGAATTTTCGACCTGTTTTTTACCACCCGGCGTGAGCGCGGCGGCAGTGGGATCGGGTTGGCCACGGTGCTTGGGATCGTTCGGGACGCTGGCGGTTTTCTGACCGTTGACAGCAGGGTCGGCGAGGGCACCTGTTTCCGCGTCTACCTTCCCCGCCACGACGCCGGAATTGTAGCAATCCCTAGTGTACCAGCACTCACCAAGGGCCCGTTTGTCGCGACTAACCGCCTCGTGCTGCTGGTCGATGACGAGGACGATATCCGGCGTTTGTCCATGCGGGCGCTGACGAATGGAGGCTGGCCGGTCCTCGCCGCTGACTCCGGGGAGGCCGCGCTGGCTCTGCTGAACGACGAAAACGTGCTCAACCGCTTGGGCGCCATGGTGTCTGACATGGTGCTGCCCGGCATGGACGGCGCAGCGCTGGTGCAGGAGATCCGGCGCAGACGGCCTAGACTGCCGGTGATCATCACCTCCGGTTACGCTGAGGAGATTGCGCGTGCTGGGCTGGAACTCGAAACCGACGTGGTTTTCCTTCCAAAGCCGTATCTCTTGGGGGCGATGGTGGATGCTGTGCGCCGGGTCGCGCTTATCTTGCTATGCGCCAACTTCGGCATGAGCATCCTGAAACCTTGAATGTTCTTATAATGTTCTCTAAATATGGTCTAGGAACGTATGATGAACGATTCCTTAACAGCGAAAGGCTTGGTTGCAGCTTTATCCTGAGCTGTGACACACTTGAACACTGAGCCCTCCATAACCGCCCGGTCTCGCTAGACCAAGATCGATCTCGGGCAACAAGGACTAACATGGATAAGAACAAGGCTCTTGACGCGGCGCTGAGCCAGATCGAACGGGCTTTCGGCAAGGGCTCGATCATGCGGATGGGCGCACGCGCCGGGGATGAGCACATCGAGGTAATATCCTCGGGTTCGCTCGGGTTGGACCTCGCCCTTGGCATCGGCGGGTTTCCGCGTGGCCGGGTAGTAGAGATCTATGGTCCGGAGAGTTCGGGGAAAACGACCCTGGCGTTGCACGCGATTGCCGAAGCGCAGAAGCGTGGTGGCACTTGCGCGTTCATCGATGCTGAGCACGCCCTTGATCCGATCTATGCGCGCAAGCTGGGAGTGGATGTCGATAATCTGCTGCTGAGCCAGCCTGACGGTGGCGAGCAGGCGCTGGAGATTTGCGACACCCTGGTCCGGTCGGGCGCAATCGACATCGTGGTAATCGACAGCGTCGCCGCCCTAGTGCCGCGGGCTGAGTTGGAAGGTGAGATGGGCGACACGCATGTCGGCCTGCATGCGCGGCTGATGAGCCAGGCGCTGCGAAAGTTGACCGGCAGCGTCAGCCGCAGCAAGACGATGTTGATCTTTTTGAATCAGATTCGCCTCAAGATCGGCGTGATGTTCGGCAATCCGGAGACCACCACCGGTGGGAACGCATTGAAGTTCTATGCCTCGGTCCGTATGGAAATTCGTCGCATCGGTCAGATCAAGGATCGCGAGGAGGTTGTCGGCAACCAAACCCGTGTCAAGGTGGTCAAGAACAAGCTGGCGCCGCCTTTCCGCCAAGTCGAATTCGACATCATGTACGGCGAGGGCATTAGCAAGCGCGGAGAGCTCATCGACCTAGGGGTAAAGGCCAACGTCGTTGAGAAGGCTGGAGCCTGGTTCAGCTACGACAGTACTCGGATTGGGCAAGGACGGGAGAATGCGAAGAACTTTCTGCGCGACCATCCAGACGTGGCCGAGAGCATCGAAAAGCGCGTGCGTGATCAGTCCATCGTCGTCGAGAAGGCGATGATCGCCGTTCCCGAGCCTGGCGAGGAAGCTGAAGCTGCGGAGTGAGCCCGCACGATCTTATTAAGGGCCAGACATCACCATTCGGCGGGCGTCCGTTGTCGGAGGCCGACTACGCTCTGGTGGCAGCGGCCCGGGCAGTGTTGGCCAAGCATTACCGTCCGTTCTGGCATACGGTTGGGGCGGCGTTGCGGGCGCGAGACGGGCGGATTTGGACCGGAGTTCATTTAGGCGCGACGGTGGGACGTCTCGCGGTTTGCGCAGAGGCCATCGCCCTCGGTCGAGCTGTCATCGAGGGCGACGGTACTGTCGAGTGTGCGGTTGCCGTGCGTCATCCAAAGCCTGACGAAAATGTTCGTGATATCGCCGTCGTGCCGCCGTGTGGGGCTTGCCGCGAGATGCTGACGGATTTCGATGGCGACGCCGATGTGATTGTGCCTACGCCATCGGGGCTGATGGTTGTACCGGTTCGGGCGTTGCTGCCCCTGCCGTACCAACGCTGAATTATAAAGCAGGCGATCTTAATGGAACATATCGTGTCCAACCACGTTGGCACGGCATGAGCACAAACCCAAAAAATCCACCTGCCGACGACACTCCTTCCAACACCGTCAAAAATCCGGATGACTGGACGACCGGCGATGAATCGATGACGGGCGCGCAAGCGTCCTATCTCAAAACTTTGAGCGAGGAGGCCGGCGAGGAGTTCGATCCTGGGCTGAGCAAGGCTGCTGCGTCGAAACGCATCGACGAATTGCAGGGCAAGACTGGACGCGGCAAGAGCCACTAGCCGTTCGAGACCCTGGCGGTGGAGTGCACCCTGCGGTAATCGGTGTGCCTTCGCCATCAGGGACGACCATGCCCAGTAGCAACGATATTCGCGCGACGTTCCTCGGCTACTTCGGCGACCACGGTCATACCGTCGTACCAAGCAGTCCGCTAGTGCCTCGCAACGATCCGACTTTGCTGTTCACCAACAGCGGCATGGTGCAATTTAAGAATGTCTTCACCGGCCAGGAGCGTCGGCCTTATGACCGGGCAGCGACTGCGCAAAAATGCGTGCGGGCAGGCGGGAAGCACAACGATCTCGACAACGTAGGCTACACCGCTCGGCACCATACCTTTTTTGAGATGCTCGGCAATTTCAGCTTCGGCGATTATTTCAAGCCGCTCGCCATCGAGTACGCCTGGACTCTGCTGACGCGCGAGTTTGGCCTGCCGCGGGAGAAATTGCTGGTAACGGTGTATGACGAGGATGAGGACGCGGCGGCGTTATGGCGCCAAGTCGCCGGTTTATCGGATGAGCGCATCGTCCGGATCGCGACCGCGGACAATTTCTGGCGCATGGGCGACACGGGGCCATGCGGGCCGTGCTCTGAAATTTTCTACGATCATGGGCCGTCGATCCCGGGCGGTCCGCCGGGTAGCGCGGACGAGGATGGCGATCGCTTCATCGAAATCTGGAATCTCGTCTTCATGCAGTATGAGGAGGGGCCCCCCGGCATCCGCGCGCCGCTGCCGCGCCCCTCGATCGATACTGGGCTCGGCCTGGAGCGGTTCGCTGCCATCCTGCAAGGCAAGCACAACAACTATGACACGGACACCTTTCGCGCGTTGATTTTGGCCAGCGCGGAGTTGACCGGGCAGGCGGCGGATGGACCGTTTCAGGCCAGCCATCGCGTGGTGGCCGACCATCTTCGCAGTACGTCGTTCCTGATTGCGGAAGGCGTGCTGCCGTCGAACGAGGGCCGTGGCTACGTGCTGCGCCGGATCATGCGCCGGGCCATGCGGCATCTTCACATGATGGGCGCCAAGGAAGCGGTCATGTATCGCCTGGTGCCGGTGCTGGTTCGCCAGATGGGTGCCGCCTATCCCGAGTTATCCCGGGGCGAGATGTTGATTGCCGAGACGCTGCGGCTCGAGGAAGACCGTTTCAAGGCGATGCTGGAACGCGGCTTGGGCCTCCTCGCCGAGGAGACGGCACGGCTTGGCGACACGCAAGCGCTGCCCGGCGATGTCGCCTTCCGCCTTTACGACACCTACGGCTTCCCGCTCGACCTGACCCAGGATGCGCTGCGTGAGCAGGGCCGGGCGGTCGACGTCGCCGGGTTCGAGCTGGCAATGGGCGAGCAGCGCACCCGTGCGCGCGCCGCCTGGTCCGGCACGGGCGACGCCGCGACCGAGCGCGTCTGGTTCGACCTGCGCGAACGGCTGGGAGCGACCGAGTTCCTCGGCTACGCGACCGAGCGGGCGGAGGGGAAAATCCTCGCCCTGGTCGTAGACGGCGCTTCGGTGGAGGTCGCGTCCGTCGGCGCGGCCGTTGCAGTGGTGCTGAACCAGACGCCGTTCTACGCCGAGAGCGGTGGCCAGGTGGGGGACGCCGGCAGCATTTTCGGTGCGGACGGCGTGCGTATCGCGATCACCGATACGCAGAAGAAGCTTGGCGACCTGTTTGTCCATCTCGGCACGGTCGAGGCCGGCCAAGCGACCGTGGGCGCCGCGGTCGTAGCCGAGCTCGACCACGGCCGCCGCGCCGCGATCCGCGCCCACCACAGTGCGACCCATCTTCTGCACGAGGCGCTGCGGCGGCGGCTCGGCTCGCACGTGGCGCAGAAAGGCAGCCTGAACGCACCAGACCGACTGCGCTTCGACGTGAGCCAACCAACCCCGATCGGCCGCGACGATCTCGCGGCAGTCGAGGCGGAGGTCAACGCGCGTATCCGGGAGAACAGCGAAGTCACGACCCGGTTGATGACACCCGACGCCGCCGTGGCGGAAGGGGCTATGGCGCTATTCGGGGAGAAATACGGCGACGAGGTCCGGGTGGTCGCGATGGGGGAGGGGGAAGTGGGCAAGCCGGCCTTCTCCATCGAATTGTGCGGTGGCACTCACGTCCGCCGTACCGGGGACATCGGCCTATTCCGCATCACCACTGAAGCCGCGGTCGCCTCGGGCGTCCGCCGGATTGAGGCTGTGACGGGGGAGGCGGCCCTGGCGCTGCTGGCCGATAACGACCGGTTCCTGTCGGAGGCTGCAGTGTCCCTCCGCACCAGCCCGTCCGAGGTGCCGGCGCGGGTCGCCGCCCTCATGGACGAGCGCAAGCGGCTGGAACGGCTGGTCGGGGAACTGCAGCGCAAACTCGCAACGGGCGCCGCCGCTACGCCGCCTGAGCAGGTCGGCGGCGTGACCTTCGCGGCGCGGAACGTCGGCGAGGTGCCGGGTCGCGACTTGAAGGGTTTGGTCGACGTGATCGCGCAGGAGATCGGCAGCGGAGTGGTGGCGTTGGTGTCCACGGCCGAGGGCAAGGCGAGCATCGCGGTGGGCGTGTCACGCGACTTGGTCGGCCGCGTCAACGCGGTCGATCTGGTAAGGGCTGCCAGCGCGGCGGTCGGTGGGAAGGGCGGCGGCGGCCGGCCCGACATGGCGCAGGCCGGCGGTCCCGACGCGAGCCGGGCCGATGCGGCGCTGGATGCGGTTCGGACCAGTTTGACGACAACCCTGGAACATGCGGCGTGACCGATCGCCTGGGAGGCAAAACGGCGCTGATCACGGGGGCGGCGTCCGGCCTTGGCGCCGCAGCCGCGCGCATGTTCCATGCCGAGGGCGCGCAACTGCTGCTGACCGATCGGAACGCGGTGGGCGTGCAGGCGGTGGCGGACTCGCTGCCCGGCGCGGACTGGCTCGCTCACGACGTCATCAGCGAGGCAGACTGGGAAGCCGCGGTGGCCCGCGTTCAGGAGCGGTTTGGCCATCTCGACGTGCTGGTCAACAATGCTGGTATCGGCCTGTTCAAAAGCGTCGAGGACACGACTCTTGCCGAGTGGCAGCTCGTTCAGCGGGTCAACAGCGACGGCGTGTTCCTGGGGTGCCGTGCGGGGGTGCGGGCCATGAAGGGCGGCGGCGGAAGCATCATCAATGTCTCCTCGATCGCGGGCATCGTCGGCGACGGCAACCTAGCCGCCTATTGTGCCAGCAAGGGGGCCGTGCGGCTGCTGACCAAGTCGGTCGCGCTGCACTGCGCGCGCCGGGGCACCGGCATACGCTGCAACTCCGTCCATCCGTCATTCACGGACACGCCGATGGTCGAAAGCATGATCCACGCCGCGGCTTCGCCGGAGCGCATGCGGGCGGGCTTGGCGAAAATCTCCCCCATGGGTCGGCTTGGAACCCCACAGGAAGTAGCAGCCGTCATGCTGTTCCTGGCCTCGGACGAGTCGTCCTACGTCAACGGCGCGGAGATGGTGGTCGATGGTGGGATGAGCGCCTCGTAGTAGCGCACGAGCCGCGCCCGGGCATGCGGCGCCAGGTTGGCGCGCGCGATGTCGCCGTCGAAGTGCCGCGCGACCGCCGGGTCCATGACCTTGAACCATAGTGGCGGCACGTAGGCCACCAGGATCAGGGCAGCGTAGCCGCAAGGCAGCTGCGGCGCATCTTCGAAATGACGCAGCGCCTGATAGGGTCGGATTGGATTCGCGTGATGGTCCGAATGCCGCTGCAAGTGATAGAGCATGAGGTTGCTGACGAGAAAATTACTGTTCCAGGAATGGGTTGGCCGACACGCCTCATAGGACCCATTCGGCTTGCGGGCACGCAGCAACCCGTAATGCTTGATGTAATTGACTGCCTCCAGCAACGAAGCGGCATACATCGCCTGCACGACGATGAAGGGTAGCGCCGCCCATCCCAGCCACACGATGAGGCTGGCGTAGAGCGCGAGTGAAATGGCCCAGGCCGATAGGTTGTCGTTGCTTCGACTGAACACCAGCCGGCCTTGCTGACGCATTCGGTTGGCCTCAATCCGCCAGGCAGAGCGCAAGCTGCCGATCACCGTACGCGGCAGGAACCGCCAGAACGACTCGCCCATGCGGGCGCTGGCCGGGTCATGGGCGGTCGCAACGTGGCGATGATGCCCACGGTTGTGCTCGACGAAAAATGCCCATACGCGGCAGGCGCCAGGGCCAGCTTCGCGAGCCACCGGCCGGCTGCTCTCCACTTGTGACCGAGTTCGTGCGCGGTGTTGATGCCGAGGCCGTTGAGGCCGCCAACGGTGAGGACCAGTCCAACGAAGGCCCAAGGTCCGGTCACGGCATGGACGTACAACCAGCACCCGGCATAAATCACGACATACTGGGTCGGAATAAATGCAACAACCAGAGCACGATAGAAGCCGTCCTGCTCTAGCCGTAGAACCTCGCCCTCCAGGACGTTCCGAGTGTCGGCGCCAATCCAGAAATCCAGCAAGGGGACCACGGCATAGATCAGCGCGGGCAAGGCCCAAAGCCACACGGCGTATCCCGATACCGCGAAGGCTGCTAAACAGAGGGTCGCCAACACGGGCATGGCAGGACCGACGAGCCAACTCCAGCGCCGCTGCGCTCCCCATTCCCCGACTGCGATATGATTCATGATCCGTATCCACTCTCTGCCAAGCGCGATCTTGCGCTTAAACGCACGGATGTGGAACGTTTGCGGCACGGTTGACCGGGGATCGCGGAGCGCCATGTGGCATATGGAGCCGCACACCGGAGCTTGCCTTACATGATCAGGCTGATTTCCCGCCCAGGCTTGCTGACCAGCGCCGTCGTCGCCGCATCGGTCGCGAGCGGTATCGCTTTCGGCGTGACAGTGGTCTCAGCCGCGCTCGCGCTGCGATTTGCGATGCGCAAAACGGGAGAGCGGGGATGATCCTGCTTCACTTGCCGTTTCTGGCCGCAATTCACTTCACCTCCGGCACCGCTCTCGGCGGCTTGCTGGTGCTTGCGATCAAGGCCCTCGGCGACATGCGCCGGGAAGATCGAGCCCGGTAGGGCCCGGCAGCACCGGGCCCATTCCGCGCTACTCCACGGTTTCCGACGCCGATGTCAGGGCGTTGCCGAGGCTTTTGACCTTTTCGGCGTTTTTGCCTTCGACCCTGCCGGCGATCGTCACCGTCTCCTTGCCCAGCTTCGCCACGATCTTCTTGATCGCGTCGCCATCGATCTCCTTTGCCTGAAGATGTTTCTTCAAGTTCTGCAGATCCTTGATGATGGTCTTGACCCCGCTGGCCTCGACCTTTTCGAGCGTGACTTCCCAGCCTTCGATGTTTTTAACGGCTGCGGTAATCGTGAAACCCTTCACTCCATCCTTGATGTGCTTAATGGTCGCGTCAAACTGCGGCATGCCTTATTCCTGTGCGGATACGGCGCCAAATTGCGCCGGTGTGCCATCAATGATGCAGCCTAGCTTCGGTTCCGCAGCAATCAAGCAATCAGCCGGCATCGGCAGGGAGCGTTTCACCCCTTTTTCGGGGCAGTCTCGCCACGGTCGGCCGCGTCCTCCTCCAAATCCTCGACCACCTGCACAACCGCAGACTCATCGAGCTTCTTGGCTTTCGCGATAAGTGCGTCGGCCTCGCTGTCCTGCCCTTGCACCAGCTTGTCGAGCGCCTGTTCGGTCAGCTCTCGCGCCTTGTCGTGCTTGCTAGCGTCCGAATTTTCGTCAGCCATGTCGTGCTCCTGCTCTGATGCTGGTCGTTAAGCGAGAACCATAGGCGACAGTTCCACAGGTTCAGGCGACGCCGTATTGGCGGAACCAGGCTTGCATGCGGCGCCAGCCATCCTCGGCTGCCGCCGCAACGTAAGTAGGCCGGTAATCGGCGTGGAAACCGTGCCCGGCTTCCGGGAACACGACAATTTCGACGGTCTTGCCCGCCGCCTTCGCTTTCGCCTCGGCCGCCCGCACGTCAGCGACCGCGATCCCGGGATCCTTGGCGCCGTACAGCCCCAGCAACGGACATTTCAGTTCGCCCGCAACGTCGATGGTGTTCTCCGGCTGGATCGGCGTGGCGGCGCCGACGATCGGGCCATACCAGGCCACTGCCGCCTTCAGCTTCGGATTGTGCGCGGCAAACAGCCAAGTGTCCCGCCCGCCGCGACAGAAGCCGGTCACGCCGAGGCGTCCGGTATCACCATGGTTCGCCGCCGCCCACTCGACGGTCGCATCCAGGTCGGACAGCATCGTCGCATCCGGCGCCTTGCTGATGACGTCGCGCACGATCTGTCCCGCGTCCGTCATCTTGGACAAGTCGGCGATGCGGGCATAGAGCTCGGGGGCGACTGCGAGGTAGCCAAGCTTCGCGAGCCGGCGGCAGGTGTCCTTGATGTAGTCGTGGACGCCGAAGATCTCCTCGATCACCACCACCGTCGGGAACGGCCCGGCTCCCTGCGGCCTTGTGTAGTACGCGGGCAGGTGGCCGTCCGCGACCGTCACCTGGGTCTCGCCCGCGTCCAGGCCCGCAGCGTCGGTGTGAACGACCTGCGCCTCCACCCGCGTCGTCGCGAGGGTGAACCCGGTCATCAGGCCCGTCATCACGAAACCCCGACGCGCGAGGAGTGGGTTCAGCAAACCTTGCAAGCCGTCCATGGCGCGCCCTCCGTTCCGTGTATCAGTCCATCGCCGCTTGCAGGTTCTCGTCGATCTTGTCGAGGAAATCCTGGGTATTCATGAACGGCTGGTCCGGACCGATCAGGCTGGCGAGGTCCTTGGTCATGAAGCCGCTCTCGACCGTTTCGACGCAAACGCGCTCCAAAATCTCGCCGAACCGCGTCACCGCCGGGGTGTCGTCGAACCGGCCGCGGTACTCGAGCCCGCGCGTCCAGGCGAAGATGGACGCGATCGGGTTGGTGCTGGTCTCGCGTCCCTTCTGGTGCTCGCGGTAGTGCCGGGTGACGGTGCCGTGCGCGGCCTCGCTCTCGACCGTCTTGCCGTCG
>JAABUJ010005881.1_pt1 | contig 12096 bp, 10 predicted proteins | sample 5559131 | NCBI WGS metagenome assembly JAABUJ01 (sample SAMN10711875, study PRJNA513366) | rock metagenome | isolation source: Antarctica rocks | place: Antarctica: Victoria Land, Mt New Zealand nord | collected 2016-01-07
GGTTTCGCTGCGCGCACCCCCTGCCCTCACCATACACGGTCGCGGCGGGCCATCGCAAGCGGCGGGGTTGGGACTCCTTGGAAAAGAATGCGGTGGGAGCGGTGGGCCGTCGGTAGAATGAGTGCCGGCAACAGATTGCCGGCCATTTTGCCGGACGTGTTGCCGCTTTTGCCTGGTGGCGGCCCTGCGGCCGTGCCATGATGCAGGCGTCGGCGCTCCACTGGCCATGGACGGGGGTCTGCCGACAGAGGAGAGAAAACGGCACAGGTAGAGAGAGGAGAGTCCGATGAAGAATCTGATGGGGTGCCGACGCGTTGTCGCCGGCCTGAGCATGGTCGCCCTGGTAGGCGTCGCCACGGCTGGGGGTGCGCGCCCGACGGCGGCCCATGCCGCTGCGGGTCATCGCGCCTTAGTAGGACGAGGGATCGTCGTCGCCCAGCGCGCCAACGGGACGTATTGCTACACCGTCCGCCCCGACCTGGGCGGCTACGTGCAGCGCAACATCCACAACTACGGCGGCAGTTACGCCGGTTGGGTCCAGGTCTCCCTGATCTTCTGCACGGGGAGCTACGTCAACTACGCGCACGTCATCGTCCACCCGCGCTCCGGCCTTGTCTCGGGGTCCGCGGTGATTTACCGCGACCCGAGCAATCAACAGGGCGCGCTGCCGCCCGATTCAGCGACGGGCTCGGGCACGGTCGGCGACGGCGGGATCGTGGACAGTCCGATGCTCAGGTCGCCCTTCAACCCGGCCCATGCGTGCTGGTTCGACGCCGGGGACCCCCAGGGAATCTGCACGACGTCCCTCTAACGGTGTCCCGCTGGCCTGGCGCCGCCCTCATGGAGGATGTAGCGACCGTGTGGGATGCCTGTTGAACCGCTCTACCCGTTGCGCAGGGAAGCGCCACGCGTCCCCCCACATGACGGGTATCCGTTGAGGGCCACGCCCGGCACAACGTGGCCGGGCGTGGCCCTCAATTCGATGACGATGCACACACAGAGGAGAGATTGATGTCCACGCGCACGACTCATACTTTGACGTCCACGCGCTGGCCCCGACGAGCGCTCACGCTGCTGCTGGCCCTGCTGCTGACAGGCGCGGGGCTGGCGACGACGGGCGGGCCGGGCCGCCCCACTCCTGCCTACGCCCTCGGCCCCGGCCAAGTCTGCGTGTTCCTCGCGCCCACCGGCGCCTCGAATCTTGGCCACGTCGGCTGGGCCTTCCTCGAAGGCGGGACCAGCAACTGGATCTTCGGCGCCACCGAGAACCGCAGCGGTCGGCCCTTCGTCAAGCCCGGCGACAACAACTACGCCTGGGTGAGCAACGGCCCGTGGGCCGGCCCGCGGGGCTCCGTACTCGCCACCTTCGCCGGCCAACTCGTCATCGGGGGCACGGTCTACCACGGTGCAGGCTACTACACGATGTACCGTTGCCAGAACACCTCTAGCAGCTCCGTCGGCGCGGCTGTCGCGCGCGCCAACGCGATCAAAGGCTACGGCTACGGCGTCGTCACCGACAACTGCATGGATCACGCCTACAACGTCCTGACGACCTACGGCGCGAGCCTGGCAAACCCGGCCTCGGGGTATTGAACGCCCAACGGATGGTTCGGCGCGCTCGGCGTCGCTAGCGGGTTCGGACCCATCATCGATCTCGCCTCCGAAAGGTAACCATGGACTTGCTCCTGTCTGACCATGCCTTCTGCTAGGGGGCATGGCCCCGCGCCGGGCCTACGGAGAGCCGGGCACCGGATACGAGAAACGGACCTGCGCGGCCCCAATCGTGCAGACGGGGCTGGCGTAGTGGTAGGCGGCGCAGTCCATCGGCGCCCGGTCGGTCAGGTCCACCAGCAGCCCGCCCCACCGCCGGCCGTCGCGCGTCCCGTCGAAGACACCCAGCCGTATCCAGCCGGGGCTACGGTGGACGAACCCCGGCGCGGGAAACTCTTGATCGACCGCGCGGCGAGACGACCGGCCGCGGCCATCGGTGACGACGTAGGCCACCCGCGCGTCGGCGTTGTTGTCAGGCACCCAGACGTCCACCACGACGTGACGCCAGTCGCCGATCGCGCGCGGCGGGGGCGCGAAGGACCAGCGGACGGCGGACACCGGTGGGCGCGTCGCGCCGTGCGCATACGTCCAATACGTGGGTCCGATGAAGCCGGGGTAGCCGTGCATACCGTCGGCGTACCAGGTGGCCTGCTTGGCCCAGCAACAGGCCGCCTGGCCGGGACCGACGACCGCCGTATGGATGATCGGCACGCGTGCGGGGGGCGTCACCATCGGTCCGCGCATCCACGCGATGCCGGCCATGAGGACCACCACCGCGCCCAGCGCCCCCGCCACGAGCGGCCTCCCCGGCCACACCCGCCGTCGCCCCTGGATCGTGCTCTCCGTAGGCGACGGCACAGCCTCCGTCGGGTCAGGGGCGGCGTCACCGGCGGGACGGCGCGGACGCCGCGCCGCCGTGATGAAAGCCGCGTGTGCGTCCGGCGGGAGCCCCAGGGCCTCAGCGAGCAACTGCACCGTATCCACGCGAGGGCGGTGCGCCGTACCGCGCTCCAGGTCGCGGATGCGCCGCACGCTAACCCCTGCCCGCTCCGCGAGGGCTTCTTGCGTCAGCTCCGCCTCGGTGCGCGCCTGTTTGAGCAACGCCGCGAAGGGCCGTAGCGACGTGTCGCCGGCGGACGATAACGTCTGTCCGTTTTCCATACCTGCATCCTTATCATGCCGCCCGTGCGGGTGCCGCTGGCGACGCGCGACAACACGAGACAGCGGCCACACAGTGGTGGCCACGGTGCGAAACGTGCACTGCGCATCGTCACCTGTGTCGTAGCGTGAGGGGTGGTCGCGCATCGGTCGCCCCAGCCCCGTCGGAGAAAGGAGGGACATGTGGACTGTCCGCAGTGTCACAGCGCGATGGAGGAGGGCTACCTCGCCTTCTACGAGCCCCTGGTCATCTCGCGTCTGGTGTGGCAGGCCGAACGGCCGGGCTACGTGCGCGTCCGGCGACCGCCGGGGAGCGTCGTGGTGATGCGTTCACCGCTGCTGGGGCGTGGCGACCCCGTGGCATTTATCTGCCGCCAGTGCCGCTCCGTGACCGTCCGATACGATCAGTAAGACGCGTCGATGAATGTATCCTTGACTGTCAAGTGCAACGCTACTATGCACTAATGGTGCAGGATTATAATGCACCTCGATTGGATAGCGTGACACCCATGGTGCCCACACATGCCGACGGCGCCTGCGAAGAGATCAACGGCTGTTCACGTCGTATGACGACGTATTGGTATGCATGACGATGCGCTGCCTACCGTGTCTCGTGGCCGCGTCTGCCGGCCACAGGTACAGCGTGACGGCGCGCATGTGCGGCGCGCATGTCTACCGCGACCATGAACGATGCGCCCCATTATCGTTCACCCCATAAAGTGACTGGGTTAGATGCGATGCCGTTAGCTTACTATTGCCCTTTGCAACAAATCTGTCACCGTTCTATATTCAGCCGAGTCGGGGTAGAGCATGGACTTAGCTTGTTGCCAAAGGTTAACGGCCTCCTCCCAGCGATCCAGGTTCGTGTAGACGGCACCCAGATTGATAAGGGCTTGGCCCTCACCATGGCGGTCACCCAACTTCTTCTTAATTTGCAAGCCCTGCTCTAAGCAATCGATAGCCGTCCCCCACTGGCCTAGGTTCGTGTAGACGGCACCCAAATTGATAAGAGCTTGGCCCTCACTATGACGGTCACCCAACTCTTTCATGATCTGCAAGCCCTGCTTTGAGTAATCGATAGCCTCCTTCCAATGGCCCTGATGCGTATGGATAATGCTTAGGTTAGCGAGAGCTATACTCTCACCATGGCGGTCGCCCGCCAGTTTCGCGATTTTTAGACTCTGCTCGTGGTTGGAGACAGCCTCCTCCCAACGGCCCAAGACTCCGTAGATGGCACCGATGTTGGCGAGGTCTGTGCCTTCACCGTGACGGTCGCCCAATTCCCGCCTGATTGACAGGCTTTGCTCGTAGCTTGCAAGAGCCTCCTTCCAGCGGCCCTGTTTCTGGTAAGTGTTGCCCAAGTTGCTGTAGGCTGAAGCCTCGCTGAAGCGGTCACCTAACTCTTTCATGATCTGCAAGACCTGCTTGTGGTTGGTGATAGCCTTCTGCCATCGGCCCTGGCTCGTGTAGACGATACCCAGGTTCATGAGGTCCAAAGCTTCGCCGTGGCGGTCACCCAACTCTTTCATGATCTGCAAGCCCTGATCCAAATAACCGATAGCCTCCTCCCAGTGGCTTTGTTGTAAGTAGGCAATGCCCAGATTGCCAAAGACCTGGCCCTCACCATGGCGGTCGTCCAATGCACGCCGGAGTTGCAGACCCTCCTCGTGCATGGCTATAGCCTTATCCCAGCGGCCCTGATCCCCATAGATGTTGCCCAGGTTCATGAGGGCTATAGCCTCACCGTATCGGTCGGCTGACTCTTTCAGGATCTGTAAACCCCGCTCTAAGAAGTGGATGGCCTCCTGCCAGCGGCCCTGGTCCGTGTAGACGTTACCTAGGTTACAGAGGACCTGGCCCTCACCATGACGGTCACCTAATGCACGCCGGAGTTGCAAGTTCTGCTCGTAAGCGGCGACGGCCTTATCCCAGTGGCCTTGGCGTTGATATGCGATGCCGAGATTCATGCGTATCCAACCTTCACTAGCTCGGTTGCCAGACGCTTGCCCGGCCTTCAGTGCTAACTCTAAGATAGACTGCCATTCCACCCACAAAGCCCGGATCACACAAAATGGGCCCACCCCACTAACGAGCTGCAACACGACGTCCCACGCTCCGGCCTTATAGCACCATGATACGGTGGCCAATAGATTGTCCTGCTCGCGGTCGAACCAACTCAGCGCTTGTAAGGGTGTAATAGCCTCCGCCTTTTGCTGCGGCTGTACAGGCTGGACTTCCGGCACCTGCCAGTATTGTCCAGCAATACTCTGTAGCGGCAGGAACGTCATCTGTTGCAGCAACACCATGTAAAGGACTCCTAAGCGGAGTTGGGCGGCCTGCCGCGCTGCTGCATTCTCCTCATCTTCCAAGCGTTCCCTAGCAAAGAGGTGCAGGAGATCATGCATGCGGTAATAGCCATCAGCAACGTATTCCAGCAACTGCGCGTCCACCAACTGCTCAAGGAGTTCTCGCACCTCCGAGGTACTGGTAGCAACCAGCACCCCCACAATCTCTGGAGCAACAACTGGACTTGGCAGCAGCCCTAGCCAACGAAACAGATGGGCCACCCGTTCGGCCAACTCACGGTAACTCACTAGGAAGCTGGCCCTGACCTCCAGATGTTCCAGCCTTAGTCCTAGCCGCTGGCGTTCGTTCTCAAGTTGCTGGCCATACTCTGCTAGCGTCCAGTGTGTCTTTCCGCTCAGCCACCCACCAGCGATGCGCAACGCGAGAGGGAGCCGGCCACATAAGGTCACTATTTTGCGGGCAGCCTCCAACTCTTGTGTCACCCGCGTTGGGCTGATCAATCGCTCCAACAAAGCTATGGCGTCGCCCTCGCTCATGACCTGCAAATTACGCACCTCTGCCCCATCTAAGGCGTCCAGGCGATGTTGACTGGTGATGAGTGCTGCACAGTGGGACCCGCTCGGGAGCAGGTCGGACACTTGCCGCGTGTTTTGAACATTATCAAGCAGCACTAGAGTGCGAGGAAATCGCTGCGCCAGCAGAGATCGGTAGAGGCTGGCACGTTCCACTAGACTCAGCGGAATCGCCTCAGCGTCTATACCAAGTGCTTGTAGGAAGATCGCCAGGACAACCGTAGTATCCAGAGGAGCAAGGTCAGCGCTGTAGCCGCCCCGCAAGTCGCAATACAACTGTCCATCGGGGAATCGGTCCTTGAGTTGGTACGCCATGTAGATAGCAAGGGCCGACTTGCCCACGCCTGGCATCCCCGTCACAACACCGATTGTCGGCCCCATGCCCTCTATGGCCTGCTGGAGCATTCGTTGGAGGGCAGTTTGGTCATCGTGTCGATCGGTAAAGTTGTGGATGTCGGACTTCGGGCGCAACAGGTGCGGCGTCGCCAAGGCCGTCTGTTCACGAACGATGGTGAGGATGTCCGTAACCCTCTCCTGCGTGTCCGTCATGGTGTCTAATAGGCGCGTATTCTGCTCCATGAGCGTTGCTAAACGGCTGATGACGTCTTGGTGTTGGGACATCAGCCGGTCTAGCACAGCGTCAAACCGTTCCTCGTGCGTTTTCTCGAGCATGCCGAAAGCGGCAATGAGGTCCGCAACATCACTGCTCCACCCCGAGGTTGGGACCATAATGACGAGTTGATCGAGCGTCTGCTTGAGGCGCTGCAACACCCCGCGCTGATCCTGCTGTAGCACGGCCTGCCTCGCAAGCACCTGGTCAAGGATTGTGCTCATATCCATGAGAACCAACTCGTTGAACGTTCGCCACGCCGCGTCTCGCTCCTTGACGAGATGCCCCAAATGCCACAAGGTCCTACTAGGTAGAGTGTGACGGAGGAAAGCCTCAAAGGAAATTTGTTCGTGGTGAAGGTCTGCTAACAGGGCTTGCGCCGCATGCGACTGCCGCACGTACGGTGCGACGACCTCATCGAAGAAGGCCATAGCCAGCACTTGCTCTGTGTCAGCATGGAGGTAACGATAGGCGTGCTCCTGTCCATCATCTCCACCGGCATCGGCTAGCATCTGTCCTGCCTGCACAGCACGGACCATCTCACTCAGAAAGGCGCAAATCTGCTCAGCTAGGGGATTGTCCATCTGCCACAGGTGGTGTCCCTCTGGCGTCGCGGCGTAGGCGAACGGTGCCTCATCATCTCGTCGCATCTCTCGCCACACAACTGGAAAGCACTGCGCACCTCCCACGTCATGGATAGCGTTGATGAAGGCGTCACGGAAGGCTATCTGCAGGGCATCACCTGCCTGGTGCAGTGCGTTTGTTTCGTGTTGCTGTAAGCGGCGGCCGATCTTGCGCAATCGTTCGCCTGCGCCCTCACCAACGGTGAGATCAATGGCCTCGATCACGGGTTGGGAGAGGGTATCGAACCGCTGTTCAACCATCTTTCCGGCCAACCCACCCACCAAATGGCCTACAAAAGCACCAGCAGGCCCAGCGATTACCGATCCAGCGAGACTACCGATTCCGCTGCTCCAACTCATCTGTGGTTCCTCAGTAGCTGACTAACCTCTACCTGTTAGGATACTCAGTCTGTCGCTTGGGCGATGCTGATAGACCAGTAAGCGTTGACCGACCAGTTGTAAGATATGCCTTCCCGGCGTTCGACCAGAGCGCGTGATAACGGCGCCCATCACTCGTGGGAGGAGCAAGAGAACGGGATAGATGAAGTGGGATGCGAAGCGACACGCGCACGATGTGCCGGCGGACGGCTGCATGGGTAGGCCGTCTGACGCGACAGCGAATAGTCGGTGATCGTGCGCACACGAAGACGGGACGTCGTGACGTGGTCGGCTCCACAGGCACAGACAAAGGACGGTGCGACGGGACGCCTCCTGCTCCCTGATCGTACCCCATCATAACTGGACGAAATCAGCTCTTTTGTCCAACACGGGACCCGCAGCCCTGTGGCTGCGGCCATCTTGTCCCCCTTGATAACGGCACAAGCGGGCTGCTATGCTGGACAATAGTTTCATCGGTCCAGTTTTTCGCGGTCGGCAGCACACGGCCCTCAGCCGGGTCCAGACCATCGCCCCCTACCTCATGCCCGAGCAATTGGCGTATCCTGATCGGCAAGAGTGCAAAACAGCGCTGCATGATCAGTGCGGTTTATCGTTGCACTTGACACCTTGACACACCCACTTGCGCGACGCTATAAAACTAGCGAGGCTCCGCCTCAGACCGACGAGACATGACGCGAAAACTTGACTCAATCGCACCATGTTTGCCTGTATTAGGAGTCTAGGTAGTTTCACCCACCTATATCATGGAGGAGGGGCGCATGCGGCCACTCACCTCCGAGGACGAAGCGACGCTACGCGCCATCGCCGAGCGCCACGGCTTCTACGCCGCACGGGGGCCGCACACGGGGGAGGGCAGCGCCAGTCGACTCATCGACGCGCTGCTCGCCGGCGAGGTCGTCACACTCGCCCTCACGCCCGCCGACCGCCGCCGCCTCGTCGCCTGGCTCGACGAGGAGCCGCCGCCCGAGGGACGCCTCGCCACCGTCCTACAGAGCGTGGTCACGCAACTGCGCCCGACCCTCCCCAAAGCAGCGCCGGGTACTGTGACTACCGCCCCGATCCAGGTGGACACGCCCACGACGGACCTGAGACCGGGCACCGCGCCGGAGAACCTGCGCCATATCGACGTCGAACTCTGGCTCCGGGTCGAGAACAACAGCAAGTTCGTGCGCGGGAAGACGAAGGCGCGCGCCTGGATCGAAGATTCCGTCCTGCGGCGCTACGCGATGCGCAAGCCCGACGCGAACCGGAGCGACTACATCCTCACGCTCGTCTATGACACCGACGCGGACCTCGATGCCACCATCTATGACATCCTGCGCGAGGTGGACGGGATTGCCGACCTGCACCATTGCTTCACTGAGGCCGACGTCCGGGCGCTCGATGGCTCGGATCGCTCGTGGTGAGCGCCCTCCGCCATCGGCTTACACAGTCGCGTCGGGCGTCGTCAGCCTGTGTTTACACACTCTTGACCTGCGCAACACACACCCTTCATGCGCGGGTGCGATGCTAGAGAAGTCATCCGCGTGGGGCTCGCCCTTCCAGTCCGGCGTCAGCGAGGAACGGGGCACCGCGGTGAGGCCGTCCTGGTACCGGCCGCGCCCCGTGCGGAGATAGACCCGAATGCGCCGAGCGCCAGATGCGTCGCGGCGCATTTTGGCGTCCTGGTGACGACAGACGACAGCCGATCGCGCGGTCGGCGCTCAGTGCCCACCGTACGCCCCATCAGTGGGGTTGTAAGCCCAAACCGCCGAAAATTCTGTCACCCGAGATCAAGGTCCGCCACGATAGCATCCAGGTCGATCAGCTTCTCATCGTGGTGGAAGGTGTAATGCCCTTTCAGAGAGATTTTGCATGACGTCCTAACCGACGAGGATGTGCGGAAAACCCGTGCCCTGCTGTTTACGTATGGTACACCATAGCGGCAGGGTTTTCCGCACGATTCTCTATGGATGGCGACGACGAGAGACGAGCGTGCCGCTCGCCTGTCGCCAAACAGGTGTTTCCCGACACGGCGGGATCAGCCTCTAACAGGACACCAGCGTCCGACTCGGCGTTGTCCGTGAGCGTAACAGGCTTTTTTTTGGTGGTTCGGGCTTGACATCCCCGTGATGGGGCGAACGTGGCTGGCGGGATGCGGCCCATCTCGGGGCGTCGTCTTATGACCAAGAGCCGAGTCAAATAACCTTCTTGACTGACTGGACAGTCTTTGATATACTTGTCTCATGTCCAGACCACGCAGCGACGATCGGCGGAACGCGATCCTGTCGGCGGCGACCCGCGCCATCGCGTCGCAGGGTCTCGGCGCGGCGACGGCGACGATCGCGAAGGAGGCGGGTGTCTCCACCGGGTCGCTGTTCCTCTACTTCGACACGAAGACGACGCTCTTGAACGAGCTATACGTCGGCCTGAAGACCGAGATGGGAGCGGCGGCGATCGCGGGCTTGGCCAGCGAGAGCGCGCCGCGCGAACAGATCCTCCACATGTGGGTGCAGTGGCTGCACTGGGCGACGACCAACCCGGAGAAGCGGCGTGCGCTCGCGCAGCTCGACGTGTCCGACGAGATCACACCCGAGGCCCATCGGACGGTGGCGGACGCGCAGCAGGGCATGACGGAGTTGCTGGAACGCCTGCGCGCGGACGGGCCGATGCGGGATGCGCCCCTCGGTTTTGTCCTGACCCTGACGAGCGCGATCGCGGACGCGACGATGGACGCGATGATCCGCGAGCCCGCGCAGGCCGACGCCCACAGCCGTGTGGCGTTCGACGCTATGTGGCGCGTCCTCGCCGGGACCTCCTCCCCGCCTACCCCCTGACCCCGACCAGAAAACAAGGAAAGGAATCGCTATGACCACTACCGCCACTAACTCGCCGGCCGAAAAGGCGTGGATCATCACCGGTCCGACGGCCGGTATCGGCCGTCGGACCGCTCTCGAACTCGCGAAGCACGGCACCGTCGTGCTGGTCGGGCGCAGCCGCGCGAAGCTCGACGCGGTTGAGAAGGAGATCCGAGCGCAGGACGGACGAGCGGTCTCGGTCGTCAGCGACCTGTCCGACGTCACGAGTGCGCGCCGTGCGGCCGCGGATATCGCCGCCCTCAAACTCCCACTCGCCGGTTTGCTGAACAACGCTGGCATCATGACGACCCGACCCTCCACGACCGCACAGGGCTGGGACGCCACGTTCGCCACCGACCACCTCGGACCCTTCGCACTCACCGAAGCGCTCATCCCCTCACTGCCCGACGGCGCGAACGTCGTGTTCATCGTCTCGGCCGTGGAGGATCCCGGGCGCAAGCCCGCCGTCGCGAGCGGGTTCCGGGGCGCCCGCTACATCTCCGCCGCGGCCAGCGCCCGCGGCGAATGGGCCCCCGGCGGCTCGTCGCACCCCGGATTCGACGCCTACGCCACCTCGAAGCAAGGCAACCTCGCCACCGTCCTGGCCTTCGCCCGCGAATTCCCGCGCCTGCGCTTCAATGCCGTCGAACCCGGCTTCAACCCCGGCTCGGATCTCGGCCGCGATGCCAACGCCGCCCTCCGCTTCGTGCTTAAGTACGTCCTGTCCCCGATCGCGCCGCTCATCAAGTACTGGAGCAACCCGAAAACTGCCGCCCGCGTCATCACCAAGGTTCTGACCGACGACTCGATGCAGACCGGCGGCTACTTCGACGAAAACGGCAAACCTATGCGCGGCTCCACGCAGATCCATGACCCGGCGTTCCAGGACCGGTACGTCGCCGAGACGCGTGCCTTGCTCGCGACCGTCCCGAACGCGGTCTAAGCAGATCGAGGCCTCAGACAACGATTGCTGTAACCAACAGCCATATTGCATAAAAGTGTTCCATCGCCTTGATGAGCCCCATAAAGGCTTCTCTGTCATCGTCAAGCTGGACCTGTAACAGGGATTACCGCCTGAGTTTGACCGGATTGAGCAGTCTTACCGGCTCAGTCGTCACCACGATCCTGACAAAAACTGGACCTGTAATACAACTGAGCCGGTAATCCAGGGACTAAACACGGTGTGGGACGCCTCTTTCATCACGTTATGTCATATGGCTGTTGGTTACAGCAATCGTTGTCTGAGGCCGACGACACGCCGTCGCTACTCCTTCAGGTCTGGCCGATGCCCGGTACGGTGCGGCGTGTGACGCCCTGGGAGTGGGATGGGCTCCTAGAGCAGTGGAGCCGGGCGCATTGCGCACACATACCGTTTCCCCTACCCGTGCCGTAAGACCGATGCGACCGGTGTCGGTGCGTCCTGCAAAGCCGCTCTACGCACAGCATCCCGCCTGTCGGCGTACAATAAGGGCGCGCGGTGCAGCGGCGTGCGCCCTGTCAGGAGGGACCCCTGTTAGCTGAGCAGCCCAAAACGCCGGGCCTGAGCGATAGCCGCGACGCGCGCATCCGGGCCACTCACCCCCAGGCGCCGGTACAGCCTCATCAGGTGCGTGCTGACCGTCGGGAGTCTCACCCCCAGCTGGGCGGCCATTTCCGCGTGGCTAGCCCCCACCACCAGAGCGCCCAGTACATCCCGTTCCCGGGGAGAGAGCGTGGCGCGTAAACGCATAGGCGGCGCTTGCCCCGGAGTCGCGCCACCGCGCACCACCGATGCGGCGCGCGACAGCCCCCCATGCATGGCCAGGTAGCGCGATACGCTGTGGCTTGATATCACGACCCACGGCTCCTCGTCGTGGGTGTCGCCGGTGATCCACCGCCCGTCCAGCGCGCCGTCCCGCAGCAGCGTCCGGACGCGCGCGTCCGAGACGCCAAGCAGCGCCGTTGCCGTGGCGACCGACAACCAGGGGCCGTTCCCACCCGCCGCCATCGACGAATCGCGCTGCCACTCCCTTATCATGTCGCCCATGGTCTCAGCGTAC
>JAABUJ010005882.1_pt1 | contig 12095 bp, 12 predicted proteins | sample 5559131 | NCBI WGS metagenome assembly JAABUJ01 (sample SAMN10711875, study PRJNA513366) | rock metagenome | isolation source: Antarctica rocks | place: Antarctica: Victoria Land, Mt New Zealand nord | collected 2016-01-07
CCGTCCGTGCCTAGGTAGTGGCGCGTCTTCGGGCAGACCAGATGCTGGTCGACCGGGGCCTGGTCGAAAGCCGGACCCGGGCACAGGCGCTGATCCTGGCCGGCAAGGTGTTCACCGGCACGCGCCGGGTCGACAAGGCCGGCAAAACGTTGCCGGCCGACGCGGCGCTCGACGTCCGGGGCCAGGACCACCCCTGGGTATCCCGCGGGGGCTTGAAATTAGCCCACGCGCTAGACCGTTTCGGCCTGTCGCCAAGCGGGGCTGCGTGCCTGGACATCGGCAGTTCGACCGGCGGGTTCACCGACGTGCTGTTGTCCCAAGGGGCAAGCCGCGTTTACGCAGTGGATGTCGGGCATGGGCAGCTCGCGTGGCGGCTGCGGACCGATCCGCGGGTGCGAGTGCTGGAACGCACCAACGCCCGGCATCTAACGCACAACCAAGTGCCCGACTTGATCCAGGTAATCGTTTGCGACGCCAGCTTCATCGGACTGCGCACGATTTTGCCGGCGCCGCTCGGGTTGTGCGCGCCGAACGCCTGGGCGGTGGCGCTCATCAAACCGCAATTCGAAGCCGGACCGGGTCGGGTTGGAAAAAACGGCGTCGTGCGCGACCCGGCGGTCCACACCGAAATCTGCGAGGCGATCTCCGCGTGGTGGAGTTCTTTGCGAGGTTGGAGCGTGCTTGGGGTGGAGCCAAGCCCGATTACCGGCCCAGAAGGCAACCGTGAGTTCCTGATCGCCGCAAATCTCGGCGCGGTTTAACCTGCGACCACTGCGCGCGCCGCCTCGGCCGCCATGTCGCGATGGGAAATCTCGGCCAGCAACGACCAGACTTTCGATGGCTCCATCGGCACGTCCGGGTCGTTCAGAAGACGGTCGAGTTCTTCGAGCTTCTCGTCATAGTCACGATCAGTCATGGTATCGCCCCTGAGGTTTGCCGGCGCAGTGACATCCCATGGCGTGAGAACGTGGCGACTGCATGACAGTTTGTGGAATTCCGGTGCAACGCCTTGCTCAAATTGACGAGAGCACCGCAGGCGCCAATGCGGCCGTCTTGGCGGCTGGGTGGGCAGGGTTGCGGAACCTCAACTCTCCATCGGGCGCAGCGTCAGGACCCGATAGTCCGAACATCTCCAACCGGGATGAACAGGTGACGGCGACGACCGAACGGGCGCCCGGCTCAGTGAGGAATTGCCGGGTCTCGCCTTCCAGGTCCATCCGCTCGCGCAGCAGCCGCCATTCGGTGCGGTCAGTGTCCTCGACGAACATGGCGAGAATGCCGGGCCGCGCACCGCTCAGCCGGGCGGGCGCCACCGTGCACATCCGGCGCCGCACTGCGACCGCCACCTCGTTCTCACGCCCAGCCCGGGCGGCGATCACGAACAGACCGCCGTCGGCGCGCGTGACCGACAGGTGCGCCTCAGGCCCGAACTGGTCGCGCAGCCGCGGCATGAGACCAAGTTCGCTCGCTTGCGCCGCCGCCAGCATCAGCGGATCAAGCCGCAGCACAGCAGCCTCGTCATGGTCGGCGCGGCACCGGCTCGACAGCATGGCGGTGATCCGCCCGTGCAGCGCCGCTAGCGCCGTGCCTTCGGGCTGGTCCTTAAGTCCCTGTGGCAGCGTCATCTTCAGCAAGTAGCGGCCGGGATGACCCGCCAGCCAGACCTGCAACTCCGGGTCGATGCGGTCGACGAGGCTGAACCAAGCCCCCCGATGCACGCCGCGGCCTTCCTCGGCCGACACCACGTCGCAGGCGACCTCCGCTTCGACGCCGTCGCGGCACAGGAGAAGGTCGAAGCTCGCCTCATCATCCAGGCCAGGAAACGCCACGTCGAAGCCACGGGCACGCTGCAGGGCGGCCGTCCGCAGCAGGTGAAACGTCGGCACCAACGTGCTGACGTTTTCGAGCGCGGCCTGGATGACGGCACGCAAACGATTTCGCCCTGTTCCCCGCAACTCGCCGTTCAGCCGGGCCGCATCGGTCGCCAGATCCGAGATATAGCATTCAGCGACGCTGGGCGGACGGTTGCGGCCGACGCGGCGCAGCCGGTCGATAGTCAACTCGATAATATGCCGCCGCAGCGCGGCCCGCCCCGCGTGGGTCGGCCGCACCGCAAGTCGTTCCAAAGCAGCCAAACGTTCCCGCCAGACTCGCGGGCCTGCTAGGCTGACGAATTCATCGAGGGCGGCGGTATCAATTTGGCTGGAAGATGGCTGCATTGGAGCCAGAACATGGCAACTCACGATATCAGCCACCACATACTGGGTTAGTCTGCTACGTTCACATTCCCGTGTCAAAGTCGTTAGTTATGCAGAGATACAACAGGGTTTCGATCCCCGGTGGCGCAGCAGGTGATCGGCCAGAATGCACGCCACCATCGCCTCGCCGACCGGCACCGTGCAGGTTCCGATGCAGGGGTCGTGCCGGCCGCGGTTGCTGAGCTCGACGTCCTAGCCTTGACGGTCCATCGACAGCCGTGGCGTCAGGATGGAACTGGTGGGCTTCACCGCGAACCGCGCGACGATCGGCGGCCAGCGTCTGCTTCCAGGCGACGGCGCCCACGGGGTCGAGCCCTGGAATATGCCGGGCAGCCAATCGCCGGCCCGTGGCTCTCGCCCTAGGTGGTGACGCGGAACAGGTGGCCGAAGGTGTCGAAGCTCATTCCGAGGCGACGTTGATGTCCGGCGCGTTCGGGTTTTTCATGCCGACGATGTTGTAGCCGCTGTCGACGTGGTGGACCTCGCCGGTGACGCCCGACGACAAGTCGGACAGAAGGTACAGCCCAGCGCCGCCCACTTCCTCGATCGTGGTGTTGCGCTCCAGGGGCGAGTTGTACTGGTTCCAGCGCAGGATATAGCGGAAATCGCCGATGCCGCTCGCCGCCAGCGTCTTGATCGGCCCGGCGCTGATCGCGTTCACCCGCAGGCCCTGGCCGCCCAAATCGGCCGCCAGGTAGCGCACCGAGGCTTCCAGCGCGGCCTTCGCGACGCCCATCACGTTGTAGTGCGGCATCACCCGCTCCGCGCCGAGATACGACATTGTCAGCAGCGAGCCGCCCGAACGCATCAGCGGGACGGCGCGGGCGCAGACCGCGGTGAATGAGAAGCACGAGATGTCCAGCGCGGTCAGGAACGCCTCCCGCGGCGTGTCGATGTACTTGCCGCGCAAGTACTGCTTGTCCGCCCAGCCGATCGCGTGGACCAGGAAGTCGATTTGCCCCCAAGCGCCGCGCACGCGCTCGAACGCGGCGTCCATGCTGGCGTCGTCCGCGACGTCGCACGGCACCACCAATTGCGACCCGAGGCTTTCGGCAAGCGGACGCACCCGCTTCCCCAGCGCGTCGCCCTGGTAGGTGAAGCCGACCTCCGCGCCCTGGGCCGCGCAGGCCGCGGCGATGCCCCACGCGATCGAGCGTTCGTTCGCGACCCCCATAACCAGTCCGCGCTTGCCCTGCATCAGCGTGCCGCGGGCCGGAAGGGTGGCGCGCGTGGCAGGGGGGGTGACGTCCAACATCGGGCTATCCTTGGTCATGTCGCCGCCTCATTCGCGGCAGCTTAGGCGCCGGTGGTGGCACAGAGCGTCCGGAGAGGGAAGGGGCGGCTTGGCGGAAGCGGGGCGCCGCCGCACATTGCGGGTGAACAGGAGCTGACCCGATGTCCGACGCCGCGACCCAGATTGCCGACCCGTTCCAGCTGTTCCAGGACTGGATGTCCGAGGCGGCCCGGTCCGAGCCGAACGATCCGAACGCCATGACGCTGGCGACCTGCACCCCTGCCGGCGTCCCATCCGCCCGGATCGTGCTGCTCAAGGGCCTCGATGGACGCGGGTTCGTGTTCTACACGAACACGCAGTCGCGCAAGGGCGGCGAGTTGGCGGCCAACCCGCGAGTCGCCCTGCTGTTCCATTGGAAGACGCTGCAGCGCCAGGTTCGCGTGGAGGGTCAAGTGGAGCCGGTGACGGCGGCGGAGGCGGACACCTACTACAACACCCGGGCGCGCATTTCCCGGCTAGGCGCGTGGGCGTCCAACCAGTCCCGTCCGTTGCCGGCCCGGTCCGAGTTGGAGCGCCGGGTGGCGGAGCTGGACGAGAAATACCCTGGCGACATCCCGCGTCCGCCGCACTGGTCGGGGTTCCGGGTGATCCCGGCGTTCATGGAGTTCTGGCAGGACATGCCATACCGCCTGCACGATCGCCGCACCTACGCGCGTGCCGGCGAGGGCTGGACGACGGGCGCATTGTATCCGTGAGCTGAGGTGGCTGTTTCCGTGGAGCAGGCCGAGGTGGCGGCTTTCCTGGCCGGACTGGCCGGCGGGACGCCGATCGAGACGCATATCTCGGCGGTGTTCGTGGGAACCGATACGGTTTGGAAGCTGAAGAAGGCCGTCCGGCTGGGTTTTCTGGACTTCTCCAAGGTCGAGGATCGCCGTCGCTTCCTGCTGCGGGAGCTTGAGCTCAACGCCGGCGCGACGCCGGGCCTGTACCGGGACGTGGTTCCGGTGGTGCTGAAACCGTCTTCCGCCGGCGGGAGAGGGCTGGGTGGGGAGGGGGTTGTCGTCGATTGGGTGCTCCGGATGGCCCGGGTTCCGGAGGCGGACTTTTTCGAGGCGATCGTCGCGCGCGATGCCGTCGACGCGCCGCTGCTCGATGCGCTGGCCGACGCCGTGGCGGCGTTCCACGCCGGGCTCGCGCCGGTTCGCGGCACCGACCCGGCAGAGGCGATGCGCCTGGTCGCGCACGACAACGGCCGGGCGGCCCTGGCGGCGGGGCTGCCGCCGAACCGAGTCCGCACCTGGCTGGAAGCCGTGCTCGCGGCGCTGGTGGCCCGCGCCCCGCTGCTCCGCGCCCGGTCGGAGGCCGGCTTCGTCCGCCGCGCCCACGGCGACCTGCACCTCGGCAATGTGTGCCTCTGGCGCGGCCGGCCGACGCTGTTCGATGCGCTGGAATTCGACGAGGGCCTCGCCACCATCGACCTCGGCTACGACCTCGCCTTCCTGCTGATGGACCTCGACCGCCGGGTCGGCCGGGCCGCCACGAACCGGGTGTTGGGACGCACCGGCGACACCGGCCTGCTGGCGCTGCTGCCGCCGTTCCTGTCGCTGCGGGCGATGGTGCGGGCGCATGTCGAGGCGAGCCGGGGCCATGACGGGCTCGGCTACCTCGGCGCCGCCCTGGCCTACCTGAAGCCACCCCCGCCGCTGGTGATCGCGATCGGCGGCTTGCCGGGCACGGGCAAGACGACGTTCGCCCGCGCGCTCGCTCCAGGACTGGGAGCAGCGCCAGGTGCGCTGCACGTCCGCAGCGACGAAATCCGTAAGCGGCTGCACGGGGTCGCGCCGGAGCAGCGCTTGCCGGAAGACGCCTACAGCCCCGCCGCCAACGCCCGCGTGGACGCGGCCCTGGTCGAGGCGGTCCGCGCCGCCATCGCCGCCAGGCACGCGGTCGTCGCCGACGCGACCTTCCTCGACCCGGCGCTGCGCCGCGCCGTCGCGTCCACTGGCGCGCCTTTCCTGGGAGTCTGGCTGCACGCCTCGCTCGACGAACTGGGACGCCGGGTCGCAGCCCGCACCAATGACGCGTCCGACGCGACGGTCGACGTGCTGCACCGCCTGGCGGCGCGCGACCCCCGCGCCGGAGAGTGGCTGGCGGTCGACGCGTGCGATCCCGGCGCCCTCGACGCCATTCGGGCCGCCGTGCCGCACGCGTGACGCTTGCGAAACCCGCGTCCGTCCTGTTCCCTTCGCTCACGAAACCGTTGGGGACAGGACCATGGCCATCCGCAAGCTGCTGCTGCCGCTGACCGGCACCGCTGCCGGCGAGTCGGCGCTCGCGACCGCGCTGTTCGCCGCGCGGACCTGGAACGCGCACCTGCAAGGCTTGCACGTCCGCGTGGATGCCCGTGACGTGGCGCCCTTGGCGGGCGAGGGCCTGTCCGGCGCCATGATCGAGGAGATGATGTCCGCCACCGAAAAGGAGAGCGGCAAGCGGTCGGCGGCGGTACGGGCCATGTTCGAGCGCTTCATCGCCGCGGCTGGCGTGCCGATGGAGCCGCCGGCGTACCGGGCCGACCACCCGAGCGCGAGTTTCGCCGCGATCACGGGCCGGGAGGACGACGTGGTGGCGCAGCAGTCGCGGCTGGCGGACCTGACGATCGTGCCGCATCCCGAGTCCGGCAACGACGTCTCCTCGTCGGACGCGCTGCACGCGGTGCTGTTCGACAGTGGCCGCCCGATTATGATCGCCCCCCGCGCCACCCCGCGCTCGGTCGGCGCCCGCGTCGCCGTGGCTTGGAACGGCACGGCCGAGTCGACCGCGGCGGTGCAGGCGGCGATGCCCTGGCTGCACAAGGCCGAGGCCGTGCGGATCCTGTCCGCCACCGAGTACCAGCGCAACGGCCCGTCGGCGCGGGACCTGGCCGACTATCTCGCGTTGCACGGCGTCCACGCCGAGATGGCCACGTTCCGCCCCCTCGATCGCGAGGTCGGCGCCGGCATGCTCGCCGCCGCGCGGGAGTTCGGGGCCGACCTGATGACCATGGGCGCGTATTCCCATTCCCGCCTGCGCCAGCTGATCCTGGGCGGCGTCACCCGGCACGTGCTCGAACGCGCGGACCTGCCGGTCATCATGAACCGGTAGTGCACGGCATCGACGACCCGGCGGTGGCAGCGGCCGTCCGGGTCTATGTGAAGCTGATGCGCGCCAGCCGGGCCGTCACGCTCCGGGTCGAGCCGCGGCTGAGCGGATCAGGCCTGACGGCCACCCAGTTGGGCGTGCTCGAGGCGATCCTGCACAAGGGGAAGCTGACCCCCCGCGACCTCGGACGCAAGGTGCTGACCTCCGCCGGCAACATGACGGACGTGCTGGACAAGCTGGAGCGCCGGGGCCTGCTGCGCCGGGTTCCGTCGTGCACCGACCGGCGCAGCGTCGAGGTCGAACTGACGGATGCCGGGCGGCAGCAGATCGAAGCGCTGTTCCCCGACCATGCCCGCGACATCGCCCGGGCCATGGGTCCGCTTAGCCTGGCCGAGCTGCGGACGCTGGGCGACCTGCTGCGGCGGGTCGGGCTTGAAGCGAAGGAGCCGGCATTCCATTTCCCGGTCTGATGCTTCGATATCGAACGAACAGGAGAATGGCCATGATCGACGTGCGCCCCTTCGCCACCCTCGGCGGCTTCCAAAACGAGTGGCTCAATGCCCGGCACCATTTCAGTTTCGGCGATTACCACGACCAGGCCCGCATGGGCGTCGGCGGCTTGCGGGTCTGGAACGACGATGAGATCGCGCCCGGGACGGGGTTCGGCGCCCACCCGCACCGCGACATGGAGATCATCACCTATGTTCGAGAAGGCGCCATCACCCATCGCGACAACCTGGGCAACGCCGGCCGGACCGAAGCGGGCGACGTGCAGGTGATGCATGCCGGGACCGGCATCGTGCACGCCGAGCAGAACGAGGAGCCTGGCCCGACCCGGATCTTCCAGATCTGGCTGATGCCGAACCAGCGCGGCGTGGCGCCGGGTTGGGGTGCGCGGCAGTTCCCGAAGCACCCCGGCACCGCGCTGACCCTCATCGCGAGCGGCACGGACGGGGACGATGCGTTGCCGATGCACGCGGATGCGCGGGTGTTCGCCGGCCGGCTGGCGGCGGAAACGACGGTGCGGCAGACGCTGACGCCGGGCCGAGTGGGTTACCTGGTCGCTGCGACCGGCTCGGTGACGGTGAACGGGGTGGCGGCACAGGCCCGCGACGGAGTTGTCGTCACCGATGAAACCGAGATCGTGATCACCGCCGTGGCGCCCACGGAGGTGGTGTTCGTCGAGACGGCGTGACGCTGCCTAAAGCCCCCTCACGCCAGTGGGAGGAGGCGAACGACATGGAGCGAGGCGGTAGAGCACAGTCCGGCGGCTTTCCCGGTCCTCTAGTTCCAGCGACGTTGGCACGTCGTAGGTGGCGAAGGCAGTCATGCCGCCGGGCAGGTAAGCGCGGCCGGGGTCGGCGATCCATACCTCGGTGACGGCGGCCATCGCGCGCAGCCAGGGCAGGACATGCGCGGACATCGGCGCCTCGTAGCAGATATCGCCGCAGAGGATGAGGTTCCAGCGGTTCGGCTGCCCTACCAAGTCCGTCGCCAGCGTGGCGACGGCGACCCCGTTGGCGGCGGCGTTCAGGCGTGTCGCGGCGGCGGCCATCGGGTCGATCTCGGCGGCCTCGACCGTGGCGCCGGCGAGCGTGCAGGCGATGGCCGCAATTCCGCCCCCGGCCGCGAAGTCCAGCACGCGGCGGCCCGCGACGAGCGCCGGATGGTCGAGGACGTGCCGGGCGATGGCTTGCCCCCCGGGCCAGGCAAACGCCCAGAATGGCGGGTCCACGTTCGCCCGGGCCAACCAGGCCTCGGTGGCATGCCAGATCGGCGTGATTTCGGTCGCGAGGTGAAGCGCCACCTCGGGAACGAGGGCGGTCCGGGACAGGGCGGTGTGGGCGGCGATGAACGCTTCGGCGGTCAAATCCGGCCGACCAGGATCGCAGCGGCGACCGCCAGCCCAGCCTCTCGATTGAGCCGGAACAGCCGCAGGCAGCCCGCCGGGTCGTCGATGTCGAGCCGTATCACCTGGACGGCGAGCAGGGCGGCGGGCGCGGAAAGGGCGGCGTAGAACGGCATCGCAAGTCCGGCCAACCATCCTGCGGCCGCCAGGGCGGCGACCGTGCCGGCGTAGCAGGCCGCCAGGAACGGACGGGTTCGTTCGGCGAACAGCCGGGCCGTCGACTTCACGCCGGCCAAGGCGTCGTCCTCGCGGTCCTGGTGGGCGTACACCGTGTCGAACCCCAGGTCCCACAGGATGGCGGCGGCGTAGAGGGCGACCCAGGCCGCGTCGATGCGCCCAGCCGCCGCCGCGTAGCCCATCGGGGCGCCGAAGCCGAAGGTGAACCCCATCATCAGCTGCGGCCACCAGGTGATCCGCTTGGCCAGGGGGTACAGCCCCACCAGCAGCAGCGACGACACGCCGAGCGCCTGCGACAGGCCGTTGAGTTGCAGCAGCACCGCCAGCCCGGCGAGCAGCAGCACGCCCAGGAACACCGTCGCGTGCCGCATCCGCAATGCGCCCGAGGCGAGCGGGCGGGCGGCGGTGCGGGTCACCAACCGGTCCAGGTCGCGGTCCCACATGTCGTTCACCACGCAGCCGGCGCCCCGCATCGCGACGCTGCCGACGGCGAACAGGGCCATCAGCCAAACGGTCCCGGCGGCGGGCGCGCGGGCCAGCAGCAGGCCCCAGAGACCCGGCAGGAACAGCAGCCAGACCCCGATCGGGCGATCCAGCCGGATCAGCAGCGCGTACGGGCGCCATGCCGGGGGCAAGCGCGCGACCCAGCCATCGGCGGCGATATCGCTGTGCGCCGGGGTGAGGGAAGGGCGGGACATTGCGGCTACTCACCCCAGCCCGCCGCTGCCGTCAACGCCCGGGCGCTTGACGGGCCGCATCCGCTGTTCCATGCGCTTTGCCCCGTCACCAGCCCGCTATCGGCCCGCTACCAGAAAGTGCTGCAGTCGCATGTCGAACCCCGGAGACGCCGATGCCACGCCGATCACCTCGGTGCAGCAATTGGCGGACCATATCGCCGCGGGCGGCAAACCCCGCGACGCCTGGCGCATCGGCACGGAACACGAGAAGTTCGGCTTCCGCCGGGTTGGCCTGGCGCCCCCCCCCTACGAGCCGGATGGAATTCGCGCCGTGCTGGACGGCATGACGGGACCGGCTTGGCAGCCGATCCTGGATGACGGCCTGCCGATCGGGCTGAAGGGCGGCGGGCCGCACGCGGGCGCGTCCATCTCGCTCGAGCCCGGCGGTCAATTCGAGCTGTCGGGCGCGCCGCTGCGCACGCTGCACGAGACTAAGGCGGAGTTCGACAACCACTTCGCTGCGTTGGCGCAGGTCGCCGGGCCGCTGGACCTCGGCTTCGCGCCCCTTGGCTTCCACCCGCTCGCCCGGCGCGAGGACATGCCGTGGATGCCGAAAAGCCGCTACGCCATCATGCGCCGATACATGCAGACGGTCGGCGGCATGGGACTCGACATGATGCTGCGGACCTGCACGGTGCAGGTGAACCTGGACTACGCGGATGAGGCGGACATGCGGCGCAAGCTGCGCGTGTCGCTGGCGTTGCAGCCGCTGGCGACGGCGCTGTTCGCGAACTCGCCGTTCACCGAGGGCCGCCCAAACGGGTTCCTGTCGATGCGCGCCCACGTGTGGACGGACGTGGACGCGGCGCGTACCGGTGCGCCGGCGCTGATGTTCGCCGAGGATTTCGGCTTCGAGCGCTTCGTGCAGTGGCTGCTCGACATGCCGATGTACTTCATCCTGCGGAACGGCCGCTACGTCGACCTGGCCGGCCGATCCTTCCGCGACTTCATGGCGGGCCGCTTGAACGACGTGACGGGCGGCGAGGCCGCGACTGTCGGGGATTTCGCCGATCACATGACGGTCGCCTTCACCGATGTGCGGTTGAAGCGCTTCCTGGAGATGCGCGGCGCCGATGCCGGCAGCCCGGCGATGATGCTGGCACAATCGGCCTTGTGGGTCGGCCTGCTGTATGACGAGCAGGCCTTGGGCGAAGCCGACGCCCTGGTCCGCTCGCGGCCATGGCAGGATTACGCCGATCTGCGAGCTGTGGTGCCGCGCTTGGCGATGGACGCGCCGTGGCAGGGCGGGACGTTGCGCGATCTCGCGAAACAGGTGGTTTCCGTCGCGACTCGTGGCCTGCAATCTCGAAACGAGAAAAGTATTCTTCACGTGGACGAGTCGCATTATTTGGAACCTCTGGCCAAAATCGCGGATGGCGCAAAGACACAGGCAGAACTATGGCTCGATCGTTATAAATCGGAGTGGGCCGGCAACGCCGGGCACATGCTTTTCGAAGCGGTGCCGTAATTATTTAGCATACATTCGCATTTAGTTCTTTGAGAAGCGGCTTGCCGAGTTCATTAATCCAGCCATGGTTTTATTAGCATCCGTTGATGACGAAATAATCTCCCCAGAGCTTACGGTCTCATACGCCGTCCGATTGCGGCTGATCGGGCAAATGGAAGCCTGGACCGTCAACAGCGAGAACGTGCTGCCGCTCGGGCGCAAAACCCGTGCCCTCCTAGCTATCCTCGCCCTCTCGGCGCCGCGTCCCGTCATCCGCTCCCGGCTGGCGGAACTGCTCTGGTCGCGCCGGCTGGAGGAACAAGCCCGGGCCTCGCTGCGGCAGGAAATCCATCGCCTGCTTGAGGCGCTGCAGCCGGCGAACGCCGAAATCCTCACCATCACCCGGGACAGCCTCGCGCTCAGGCCTGAGTTGGTGTGGGTCGACGTGGAGGAGGTGCTGCGCGCGACCATCAGCAACCCCGCCTCGCTCGCCCTCCTCGACGGCGAGTTGCTGGAGGAGTTCGATGGGGTCGACCCGGCGTTCGACGTGTGGCTGGCGGCCGAACGGGAGCGGTTGCGCGACCGGGCCCGCAACATCGCCGAAGCCTTGCTGCGCGAGCAGGTCGACCCGGAGGCGGCCATTCCCGTCGCGCAGCAACTGCTCGGGATCGACCGGGCGCATGAAGGCGCCTGGCGCGCATTGATGCGGGCCCATTCCGAACGCGGCGAGCGCGGCATGGCGATCCAGTCGTATGAGCGGTGCCGGGCCGTGCTGGCCGACCAGCTGGACGCCACGCCTTCGCCCGAGACGCAGCGCCTGCTGGCTGAAATCAGGGCCGGACGCAACGCTCCGGCGGCGCAGGTCCTGCGCGTCGATCAGGTGCGTCCCGATCTTCGCCTGAACGCGCCCCGCGGCGGCGCGAAAGTGGGTGTTCTGCCGCTGGTGATGAGCGGGACGGCGCCCGAAGAATCGCATCTGTCGCTTGGGCTCGCCGAGGAGATCACCGCCGCGCTGGCCCGGTTCCGCTGGATGTTCCTGGTGTCGAGTTCGTCGCTTGCGCAGCTCAGCAGCCGCGACGAAGCGGCGATCCGGCGGACGTTTGGGCTGGACTTCCTGCTCGACGGCAGCGTGCAGCGCTCCGGCCGGCGGATACGGGTGACGATGCGCCTGCTCGACCTGCGTGAGGGCAACCAG
>JAABUJ010005883.1_pt1 | contig 12093 bp, 14 predicted proteins | sample 5559131 | NCBI WGS metagenome assembly JAABUJ01 (sample SAMN10711875, study PRJNA513366) | rock metagenome | isolation source: Antarctica rocks | place: Antarctica: Victoria Land, Mt New Zealand nord | collected 2016-01-07
CCCGATCCAGTCGGCCGCCGACCGAGGGGGACCCGCCAGCCAACGATCAGCACGACGGCGGCAACACCGGCTGCGACGGCCTCGAGCAGGAACAGCGTGGACTGGCTGCCGCCGCCGCGGGGCGCGCCGTAGAAGCCCGCGTCGTGGACGTGCAGGTAGGCGTCCAGACCGAGCATCGCTGCGGTGGCCAGGCCAGCACAAGGTTCCCGACCCGGGTGTGCGCCCGCCGGGTCGAGGGACCGGCCGGTGCTGCGCCGGTGCTGGATCGTGCGGCCATCGCTAGGAGCCGCCCTTCTCCACCTTGCTGCCCGTCGGTGACAGCACGTACCACTCGGCGCCGAAATGGTTGAGGCCCTCGCCGGTCGTGCTCCCGGACGTGTGGTCGTCGGAGACGTAGTAGTACAGCGGGTGCCCTTGATAGGTGACCTGCTTGGTGCCGTCGGTACGGCTGGTAGTGCCCAGCAGCGAACTGGTGGCGCCGGTACCGCCGGTCGCCGCCCCGCTGCCGATGAACGGCGGCCAGACCTTGGCGCAGTCGCTGTAGCAGCTGCTTGTGCTGCCCTTGTCCTTCTCGAACAGGTACAGGCTTCGGCCGGCACCGTCGACCAGGATCTGACCGAGCTTGCCGTTCTGGGTGACCTTCACCTGTGCACGCCGGGAGCGCCGCCCGACGTACCCGCGCCGCCGCTGCCGTAGCCGTAGCTGTTGTCCTTGCCGTTGCCGCCGGCATCTGAGGAGGTCGCCGGCGCGGAGACTGTCGGTCCGCTGGAGGCACCGGAGCTGCCCGCCTTGCTTGCGTCGCTGCTGCCGCCGCCGCAGGCAGCGGCGCCGACAGCAAGGGCGGCGACGGGAAGAACAACGCGTAGCTGGCCGATTCCGGGTGTGCGCATCGCTGGGCCTCGTCTGTGGGAGGGCCGCGGCTGGACGGTCCGCGGGTTGAGCTTTCACTGTCATCACTCGGCCGCGGCGCCTTTGGTTCACTCGGCACCAGCATCGGTGCCAGCGGCGACCGTCGGCGGACCGCGCGGCTCTTTCCGGGGCGATCTGAGTGGACTTTTCCGCGCCGCGGGCCGTATTGCTATGTGTGGGGACCTGGCCGCCGACCGACGCCGGGCCCTGCGGTCCCGGCCCGTGGAGATCGGCGGCAGCATGCCGCCCGAGCTACCTGCCGCCGACGAGTTGGACCGGGCGGTACAGCAATGGCAGGTCGCCGATGCGCTCGCCAGTCTGTCGGCGCAGCATCGCGCGGTGCTGCTGGAGACCTACTACCGCGGCGGCTCCATAGCTGAGGCCAGCGCCACCTTGGGCATTCCGGCCGGGACGGTGAAGTCGCGCAGCTACTACGCGCTGCGGGGCACTGCGGCTGGCGATGCAGGAGCGAGGATGGAGCGGATGAGCGAGCCCGATGCTGCGCTGACGTCCCTCGGGGCGTACGTGCTCGGTGCCCTGTCCCCGACCGAGCGCGCCGAGGTCGGGGAGCACCTACGGGGCTGTTCGGGTTGCCGGGAGGAACTGGCCGGCCTCGCCGGCTTCCTGGTCTGCTCGGGTCGCTGGACCAGACGGACCTCGAGCATCTCGAGGACGGCGAGCCGGAGCCGGACCGTCAGTTCCTGGAGCGCACTCTGCTCGAGCTGACCCGGCGCCGGCTGGCGCAACGACGACGGAGCAGCCTGCTCACCGCCGCAGCGGCGCTCGTCGTCGTGGCCACGACCGTGACAGCTCTGCTTGCTGTGCGCAGCACTTCCTCCGATCACAGCGCGTCCGCCCTGGGTCCCAGCGTCGCCGCGGCGAACACCACGGCCAGGGTTCACGCGGAGGTACGTCTCACGCAACAGCCTTGGGGCACTGCCCTGCACCTGATCCTGCGCGGGGTGCCGCCGAGTGCGCACTGCCAGCTCCTCGCGGTCCTGGCCAACGGTCAACGGCAGGCCGCAGGCAGCTGGCAGGCCAGCTACGAAGGCGCCGCCGTCATCGCCGCCGCCGCCGATGCGCCCTTGAACCGGCTCGCCGGCCTCGAGGTCGTGACGGACCGCGGCGTACGTCTGGTGTCGATACCACTGTCCAGCGGCTGAGACCAAGCAGAGCGGCCACCGGCAGCCGGCATCTTCCGCCGCTCCCGAGCCTGGCGCCGACGGCGCAGCCAGTGGTACGACGGTGTGGTGACGACCTGGCTCAGTGCACGACTCGGCCGGTCCGTTCCCGTCGTGCAGGCCCCGATGGCAGGTATCAGCGGTGGGGCACTTGCGGCGGCTGTGTCGAAGGCTGGGGCGCTCGGCTGCCTCGCGGCCGGCAGCACGACTCCCGCCGCGTGGGTAGGGGAGCAGGCGGCGATGGTGAGTGGCCAGCCGTTCGGGATCGGGTTGTTGGCATGGGTTCTGCCGGAGCGGCCCGAGCTTGTCGAGGCGGCATTGGCCGTGCGCCCAGCATTGGTGTCGTTGAGCTACGGGCCTTACGAGCGGTATGTGTCGCGGTTCCAGGCGGCGGGCGTCCTCGTCGCGACGCAGGCCGGCACCGTCGAGGAGGCGGTGGCGGCCGAGCGGGTCGGGGTCGATGTCGTCGTTGCGCGCGGCGCCGAGGGCGGCGGCCACGGCCGCGACGAGGTCGCGACTCTGCCGCTGCTGCAGGGCGTGCTCGACGCGGTCAGCATCCCGGTGTTCGCAGCCGGAGGCATTGCCACCGCGCGCGGCGTCGCGGCCGTGCTGGCCGCGGGAGCCGTGGGTGCCTGGGTCGGTACGGCGTTCCTGGCCTGTCCGGAGGCGGAGACCTCGCCGCAGGCCCGCGCGCGCGTGCTCGCCGCGTCGAGCACCGGGACCGCGTACGGGCGGGTCTTCGACGTCGGGCTGCGTCAGCAGTGGCCGGCCGAATACGGCGGACGGGCCCTGCGCAACGCCTTCTTCGACCGTTGGTCGGGACGGGAGGACGAGCTGGCGCGCGATGAGGAGGCTGCTGCGCAGCTGCGCGCGGCTTCCCGGCTGCAGGAGTTCGACACAGCGGTGATCTATGCAGGCCAAGCGGTCGGGCTGGTGCGCCAGGAGCGCAGCGCGGCCGACGTCGTGACCGAGCTCGCCCGAGGCGAGGACCTGCTGCGGGCCTGCCAGCCCGGAACCGGGCTCGCTCGGGCTTCGTTCACCAAGGACCTGCGCGATCAGCGCGGCCCGACGAGAGGAACACCGTGACCGTCAGCCTGAGCAAGGGCGGCAACGTCTCGCTGACCAAGGAGGCCCCCGGAATGACTGCTGTGCTGGTCGGTCTGGGCTGGGACGTCCGAACCACCACGGGCACCGACTTCGATCTGGACGCCAGCGCGATCATGGTCAAGGCGGACGGCAAGGTCGTGTCCGACAGCCACTTCATCTTCTTCAACAACAAGACCTCGCCGGAGGGCTCGGTCGAGCACACCGGGGACAACCTCACGGGTGCGGGTGAGGGGGACGACGAGTCGATCAAGGTCGACCTCGTGGCAGTCCCCGCCGAGGTGGACAAGATCGTCTTCCCGGTCTCGGTCTACGAGGCCGAGCAGCGCTCGCAGAACTTCGGTCAGGTGCGCAACGCCTTCATCCGCGTCGTCAACCAGCAGGGCAGCACCGAGATCGCCCGCTACGACCTCACCGAGGACGCGTCCACCGAGACCGCCATGGTCTTCGGTGAGCTCTACCGCAACGGCGCAGAGTGGAAGTTCCGGGCGATCGGCCAGGGCTACGCGTCGGGGCTCAACGGCATCGCCCGGGACTTCGGCGTCAACGTCTGATCTGCTGGGGCTGCGCGAGTCCGACCGGGCTCGGGCAGCGCGGCGTGCGCGTCCCCACAGGAACAGGTCAGGGAGCAGAGCATGGGCATCGACTACACCAAGCGCGGCGCCGACAGCCAGGCCGGGCCACCGGTCTCGCAGGGCAAGGTCACCCTCACCAAGACCAGCCCGACGGTGTCGCTGACCAAGCAGGGGAGTGCCGGCGGCCGGCTGCACGTCAACCTCAACTGGCAGGCGCGGGCGGCCCAGGCCGAGCAGCCCAGGGGCCTGCTCAAGCGGCTGTCCGCCGCTGCGCAGCCCGGCATCGACCTCGATCTCGGCTGCCTGTACGAGCTGACGGACGGCACCAAGGGCGTCATCCAGGCGTTGGGGCGCCAGTTCGGCCGGCTGGACGCTCCCCCGTACATCCTGCTCGACGGTGACGACCGGTCCGGTGCCGAGGTCGGGGGAGAGAACCTGTTCGTCAACCTCGCGTACGCCGGGAAGATCCGCCGGATCCTCGTGTTCGCCAGCATCTACGCCGGTGCCTCAGCCTTCGACCAGGCCCACGCCGTCGTGACGCTGACCCCGGCAACGGGTGCACCCATCGAGGTCCAGCTCGACGAGGCCGCCGGCACGTCGCGCATGTGCGCGGTGGCCCTGCTGGAGAACTCCGGCAGTGACTTGACGGTCCGTCGCGAGGTGCAGTACGTCACCGGCGCCCAGGACGTCCTGGACCGTGCCTATGCCTGGGGAATGGACTGGACCCCAGGCCGCAAGTAGCCCCCCAACATGCGGCACTTCGACGTCCTCGACCCCCTGGTCCGTTCGGCGCTGTTCGCCCGCGAACCGAGGCCGTTCACCGCCGACTCGCGGACCGAGCTGCTCGGCCTGGGTCTCGGGGCGACGCTCTACCTGCCGGGCACCCGGCCCGCCCTGGCCTCCGACATCACCGCCCGGGCGGCTGCCGGGGTCATCTCCGTGGTGGTCTGCCTCGAGGATGCAGTCGCCGACCAGGACGCGGTGGCGGCCGAGCAGAACGTCGTGCAGCACCTGCGCACCCTTGCAGCCACCAGCAGTCGCGCTGACCCTCCGCTGGTGTTCGTCCGGGTCCGCACGCCCTCGCAGGTCACCGACCTCGTCGACCGGCTGGGGCTGGCAGCGGCGCGCCTCACCGGTTTCGTCCTGCCGAAGTTCACCGCGGCCGCTGCACCGGACTGGTTCGCTGCGATGGCGACGGCAGAGGTCGCCGGCGGTGTGCCGATCAAGTGCATGCCGGTCCTGGAGTCCGGTGCGGTGATGTACGGCGAGACCCGCCACCGGGAACTGCTGGAGGTCGCTGCGGTGCTCGACCAGCACCGGGAGCGGGTGGTGGCAGTGCGGCTGGGCGCCACCGACCTGCTGGGGCTCTACGCGCTGCGGCGCGGCCGGGACATCAACATCTACGACGTCGCTGTGGTCCGTGACCTGATCGCAGCTGTGGTCAACGTGCTCGGCCGCGCGGACGGGAGCGGCTTCGTCCTCACCGGCCCGGTGTGGGAGCACTTCCCGGTACCCGAGCGGCTGTTCAAGCCGCAGCTTCGTACGACGCTGTTCGCCGGCGACCCGGAGGGGCTGCGGAGACGGCACGCGCTGATCGTCGCGGACCACGACGAGCTCCTGCGCGAGGTCGTGCTCGACAAGGCGAACGGCCTGTATGGCAAGACGGTCATCCACCCGTCCCACGTTGCTCCGGTGCACGCCCTGCTCGTGGTGTCGCACGAGGAGTACGCCGACGCGCTCGCGATCAGCGAGGCGACCGGCGGTGGCGCGAGCAGCTCGTCGTACCGCAACAAGATGAACGAGCCCGGCCCGCACAGCGCCTGGGCCCGCACAACGCTGCGGCGGGCCGAGCTGTTCGGGGTCTCCAGGCCGGACCGCGGCGTCATCGACGTCCTCGCAGCGCTGTCCGGCCACCCCCTCGTCCGATGATCAGGTCGGGCGGGGCAACAGATCCAGCCACTGCCCGACGATCTCCTCTGCGGCTGCAAGCCCCGGCTGGGAGGTGCAGGTGACGTGCGCGGCGGACATCCCAAGCCGGTCGAGCTCGCTGCCGGCGGGAAGCCAGGCTCGGTCGGCGGCGAGCAGCATCTTCCAGTCGAGCAGCGTGTCCCCGGCCGCGAAGACCGTCGGCGCCGTCCCGAGGTCGTGCCCGACCCGCTCGGCGACGTGGGCGACCGCATCCGCCTTGTCCAGGCCGCCGGGCAGGACGTAGAGCTTGCGGCCCTGGTGCACCGCCCGCCAGCCGTGGGCGGCGCAGCTGGCGGCGATCTCCTCCTGCTGCTCGGCTCCCAGGTGGTCGGCATCCACGGCGGCGACCAGGAACAGCTCGTCGGCGTCCTTGAGCCGCAGGAACCAGGGACGGTCGCGGTAGCCGGTGAACAGCTCGCGTAGCGAGACCAGGGGGGAGCCCTGTTGGGCCAGCGTCGCCGTGACCGTGCGCGACCAGGTGCGGTCGGGCTGCCCGTCGAGCAGGACCACGCCTCCGCTGGCCACGACTGCGTACCGGGCGCGGACCGGCAGGTCGATGCGCTCGTACTGCGTTCGCGTCCGGGTCGTCACGGGGACCCAGCAGCCGCGCCGCGCAAGTTGCACCAGCCCTTGCTCGGTGTCCGCTGACAGCAGGCTGATGACGTCGCCGTCCAGGACCTCGACGGGACGTGCCCGACGCGCCGGCCCGCAGGCGGCGGCCCGAGGGGAGAACACCAGCGTCTGGTCCAGGTCGCTGGCCATCATGACGCTCACCGGCCTGCACCCTCAACTGGCCGCACGAGACCGACCGCGCTGTAGGACATGTCGCTGCGGCGTACGACAGGCACGCCCCGCTCCTCGGCGAGCAGGAACAGGTGGGCGAGCTGTTCCTCGCGGTCGGGGTGGACCAGGACCTGCCAGGGCAGCCGGCGCAGCAGCACCCGTGTCGCCTCCCCCACGCCCGGCTTGACCAGGTGCATCGACGGTAGCCCGAACTCCTGCTGGATCCGCGCGACCTCCTCGAGACCCCGGAAGGTGACAGCCCGCTCGGCCGTTGGCGAGCGCGCTCCCACCTCCGGCGCTACGGCCGGGAACTGCCCGCTGACGGCGTCGAGGAACTGCGCGCTGCGGTCCTCGGGGGTCAACTCGCGGTAGACCTTGGCGCCGTGGAACGTACCCGGGGCGATGAGCTCCCGGCTGTAGACCGTGCGCGAGACCAGGCCGCAGACCGTGGAGTTCAGGCACGCAGACGGGATCAGGATGTCCTCTCGGGTGCCGAAGTGAAGCGCGGCCGCGCCCGGGTCGGCGATCACCGCCAGGTCGTCCGGGAAGGCAGCTCCTCCCGCGACGCCGTAGGCCAACAGGGCTGCCTGCAACTCCTTGACGATGGCGCCCTTGCCCGTCCACCCGTCCACGAACATCACCGTCGAGCTGTCGTGTCGTGCCGCCACGTGGTCCAGCGCGACAGTGTCGATGCCGAGGCCGCGCACGATGGAGACGCTGTAGTGGGGCAGGTCGAGTCCGTGCGCGAACTGCGCCCAGCGACGCATCAGGATGCCGATCGGCGTGCCCGCACGCGCGAGCGAGACCAGCACCGTGCCCGGTCCGCGCGCCGCGAGCACCGTCTCGGTGACCACGCCCACGTGCTCGGCGAGCCGGCGGGCGCCCGTGGCCAGCGTGCTGTCGAACAGCTCCAGGTAGCGCGGCCCGGGTGCGTACTCGATGGGCAGCATCTCGGCGTAGTTGCGGCCGGCCTGGACGGCGCGCTCCCTGTCCCCGACGTCGAGCTCGAGGTCGTGCCCGGACAGGTCGGTCAGCAGGAACGTGACCTCGTCCGGCGCGTAGCTGCTGTTGACGAGCGGGCTCACTGCGGGTCCGTCCTACGAAAGGCCGGCCGGCCCCGCTCGCCTGCCTGGACGAGCACCACATCGACACTCACCGGTGCCGTCGCGGCAAGCTGGGCGAGTAGGCCCGTCCGCACGTGCGGACCGGGGGACCGGTCCAGGAGCAGCACGATCGCGTCGAAACCTGGTGCCGGACCGCGGTCCTGCTGGCTGCTGGCGGCCACGTTGTAGGCGAACGCGACCCGGTGGGCGTCGTCGCAGGCCGGGAAGCGCAGCGCGGTACGTACGGGGTAGCCGGGCTCGTCGACGACGAGCACCGGGGACCGTGTTGTGGAGCTGGTGCGTACGTCGTCGCCAAGCCGGGCAGCCAGCAGCTGTGCGGCGTACATGAACTCCTCGTCGCCGAGGCACAGCAGCGTGCCCTGCCGCAGCGGGCTGCTCAGCAGTGCGCGCAGCGTGTCGGCGGCCAGCTCCACGGCCGCGTGCAGACCTGCCTCTGCTGGTGCGGACCACCCGTGCGCGCCGGTCAGTGGGGTGGGCGCGGGGAGGGTCAGCGCCCACTCGCGTACGACAGCCGTGGGCTCCGCAGACGCGGCGCGTCGCGCAGGATGAGCGGACACGAGGCGAGCGGTCCGGGCCACCAGGTCGTCGGGGACGTGCGCCGCTCCCTGGAACAGGGACACGTCGACGAGATCGGCTCCAAGATCTAGAACCTGCCTCGCCGTCCAACGGCGCTGCTCGGTGGAGCGCACATCCAGCAGGCTGGCCAACACGTAGTCGCGGCGCGGCCAGCGCGCCTGCAGCACCCGGACGGCGTTGACGGCCGTCTGCCCGGTGGAGAGCTCGTCGTCAACGAGCACCACGGGCGTCTCGGGCGAACAGAGCAGCGTCGGGTCAGCGATAGCCAGCAGCTGCTCGACCGCGTGCGAGTGCTCCTCGTCGAACTGCAGGACCTCCAGGCCGGAGGCCGGAGATCGCCGCGTGGTGTGCACGTAGCCGGCGGGGACGCCGTACGAGCACAGGGCGCGCGCCACCCCGTGCCCGAGGGCGGTAGCGGTCTCGGCGAAGCCGACGACCACGGGCGGCGCGGTGAGGACGGCGGCCACGAGTGCGCCCAGCTGCTCGGCCGTCCGGAGCACCTCTGTCGCTGCGACCGGGATGTGCTTGCCAAGCTTGCCGGACACCAGCAGGTGCGCCCGCCGCTTGTTGCGCCGCAGGGCCAGGAACACAACCCCCGGCGGGGCCGTGACGCCGGAGCCGGTGTGTTCGCCCACCCACCCTCGGTCGCTGCCGGCCGCCGGCAGAGGCTCTCCTGACCTGCACTCGGCGGCTGCTCGGCGTCCTCGTGCAAGCGTCAGAGATCGAACTCCGACGGGGCGATGCCGACCGCGAAGCAGGCCTCCTTGACGGCCTTCTTCTCGTCGTTGTCGAAGTTGCCGTCGGCGCCGCCGATGATGATCCCGATCTGGATCACCGCGCGGCCCTGGTCCTGCTTGGACTTCAGCTTGCCGATCGTGGCGATGGCCTCGACCTTGCCGAAGTCGTAGTCCTTGCTCAGCTTGTCGCAGTAGAAGTCGAACTTCTGCCGCAGCTCGTCCGGCGGGAAGATGCGGAGGACGTCGTTGCTCATGATCAGTCCAGCAGTCTTCTGGCGCTCGCTGGCATCGATGCTCCCATCGGCCGCTGCAATCAGCGCGCACATCGCCATGCTGCCGTTGGCGAACTCCTTGCTCTTGAACTGACCGGCCTTGGTCTTGAGCTGGCCGCTCATCTCCTGCGTACGGGCTTTGAGCTGGTCGAAGAACGCCATGCACCTGTCCTTTGGCCTCAGGTCGCGACCCACGTTGGGTACCGACCCAGTCTCGCATCCGGCCGACACTGCTGAGGTCCACGGCCGACAACGAAGCAAGGCCTACACGCGGCACACAGCCGAAATTCGGACGCACGCTGCTGCCCAGCGCCGCGCAAGACGCCGGCCCGCTGCGCGTCAGCAGAGCGGTCAGCCGGGTCGGCGGCACGGTTCAACTGGGGCCAACCAGGACCCGCCTCCTTGCGGCGGCAGCTGCGACTGCCCGCAGCCGCCGAGAACGCCCTGCGGCAGCACCGCGCCCGCCAGCAGGCCCAGCAGAAGCTGATGGGGGAGCACTGGCAGGACCTCGGGCTGGTCTTCCCGACGGGTAGCGGAACCCTGCTCGACCCCGCCCACCTGCGCCGATCCCTACGCACCGTTACCGAGCAGGCCGGCCTCGGGCGCTGGCACCCCACGAGCTGCGGCACTCCCCGGCCAGCCTGCTGTCCGCAGCTGGCGTGCCGCTCGAGGAGGTCGCCGACGTGCTCGGGCACGCCAGCACCCGGCTGACCTCGGCGACGTACCGGCACTAGACGACCCCGACAGTTGAGGCCGGCGCGAGGCCGATGGACGAGATCCTCGGCTCCTCTCGCCATAGCGTACAGAATCAGATAATCTGATGCTCACGATGCGGACAGTGACAGCGACCGAAGCAAGCCGGTCCTTCGCAGCGCTCCTCGACGAGGTCGAGCGCGGCGAGACCGTCGTGGTCACGCGGGGCGGCAAGCGGATCGCCTCGATCGGCCCCGCGTCGGTCGGCAATGGAGCGGATGTCGTCGCGCTGTTGGGTCATGACGTCGACGAGGACTTCGCTGCCAACGTCGCTGCGGCGAGGGATGCCGTGGTGCTGGAGGGCCCGGCGTGGCCCGCAGACTGATCCTGGACACCGGTGTCCTCATTGCCTCGGAGCGCGCCAAGTTGTCCTGGGGTGACGTGCTGAATGCCGATGACGACGTGGCGGTCGCCGCGGTGACCGTCGCCGAGCTGCGCACCGGGGTCGAGCTGGCCAGCGACAGCCGCAGGGAGGCCCGCGAGGTCTTCCTCGAGCAGGTCCTCGCGACTATCCCTGTCGAGCATTACGACGTGGCCGTCGCGCAGGTCCACGGCAGGCTGCTGGCCCGCGTCCACAAGGAGGGGACCCAGCGCGGCGCGCACGACTTGATCATCGCTGCGACTGCGGCCGCCACCAGGCGAACCGTCATCACGGTCGACCGGAGCGCCCGCTTCGGCGATCTGCCGGGCGTCGAGTGCCTTGAGCTGGGGTGAGGCTTGTCGCTTCGCTCGGGCTCCGCAAGCGCTCAACGGGACCGCGGCGCAGCCGCAGCCGTCCGGCATTCGGGCATGCCCGAATGCCGGACCCGGCGGTACCTGGCGCGGCAGTCGCCCGGAGACGCCGGATCGGTGAGGGGCCGCTTCCTACCCAACCCTCAGTCGTCCACGGCCAGCCGTAGCTGCGAACAACTCCAGCCAGCCCATCGGCCCAACCCTGCGCCAAGGCGCGTACTCGCCAGTCGTCGATCGTGGAAGGACGGAGGTACACCTCCGCCACAACGGCAGCCAGGAGGCCAGGTTCCCGCGGGAGCGGTAGCTCGAGGTCCCGATCCTGCCCGGTCTGGAGGGAGACGCGGACGTGTCCGTCCTCCAGCGGTCGTGCACTGCTGACAATGACGGCGCACCTTCTGACGCCTTCCTCGCGCAACCGTCCTACGTCGACAGCCACTGCTTGAGCACGGCCCTCGTGGCTGGCCGCCGCCAAGACGACGGCGCCGTGCGGACTTCGCGGGGCGTTGTAGAAGACGAAGTCGCTGTCGCCGCGGGTACGACTCTGGTCGTCCAGAAGCAGCACGCTCCCGTCGACTTCGTTCGAGGACGTTGCCTGAACCGTCAGCCGACCGTCCCTGCTCTTGATCACCAGTGGGGTCACCGACCCGCTGGCGACCGGGATCCCGGCAGCGGGAGGCGGCAGCGGCGGGGGATGCGATGTGCTCGGCGAGGGCGGGCTAGGCTGCGGCGACGGGGCAGTTCTTGTGTTGCGCCAGTCTTCAAAGGTCCGTGGGCGTAGACGGGTGGGGTCAAGTCCCGCCTCGTGTCCGCCGGCAGCTTCTTCGTCGTCCCTGTCCTGCAGGACCGACATGAGCCGCTCGAGACCCTCCACACGGACTGGATTCAGAGGCTTGGCCTCGCCAGACGCTGCCTGAACAAGCTCCAGCTCGAGGTTCCGGTCCAGGACGAGTTGCAGTGCGTCGTCGGGCTGCCCCCAAGCCATGGACTCGACGTCCCTACGAGACCAACGGCCGAGGATGACCGGGCCCAGGCGCTGGGTGCGCTCGAAGCGAGTGACGGCACAGATCGTGACGGTGTTCAGCCCTGGAGCGACGGCGAAGCCTTCGCGCAGCGTCGCGGCGACGTTGCTGACCAGGCTGTCGAGGAACAGCCTATGCCGTTCCTTCAGCGTGAGCTTCTTCGTGGTCGGTCGGCCGCCAGGCGTGACATCCGGTCGATGAGTCGGCATCGAGGCGAGGTCGATCTGCCTGATCAGAACGGAGGCGTTTCGCCCATCCACTCCTAGGGCGTGTCTCCGTTGTTGAGCGGTCCTTTGGCCGGATGATCGGTGGATGTCGCGGACTGCTGTTCTCTCTGACGAGGCGTGGGCTCGGATCGAG
>JAABUJ010005886.1_pt1 | contig 12091 bp, 9 predicted proteins | sample 5559131 | NCBI WGS metagenome assembly JAABUJ01 (sample SAMN10711875, study PRJNA513366) | rock metagenome | isolation source: Antarctica rocks | place: Antarctica: Victoria Land, Mt New Zealand nord | collected 2016-01-07
TGCGCACCGCGCGCGACTGTTCCTCACGAAAACGCTCAAAGAGATAGCGACGGTTGTACAGCCGGGTGACGGGATCGGTGATGGCATCGGTGCGCAGTTCGTCGTAGAGCCGGGCCCGGTCAAAGGCAATGGCGGTCTGCGCCGCGATGATCTCCAGCAGGCGCAGCGCATTCTCATCGAACTGGTTGGTCCCCAGCTTGGAGAGCGTGATCACGCCCCGCACTCGCCCCTCATAGCGCAACGGCGCGCTGATGAGAGAATCAGCGGTCGATTGCACGCCAGGAATCGGGATAACCCGTGGATCCTTGGTGCTGTCCTGCACGAGGGCCGGCTCGCCATGCAGCGCCACCCACCCGGCCAATCCCTCGCCTGGGCGCGGATAATCAAAAGGAAAATCGACACCATGGTACAGGATCGGGGTCAGCCGACCGTCCGTATCGTCCCGCTCGAAGATACCGCAAATTTGGTAATCGATGAGGTGCTTCAATTCTTGGTTGATGAGCGCCGCGATGGCTGGAATCTCGTGCAGGGGAGTCAGCTGCTGCACGATGCTCTGGATGGTCTGCAGATCGGACGCACGGTTGTGCTGGCTGGCATAGAGCCGCGCGTTCTCGATGGCGATCGCCGCCTGGCTGGCAAAGACTGAGAGGAGATGCAGGTCGTCGGGCGAGAAGCTGTTCACCTATTCGCGGTCCAGATTGAGTACACCCACCACCGTGTCGCCTATCGTCAAAGGAACGGCCAGCTCGGACTGCACGGTGCGGCTCGGTCCGATGTATCCCGGAAACTCGTGAATATCCGGCACAATGAGAGGCTTGCCCGATTCGAACACTCTCCCTGTCACTCCTTTGCCCACGGGAATCTTCACGGTCTTCGCCCAGGTCTTGGTATCCGGACCAGCAGTGCCAACGATCTCAAGGTACCGGCCTGACTCGTCGGGCAAAAGAATTGCGGCCAGATAATACGGAATGACGTCGCGGATCCCGACGAGGAGAGAATCCAGCACAGTTTGCAGATCGAGCGATCCGTTGACCAGCTCAGCAATGTGGAGCAGAGCCTCCATATTCCGCCCGTTACGCTGGCTCTCGGCATACAGCCGAGCGTTCTCAATGGCCACAGCCGCCTGCGAGGCCAGTATAGTGAGCATCTGGACATCGTCCGGGGAGTAGGCATGCTGCCGCATGCTTTGAACCGAAAGGGCGCCAATCGCACGGCTGCCCGTGTTCAACGGTACGAAGATCATGGCTTCCGGGTCTTCGGTGCCCAGCGCAATGTCTTTCAGTCCGTTCATCACACCGAAGAGCTGGTACTCCTCCAGACTGTTGAAGAGCAGCGCGACACCGCGCTCGATCACCAGTCCTGTCACACTGGAACCGCCCGGCAGCTCCTGATCGACCAGGAGAGCGCCCTGCTCCCGGAGGTAGGGCAACTCAATCGTACCGCGCTCCGGCCGGTGCAATCCGATAAAGAACTGCGAGGTGTCCATCACCCGGCCGATCTGCTGGTAGATCGTCTCATACAGCGTTTGCAGATCAAGCGTGGACGAGACCGCGCGGCCAATCTCGGTGAGCGTCTGCAAGCGATCCACCTGCTGGAGGGAGTTCGGATCAATGGATTCGAATACGCCATCTCCAACCCTGGCGATTGCTGGATGACCATCGTGGCATCGGGACCGGCATGAGCCCACCGGAACGCGGTTTGCGGAAAGCGGCCTCGAGGCAGAGGCCGCTGCGTACGTTATGGCGCCTATACACGATTCAGCATAGGGCAGATCGGGCCTGGAAGGGATAGGAGACACCGCCGGTGTTCCGTGCGATTGTGCCTCCGCCCACACTGGCGCGGTGCGGACTGTAACCAGAGAGGCATGCCGCGCGTTGAGAGAGGAGAACCAGAGGAGTACACTGTGGGCAAACGGGCTGAGGGACGCCGGTCGGTGAAGGATCGTGATTTCGCATCTATCTTTGCCTTCGCCACGTTCTGGGTGGTAATTGCCATTGGCTGCTGGCTGGGGCTGCGCATCGTCCACGCCATGGGGTGGACCGGTACCGACCAGAGGAGCAGCCAGCCGGCGCCCGCCATCTCAACCGCCCATGGCAGCGTGTCGCACCTCGCTCCTCCGCAGCTCTCGCTGGCTTCCATCTTCGCTCCTCAGCCCGTCTCACTGGCGGGATACGACCAGCGCAAGATACGCACGCTGATCGCCACCGGCGATGTGATTCCAGCCCGCACGGTCAACTATAAGATGGTGACCAGCAACGACTTCACCGCGCCGTTTCGCCCCACCGCCGCCTATCTGCGCACCGCCGATATGACCCTGATAAACCTGGAATCGCCACTCATCGGCGCCAGCTGCCGGGTGGCCAATGACACCACCATGACCTTCTGCGGCGATCCGAGATTCGTGCAGGGTCTGCAGTTGGCCGGCGTCGACACCGCATGTACCGCCAATAACCACATCGGAAACTATGGCAACGAGGGCATCCAGGAAACCTGGAGCCACCTGCGTGCCGCCCACATCGGCTTCTGCGGCTATGGCAGTGTCGATCACAAAACCATCCGCAGCCTGCGCTTCGCGTTTCTGGCCTTCAACTGTGTGGGTAATCGTTTCGATTACACCCTGGCTCGCCGCCAGATCGACGCCGAGCATCGTGCCGGCAACGTCGTTATTGTTTCGGTCCACTGGGGCAAGGAGTACGTGGCACTGCCCCAGGCTGCTCCCGGCGTGGCGGACGACGATCCGCAGCGCGTGGCCCACTGGATCATCGACAGCGGCGCCGACCTCATCATCGGGAACCATCCGCACCACGTGCAGGGGGTCGAGTGGTACCATCATCGCCTGATCACCTACGCCCATGGCAATTTCATCTTCGACCAGATGTTTCCGGCGCGGGAATGCGTGAATACTAGCGACCACAACTGCTGCCCGGGAGACGGCAATCGTTTCTGCTCGACCCGCGAAGGCGTGGTCGGCGCCTACACCTTTTACGGCCGCCAGTTAGTGCGCGTCCGGTATCGGCCGGTCGTCATCTACGACTGGTGGCAGCCTCGCTGGGCCGACCCCGCCACGGCCCGGATCATCATGCAGCACATGCAAGCCGCCACCCAGCAGTTATCGTACAGGCATGGGTAGCGCGAAGCTATCACTTCATCCGCGGAACCCCTCGCGTATAGGTGCCCGGCGGTGAGAGGTCGCGACGGATTGGCGGCTCGTCGAGAGGGGCGGGCCTGCCGGCCAGCACGGTGTCGCGCTGCGTGATGAGGTAGTTGGCGGTGCGAGCCGCCATGGCCTGGATGGTGAGCCCGGGGTTGGCAGCGCCCTGAGTTGGGAAGATGCTCCCGTCGCAACAGAAGAGATTCGGGATGTCGTGTGTGCGACCGAAGCGGTCGCACACCGACGTCCGCGGGTCGTCGCCCATGCGTGCGCCGCCGATCAAGTGTGCGTAGCGCGGCTCCTGGACCACTTCCTCCGCCCCGGCGGCCCACATCACCTCCATCGTCTTGTTCTTGCCGAACTCGATCAGCTTCTTGTCGTTGTCCCTCAGATTGAAGGTGATCTTGGCCACCGGCAGGCCGTGCCGGTCGGTCTCCCTGGCCAGCTCGACCCGGTTGTCCTCCCAGGGCAGAATCTCGCTCAACAGTCCAAAGGCGGCCCAGTGGTTGTAATCCATCATCGCCTTGCGCATGCCCCAGCCCCAGGCGCCCTTGGCCACGACCATCTGTTTGGCGAAGCCAATGGGCAGAGGGCCGACCGTTTGAATGGCGAAGCCGCGGACGAAGTCGCGTTTCGGGTCGGTCTCGTAGAACTCCTCGGTCAGGCCATGCGCCGGCGGCGCTTTGTACATACGCACCGGGTCAGCGAACCGGCCCAGAATGACATTGCCGCCCTGCACCATCAGATACTTGCCCACCGTGCCGCTGGAGTTGGCCAGGCCCTGCTCGTGGCCAGGACCGGCGGAGTTGAGCAGGAGTCGCGGCGTCTCGATGGCGTAGCCGGCCACGATCACCAGCTTCGCTCGCTGCTCGATCTGGTTGCCCTCGTGGTCGAAATACGTCACGCCCGAGACCAGGCCATTCCGTCCCAGGTTGACGCGCGCCACCATGCAGTTGTCGCGCACTTCGGCGCCGTGCCGCACGGCGTCGGGAACGTGCGTGTAGAGCGTGCTGGCCTTGGCCCCCACCTTGCACCCCTGGATGCAGAAACCGCGGTAAATGCAATGCGGCCGGTCGCCGAAGGCGCCAGAGTTGATGGCTACCGGTCCGCCGGCCACGACACCGATGCCCAGCTTGGTGCAGCCCTGCACCAGCTTGTCGCCCACCCCACCCAGCGGATGCGGGCCGTAGGAGTAGCCGTGCGGCTCGCCCCAGGGATAGTAAGCCGGTCCGGCCACCGGCATCTCGCGCTCCAGCATCTCGTAGTACGGCTTGATCTCCGCGTAGGAGATCGGCCAGTCGGCGCCGACGCCGTCCTCCGAATACACGCGAAAATCGGACGGGTGGAAACGCGGCGTAAAGGCCGCCCAGTGCACCGAGCCGCCGCCGACGCCACGGCCGCTGTTGTTGGCGCCCAGGGCAATCGGGTTCTCCCCACCGGTGATGCGCAGTTCGTTCCAGTACAACTGGTGCGATCCGGCCTCATCGCTCACCCAATCGCGCTCCGTGTCCCAAAAGGGACCAGCCTCGATCCCGACTACCCGGAAGCCCGCCCGAGCCAACCGCTGCAGCAGGACACCGCCGGCCGACCCGACTCCAACCACGCACACGTCGACCTCCTCGGAAGGACTGTACCGGCGCATCGGCGTGTCCAGCTTCTCAATCGGGCCGAGGGCGTGCTTACCGTTCCGCGGCCCCGTGAACGCTCCCAGCAATGGCTTCTTCAATGCGTCCCTCCCTGTCCAGCCGGCGCCCGGTGCGGGTGCCGGCCGCCCAGCTGCTTGTACTCGCCAGAGGTCGAGGTGGGCGGCGGCTCCCAGTCGTACCGCTGCTCCTCCACCTCCCATGGCTCCGGCTTGCCGCCCTCCAGACGGAAGTAGCCGCGTGGGTAGGACGGGCCGCCAAAGCCAACTTCATTCCAGGCGTAGGGATGGGCGTAGTAGGCGTCCACCGCATCGGCCATCATCAGCAGCCAGAAGCGGTCGGTCGGCACCTGCCGCCAGATCTCATCGCCGCCCTGCGGCCGGTCCTGGTGCAGCGCCCACAACACCGCGTCCTGCTCCTCCGCCTCTAGCTCGATGAACGCCTGATCGTACATCTGGCGGGCCACGGCGTCGATTCCCTGCAGCCCTAGCCGGTACGCCTCGGCGTCCGGCGGCATATCGTCGTAGCGGTAGCCGTCCATACGGCCGGTGAACAGGCGATTGTCGATCTGCGGCACGATCGGTATCCGGTGCTCCGCATCGCGGTCGTCCTGCGGTATCAACCGGTCCATCACCGCGCTGAGCAGCGTGACTTCCTCGCTCGTGAAGAATTGGATGGTGGGCACCCGCTCGACCCGCGTCACCACGACCTCACGGGTTGCCGCGTCCCAGAAGCTCTGTTGGCTCAGGGTATCGAACCCCGCATAGTACCCCGGCTGGGCACGCGGCGGGATCGGTCGCCCCGTGCGCGAATCGACTGGTAGGGTGTTCGCTTGAACCTGCCCGGACTCGATACTCATGAATCGTCCCTCCTCAGCAGACTGGCCAGGATGCCCATGAAACCGCTGGCGGCAAAGAGCAGCGGTGCAAAGATGGGCGGCCCATAGATCACGTTATAGAGCGGCAGCTTGCGTCCGCCCGGACGCCGCAGTACACCGCGCGCATGAAAGTAGAAGCCCAGTGTGCCGTCCAGCAGGGCCAGCGCCGAGGCCAGCGGCAGCAGGGTGCGGGCTACCGACCGGCTCGGGATGGTGGCGAGACCGGCCAACAGCATCAACGGTGAGAGCAGGATCGGACTCCATTGAGCCTTGGGGAACGCGAAATTATTCTCGTAGTGCGAGTAGAGCGCTTCCAGGCCGCTGAATAGCCCGGCCAGGCCGGCGGCAACGGCCAGATGCTTCTGGAAGCGCCCTTCGCGCACCTGCTGCTCGAACACGACGCCCTCCCGGCTGATACCAGGTGGTAGGAGGGCCAGCACACTGGATCGTGGTTGGGGCAGGCCGGGCAGCGTCGTGTGCTGGGGATCGTCCTCCCGCCGCAGCAGCGAGGCGATCAATCCGAGATACCCGCTCAAGGCAAAGAGCAGCGGCGCAAAGACCGGGGGACCCATGATCAGATTCATGACCGGAATACGCCAACCGCCCGGCTTCCGGGCGACACCGCGTACATGAAAATAGAAGCCGACCAATCCATCGAGCATGGTCACCAGCGAGACGATGGGCAAGGCCACGCGCGCTGCCCAGCGGCTGAACGCGGCCCAGACACCGGTGACGGCCAGCACCAGGCTGATCGCCACCGGGGTGTACATCACCTGCTGACTGTAGCTACCGCGGTAGTGCTCGTAGGTAACCTCTAGCCCACTCAACAGACTGGACATAGCCGCTACCAACGCCAGGCTGCGCTGGAAGCGTCCTTCACGGATGTGGTGCTCCAGCACCAAACCCTCACGCGTGATGTCTCTGGGGACCAGCCCTTTGATCGCACCCAGTACCGATTCGCGTGGACGCAACTTTTCCATCAGATCCATCGTAGGTTCGCCCTCCTCTCACTGTGCTGTTCGGTCCTCTGGAAGATAGCGCAAGCTGTTCCGCGACGTGCTGCTGCCTGCTAGATCTCTTGTTTGAGATCCAGCAGACAGAAGCCCTGGCGCTCCAGCTTGACGGGCATTCCCCGTGCCACCTCCTCGGCCGGCACGAGCTTGTCGTCTTCCAGCCAATCATTGAACAGACTATCGTATCGCCGCAGCCGGTACGACCCACTCACGCCATCTTGCATGCCGATGGCAGTGGTAATGGTTCGGTGGTCGGTGTTGCCCGCGAACAGCAGCAGGTTCTGTCCCTGCCGCAGACCAATGGCGCAGACCGAGTCGCCCGTGGCGCGGACGTGCGGGGTAATATCCTCTTCGTAGGCCACATACGGCGTGTCGTGCGCCGGAGAGGGGAAGTTGGTGTAGATGTGCACGTCCGGCATGCGTACCGCGAACCAGGTCAGATTGGCGCCTCTATACGGCAGGTTCTGTACACCCAGCCACTTCCAGTCGGGAGCCAGGCGGGGAGAGACTTTGACCGTGCCATCCGCGGTATTCAGGCCGGCCATGCCTTCGATCGCCGCCCACAGGTAACGGGGCGGAAACCACGGGGAGAGCATCATGCCCTCGTTCACCAGCGTCTCGCCGTTCAGCCACTCGGAAAACTGGCCGGGCACGGTGTTGTTGCGGCGAGGATCGGCTGAATAGTTCCGGAAGCTGGTGCTCAGCGCATGGGCCATAAAGGCCGGCGAGTACTTGGCCGCCGCCGACGCATACCAGAAGGACACCCCAACCCATACCCCGCCCAGCAAGCCCCAGCCAAGGTTCGGCGTATACATTGGCGAGTCACGCGGAGTGGTACGGATTCCCGACTTGGTCCAGAAGTCTTCATTGCTGAGCCGGCTGATGATCGCGGCCGCGGTCTTGTCTGAGGCCACGCCAAAGATCACCGGAAAAACCAGGTCGGAGGTGACATCACTGCGTGGGTGACCGTCGATGTCGATATTCAGGTAGTACAGGCCATTATCGGGATTCCACAGATGCTGGTTGATGGCATCCTTGAGCTTGTCCGCCTCGCCGACAAACTCCGCGCTGTCCTGATGCTTGGCCAGCACACGAGCCATGTGCGACACCGTCTGCAGCGCCGCGAAGCACTCCGAGTTGACCTCCGTCACGGCGCCCGACAGGCGATAGTTCGGGATGACATTGCGCCAACTGCAGATCCCCCAATCGCTGACACCGGTCGCTGTACACCACACCAGCCCCTGGTCGTTGCGCTGAGAGAGGATGTACCGGGCAGCTTTTGCGGCCGCGGGGTAGACCTCGCGCAGAAAAGCCTCATCTCCCGTGGTGTTGTAGTGGTGCCAGAGGGCCAGGATAATCAGCGGCGTATTGTCGTTGATATTCAGGTTGTAATCATGGGTCTTGCCGGTGCGGATGTCGTAATACTCGACGATCATGCCGCTCTTCTCTTGGCGATGGACATAGGCCAGCAGTGAATCACGGGCAAATTCGGGAGTGAGATAGTCCGCGCCAAAACCGAACCAGGCAGTGTCTCGCCCCACGCTGTTATTCGACCTGGTGGGGTCATTCACGAAGCACCAGCCGGTCACCGCCTTGGTCTCCACCCGCAGCATGTTGGCCTTGGCCCACAGCACACCGCGATTCACATGCACATCCGGCGTCGATACCACCGAGTGGTTGAGCACCCGATGATAGTGCTCTTTGGTGCGCCGCAACCCTTCGTCGGCATCAGGACAGGCTCGATAGTTTTGCCGGGCCTGGTCGCGCCCTTCGCCAAAGCTGACCAGGTAAAAGAAACTCACCGTCTCCCCCGGCTCGATCCAGTGGGTTATGTGCAGAGCTCCCAGCGGATCCTCGGGCGCATCGGTCTCTCCCGAGAGCAGACCGGGGCAGGACTCTTGAACCGCTTTGGCGTAGTTGAGCGTGGTCTCGAAGCTCTCCGGCTGCTCTGAACAGCCAATGATGCGCACCTGCTTGGGCTTGGCGGCGTTCCAGGCGATGATCGCCCCCAGCTTCTCATCGTAGGAGGCGGCGACATCGTGCTCGGTATCGCCGCGCAGGACGGCAAAGGCATAGCTCATAACACCCACGCGCTCGACGCTATCGTTACGTAGCTCAACCGCCTGGTACACGCCCGGTGGATCGACCGTACCGTCCGGCTCCGGCTCGCCACTCAACACGAAGACCGTCTCGTGGACCGCGACGCCGTTCGACAGCGAAAACAGATGCTCCTGATGTTCCGGATGGATCACATAGGTACCGACCTTGTCCTGGACCAGCCACATACCGGTAACAGCGTCATAGTGCCGCAGGATAACCGTACCCAGCAGCACCTCTCCCATGTCCGGGCTGAAGACCTTCTCAATCGACCCATTGGCCTTGATAACGGCCGTGACCTTCGGACCGCCCAGGGTACTTCCCACCGCGAGTTCGTTATCGGGAACCTCGTAGACCGCCACGCGCTCGCTCCGACCTACTCCTTCGGCAATGCTCATCGTTCCCTCTCTCCGTCTGGCCCCACGTGTAAAATCTCCCACACCGATCGAATCTTGCTCTGGTTCTCGGTGGCCTCATGAGATCGCCCCCAATTGAGGCCGAGCAGAAAACCGAGATGGCCCATGCTCTGTCTGCAAACCGCCGGCCAGGGTCCGATAGAAGTCTACCAACCTGGCTGGAGCCTGTCTCCGCGTTCCGAATAGGTGATGCAATTTTTGTGCCGTGTGGTGATTATATCGTGACGTGATCGAGTTGCACCGTCAGGCAGAAAGGACTACGATATCAGGTGAGATACACGGGGTAGATAGACCTGGTGCGGGGGGATACGCATGACAAGGCACAGTATCGCGGATCATGGCGGGCTACCCCCTGCCGCATTTGGTGATATGGAGTATCGGGACCAGGCCGACTTCCGCTGCGCGCTTCGACGGTTTCTTCATTTTTCCGAGGAGCAGGCGCGTCTGGCCGGCATCACCCCACAGCAGCACCTGTTGCTCTTGATCGCTCGCGGTCACCGTTCCTATCCGGGCGTCTCGATCGGTGAAGTTGCCGGTGGACTCCAGATCAGTCATCACGGCGCGTCCTTGCTGGTGGATCGTAGTGTCAAGCGTGGCCTGCTCGACCGGAGGGAGGACCTGGAGGATAGGAGACGCGCCCTGGTCTCACTCACGGAGCGAGGCCAGCAGATCCTGGACCAGATCACTGAAGCGAACCGACGCGAACTCGGCTCGCTGGATAGCGCACTCTTTCGCAACTCGCTCCATCAGGGCTTGCAAGCCTGCCGCGCCCTGACTGGTGGGAGCACGATCGAGCAGGAAGCCTCAAACTCAGAGTAGGGGTGTTTGGGAGCGGCACGATCGTGGCGCCCCCCTCTCCCCCAGCTCCTCGCCCTCCGGGGTTCATCGGCGGACAGTTTCACACCGCACAGGCCCCGCCAGGATGCGATAGGGTAAGGGGCCTTGCGGCCCCTCCCCTCCGAACCGGACATGCGGATCTCCCGCATCCGGCTCTCCAGTCGGTTGTTTCCTCATCGGGGATAACCTGCCGCCTTCCGGGCTGCAATCATGGTGAACAGCCCCTGGGCGTCGAAGTAGGCATTGGGCCAGCGATAATGGTCAGTGCCTCGTCCGCGTCCTTTGCCACCGTGGCGCTTTCGCAGAATGCTCCGAAGTCGCATCCGAACGTAGCCATCCAGCCGCTCAAAGGTCGTCCAGTGGCTATGCCGGTAGTAGCCGTACCAGCCTCGGATGATCGGGTTGATGCCGCGGATGATCGTCACCAGACTGTCGCCGCTGCTCCGCCTGGTCTTGGCTTTGATGGCCTGCCGGAAGTGCGTGGTACTGGCAGCCTTCGGCCAGTGCATCCCCCGCTCGAAGTGGTAGCCCAGGAAGTCAAACCCTCCACGCTCCCTGGCATCCACGATCCAGGTCTTGTCGGCATGGAGCGTCAGTCCCTGGGCATCGACCCAGTCCTGGATCATCCCCAGGGCAGCCTCAGCCTCTGCTCGACTCGCACACAGCACGACGAAGTCATCGGCGTACCGCACCATCTCCCAACCACCCTGTTCCATGGCATGATCCAGCGGGTCCAGATAGACGTTCGCCAGCAATGGCGAGACCACCGCACCCTGCGGGGTCCCAGCCTCTGGCTCCCATCGCTCCACCCCGTCCATCACCCCTTGGGTGAGGAAGTGGCTGAGCAATCCCAGCACCCGTCCATCCGCCACCTTCCGCTCGACGGCCTGCATCAGGCGATCTCGCGGGATGGTGTCGAAGTAGCTGGCCAGGTCGGCATCGACCACCCAGACACAGCCGCTCTGCCAGAGTGTCTCAACCCGCCGCAACGCGTCTTTGCAGCCGCGTCCCGGTCGGAACCCGTAACTCTGCTCGGCAAAGCCAGTCTCGAAGATCGGTTCCAAGACGAGTTTGAGGGCGGTTTGCACCACCCGATCTTTCACGGTCGGTATCCCCAGTGGCCGCTGCTCTCTGCGTCCCGGCTTGTCGATCCACACTCGGCGCACCGGCTGGGGTCGATAGGTCCCGTTCCGCAGTGCCTCGGCAAGCTCACCCAGATACCGCTCAACATGCGCCGCAAACGCGCTGACGCTCTGCCGATCCACCCCTGCTGCGCCTCGGTTCCGTTTGACCCGGTCCCAGGCCACATTCAGGGTGCGCTCGGCGTACACCTTGTCCATCAGGCTGAACCACTTGCCTCCTTTCACCCCTGTTTCCAGAGCCGTTATCATGCGATCGGTCCAGATGGCAGGTTCCACCCAGCTCCACCGTTCCCGGCGTTGCTCGATCTCTGCGTCGTGTGTAGCCGTCTCCGGCACTCTCGATTCGCTGCTATCCTGCTCGCTGGTCGTCACGCATCAACCTTCCTGCGTCCCTTTGCTCCGCCCGCATTACCGGGACTCATCGCTCGTACGGACGCTCTGACTCCTCGCCTCCGTCACCTCGGCTGCGAGGTCTCCCTGATTCTTGTGTTCAGCCATCACGATCATTCCGTCTCCATCCACCCGATGGACCACAGTCGCTCCCTTGGCACACGCTCGCTCGTCGGCACGCTGTACTTCCGGCTTTCATGCCGGCTTGGGCTTCGCCAGTAGCTAGCAGGCTCGCCGCTCCATCAAGCCGTTTCGAGTTCGTCATCCTACGGACTGATCGTTCCCCTTCGGCTGCTCCCCACCCCATCTCACGATGACGCAGTTGCCGTCGGGTACCGCCGGGAACGTGGCCGGCGGAGAAAGACTCGCACTTTCCTGTCTGAACACCTCCTCAGGCGTACTAGAGCGACTTGCTGAGTGATTGGCCTATTTGACATACTGGAGAATGAAAGCATATTCCCCCGACTTGCGGTCCAAGATCGTGACCGCGGTTGAAGCTGGCAGATCCAAGGCCGAGGTCGCCCG
>JAABUJ010005893.1_pt1 | contig 12087 bp, 7 predicted proteins | sample 5559131 | NCBI WGS metagenome assembly JAABUJ01 (sample SAMN10711875, study PRJNA513366) | rock metagenome | isolation source: Antarctica rocks | place: Antarctica: Victoria Land, Mt New Zealand nord | collected 2016-01-07
TAATCAGATTGTTCAAATTAGAACAACAATTTTAGACACTGCTTTAAGTGCTATTAGTTAAGTACATTATGATCTGCAATGTCATTGATGCTCAGAACAATTCAGATGTCAAGAAAGATCTATAAAAGCTTCAGAAGAAAGAGATACAGCTTAAGACTGATGAGACTGTCATTGTCTTGTGAGCAGACAAACAGAAAGAAGATTAATGTTTAATGAATTAGAACTGTAGTTCATCAAATTACTGCATAACTGATATTAAGCAACACTATTACAGATTATTTAGCTCAGACAGTGATCATCTTTCTCATTACTTTATTAAGTACTTTCTTTGTAACAGCTCTTACTTCATTAAAGATTGTGAATTTCTTTCTGATGTTAAGCAAGATACTTAAAAGAAGGCAAGCAGATTGACTGCAGTCAAGCTGCACAGATTGACTGCAGTTAAGTTGTATTAGAAGTCAGTCTATAAAGAAAAAGAAAAGAGATACAGAGTCTTTGATGCAGAAGTCAGTGATAATAATGATGATGACTTCTTCTCTAAATTCAAAGAGAAAAAGAAAGTTAATGATGAAATCACTACTCTGTTTAAGAAGACTGTCAATAAGATGTTTAAATCTGAATGAGTTGCAGATTCTGAATTCTTCTCATACATAACTGATCAACTTCAACTCTTCAGTGACTTTCTCATACAAATGAGATGTCAATGAATTAGAGTTAAGAAAGAACATTTATACTCTCACTATTGTGAAGTGATCATTATGCAAGTTAAGTTGAGAAATTCTGTAAGACTGAGTTCAACACTTTACATATCTGAACTTGAGGTCAATCTTCTCTCAGAAAAGTGAATGTGCAAAATGAAACTGCATAGAAGCTTTGATCAACACTGTCTTTAAATGTGTAATAAGCACAGCAAGACTATAATAGAAGCATCAGAGTAAGATAAAGTCTATATAGTTAAGTACATTGCAAAGAGTCTTAATGAATTTGCTTTGATATCTGCAGTACATACACTACATTCAGAGACTGCTTTTCTCACAGCTGCTTCAGATGTAAGTCTGCACAACAACATGATCAATTTCTTAGAAGTTGACACTGCATCATTGAACAGAAAGATCAAGACTTACAGACTTTGACATTAATGATTTGTTCATCTTGATTTTGCAAAGCTGTATAATCTTTACAAGATGACAATTCTTGAAAAGCCAATTCTCATTGTTGAGAACAACAAGACTATGTGTGAGATTTGTGTCCTGATTAAGTTCATCAACAAGCAAGGCCACATCATAAGCAAAAGAAAGACTAACATTCTCATTCTTGTCTTCATTGACATATACAGTTCATTATTCTTGTGATTTAACAGATATCAGTACTTTCTGAAGATAGTAGATAATCACTTCTGAAAGACATGAATGATATCACTGAAGCAACATGATGAGGTCTCACAGACACTGCAAGAATGATGACTGAAGACTGAACTTCAGACTGATGCAAAGATTCTTGCTGTACAAAGTGACAATGAAATAGAGTTAAAGTTCACTCTGAATGACTGATGCAAGTCTCTTAACATTACACTGCAATACATAATGTTCTACATGTCAATTCAGAATGATGTTGTCAAAAGAACCATTCAAATTACTGAGAACTCAGTGCACATCATGATTAAAGAGACACAACTGTCAATAGAGTTCTGAATGCAGACAGTACAGACAGATGCTTATCTTCACAATTGAACAGCAACTGATTTCTTAATTAATGACAAGTAGACAACTTCTGAGAAAGCTTTCATCAGTATGAAGTCATTCATCAATTACATTCATATATAAGAATGCAAGTGCTACAGCTACATTGATCTCAAGTTACTATCTGAAGACAGACACAATAAATTCATGAATTGAGAACAAGTGAGAGTCTTTATGAACTACATTGAGAAAATCACAAAGCAGTATCAGCTTTGAGCTTCAGATCTCAAGTGCATCATCAAGAATCACACTGTAAAGTTTGCTGAAAGCAAGAAGAAAGACACTGTTGATCTTAAACTGCAATAATAAACATTAAATGTTTTTCTAAACAGAAGATTCATTGAATGTTTACAGAAGAAGTTAATCATTGTGAAGATTACAGCTTCAGATTAGACACTCATGATTTAGAACAGTAAGATGCAGCCTAACTTGATCATGATCAAGATCAACAAGTCTTAAGATAAACAACATGAGGTCAAGTTAACTGCAGTTAACCTAGACAAGTTGTTAAATGAGAAGATCAACACTGATTAAGTTAAGATGATGACACTTAAAGAAGTCAGAATCTTTCTGTGTGTTAAGATTCTGAAATGAAAGAGAGACAATAACAACAATAATTAAGATGCAGATGAGCTCTCAATCAAAATATTGAGAATTATGCTGACACTTACAGTGTTCTTTACAGACAAAGAAAATTCTGTAATTAGATCTGACATTTCAACATCTGTTATCTATACTGAAGCAGTGAGAGACTCAATCTGAAAAGAAATGTGAAAGAATGTCATTTACATGAAGCTGACAGTCTTGATGACAAATGAAACATGAGAAGAGATCATGTCATTAAGAAGAATCAACATTGTAATCAGTAAATGAGTCTTTAAACTTAAGCTGAACATTAATGAATTCTTAAATAAACTTAAGATAAGACTTGTGACAAGAGACTTCTCACAGACATACAGTGTTGACTATAAGAACATCTTTGTTCTCACTGTTAAGTTTAACACTCTGCAAGTCTTTCTGACTATTGTTGCACTCAAGAATCTAGAGTGTCATCAAGTAAATGTCAATAATGTCTTCATGAAATTCTTTCTGAAGAAAACAATCTATATAACACTTTCTTCTAAAGTCAATGTTGCATCTAATCATGTTCTGTGCATACTGCACAGTCTTTATGATCTTAAGCAAGCTGCACAGAACTGACATGAATGATGTATTACTGAACTGCTTAAGTTGAGTTTTCATCAAAGCAAGACTGACTTCTGTCTTCTTCTTCACAGCATTAAAAGAATTATGCTGCTTCTTTATATAAACAATATTGTTGTGACTTCAGCAAACCTGCTACACATTCTCTGATTCAAGCAAGCTCTTATGAGCATGTTCAAAGTCAAGAACTTAAGAAAGACACAGAAAATTCTTGACATTCAAGTTATATACAACTGCAAAATGAGAATCCTGTGCCTAAATTAGACTCACTATGTAAACAAGATACTAAAGAATCTTCATATGCAATCTGACAAGCATAGAGCCATCAGCATTTCATTTAATAAATATAATGTTCTTTGTTCTGTCAGCTTAACTGATCAAAGAATAGATTAAAGACAGTATTAACAGATAATTGAAAGCTTAATGTATGCAGCAATTCATACTTAGTCAGACATCACCTTCATACTAAATTGATTAAGTCAATATCTCAGTGATTCTGTAAAGCATCATGAATACACACTCAAGAAATTACTGCAGTACATAAGATCAATCATCAATCTCAACATCATGTACAGCTTTAGTGAGAGCCAAGCAATGCTTGAATACTCTGACTTCAACTATGCTTCAAATAAACAGAATCAGAAATCAATTCTAGAATGCATCTACATGCTTAAAGATGAATCAGTGTTGTAAGCAAGTCAAAAGCAGAAGTTTGTTGCTATCTTGATTATTGAGGTCAAATACATGATCATATCAATGTGTACAAAGACTGAGATCTGACTTGAACAGATGTTAAGAGACATAAGCATAAATAAATATCTTGAAGTCAACTTACACTGCATAAACATTTAAGAGAACAAAGCTCATTGAGCTTCTTCACTCATTCAGCTCAGAGAAGACAATTAAGCTGTCTTGATCTTGATCAAGAACACACATGTACATAAATGATTAAAGTACATCAATGTCTTCTATCACAACATCTGTGATCTGCATAAGTGCAATCAGATTTAGGTAAACTTTGTGCTCAGTTAAAAGATAATTGTCAATGAGCTTATTAAGTCTCTGTTTAAACAGATCTTTGAGCAGTTCATTAAACTTATAAAACTCACTGTTAATAGTTAGTTAAACTCTTAAATGATTTGTTGAACTCTTAATGATGCATTTAGTTATCTGATGTTTGCTGTCAGTGAGAGTCAATAGGTGCAGCCTCATTAAGTGAAAGTGTTGAGAAGTGATGTTCTAGCTACTTTTATGAAGTGAGATAGAACTAGCATCAGAGACTGAGTGAAGACTCTGTTTACATTGACTGCAGTCAACATTCTTTTTACTTTTTCTTTAACTCTCTCAATCAAGATGTGCCCATAGACAACACAGTTTAGAGGTTTCACTAGACAGCATAGTATAGCATGAGTATTCATTTCTTTCAATATTGATAATAATTATTAATAATAATGAAAAAGATTCATCAGCAGATGAGTTAAATTCAATAGTAACTAAATTACATATAGAGTTTCTATTAGATCACTACTTTAGTGATAATGATTTTTATAATGATAGTAATTATGAGAATAACATTAACTTTAGACTATATAATCATGATTAAGATAAGAATATTGATTTAAGATTTAACAACAATGATTATGATTAAATTTTAAATATAGAAGTGATACAATTAAGTGTTATAAATATCTTGAACAGTACACACTCAGAATATATAATTATTGATAATGATTATAGTTATAAGTTAAGAGAGATTAAAGATTACATAAATTCATTATTTAAAAGATTCACTACAGCAATTGATGCATCAGCTATTAAGATTATTAATGATAACTTAATAATTATTAATTTTAATCTTTAAATCATTCACTTAAATGACTTTACTCAAAGTACATTGACTGTTAATATACACACAGTCTTAAATACAATACAATATTAATTAAAAGAAAAAAGTCTTCTTCATTAACAAAGCAGAAAATTATTAAAAGCATTGCATTTACATTTAAAAGCATAAATAAAGTACATTAAGTTCTTAACTGCTTCAGTATCATGATTTTATAAGAGACAGAATCTTTTATCTATTAATATTATTAATAATTATTTAAAATCAAAAGAAATTCATTCTTTCTTATCTAAAGATAATATTAACATTTATTAATTTAAACATCAGCAATCTCAATAAATATATATTTAATATAATTTTTAATTTAAACATTAAATCTCTTTACTCTTTCTCTGCAGTTTATAAACACTTCAATTTTCTTAAATTGCTTATAATAAATATAAGTTATATGTGAGCTAATAATATTAAGTGAAGTATTAGAATTAAATGTACTTAAATGTAAAAAACAATGTTTAAGAGTCTTTAAGAACATTTAGCTTTATTTAAAGCATTAAAATTTATTTTAATTCTTTATATCTTTGTTAACACTATCATTATTATCATTATAATGATTTTTATTCTTTTTATTATTATTTTATATCTTCACTAAATCTTCTATCTCTTGATCTGCATCATCAGTGAAGATTAAAGCTTGTAATGTTGATAGTTAATTTTTGTTATTGATTTTAATTTATAAATATAGTTAATCAGCAAGAAGCTAATAGACAAAGGTAAAGAGCATTATAATAAAGTAATATAATTATATTTAATTAATTTGTATCTTAACTTCATCACTCTTTAATATTAAAATAATAATCTATGAAGTTCTAAATTTAATTAGATCTCTGATAAACAAACAGTATGTTGAGAAGTGATGTTCTAGCTGCTTCTATGAAGTGAGATAGAACTAGTATTAAAGATTAAATAAAGACTTTACTTATATTAACTGCAGTCAACATTCTTTCTACTTCTTCTGTAACTCTTTTAATCAAGATATGCTCATAGACAACACAGTTTAGAGATTTTACTAGACAGCATAATATAGCATGAATATTTACTTTCTTTTAACAGATTATGAACTCAAATTAGCAAGAAGCTTCTCAGAGAAAGTGCATACTTTTAGTGTAACAGCAGCTGAGTATGTCAGCTATTGAGATTTATACTTAATTTAACTTTAACAGTATCACTAACTATTGAGATTTATAATAAATCTGACTTTAACAGAATCAGCACATTAACAGTAGCTGTATACATCAGTTATTAAGGTTCATAGTTAATTCAGCTCTAGCAGTATTACTGATTATTAAGATTTATAATAAATTTAACTTTAGCAGAATCAGCATTCTGCAGCAGCTGAGTATGTTTAATTTAGAAGATTTATAAAGAATTAATTTCAGTAAAAATTAACATTTACAGTTACTCAGAAAGCACTGTTCTTTGACAGCTTAATATAAGTTATTGAGATAAATAAGTATTATTATCTCATAAAACAAAAGATATAAAAGCTTTTTATTTATTTTACTTATATTATCTTCAATGCATACATTGTTATTTTACTTTATTCACTTCTTATACTACATGCTGACTATCATCATCATGAACTTTAATAACTTCTTTATAAAGCAACAATTTATTTCAATTCTTACTTACAAGAACTGCAATCAATGATTCACTCTTATGAAAAGATAACTAATAAAAGAAGATCTATAAAATGTTGTTGAAGTCTTAACAGTTAACATACTGATCAGTGAATTCTCAGACTCATTTTTTCTCAGCAGTTTCAGCTTTAGAAATCAGAAAACTGATGTAAAGATTTTATATTGATTTATTATTTGCATAAACATAAATAATTAAGAATATCTGATGAATAAAATCAGTACAAAGAATGTTTAAAATATATTAAAGTTTAAGTACAAAAAGAAGCTGCAGATGACTGAAAGACAATATTTAATGAAGTTTGTTAAATATAAAATGTTAAAGAACATATTCATTAAAGAAGTATAAATTTATCTGAGTAAATTCAGCAAAAAGATTGCTGCAACTCAGTTTGATATAATTAAGTTGTTTAAATTAAAATGACAATTTTAAATACTGCTTTAAGCATTATCAGTTAAGTATGTTGTGATCTGTAATGTCATTCATACTTAAAATAATTTAAACATTAAAAGAGATTTATAAAAGCTTTAGAAGAAAGAGATACAGCTTAAAATTAATGAAACTGTCATTGTCTTGTAAGCAGATAAATAGAAAGAAGATTAATGTTTAATGAATTAAAATTGTAGTTCATTAAATTACTGCACAATTAATATTAAGTAATATCATTGCAGATTATTCAGCTTAAACAGTAATCATTCTTCTCATTACTTTATTAAATACTTTCTTTGCAATAACTTTCACTTCATTAAAGATTGTAAATTTCTTTCTAATGTTAAGTGAGATACTTAAAAGAAGATAAGCAGATTAACTGCAGTTAAGCTGCACAGATTGACTGCAGTTAAGTTGTATTGAAAGTCAGTTTATAAAGAAAAAGAAAAGAGACATAAAGTCTTTAATACAGAAATTAATGACAATAATGATAATGGTTTCTTCTCTAAATTTAAAAAGAAAAAGAAAGTTAATAATGAAATTGCTGCTCTATTTAAGAAGACTGTCAGTAAAATGCTTAAATCTGAATGAGTTACAGACTTTAAATTCTTCTTATACATAACTGATTAACTTTAACTCTTCAGTGACTTTCTTATATAAATGAGACATCAGCAAATTAAAGTTAAAGAAAGATATTTATACTTTTATTATTGTGAAGTAATTATTATACAAATTAAGTCAGAAAATTCTGTAAGACTGAGTTCAACACTTTATGTGTTTAAACTTAAGATTAATCTTCTGTTAAAAAAGTAAATGTGCAAAATAAAACTGCATAAAAGCTTTGATCAACACTGTCTTTAAATGTGTGATAAGCATAACAAGATTATAATAGAAGTGTTAAAGCAAGACAAAATCTATATAATTAAGTATATTGCAAAAAGTCTTAATGAATTTATTCTGATATCTGTAATGCACACATCACATTTAAAGATCATCTTCTCTGTTACTGCTTTAGATGCAAGTCTGTATGTTTAGACTTATGAATATAATTTTATGATTAATTTCTTAGACATTGATACTGCATTATTGAATGAAAAGATCAAGATTTACAGACTTTAATATTGACAATTTGCTCATCTTAATTTCACAAAGTTGCATGATCTTTACAAGATAACAATTCTTGAAAAGTCAATTCTCATTATTGAGAACAACAAGAACATGTATGAGATTTGTGCTTTAATTAAATTTATTAATAAATAAGATTACACTGTAAGCAAAAGAAAGATTAACATTCTTGTTCTTGTCTTTATTGATATATATAATTCATTATTCTTATCATTTAATGAATATCAGTACTTTCTGAAGATAATAAAGAATTATTTCTGAAAGATGTAAACAATATTGCTGAAGCAACATGATAAGATCTTACAGACACTGTAAAAATGATGATTAAAGACTGAACTTTAAATTAATGCAAAAATTCTTGCTGTATAAAGCAACAATAAAATGAAGTTAAAGTTCATTCTAAACAATTAATACAAGTCTCTTAACATTACATTGTAATACATAATGTTCTATATATTAATTCAGAATGACATTGTCAAAAGAATTATTCAAATTACTGAGAACTCAGTGTACATCATAATTAAAGAGACACAACTATCAATAAAGTTCTAAGTATAGACAGTACAGACAGATGTTTATCTTTATAATTAGATAGTAATTGATTTCTTAATTAATAATAAGTAAATAACTTCTGAAAAAGCTTTCATTGATGTGAAGTTATTTATTAATTACATTTATATATAAGAATGCAAGTACTACAGCTACATTGATCTTAAGTTACTATCTGAAGACAGACATAATAAGTTCATGAATTAAGAATGAATAAGAGTCTTTATAAATTATATTAAGAAAATTATAAAGCAGTATTAGCTTTAAGCTTCAGATCTTAAGCACATCATTAAGAATTATACTGTAAAGTTTGCTGAAAGCAAGAAGAAAGACACTGTTGATCTTAAACTGTAACAATAGACATTAAATGTTCTTTTAAATAGAAGATTCATTGAATATTTACAAAAGAAATTAATCATTATAAAGATCACAGCTTCAGATTCAACACTTATAACTTAAAACAGTGAGATGCAGTCTGACTTGATCATGATTAAGATTAATAAGTCTTAAGATAAATAATATGAGATCAAGTTAACTGCAGTTAATCTAGATAAGTCATCAGATAAGAAGATCAACACTGATTAAGTCAAGACAGTGACACTTAAAGAAGTTGGAATTTTTCTATGCATTAAGATTTTAAAATAAAAAAGAGATGACAATGATGACAATTAAGATGTAAATAAGTTCTTAATTAAAATATTAAAAGTTATACTGACACTTACAACATTCTTTATAGACAAAGAAGATTCTATAATTAAATTTAACATTTTAATGTCTGTCATCTATGCTGAAGCAGTGAAAGACTTAATTTAAGAAGAAATGTAAAAGAACATTATTTATGCAGAGCTGACAGTCTTGACAGTAAATGAAATATAAAAAGAAACTGTGTTATTAAGAAAAATCAACATTATGATCAGTAAATGAATCTTTAAACTTAAGCTGAACATTAATAGATTCTTGAACAAGCTTAAGATAAGATTTGTAATAAAAGACTTTTCATAAATATATAATATTAATTATAAAAATATCTTTACTTTCATTATTAAGTTTAACACTCTGCAAGTCTTTTTGACTATCATTGCACTTAAGAATCTAGAGTGTCATCAAGTAAATGTTAATAATATCTTTACAGAATTCTTTCTGAAGAAAATAATTTATATAATATCTTTTTTTGAAATCAATATTGCATCTAATTATGTTCTGCACATACTGCACAGTCTTTATAATCTTAAGTAAGTCACACAGAACTGACATAAACAATGTATTATTAAACTGCTTAAATTAAATTTTCATTAAAGTAAAACTGATTTCTGTCTTCTTCTTTACAGCATTAAAAGAATCATGCTGCTTCTTTATATAAACAATATTATTATAACTTCAACAAATCTATTACACATTCTCTGATTTAAGCAAGCTCTTGTGAATGTGTTCAAAGTTAAGAACTTAAAAAAGATACAGAAAATTCTTAACATTTAAATTATATATAATTACAAAATGAGAACTCTGTGTCTAAATCAGACTCATTATATAAATAAGATATTAAAGAATCTTCATATGCAATCTGATAAGCACAGAGCTATCAGCATTTTATTTAATAAATATGATGCTTTTTGCTCTGTTAACTTAACTGATTAAAGAATAGATTAAAGACAGTATTAACAGACAATTAAAAGTTTAATGTATGCAGCAATTTATATTTAGTTAAACATCATCTTCATATTAAATTGATTAAGTCAATATCTCAGTAATTCTGTAAAGCATCATGAATATATACTTAAGAAACTACTGCAGTACATAAGATCAATTATTAATCTTAACATCATATATAGCTTTAATGAAAGTCAAGTAATGCTTAAATACTCTGACTTTAACTATGTTTTGAATAAACAGAATTGAAAATCAATTCTAGAATGCATCTATATATTTAAAGATAAATTAATGTTGTAAGTAAGTTAAAAGTAAAAGTTTGTCATTATCTTAATTACTGAGATTAAATACATAATTATGTTAATGTATATAAAGACTGAGATCTGACTTAAACAGATGTTAAGAGACATAGATATAAGTAAATATTTTAAAGTTAACTTATATTGTGTAAATATTTAAAAGAACAAAGCTCATTAAGTATCTTTACTTATTTAGCTTAAAGAAGACAATTAAGTTATTTTGATCTTAATTAAGAACATATATGCACATGAACAGTTAAAGTACATCAATGTCTTTTATTATAACATTTGCAATCTGTATAAGTACAATCAGATTTAGATAGACTTTATATTTAGTTAAAAAATGATTATTAATAAGTTTATTAAGTCTCTGTCTAAACAAATCTTTAAGCAGTTCATTGAACTTATAAGATTCACTGTTGATAATTAGTTAAATTTTTAAATAATTTGTTGAACTTTTAACAATGTATTTAGTCATTTGATGTTTGCTGTCAGTGAGAGTTAATAGATGCAGTCTCATCAAGTAAAAGTGTTGAGAAGCAATGTTTTAGCTGCTTCTATGAAGTGAGATAGAATTAATATTAAAGACTGAGTGAAGATTCTGTTTACATTAACTGCAGTCAACATAAATAAAGTCTTCACTCAGTTTCTGACACTAGTTCTACTTTGCTTCATAGAAGCAGCTAGAACATCACTTCTCAACACAGTGTAAAATTAATATATTTTGTTTTCTTTTAATATTGTTTTTCTAATATCTGTGTGCACAAGTTCACTGAGTTTAAGAAAGATACATTTATCATTAATATTTTTATTCAGCATTACTTAGACAGAAAAAGTTACTGTAACTTTACTTTCATTATTATTTAATATTATCTCTGTTTTTTCATTTTTATCTGCAGAGACATTGAACACTGTTGAGAGCTGATAATTATAGAATAAAATAACATTAACTTTTGTTTTTAAAGTTATTATAAAGAAGTATTAAAAATATAATATATATTAATGATTTTTCTTGTCTGCTATGTGCTCTGAATTAAGTATGCTGCTATTAAAAATCTATATAGCAAGATTTGAATTCTTATCTTTAGCTATAGTAAATTGTTTATAATTATTGAATTAAATAATTTATTTTTAATACTTAACTACTTCATCTAAATAATTATCTCAACAGCTTTAAATATATTTGTTTATTTTTTCAATTTAATCATATTAATACAAATTAAATGTCAAATAAAGTTAATATATTTCTTTTTTAATTATTAAGAAAGCATTCTTTACTTTAAGAAGCTTATACAGAGCTTGTATTTCTTTAATAATTATAATTAAGTTATTTTGCTGAACAGTATTTTCATTTTTCTTTTATTCAGTCATTACATTCTGATTTATGAGAAAGATCATTATAAATAAAGTTAAAGTTTAATATAGAACACTATAATCATTTATTAATATTTATTATGTTCATTCTTTACATATCTTTTAACAACAATCTTCTTTCTTATCTTAACTACATATTTTATTTTTTAAATTTTCATCTTAAACTTCTTGTATTCTAAATTAT
>JAABUJ010005897.1_pt1 | contig 12081 bp, 6 predicted proteins | sample 5559131 | NCBI WGS metagenome assembly JAABUJ01 (sample SAMN10711875, study PRJNA513366) | rock metagenome | isolation source: Antarctica rocks | place: Antarctica: Victoria Land, Mt New Zealand nord | collected 2016-01-07
GCTCGTCGGGCGGCATGCATCGGAGGCGCTGCTGTGCCGCGCCGGACATGCCTTCCAGCAACGTACCGACTGGCACACCCGGCGACCGCCGGGGTGGTAGGCGGTCAACATTAGCGAAAGTGGCCGTATAAAGATAACGGCTCAAGTTGACAGCAAGACAGTTGTGCAATTGAAGTGGTCTAAAGCATCAAACTAGGAGATGGAGTCTGGGGAGCAAGCGAACGAAAAACCTACGTAAGGGCTAGCGCCTCAAAGATTCCCTCATTTTATTCTTCCAAATTCGAGGATTTTGCTTGATGTATATTTGCTTGGGAAGGTTTGTATTCTCGATACGGTGCTGCGCCACCATTCCTTGAAATCGATAGGCGCGGATGCCTCTGCGGAGATGCAAAGCGGTCGATCACCGCTGATGTTTATCTCATTGAAATCTCAGCGGAAAAAATGAGGGGATACCTGAGGGCTAGCGCCCGACTTTTCGGTGTGCCTGTCGTGAAACTTCTGACCTTCCCATCATCGGCACAAGTGCGGAGGGAGCATGCAAAGTTGTGGGGTGGTCGCGTCAGGCCGCTAACTACGTCATCAGCTCACTCCCGTTGCACCGGCGCGGAACCCACTCGATCACGCCAGCACCCCACAACTTTGCATGCTCCCATCGCCACACCGGCTTCCGGCCCGCCAACGATGACCATAGGGCCATGACAGTCGCGGCGTGATCATCCCCCACGATTTTGAATGCTCTCGATGACCATCGGCCGGTGTGAGTTGCCAACCGCGGCCCGCGGGCATAAAAACCCACAGGGAACATAAAGCGAACACGCCCCGCTGCCATGACTGACCAGCTCGTCATCACGGAGAAGACCAGCCAGGCCAAGGACGTCCGTGCGGCGGTGGGTAGCCGCTACGGCGCTGTGTTGCCGGCCGAGGGTCACCTGTTCGATCTGCAGGAGCCCGAGGATGTCGTGCCCGCCTGGAAGCGCTGGACAGCCGTGCTGCTGCGTCCGGACGCACTCTATGGCACCCGCCCGGCCACCGGCGGCAACAAGGCTGCCAAGCTGAAAGCCATCCGCGACGCGCTGCGGAGCGCTCGGCGGGTTTGGCTGGCGACCGATTGCGACCGGGAGGGTCAGCTCATCGGGCAAGAGATCCTGGAGCACCTGCGCTTTCGCGGCGAGGTCATGCGGGTGATGTTCACCGCCCAGGACCCGCAGACCATCCGCGACGCGTTCGCCCGGGCCAGGCCAAATCACGACTTCGCCCCGCTCTACGCCGCGGCGGTTGCACGCCGCCAGGCCGACCAGATCTACAACCTGTCGCTCACCCGCACGGCGACCGTGACCTTGGCAAGCGGGCAGCGGTCCGTCATCGGCATCGGCCGGGTCAAGACGCCCACGCTGGCCATCGTCTGCCGGCGGGAACTCGAGATCCGCTCCTTCGTGCCCGAGCCCTACCACGAGGTGGTGGCCATGGCGGCGGTCGCGGCCGGCCAGTTCCAGATGCGACATGCACCCAAGGAGCGCATCAGGACCCAACGGGCTGCCGAGGCGATCGCTGCGGCGGCCGAGGGGTATGAAGGGCCTCTCGGCCTCAAGGTGGAGGATAAGCGCCAGGCACCGCCGCGGCTGCACGACCTGCCGTCCCTGCAGAAGCTGTGCGGCTCGCGTTTCGGCTGGTCGGCGGCCAGGACGCTCGAAGTCGCGCAGGAGCTCTATGACGGCGCCGGCAAGAAGGTCATCACCTATCCGCGGGCCGAAACCCGCTGCTTACCAGAGAGCCTGATCGCGGACGCCCCGCGCATCATCGCCGCGTTGCAGGCTGGGCAGAGCTTTGCTGCCATCCCGGTACCCCAGCCACCGCTGATCCGCCGCGGCGCCGGTGGTCCGTTCAGCGACCGCGGTTTGGCCGGGGCGAGCCACCACGCCATCATCCCCAACGTCAACACGGCGGGCAGCCTGCGTGAGATCTGGCCGCGCCTGTCCACCGACGAGCGACGCTTGTTCGACGTCGTCGCCCGCTCCTATCTCGCGGTCGTCATGCCGGATTTCCGTTACCGCCAGACCACAGCCACGGTGGACGTCGGAGGTCACGTGTTCCGGGCGACCGGCCGCCAGCCGATCGAACTCGGTTGGCGCGCGGCCTTCCCGGACTGGCAGCCCGCGGAGGAGCGCGGGGAGGACGCCCAGTTGCTCCCCGCCCTGCGGGACGGGGAGGCTGCCCGGCTGAGTGACGCCAAGGTTGAGGCCAAGGAGACCCGGCCGCCGCCGCGCTACAACGAGGGCACGCTGATCGACGCGATGCAGAACGCATGGCGGTTCGTGGCGGACGAGACCCTTCGCGAGCGACTGAAAGAGGCCAAGGGCATCGGCACGCCCGCGACAAGGGGCGAGGTCATCCGTGGCCTGAAAGCCCAGGACTTCCTCGTCGCAGACGGCAAGCACATCGTGCCGACAGAGCGCGGCTTGGTGCTGCATGGGGTGTTGCAGCGCGCCGACCCGGCGCTGGTCGACCCGGGTGTGACAGCGCAGATGGAGCGCCTGCTCGACGACGTTCTGAGCGGGCGGCAGGACATGATGTCCGCCATCGATGCCGTCTGCGACCAAGCCAGCCGGATCATCGGGCGGCTCACCGAGAAAGGTGCTTCGGACGTGATCCCGACCGCCTTGGCCATGGAAGCGGCACCAGGAAAGTTTCGGACAGCGTCATCTGCCCGACGGTCAGGCCCAAGCCAATCCAGAGCGCCGGCGCGAAGCCATATCGAGTCAGCATGTGGCACCGATGCCGTCTCGTCTTCGACGCCTCGCAGCGCGGCAAAGCAGCGGCGTTCAACACGGTCCCTCGCTGCCGGTGCCTCGAAGCTCGACCCAGACCGGACTCAAGTGGGGTCGAAGGGGGAGAGGTCGAGGCAAGGCGGAAGCCGAGCAAATCCGAACAGCGGGCAGCCTAACCGGCCAGCAGCAAACGGCAGTGGCGACCTATCGAATGGTGGCACGCCGCTTCGGATCCCGTATGGCAACAAGGAGGCGGCACAGGCCCTGGGTGCGCGTTACCGGGCCGGTGGGTGGTATGCCCCGGCCGCTGTCTCGCTTACTGCGTTTCGGGAGCGGGGCTGGCTGTAGCAACGGCCTGCCCACGCGCAGACCTAACCGCTACCCTGGTGGCCCGCCAGAGAGTGCAGCTCCCGGCGCGAGCCACTCGCGCAACTTGGACCAACGCCGGCGTCCACTGCCGTTTCTGACGGCGATGGCCAGCGCCCGGCGTTGCCCGACCAACACCACGAGCCGCTTGCCCCTAGTCACCCCGGTGTAGAGCAGGTTGCGGGCCAGCATAGTGTAGTGCTGGGTCGTCAACGGGATCACCACGGCCGGGTATTCCGATCCTTGGCTCTTGTGGATGGTCGTGGCGTAGGCCAGGACCAGTTCGTCCAGTTCGCCGAAACCGTAGACCACGGCCCGACCATCGAAGCTGGCGGTGAGTTCGGCGTCCTCCATGTCCAGGCCGGTGATCACGCCGAGATCGCCGTTGAACACGTCACGCTCGTAGTCGTTGGTCACCTGCATGACCTTGTCGCCCGGGCAGAAGATCCAGCCAAACCGCTCCACTCGCACCTCGCCCGGCGGGTTGAGCGCCGCCTGCAGGGCGATGTTGAGGGACCGGGCGCCGAGGCCGCCGCGGTTCATCGGGCAGAGTACTTGCACGTCGCGCACCGGGTCCAGCCCGAACCGGCTGGGAATACGCTCGCTGACCACGGTCAGCAGTTTGCGCACACCCTCTTCTGGGTCGGCCGCGTCCACGAAGAAGAAGTCCGAGCCCTCCTTGGCCTCCAGCACCGGCATCTTGCCCCTGTTGATCCGATGCGCGTTGACGATGACCTGGCTTTCAGCGGCTTGGCGGAACACCTCGGTCAGCCGCACCACCGGCAAGGCGCCGGAGCCGATGATGTCGGCCAGCACCTGCCCCGGTCCTACGGACGGCAACTGGTCGGCGTCGCCCACCAGCAGCAACGCCGCCTCGTCCGGCAGCGCCTTGAGCAGGGCGCGCATCAAGGGCACGTCCACCATCGAGGTCTCGTCGACCACCAGCAGGTGGCAGCCGAGCGGATGCTCCTCGCCGCGCCTGAAGCCGCCGGTCTTGGCATCGGTCTCCAGCAAGCGGTGGATGGTCTTGGCCTCCAGCCCGGTGCTCTCGGACAGGCGCTTGGCCGCCCGCCCTGTCGGCGCGCAAAGGGCCAACTCGACCCGCTTGGCCCCGATCACCTTTAGGATTGAGTTGACCAGGGTGGTCTTGCCCACGCCGGGCCCACCGGTGATGACCAGCACCTTCGATTGCAGCGCCAGCCGCAGCGCCTCCTTCTGGCTTTCGGCCAGGGCCAACCCCGTCCTGCCCTCGACCCAGGGGATGGCCTTGCCGGCGTCGATCCCCGGCCAGGGCGGCGTCCCTTGAACGAGGGAGCGTAGCCGCTCGGCGATGACCTGCTCGGCCCGGTATAGCCCCACCAGAAACACGCAGCGGCGGCCCTCAAGTGTGTCAGCGACCACATCGCCCGCCGCCAGCTCCAGGACCAGGGCGGCCTCGATCAGGTCGGCCGGCACCTCGAGCAGCTTGCCCGCCAGGGTGATCAGGTCCTCCGCCGGCAGGCCGCAATTGCCTTCGCCGGTTGCCTCCGCCAGCGCGAAGGAGATGCCGGCGCGCACCCGGATGGTGGCCGTGGGCTCGATACCGAGTTTTTGCGCCACGAGATCGGCCGTGCGGAAGCCGATGCCGCGTATGTCGCGGGCCAGCCGGTAGGGGTTCTCGGTGATCACCTGGACGGCGTCGGCCCCGTACGTCTTGTAGATCCGCACCGCGCGGGAGGTGCCCACGCCATGGGCGTGCAGGAACAGCATGATCTCGCGGATCACCTTCTGCTCGGCCCAGCCGGCGATGATGCGGGCGGCCCGCTTGGGTCCGATGCCGGTCACCTCGTGCAACCGGGCCGGCTCCTGCTCGATCAGATCGAACACTGCCGCCCCGAACGCCCGCACCAGCTTCCTGGCGTAGACCGGGCCGATGCCGCGGATCATGCCCGAGCCGAGATACTTCTCGATGCCCTCCAGCGTGGTCGGCGGGCTCGCCTTGAGAAAGGCGGCCTTGAACTGCAGGCCGTGGGTGCGGTCGTTGACCCAGGTGCCGCTCATCTGCACCCATTCGCCGGATGCGATAGTGGCAGCGTGCCCGACCACGGTGACCAGATCGCGCTGACCACGCGCCTTCACCCGCAACACGCAAAAGCCGCTGTCGGCGTTGTGGAACGTCACGCGCTCGACCAGCCCGGCCAGCGCCTCCGCCGGCGGCCCGGGATCGGCTGTGGGCGAGAAAGGAGCAGCGCGGGGCATTACGGACTGCCACGCCGGTGCAATCTGATACAGACCCACCCCGTTCCGTGCCGACCGGTGTTCAAGGATCTCCTCCGCCACGGACTTGGTGGGGTGGACGCCCCACGACAGCATCTCTGTGCCACGGTGGAGACGTTGACCGACTATCTAAGGATGCGTCCGTGGGACAGGCTAGCACAATCGGATTGGACGCCGCGAAGCGGGCTTTCCAGGCGCACGGGGCGGATGCGTCCGGCCATGTGCTGTTCCGCAAGCGGCCGGTGCGGTCGAAGCTACTCGAGTTCTTCGCCGCTCAGCCGCCTAGCACCGTGGCGATGGGAGCCCGCGCTGGGCGCATCATCCTTCGGCTTCTCAGTGACTCGCGCTCTGGCCGCCGTCGGCATGGAGAATCTCGCCGGTCACGAACGGCGCGGACTCGAGGTACAGGACTGCGTCGACGATGTCGGAGATTTCGCCCATGTGCCCCATGGGATGAAGAGCTCCGAGGGCATCATGGTCGTCGCCCGCGTGCATCGGCGAGTTGATGATCCCCGGCGAAACTGCGTTAACGCGGATACCGCGTGCAGCATATTCGATGGCGAGTGACTTGGTAGCCGCGTTGAGGCCTCCCTTCGTCAGGGACGCGAGCACCGAAGGGACACGGGAATTCGCGTGGTCGACGAGGCTCGTCGTGATCTGCACGACGTGCCCCTTGCCCTGCTTCTCCATCTCGGCGATGGCGAGCTGGATGACATGAAAAAAACGGCGTGGTTGGCGTTGGTGCGCGGATATCGGTCGAGGCGTTCATCGATTGGTCATCTGCAGCTGGCAGGTGTTAAAGCAGCACCCCTTTTTGCGAATGGGGGGTAGGATGAGGATACGGGTAGAAAGTGGTCACAAGGGACCCGACCGCTAAAAAACCCTCCTTAATCAAACACTTGGCATGTCACCGTGGGCTGAACGGTGCCTTCGTATTCGGACGCTTGCTTCAAGGGTTGGCCTTGGTGTCCAGAAAGGGGTCCGCCACCAGGAGCAACCAAACTGTGCTATTTCAATCGGATAGCGGGACGGCTCGCGCGTCCAGCAAAGCAAGCCTTGCTGGACTGCTACCGTGTTTCGGCTTGTGACCACTCTTTACACTTATCCCGAACCTACCCCAGTTACGTCCGCATCGCTTGACGTCAGACAGGGTTGGGATGAGAGCGCCCGCATCCCGGATCCGTGCACGACGACAGCGTGCACCGGCGCGATCGTCGGCGTGCAGTTTTTCGCTGTGCCGGCGACAGCTGCACTGTTCGGCGGCGAATAAGCGTTGGCGATAGCCACGATGCTGTCACCGGTGGTTCGCACCTTCGGGGCACACTGAGTTTTCCTCGCTAGCGAAAAATCAGACTTGCAATAAGCTGCCGTGCAACTGAACCCTACAGGCTTGGGCGGGAGAGAACGGGTGAAGGCTTGGCTGCTTCGGCGGCGCTGTTCCTTTGTGGTTCTGCAAAGCACCGCGGTTCGCGCTGCTGCGGGCTGGTTGGCACGGCGCTGATGCCGCTGTTGCGGATGCGTGGGGTTCAAAAGCGCTTTGGTGGGGTCCACGCCTTGCGCGGCGTCAACTTCGATTTGACTGCGAGCGAGGTGCACGTCCTGCTCGGCGAGAATGGCGCCGGCAAAAGTACGCTGATGGGCGTGCTGTCAGGGGCGATCGCACCAGATGAGGGCGTTGTCGTCGTTGACGGACACTCAGTGCGTTTCGCCAGCCCGCGCGAGGCTCACGCCGCCGGTATCGCGATGATCCCGCAGGAACTCGATCTGGTGCCCGGTCTGGATATCGCGGCCAACCTCTTTCTAGGCAACGAGCACACCCGGACGGGCGTGCTGAATCACCGCCGGATGCGTGTCGAGGCGCAAGAACTGCTACGCCGCGCGGGCGTGTCGCTCGACGCCAGCCAGGCGATCGCGAATTTACGCCTGGGCGAACGTCAACTCGTGGCGATTGCCAAGGCGTTGGCGGCGCAAGCCCGGATCTTAATTATGGACGAGCCGACGGCCGCCCTGTCCGCGGTGGAGGCCGACAACCTATTCACCGTGGTGCGCGACCTGCGCGGGCGTGGCGTCGGCATCGTGTACATCTCGCATCGGCTCGAGGAGGTACCCCGTATCGCCGACCGCGTCACCGTGATGCGGGACGGCGCTGTCGTAGGGGAGACGGCTCCAGATGCGCCGCAAGGCGAACTGGTGCGGCTGCTGGTCGGCCGGTCATTCTCCGAGCTGTTTCCACAACGGCCGGCGCGGGTAGGGGCGCCGATCCTACACTTGAAGGACGCGGCCTTCGATCCGGTGATTCCGCGCGCCGGATGGCAGGCACCGGTGAAGGTATCGCTGACCGTTCATGCTGGCGAAATCGTCGGCTTGGCTGGCCTGATGGGAGTCGGGCGCACCGAACTGCTGTCGGCGTTGTATGGTTTCGGCGTAAAGGGTCGCTGGCGCGGCACCGTTGAGATACGTGGCGAACCCGTACGGCTGGGCACCATCCAAGGGGCGCGACGGGCCGGCATTTCCTATGTCACCGACGACCGGCGCGGCACCGGCCTGGTGCTCCGTCATACCGTGGCCCAGAACGTGGTCATGTCCACCCTGAAGCGGGTCACGCCGTTTGGCTTGGTTTCGCGTGCCTTGGAGCGCGCAGAGGTGGCGCGGGTGCTCGACGACTATGACGTGCGGCCCCGGTCACCCGATGCACGTGTCGTCAACCTGTCCGGCGGCAACCAGCAGAAGGTGGTGTTCGCCAAGGAGTTGATGAGCGGCCCTGGCCTGCTGCTGCTCGACGAGCCGACACGCGGCGTCGACGTCGGCGCGAAGGCCGAGATCTACCGTCGTCTGCGCGGCTTGTCGGACAGCGGTCTTGGCGTGCTTGTGGCATCGTCTGAACTGCCGGAGCTGATCGGCCTTTGCGACCGCATCATCGTCATGCACGCTGGGCAAACGGTGCGCGAGTTCGGTCCCGATGCCAGCGAGGAGCTGGTGCGGCATTGCAGCGAACATCAGGACTGGGCCGCATGAGTCACGCGACAGCGTTTGCCACCGCTCGCCGGCGTCACCCGCTGACCTACCTGGTACGCTTCCAAAGTCTGCTCGGGCTGATCCTGGTCGTCATTGCCGGCGTGGCGTTCTCGCCGCACCGGCATGGCCACATCCTGTTTCTCGCACCCGACAACATCGCCAACATCATTCGCTCCATTTCCGAAACCGGCATTCTGGCATTGGGCATGACGTTCGTGATCATCGCGGCAGGCATCGACCTGTCAGTCGGGGCGGTGCTGGGCCTGTGCAGCGTCATGACCGCGACATTGCTGGTCAACAGCGGCTGGGGGCTGGCATCGACGCTGCCGCTGGTGATCGTCACCGGAGTGCTGTTCGGCACCGCGCAAGGAGCGATCTCGACCCGGTTCCGCATCCAGGCTTTTATCGTCACCCTGGCCGGCCTGCAGGCCGCACGCGGGCTGTCGCTGATCGCCTCCAACAACGCCTTCATCAACATCAACTACGGGGATGGCCCGGGAAACGCGCCGCCCGCCTTCGCCATCCTCGGCGAGCGCATCGGCGGCGTGTTCCCGGTCACCACGCTGGTGTTTCTGGTGCTCGCGGCCACCGCCACCTTTACGCTGAACAACACGCGGTATGGCCGCTACGTGTTCGCGGTTGGCGGCAACGAAAAGGCCGCACGGCTGTCCGGCATCCCCGTCGAACGGATCAAGATTTCGGTTTACGCGCTGACCGGCCTTGCCTCGGCCATCGCCGGGATCGTTCATGCCGGGCAGTTCTCCTTCGGCAGCCCGAATGACGGAACCGGCTATGAGCTCAATGCCATTGCCGCCGTGGTGATCGGCGGCACCGATCTGTTCGGAGGCGCCGGCAGCATGGTCGGCACCATCGCCGGCGCCGTCATGCTGGGGGCGCTGGCCAATATATTGCAGCTGAACGACGTCAGCGCTGCAATGCAGTTGCTGGCAACCGGCGGCATCATCGTCGTTGCTGCCGCGCTGCAAACCTTCGTCGGAAAACGTGACGCAATGTCACGCTGAAAATGGAACTAGGGAAATGACCAAGACAATCGCGTTATCCACCCTGCTCATTATGAGCACCGCTCTGTCCGGTGCGCCCGCTGATGCGGCCGATGGTAAGCCGCTCTCAAAAACCTGCGGTCCGAACAACGAATACGTGATCGGCTTCTCGCAAGCTAATTTCAAGGAACCGTACCGCGAGCACGTCGACCATGAGCTGCAACGGCTGGTAAAAAACTATCCGCAGTTCAAGCTGGTCATCGCCGACGGCCAAGCCAACGTGAATACGCAGGTCTCGCAAGTAGACAACTTCCTCACCCAGCAGGTCGACCTGCTGTTTATCTCGCCTTTCGAAGCGGCGCCGCTTACGCCTGCGGTGACCCGAGTGTTCCAGGCAGGCATCCCGGTGGTTGAACTCGACCGGCAGACCACGGGTGACAACTACACAGCGTTCGTCGGCGGTGACAATCGGCAGATCGCCACCGAGGCAGGGCAGTATGCTGCCAAGACGCTGTTGCCGGACGGCGGTGAAGTGGCGATCTTGGAGGGCTTGCCGAGCTCGTCGCCGGCCATCGAGCGGCTTGAAGGATTCAAGGCCGGCATCGCCGAAAATCCCAAGCTGAAGCTCGTAGCGACACAACCGGTCGACTGGATGCAAGACAAGGCGGTCACCGTCTTCTCGGCGATGCTGCAGGCGCATCCGGACATCAGATTGGTTTACACCAGCAATGATTTGGCGGCCTCGGGCGCTTACATCGCGGCCAAGCAGGCCGGCAAGCAGGACCAGGTCAAGATCATCGGCACCGACGGCCTACCTGGCCCATCGGGCGGTATGCGTTCGGTGGCGGATGGCCAATGGGCGGCGACTTTCACCTATCCGACCGGGGCCGCAGAAGCACTCGACCTTGCTAAAAAGATCCTGGTCGACTGCGCGACCGAGGTGCCGCGCAAAGTGGTCGTCTCATCGCAGCGCATCGATGCCCAAAATGCCAAACAGCTATACAGCCAACAACAATTTTGACAACCGATCTACTGGGAACAATAGCAGTGGCATTACCATATATTTGTTTAGTAATTAGTAAAGACGATGGATGAAGTCGCCTCAATCATCAACTTGACAAGGCCCGGCTCACCATCCATCAGTTCCATCCGCGCTCGCTTGACGGCTCGAATCTGCGTGTGATTCAAGGATTCCGCCCTTTTTCTGGAGCGGGATCATGAACCTCCGTCGCTTTGGTGGACATCCCGAGGCAAGATTTGAGCTGGCGGTGTTCGATGGATCAGCGGGCAGCAGGATTGCAGGGGTCAGGGCCGCGGTCCTACACAGAGGAGTATAAGCGCCAGGTGGTTGACCTTGTGGTCAGCACGGGCCGGACAGCGTCTTCGGTAGCGGCTGAGGTCGGCATCCATCACACGTTGCTGTCGCGTTGGGTCCGGCGGTATGCGCAACTGGCGGGATCGGCCGCGACAGCGACGCCGCCGCCGCGACCGGCAGTGGCCTGCTCCCTCAAGCCCGTGCCGGTTCCGCACGCTGACCAGGCGGCCGAGATTGCACGGCTGCGGCGCGAGAACGAGCGGCTGCGGATGGAGCGGGACATATTGAAAAAGGGGATCGCCATCTTTGCCGTCCCGTCACGATGAGGTTCTGTTTCATTGAGGACCACCGCACGGTTTGGCCGGTGCCGGTGATGTGCAGCGTGCTGCAGGTTTCACCCTCCGGCAAGCGTGGTGCACGAATCGGGTGGTTGGTGTTGAGGTGGTGGGTGACGTAGGAGATCGTCTCCTTTCCTGACCAGGATGCCCGCCTTGCCGTTCAAGCTGAACCAGGACCGCCGCCATCACATTCCGCGGCAGCGGCCAAGGTCACGAACTGGCTGGCCTATGACGCCAGCCTGCGTCAGCGTGGCAGCTTGACGGTGTGGTTCACCGACGAGGCGATCGCGGCGTGGGCGGCCGAGCCACGGACGACCCGCGGTGGCCAGCCTTGGTATTCGCCTCTGGCGATCCTGACAGCACTCACGATACGTGCGGTGTTCCGCCTGGCCTACCGGCAAGCCGAGGGCCTGCTCGGCTCCGTCATCGGCCTGCTTGGCCTCGCGCTACGTGTGCCGGACCATACGGCCCTTAGCTTGACTTTGGCCATTTTCCCGAACTGACAAATCGCGCAACTTGCTGTTTTCACTGCGCTACGCGCGGGACTCCAAGGTTTCGAAAGGTCGGGATGGCGGCATTAACCCGATCAAAAGCCCTACACCGGGACATGTTCTTGTGGAAAACGGTTGATTAACAATGGCTTGGCTTGCGAGCAAAATGGCCAAAGTGGAGCTTAGGGCTCATCCGGAAACAAGTGCTCGGACTGATGGGCTGGTTGGTTGCATGGTGTAATTCCATTCGCCGTGGAAGGCATCGCGGCTGATGTTGGGACCTTCCATTTCCCGATCGGATACGACGACCCCCTTGGGATAGTCGGCACTGTCCCATTCGCAGCGGACGGTCAATCCGGTGTCGGTTGTCGTGGCGCTGATCAGATCGACGATGACGCGGTAGCTGACCAGGGACTTCGCACCAAAGAGCCTGTCGTGCTGAGATGTTAGCCAGGCGTAAGGCAGCGCTGGATCCGGCGTAGCTGAGCAACGTTTGTTCGCGCATGTCAGAGGCGTGCGTCATGGTTCCTTCCG
>JAABUJ010005898.1_pt1 | contig 12080 bp, 7 predicted proteins | sample 5559131 | NCBI WGS metagenome assembly JAABUJ01 (sample SAMN10711875, study PRJNA513366) | rock metagenome | isolation source: Antarctica rocks | place: Antarctica: Victoria Land, Mt New Zealand nord | collected 2016-01-07
ACTGGCTTCGGTACTACGCAATGGTGGGCGCCGGCGGCGCCGTCGCCATCGCCCGTGATGCGACGACGAACGAGGCAGTCGGCTCCGGTCTGTACCCGGTCCCGGTCGAGCACGTCACCGAGCTCGCAGCTGTCGGGACCCTCCCCAGCTACCGCCAACGCGGAGTTGCAACCGCTGTCATCGGCCACCTCGCGGACCGAGCCCTCCGACGCAACGTCCGACTTGTGTGGCTCACCGCCGAACACGACGCCGAGCATCAGGCCGCCGAGGAGGCCGGCTTCCACGAGGCGGGCGAAACGATGGTGCACATCTCGCACTCCGCCTGAGCTTCTCGCTCACCGAGCGCACCCACAAACCCGCCACCCAGGACACCTAGCGCAGCACCAAACATCGATCGTCGAGTGGCCCCGACTCTCGCAGATCGGCGTGGGCGAAACGCGAGGCGCCACCTACTGCCCGTCCCGAGTGTCGGCGGCGACTACGCGCCCCCAGTCGCCCGCTCAACGATGCGGGAGCTTCCACGCGCGAGCGCGTCCTCCCGCGAGCGCGCCCGAACGACGGTTCTCGCGCCTGCCGATGAGGCGGGTGATGTCCCCGAACGCGCGTACATATCGGCGTGGGACATGACCCCGAGGTGCCGGTAGGTGATACCCGGACACGAATCGTTGGCGGAGTCAGACTCGGCGTTCTCGACCTTGAGATGAGCGCGTAGCCGGACGAAGCTCGGCGGCCTTCTGGTCTCGCGATGTCCGTCCCGGTCAGAGCTGCCTGCCATAGGTGGGTGTGGAACAGACGAGTGCATTTCGGCCGGGCAGCGCGCTGCGGTGATGCGGGTGACGACGTTGAAGGCGTCGGCGGACCGGGTCGGCGGGTTGCTCGACTACTACGCCGGGCTGGCCCAGAGCCATGCCGACATCGACGGCCCGCAGCGGGGGCCGGTCGACTACTACCTCGACCCGGACGAGCCGCCCGGGATCTGGTGGGGCCACGGCCGAGAGGCGCTCGGCTTGTCGGGCCAGGTCGACGCCGGCGACCTACGGGCGCTGCTCGAAGGCCGACATGCCCAAACCGGGCAGGCGCTCGGCCGGCGGTTCGGTGATACGTCGGCTCGAGGGTTTGATGCGACCTTCTCGGCGCCGAAGTCGGTGTCGACGTTATGGGCGGTCACGCCGGATCCGTGGGTGCGCGCCGAGGTCCTCGCCGCCCACGACACCGCCGTCACCGCCGCCCTCGACTGGTTCGAGACCCACGGTGCCGTCACCCGACGAGGACGAGACGGGGTGCTACAGGTCGACACCCAAGGGGTGACGGCGGCGCTGTTCCGCCAGCACACGTCACGGTCGATGGACCCCCAGCTGCACACCCACGCCGTCATCTCGGCCAAGGTCCAGGACCCGACCGGGCGGTGGTTGGCGTTGGATGCCCGGTTCTTGAAGTACCAGCAGCGCAGCATCGGCTGGATCTACGACGCCGCCCTACGCACCGAGCTCACCAACCGCCTCGGCGTCACCTGGGAACAGGTCGACAACGGGAACGCCGACATGGTCTGTGTCCCTGAACCGGTGCGGGAGATGTTCTCCAAGCGCAGCGCCGACATCGACACCAAGGTCAACCAATTGATCGGCCGGTGGAGCGATGAGCACGACGGCGAGGACCCCGACCCGCGCACCATCGCGACCCTGGAACGGTCCGCGGTGCTCGCATCAAGACCAGCCAAGACGCACGGCATGGACGCCACGGCGTTGCATGACACGTGGAGGCACCAGGCGACAGCGGCCGGGTTGGACCTCGGCGATCTCACTGCAGGCGAGCTTCGGCAAGAAGGCGGCCCCTTGGTCCTCAACGCCGGGCAGGTCATCGAGGAGGCGCTACGGCGGATGAGCGAGGAGTCCTCGACCTGGTTGCTCGCCGACCTGGCCCGCCACGTCGCCACCCTCCTACCCGCAGACACCGCCAGCTCAGCATCGGAGCTCGTCGAGCGCATCGACCAGCTCGCCGCACAGGCCGAGCGACGTTGCTACGACCTGACCCCACACGACGCCCGGCAGGGGGCGTGTCGGCGGGACGGGCGCCCGGTCCTGGAGCACGTCACCGATCACCGGCTCAGCACCACCGCCATCATCGAGCAGGAGCAGCGCCTCCAACGATGGGCCAGCGCGGCAGCCGACGAACCGTCACCAAAGACCTCCGACCCGTCCGAGCAAGCCGTCGCCGACATGGCCGGCAACGCCGACATGGCCGGCAACGCCGACCTGGTCGTGATCGTCGGACCGGCCGGCACCGGCAAGACCACAGCCACCGCCGAAGCCGTCGCCGAGCTGCAAACCGCAGGGCGCCCCGTGATCGGGCTGGCGCCATCAGGCAAAGCCGCCGACGTCCTCGGCACCGAAGCGCACTGTCCGACCGAAACGGTGGCAGGGTTCCTCACCCGCCACACCAACCCCACCCTCGCGGCGGTGCCGCCGGCGGGGACGACGGTAATCCTCGACGAAGCCGGCATGGCCAGCACCGACGACCTCGCCCGTCTGGTCGACCTGGTCAGACAGAACCGATGGCGGCTCGTCGCCGTCGGCGACCCCAACCAGCTCCCCGCTGTCGGACGAGGCGGCGTGTTCGCCCACTGGTGCAACACCATCCCCCACCTCGAGCTCACCGCACCACGACGGTTCCACAACGCATGGGAAGCACAAGCCAGCCTGGATCTCCGAGCCGGCCAGCCCGACACCGCCGACACCTACGACCGCAACGGCAGGCTCCGCAGCGTCCATCCGGCGCTGCTGCCCCGACAGGTCGCCACGCTGCACCAGCAGCAGACCGCGGCCGGGCGGACCGTGGCCATCACCACCAGCAGCGCAGAGACCTCGCGAACCATCAACCAGACCATCCAGCAACACAACAACCCGCACCACCATGGCCCCCGGGCCGATCTGGCCGACGGGACCAGTGTTGGCGTTGGCGATCAGATCGCCACCCGACGCAACGACCCGAACCTGGCCAGCACCCAAGGTCATCGGGTCCGCAATCGCCACAACTGGACCGTCACCAGCATCGACCGCGACGGCGCGCTAGCCGTCACCCACCCCCAACGCGGTGACGTCACCCTCCCTGCCGACTATGTGGCTCGTCACGTCGAGCTCGGGTGGGCGGTCACCGGGTACGGCAACCAGGGCGACACCGTCGACGTCGGCATCGCCGTGCTCGAACCCGGCACCAGCCGCAACCACGCCTACGTCGCCATGACCAGAGGACGCGCCACGAACGTCGCCTACCTCCCCGACCCCACCGGCACCCACAACCCCGCCGAACAACTCGCCGGCATCATCACGCGGCCCGTCAGCGGCGACTCCGCCCTCACCACCCACGCCAACCTGCGAGGAGAACACCCCAACACCATCCCCCCACCACGCATCCCCAGCCCCCAGCCGACCTGGCCACGGCCGGAACCACCGCGGCCCAGGCACCGGATGCGGATGTGAACCACCTCGTGCCGACCACGTCGGACCGACGATGGGGTGTCCCATCCCGTTCGATCCCGACGCCATAGGGACGTATGGAAGAACACCAACACGCCCTCACCTTTCCGCCCTCCGGGAACGAGCAGCCGCGGCCGGAGCCGTTCCTCAAGATCGAGGAGGCCGCCAAGATCCTGCGCATCAGCCGAGGCGCCGCTTACCAGCTCGGCCGCCAATGGCTCGACACCAACGGTCAGAGCGGCCTCCCCGTCATCCGACTCGGCCGACTCCTCCGCGTCCCCCGAGCCGGCCTCGAACGTCTCGCCGACGCCGCTCCGGCCGAAACTCGCAGAGCGCCAAACACCGGGCCAAGCGTCCGGTCGCCGGGTAGCGTCGAGGTGCGACGGATCAGATCTGCGGGGCCACTGTCGATCGACGGTTCTCCACCCGGTCTGTTCAATCGTTCGACGTGATGGCGGCCGGTGACCGTCGCGCACCTGCGCTCAAACGCAGGCGGACAGTGAGCGCCGCCGACGGCGCCGCCAGGAAGGGCACATCATGAGCCGAGCTGGAAGCATCAAGCGCGACACATCAGGCCGTTGGGGGTTCGTGGTCGACACCACCCCTCCAGGCGCGGCCAAGCGCCGCCAGGTCCGCAAGCGCGGTTACAAGACCAAGCGCGAGGCGCAAGAGGCGCTGACCGCCACCCTCGCCGCCGTGCAGGCCGGCGGGTTCGTCGCCCCTGACCGAATGACCGTCGGCCAGTACCTCGACCGGTGGCTCGAAACCCGCCCCGCGGCTGGGCTTCGGCCCTCCACCGTCGCTGGCTACCGGGCGACGTTGCAGTCTTACGCCTTCGACCGGATCGGGGACGTGCCGCTCCAGCAGCTGGCGCCCCTCGATCTCGACCAGCTCTACAGCGATCTCCTGGCCCATGGTCGACGCCAGGGTGACGCTGGCCTGTCAGCACGCACGGTCCGGTACTTGCACACGATCCTGAGCAAGGCCCTGTCCGATGCCGAGCGCAAAGGCCAGGTGGTGCGCAACGTCGCACGGCTGGCGTCTCCGCCTTCGTCATCGTCGGCGCGGGCGCCGGAGAGCCTGGCGTGGACGCCCACCGAGCTGCGGACCTTTCTCGCTGGCGCCGCCGACCACCACCACGCCGCCCTCTGGCACCTGGTGGCCATGACCGGCCTGCGGCGCGGCGAGGCATGCGGCCTTCGCTGGTCGGACCTCCACCTCGACGGCGCCAAGCTGCGGGTACGGCGCACGCTGCTGGTGTCGGGCCAGGACGTCATCGAAGGTGAGCCCAAGACCCGGCGCAGCCGGCGGACCGTCGACCTCGACGCCGGCACCGTGACCATGCTGCGCGCCCACCGCCGCACCCAGCTTGAGCTGCGGATGATGGTCGGAGCCAGCTACCGGGATCAGGACCTGGTGTTCGCCATGCCTGAGGGGAAGCCGTGGCACCCCGGCGTGGTCAGCCGGGCCTTCGATCGAAGGGTTCGCTCCATGCCCGAGCTGCCCAGGATCCGCTTCCACGATCTCCGCCACGGCCACGCGTCGCACCTGCTGGCGGCAGGGGTCAACGCCAAGGTGGTCAGCGAGCGGCTGGGGCATTCCTCGGTCGGTTTCACCCTCGACGTGTATGCACACGTCATGCCCGGGCAGGGCGCTGACGCAGCAGCGGCCGCCGCCGCCCTCGTCGGCCTGTGACCATTCTGTGACCAATCGGGCCGTTTCCCGCCTCCGGAAACTGATCGGTGAGGCGAAATACCTGGTCAGAGAGGCGCCCCCGGCAGGAGTCGAACCTGCGACCGTCGGATTAGAAGTCCGATGCTCTGTCCAGCTGAGCTACGAGGGCACGAGGGCCGAGGGCACGAGGGCCGAGGGCACGAAGGCTACTGATCCAGCGTGGCATGCCGATTGGTGGGCGATGGTCCGAAACTTGGTCGGGGTTGTTCGGCCCACTCGGCGAGGACGCTGACAATGGGGGAACCGAACACAACGCGCTGACCAACGCGCCGGTAGCCGGCCAACCCGCCGCCGCCACCGAACACCCGGCGCCGTCCTCCTCGTAGTCCTGGGCCGGGTGAACAACCTCTCTCTGAAGCCTCTTCGGCGACCGGCCGAGCCTGCCGGGGCCGACTACTGGGCCGGTCGGGTGATCGCCGACGGAGACCTGGTGCTCGCCGCCAACTTGGCTTCCAGTGACGAGTACTTCGGCGTCGCCGACCGGTGAGCGCCGGCCGGCCAAACTGGTCGGCGATGACTGACACCCCGGGCGGGACCGGTGCCCACTCAAGCCGCTCGGCTATCAGCCGGCGCTCGACGGGGTGCGGGCCGTGGCCATCGCTCTGGTCGTGTTGTTCCACACCGACCGCGGTGGCCATCTGCCTGTGTTGCCAGGCGGTTTTCTGGGCGTCGATGTGTTCTTCGTGCTGTCCGGGTTCCTGATCACCTCGTTGCTCCTCGACGAGCGGGCCGGCACGGGCCGCATCCGCATGCGAGCCTTCTGGGGTCGCCGGGTGGCGCGGCTGTTCCCGCTGCTGTGGGCCTTGCTGGCAGTGAACGCCTTCGCCGCCTGGGTGCATCCCATCGCCGGCCTCGCTCCGCCATCGCCGCTCGGCTTCCTGGGCCTGCTCGGCTACGTGGGGAACTGGGTGCCGGCGCTTGGCCACGGCGGTCTGTTCGGCTTGGAGTACGTGTGGTCGTTGTCGGTGGAGGAGCAGTTCTACGTGGTGTGGCCGCTGGTGGTGGCGGAGTTGCTGGCCCTGGCCGCCGGCCGGCGCAGGCCTGAACGATCCGAACGGTCCGGGTCGACGGCAGGACAGGCATCGACGGCACGGACCCCGCCGGTGAGCATCGCTGCGGTAGCCCTCGGGGCGGCAGTGCTGGTCATGGTGCTGCGGCCCACCGTGTTCGCCCACACCTTCTTCTTCTTCAACACGCTGCTGCGGGCCGACGGGTTGCTGCTCGGCGCCGCCCTGGCCGCCACCCGCCACCTTTGGCAGCCCCGGATCTCACCGGCACTATCGAAGTTGCTCATCGCCGCCGCCGCGCTGGTCATCATCGTGGTGGTGGCGGGCACCGGCAACCTCGACCCCAGCCTGCCGACCTGGAAGCTTCCCGCCCTCGAGGTGGCAGTGGTGGTGCTGGGTGCGGCCCTGGTGGCGGCACCGGCCACGAGCATCGGCCGGCTAGCCAGTTCGAACCCGCTGGTCTGGCTCGGTCGCCGCTCCTACGCCATTTACCTGGTCCACTTGCCGTTGTTCGGCATCCTGGAAGCGCGGCTGGGCGCCGACCGACCCAGGCTGCGGGCCGTGGTCGAGATACCAGCCGCCCTGCTGCTCGCCCACCTGGCCCACGTGCTCTTGGAGCTGCCCGCCCAGCGCAAGCTGCGCAGAGTCCTTCATGCCGAGCACCGCCCGGCGGACCACGCTCCTACCGCTCCTGAGCCGGCGCTGGTGAGCTGACACCGCATCGGGGCGCTTCAGGCGTGGATGGCCGGCCGGCGGTCGGCCCAGGGGCTGGCCTGCTCGAGCTGAGCGGCCACCCGCAGCAGCAGATCCTCCCGCCCCAGGGCGCCGACCAGCTGGATGCCGATAGGCAAGCCTTCGTCGCTTTCGATCAACGGCACCGATATGGCGGGCTGGCCCGTGACGTTGAACGGCGGGGTGAAGGGCACCAGCTCGGCCGCCCGGAAGATGCCGTGAAGCGGGTTGTCGGCCGGGCTGTCGAACGATCCCAACGGCGGCGGTGGCTCGGCGATGGTGGGCGTCAGCAACAGGTCCCAACCGTCGTCCCACCACGACAGCACCCGGCGGGTGTTGGCCTGCAACCACTCGCGGGCCAGCAACCACTGCGCGGCGTTTACGCTCCAGCCCAGCTCGGCCAGGCCCCACGTGCCCGCCTCCACGTCGTCGGCGGTGATGGAGCGACCGAGTTCGGCCGCCCAGTAGTCAATCGACCAGGCCGCCCCAGCCGCCCAGTAGTTCACGAAGTGGGGTGTGAAGTCGGGCTCGGCCAGCGCGGCCGGCGACGACGGCTCGACCTGGTGGCCCAAGGTCTCCAGCAGGCGACCGGCAGCCTCGGTGGCGGCGACGCAGTCGGCGTGGACAGGGCTACCGCTGGGCGACCCGGTCATGATCCCGATGCGCAGGGTTCCCGGGTCGGTGCCGACTTGGGCCATATACCCGTCGGCCGGCGCTGGCGGCGCCGCGTACGGGTCGCCGATCAGGGGACCGCGGACGGCGTCGAGCACCGCCGCGGTGTCGCGCACCGAGCGGGTCACCACCAGCTCGCAGACGAGACCGCCCATGACGTCGCCGTATTCCGGGCCCAGCGGCACCCGCGCCCGGTTCGGCTTCAACCCCACCAGACCGCATTCGCTGGCCGGTATGCGGATCGAGCCACCCCCGTCATTGGCGTGGCCGACTGGCACGATGCCCGAGGCGACGCAGGCAGCCGAACCTCCGCTCGACCCTCCGGTGGAACGTGCTGGGTCCCACGGGTTGTGGGTGGGACCGAAGGCCTCTGGCTCGGTGGTGGGCAGGATGCCAAACTCCGGCGTGTTGGTCCGGCCCACCACCACGAAGCCGGCGCGCCGGAAGCGGCGAGCCAGTTCCTGGGTGTGGTCGCTGCGGTTGCCGATGTCCTTCAGGAAGGCGGCGCCCTCGCAGAACGGCTCACCTTCCATGGCGCAGATGAGGTCCTTCATCACCATCGGCACACCCCGGAACGGCCCGTCGGGCAGGTCACCGGCCGCTTCGGTCCGAGCGCGGTCGTACCGCTCGTGGATCACTGCGTTCAGCTGCGGGTTCAGCGCCTCGACCCGTGCGATGGCGGCTTCAACCAGCTCGGCGGGGCTGGCCTGGCCCTGGCGGACCAACTCGGCCTGGGCGGTGGCATCGAGGGAGGCGGTGTCGTCCATGACCGGATCTTGACACCGCCATCAAAGCGTCGCCGCGGCACGAGGTCGTGGCGCTCGCACAAACTTGATCCCGGTTCACCATGCCGCCAGCCCAGGCGTAGGAAGCCGAGCCGATAGACGAGGCGACCCCAAGAGACCAGCGGCTCGTTCGCCAAGCGGAGGTTGGCGAGTTTCCCCGTCCGGCGCCGAAACGGGCGACCTATCTGCGCAGATCCTTAGCCGGCCTGGAGGAACAGTGCGTGGGTGCGCCAATCGTTGCCATCCAGGGCTGGACCACTGACCACGGTGGCGCTGGTGGCGTCGACCTGACCGTTGCTGAAACCAGCCCGGTGCAGGTTCCCGTCGTCGGTGGTGGCCCAGTAGATCCGGTTGCCGGCCACGAACATGCCGCCGGCGTTGCTCCAGTTGACGCTGGTGTTGGCCACCGTCTCGGGGTCGCTCACGATGCCGCTGTCCACGTTGAAGGGCCGGGAGTGAAGGGTGGGGTCACCGCTGATCGTGTAGTAGATGCGACCGCCGGCGAAGAACATGCCGGTGACGTTGGGCAGCTGGTTGCCGAACCCCGTCCGGGCCCCTCGGTACGTGCCCCCGGAGCCGTTCTGGACATTGCTCCAGATGGGATCGTTGTAGGGGTCGATCAGGGCGGCCGGCCCGAAGGTGGTGCCGTTGAAGGTGCGGCTGTACATGTTGCCGTCACTCGAGCCGTCGAAGAGCTTGCCGTTCACCATGAAGGCGCCGCGCGCCTGGCTCCAGGGGATGCCGCTGTTGGCCAGAGCGTTGGTCGGGCCCACACCGGTGCCGCCGTCGTAGGAACGGCGGAGGGCGTCGTCGGCGCTGGTGCCCGCCGGAGTGACCAGCCGGCCGGCCAGCACCACGTTGCCGGGCAAGGTGCCGGTGTTGGCGAGCGGGAGGGTGCGGCCGCCGGTGAGCGGGAAGAAGGCCACCCGAGCCCGGTAGTAGGCGTAGTTCCCTATGTACGTGGTGTCACTGCCGACCCAGAGGCCGGTGGGCGTGGCCAGCAGAGCTTCGGCGCCGTGACCCCGGGGGTTGCGGCCCGGGTTCCACGAGAGCGGCACGCCGTTGACCGGGTCGAGGGCGGCGAGCCCGGGTCGGGGCACCGCGCCGGGGCCGGCGTAGTCCTGCCCGTAAGGGTTGTTCAACCACCGCTGGTGACCCCCCACGTAGACCGCGGTGCCGGTGACGGCCACCGAGTAGAGCGAGTCGGTACCGGTGTAGTCGACCCAGCTGGGCGCCACGTCGGCACCCGTGGAGCCGGTCTCGAAGCGGGCAGCGGCGTCGCAGGCCTGGAAGCTGCCGCCGTAGTAGCCGCCGGTGGTGACCACAACGAAGTAGCTGCCGTCGGGTGAGAACTGCAGGCTCCGCATGTAGGAGTCGTAAGCGTTGGAGAAACACGTCGGGGTGTAAGCGCTGGTGTTCCAGTTGCTGCTGACCGCGGCGGTGGGCCCGGTGAGGTCGATCATCACGATCTGGTCGCGGTTCTGGCCGCTCACCTGCGTGAAGTTGCCGATGGCGACCATCCGGGTGCCGTCGGGCGTGATGTCGAGCTTCTTGGTGCCGACGCCGGCGATGGCGCCCGAGCCGCGGTAGTTGTGGTGTCCCGACATCTGCAGGTTCACGTACGGGTCAACTGCGCCAGTGGTGGGATTGAGCGAAGCCAGGCCGGCGTGAGTGGTGGAACCCAGCAGGGTGAACGTGCCACCGACGTACAGCCGGTTGCCTTGCTGCTTGAGATCGTTGACCAAGCCGTTCATGGGCGGGACCACGAAGCTGGTGACGGTGGCGCCGGTGCCGAGGTTGATGGCCGCCAGGCTCTTGGAACGGGCGCCGTTGACGTAGGTGAAGGCACCGCCGATGTAAAGGGTCGAGCCGTCAGAGCTCACCATCAGCGCATCCACCTCACCGTCGACGGTGGGCAGGAACGAGGGGTCGACCGCACCGGTGGTGGCGTCAAAGGCGGCCAGGTAGTTGCGGGTGACCGGGCTGGAGGTGCCGGGCGAGGTGACCGAGGTGAATGTGCCACCGGCGATCATCCGGTTGCCGACCTGGATGACGCTCTTGACCGATCCGTCACCGAAGGCAGGGGTGGCGGTGCTCGGAACCGCACTCACCACTGCCGACTGGGCTTGGGCTGATGTGGCGGCCGAAGCCGGCTGGCCGCCGGCGGCCGCTAGCCCCATCAGGACGGTCAAGGCGCCGACGCAAGCCACCCCCCGCCGGATCGTCCTGATGATGTTGAGGCTGCCGCTCGGGTCCGGCTGGTTTGACATGTCCGTCACTATATCACGCTTAGTAGCGTCCATTGCAACTCCACCACTGAGCGTGGTCTCAAGTTCTTCCGCTAGTGAAGTTTCCAGGTGACTGGGTCGGACCCGTCAGGCAGGGCCACCAGCAGTTGGCTCAAGGTGACGTCGACCGGAACCACGAAGGCCAGGCACCCAGACGAAGTCGCATTACCGGCGATCGTCGGCGAAACCGCCAGCTCGGGGCAGCCGGCTACTGCCCCCGGGCGCACCTGGAAAGCCTGATCCTCGTCGCTGACCACCGTCGTCGAGGCACCCAACGGCACGGTGACGGTCGTGCTGGCCAGGTTCTCGACTCTCAGCTGGGCGGCCACCAGGCGCTGGCCGGTACCGGCGGACGGCGCGCCGGGGGCCGGTTGGGTGGGGTCGAGCATGGCCAGCAAGGTGACGCGCACCTTTGACCCGACGGTGATCGTCTGACCGGGCTGGCCGTGAAGCACGGGATTACCGGCCGGCGTGGTCACGGCCGGGGCCGGAGTGGTGACGCTTCCCGGCGAGGGGCCGCCGGAAGTTGTTCCAGGGCTCGATGGCGGAACGGTGGTGGGCGAGCTCGGGTTGGCGCCCGTTCCGGCAGACGCGCCTCCTGGTGGCCCGGCCGGCGCCGCGGTTGTCGAGGTGGTCGTGGCTGAGCTCGGAGCCGTGGAGCCCTTGGGCGAGGTGGTGGTCGTCGTCCCGGTCGTGGTGGCCGCGGTCGTGGTGGTGGTGGTGGTCGTCGTGGTCGTGGTCGTCGCGGTCGTGGTTTTGCCTTTGGCCTTGTGGGCGGACGTTGACCCGCCGGCGCAACCAGCGACCAGGACGCCGCTGATGACCAGCGGCCAGACCCAGTTGCTCCGCATTGGGTGAAACTAGCCCGCTACTGCACGGTCGTTGGTGGCGGCGGGGCGCCCCAACTCATCTTCCACTCAAACCGTCGCTCGGCGGCCGCTGGCGTTCACGACACGGGTTGGGCCACCGGATCGTCGGCGCCGCGGCGATCGCGCACCCGGATCGCGGCAAGGAACCGTTCGATGGCCCGGATGGTGTGAACCGTGCGTACCGTGCCGGCGAAGTCAAAGGCGTGCTGGGCGTGGGGCAGTTCGGCAAAGGCGACCGGCTGGTTCGACACCGCGCGCAGCATGGCCACGAAGGAGCGGGCCTGCTCGATCGGCACCAAGCTGTCGTTGGAGCCGTGGATGGCGAAGAACGGGGGGGCGTCGGGGTTCACCCACGACATGGAGGACGCCTGCTCCCACCGCTCCCGGTCCGTCTTGAAGTCGGACTTCAGGACCTTGTCGGCCAGGAACTTCTCCATGTCGCTGCGGCCCGTCTTGTCGCGATTGGTCCAGTCGTAGACGCCGTACATGGGGACGGCGCCCTGCAACGTGGTGTCCATGT
>JAABUJ010005899.1_pt1 | contig 12080 bp, 13 predicted proteins | sample 5559131 | NCBI WGS metagenome assembly JAABUJ01 (sample SAMN10711875, study PRJNA513366) | rock metagenome | isolation source: Antarctica rocks | place: Antarctica: Victoria Land, Mt New Zealand nord | collected 2016-01-07
GCGCCCCTCCGCCGCCTCCGGGGCCCCGACGCCGGACCGTCGTCCCCTGGCGGAGCGGGTCGCCGCCCTGCGGGAGCTGTGACCCGCCGTCGTCGGGGAACGCGGCCGTCGCCTGGACACGCGGCCGGCGCCGGGAAACGGTCGGGCCATGGGTGGCCGGGCTCGTATCATGGCACCCATGACTGAGACCCCCAGGCGCACCGGCACCGATGTGGTCAAGCGGGGGCTCGCCCAGCAGCTGCGCGGCGGGGTGATCATGGACGTGGTCGACGCCGCTCAGGCCAAGGTTGCCGAGGACGCCGGCGCGGTGGCCGTCATGGCCCTCGAACGGGTGCCGTCCGACATCCGGCGCGACGGTGGCGTGGCCCGGATGAGCGACCCCGCGCTGATCGAGGGCATCAAGGCGGCGGTGACGATCCCGGTGATGGCCAAGGCGCGCATCGGCCACTTCGCCGAGGCCCAGGTGCTGGAGGCGCTGGAGGTCGACTACATCGACGAGAGCGAGGTCCTCACCCCCGCCGACGAGGCCTACCACATCGACAAGTGGGGCTTCGGGGTGCCGTTCGTCTGCGGGGCGACCAACCTGGGCGAGGCGCTGCGGCGCATCTCCGAGGGCGCGGCCATGATCCGGTCCAAGGGCGAGGCCGGTACCGGCGACGTCAAGGAGGCGGTGCGCCACCTGCGCGCCATCCTGGGCGACATCCGCAAGGTGACCCAGGCCGACTCCGCCGAGCGCTACGGGTGGGCCAAGGCGCTGCAGGCGCCCGTCTCCCTGGTCCAGGAGCTGGCCGAGACGGGCCAGCTGCCCGTGCCCCTGTTCTGCGCCGGGGGAATCGCCACGCCGGCTGACGCCGCGCTGGTGTGCCAGCTCGGTGCCCAGGCGGTCTTCGTCGGCTCGGGCATCTTCAAGAGCACCGACCCGCCGCGCTTCGCCCGGGCCATCGTCGAGGCGACCACTCACTACCGGGACGCGACGATCGTGGCCAAGGTGAGCCGGGGACTGGGCGGAGCGATGCGAGGTGAGGAGTCCTCCAAGGTGGAGACCCGCCTCGCCGAGCGGGGCTGGTAGCGACCGGCCGCCCCGGCGGCGGACCCTCTTGTCCCCACCAGCAGGCTCGGTGGTGCGCCCAGCGCCTAGACTTGCTAGCCCATGGACAGCGTTCCGCCAGATGAGCTCAGGGTCGAGCGACGTCGGCGTGCTCGCCCTGCAGGGTGACGTCGAGGAGCACGCACGGGTCCTGACCGGGTTGGGCGCCCGTCCCGTCGAGGTTCGGGACCCAGCCGACCTGGCCGGTCTCGCCGGACTGGTCATCCCCGGAGGCGAGTCGACCACCATGTCGGTGCTGCTGGAGACGTCGGGCCTGGTCGGCCCGCTCGCGGATCGCTTGGCTGACGGCCTGCCGGTCTTCGGCACCTGCGCGGGGATGATCCTCCTGGCCGCGGAGGTCACCGACGGCCGGCCCGACCAGCACTGCTTCGGCGCCATCGACATCGCCGTGCGCCGCAACGCCTTCGGGCGCCAGTCGGCGTCGTTCGAGACCGATCTCGACGTGGCCGGCCTCGACGCCGCGCTCCACGCCGTCTTCATTCGGGCACCGGTGGTCGAGCGCACCGGACCGGGGGTCGAGATCCTGGCGGCCGTGCCGGGTGAGGCCGTACCTGGCGAGGCCCGACCTGGTGAGTCCGAACCCCGAGCGGTGATCTGCCGTCAGGGCCCGGTGCTGGTCGCCGCCTTCCACCCCGAGCTGACCGGAGACAACCGGCTCCACCAGCTCTTTCTCGACACAGTGATGGCAGCACAGACGTGATGGCAACAGAGAGGCGATACCTATGTCAGGCCATTCGAAATGGGCGACGATCAAGCACAAGAAGGGCGCGGCGGACAAAGCCCGCGGCAAGCTCTTCGCCAAGCTGATCCGCCAGGTAGAGGTCGCGGCGCGCGAGGGCGGTGGCGACCCCGACGCCAACCCCACGCTTCGCAGCATGTTCCAGAAGGCCCGTGAGTCGTCGGTGCCGATCGACACCATCGAGCGGGCCATCAAGCGCGGCACCGGTGAGCTCGAGGGCGTCCACTACGAGCAGGTCTCCTACGAGGGCTACGCCCCGAGCGGCGTGGCGGTGATCATCGAGTGCCTCACCGACAACCGCAACCGCACGGGCTCGGACATCCGGGCCACCTTCTCGAAGAGCGGGGGATCCATGGCCGAACCCGGCGCCGTGGCCTGGCAGTTCGAGCGCAAGGGGCTGATCCAGGTCCCCAAGGCGGAGGGCGGCAGGAGCTTCGGCGAGGACGACGTCATGCTCCCGGCGCTCGAGGGAGGCGCGGACGATGTCCGCGACTCGGGCGACCTCTGGGAGGTGGTCACCCCGGCGACCGACCTGGTCGCCGTGCGCGTGGCGTTGGAGGGCGCCAGCCTGCCTGTCGACTCCGCAGAGCTCACCATGCTGGCCACCTCCACCGTGCCGCTGTCGAGCGAGGGCGATGCGCGCAAAGTGTTGCGCCTGGTCGACTCGCTGGAGGATCTCGACGACGTGCAGAACGTGTATGCCAACTTCGACATCCCCGACGCCATCATCGAGCTGGTGGAGGCCTGAGACCGCCATGCCCGTCACGGCCGACGCCGGACCTGGCCCCAGAGTCGGGGATCAGGCCCCCGAATTCTGCCTCCCGGGCACCGGGGGACGCACCTACTGCGGGGGCGACCACGGCGAGGGCGCCCTCGTCCTCGTCTTCTATCCCGCCGACGGGAGCCCGGTCTGCACCCAGCAGCTCCGGTCCTACAACGAGGACCTGTCGGCCTTCGGCCGTCTGGGCGCCACCGTGTGGTGTCTGAGCCCCGAGAGCCTGGACAGCCACGAGCGCTTCGCCGAGAAGGAGAACCTGGAGCTGCCGCTGCTGGCCGACGTGGGCAAGGTGGTCGGCGAGGCATACGGCATCCTCGGGCCCCTCGGCTTCTACCGCCGGTCGGTCTTCGTCGTCGACGCCGCTGGGATCATCCGCTTCGCCCGGCGATCGTTGACGTCCATGACCTACCTGCCCGCCGACCGGCTGCTGGCCGCGGTCCAGTCCACCATCGCATGAGCCCCCGCGGCTAGTGTCGAACGAGTGTTCGCTCTCGGGATCGACCCTGGGCTGTCACGGTGCGGGTACGGCGCCGTCGTCGGCGAGGACGGACGTCTGCGGGCGGTGGCCGCGGGGCATCTGACTACGCCGAAGGACGCGCCCACCAGCGAGCGCCTGGCCGCCTTGATGGTCGACCTGCGGGAGCTGATGGCCTCGCTGCGTCCCGATGTCGTCGTCGTCGAGCGGGTGTTGTTCCAGGTCAACGCCCGCACCGCCATGTCGGTGGGCCAGGCCAGTGGGGTGGCCCTGGCGACCGCCGCCGGGGCCGGGGTTGCCGTGGTGGAGTACAGCCCCAACGAGGTCAAGCAGGCGGTGGCCGGTTACGGCGCGGCCACCAAGGACCAGGTGCAGCGGATGGTCCAGGTGCTGCTCCACCTGGCCGACCTCCCCCGCCCCGCCGATCAGGCCGACGCCCTGGCCCTGGCCGTCTGCCACCTCACGGGAGCACGCCTGCGGGCGGCGGCCGATGCGGCCGGCGGCGGGGCCGGATGATCGGGTCCCTGCGTGGGGTCGTCCTCGACCGGTCACCACGCCGAGACGGATCGGGTGAGCTCCTGGTCGAGGCGGGTGGCGTCGGCTACCGCGTGGTGGTCCCGGCCGGGGCGTTGGCGACCGTCGGAGCGCTCGGGGCGCCAGTGTTGGTCCACGTCCATACCCACGTGCGGGAGGACGCCATCATCCTCTATGGCTTCCCCACGAGGGAGGAACGGGTCTGTTTCGAGGCGCTCATCGGCGCCCACGGTGTGGGACCGGCAGTCGCCCTCGCTCTGCTCTCGGTGCACTCGCCCAGCGCCCTCCGCCGAGTGGTCGCCACCGGCGACGTTGACGCCCTCACCCTGGTGCCCGGCATCGGGAAGAAGACGGCCACCCGACTCCTCGTGGAGCTGGCCAGCCGCCTCGATGTCGACGGCGACCAGGCGGATCTTGCCGTGGTCGGGGCGGTCGGCGGGGGACCGTTCGAGCCCCACGTGCAGGCCCGACACGAGGTCGGCACCGCCCTGACCGCCCTGGGTTACGACAGCCAGGAGGTCCGTTCCGCGCTGGCCCTGCTTCCCGAGGACGGCACCACGGAGGAGCTGCTACGCGTCGCCCTCCGGGACCTGGCGTCCAGCCGATGACAGCGGGACTGTGGGCCGAGCCCGCCCCGTGGGCCGAGTCCGCCCCGTGAGACGCTCCGGACCCGGCTGCCGCGCCCGCCCCGTGGGCCGAGCCTGCGCCGTGAGCCGGGTCCTTCCCGTGAGCCGGGCCGGCCGATGAGGGAGGAGGGCCTGCCCGCTCGCTTCGTCGAGCCCGTCGCCGATCCGATCGAGTCGGCCGAGGAGGTGACGCTGCGACCCCGGCGCCTCTCGGAGTTCGTCGGCCAGGCCCAGCTGAAGGAGCATCTGGGGATCATGCTGGAGGCGGCCCGCCGGCGGGGCCAGGCTGCCGACCACCTGCTGCTCGCGGGGCCGCCGGGCCTGGGCAAGACGAGCATGGCCGGCATCGTCGCCGCCGAGATGGACGCCGGCCTGCGCATCACCTCCGGGCCGGCCCTGCTCCGGGCCGGCGACCTGGCGGCGATCCTCACCAACCTGGCCGAGGGCGATGTTCTCTTCGTCGACGAGATCCACCGTCTGGGGATGGCCGTCGAGGAGATCCTCTACCCGGCGATGGAGGACTTCCAGCTCGACATCGTCCTCGGCAAGGGCCCCACCGCCCGGTCGATCCGCCTCGACCTGCCCCGCTTCACCCTGGTCGGGGCGACGACGAGGACGGGGCTGATCACCGGGCCGCTGCGGGACCGGTTCGGCTTCGTCGCCCGCCTCGACTACTACGAGCCGGGTGACCTCGAAGCGATCGTCGTGCGCTCCGCCCGCATCCTCGGCGTGACCATCGAAGCCGACGGAGCCGCCGAGATCGCCCGACGGTCGCGCGGTACCCCCCGCATCGCCAACCGCCTGCTTAAGCGGGTTCGGGACTTCTCCGAGGTACGAGGTGACGGCGTCGTCACCACCGCGGTGGCCCGGGCCGGGCTCGCCCTCTTCGGTGTCGACGATCTGGGCCTCGACAAGGTGGACCGCGCCATCCTCGACGCCGTCTGCAGCCGCTTCGGCGGCGGCCCCGTAGGCCTGTCCACCCTCGCGGTCAGCGTCGGCGAGGAGACCGACACGGTGGAGGACGTCTACGAGCCGTTCCTGTTGCAACTGGGCCTGCTCATGCGCACGCCACGTGGGCGGGTGGCCACGCCAGCGGCCTGGCAGCACCTGGGACTCGAAGGTGTTGTGCCCCCGCCCCGGCCGGCGGGACTGTTCGACTGACCACTCACGCCTCCGCAGGCCGCCGTGGGCCGCCCTCGTTGCCGGCTGAACTGGTTCCGGTGAACATCTTCCGCGACGGCGTTCGTTCCGCTGTCACTTTGCCCCACCCACCGCGGGGAGATTGACACCTGCGCCGCGGCCGGCTGTCGCCTGATTGCCTCCGGCAAGCGGGCCCTGGAGGCAAGAGATTTTCTACCCACTTCGGGAACTTTCCGGTTTCGCGGGGGTCTAACTCTCCGAGTCGATTCTTGGACCACGAAGGGCAACGCACATGATCATCCTCGGCATCATCCTCATCGTGGCGGCCGCCGTCTTCGGCGCCGACATGGGCTTCGCGAACAACTTCACCGTTCCCGACCTGACCATCTTCGGTCAGAGCCTGGGGATCACCAACGGACGGGCCTTCTTCGTCATCGGTGTCATCGTCGGCGCCGCCATCATGTTGGGCATCTCCCTGCTGCTCGGCGGGATGCGTCGCAAGGGCGCCAAGGCGGTCAGCCGCCACAAGGAGCGCAAGGCGGCCAAGCACACCGAGGACGACCGGGAGTCGCTGCGATCCGACAACGAGAGCCTCCGCCAGCAGCTCGACGCCGAGCACCGCGCCGATCGCCAGCCTGCCCAGTCGGCGACGCCGGTGGACAGCGGCGACGGGTCCACCCGTCCGGGCGCGACCAGAGCCGACCAGTAGACGCTCCCCCTCCGGGCGGCGCCCCGCCCCGCCCGGCGATCTGTGCGTCCACGAGTGGCCCCTGGCTGCTTCGTGTGCGGCGTCACGGCCGAATGCCTCAACTTTCGGGCCGTCTTTGCCGCCGGACTGGCCAAGTCGCACGTAGCAGCGCCCTGGGCCCAGCCCGGGCCGGGCCGGGCAGAGCGAGACCGATCAACGAACGAAAAACGTCAGCTGATGACAAGGAGACTGGACATGAGTACTCGAGCCGCCGGCAACGCGTCCGGCGTGTCAAAGCATCCCCAGGGCCTGCACGGCCACCACATCGGCTCGCCGAACATGATCCGGGCCGGGCTGGCCGAGGCGATCGGGACGTTCTTCCTCGTCTTCACCGGGACGGCCACGGTGGCGGCCGCCGCCCTGGGCAAGAACACCGCCGGCGCTCCGCCGGACTCGCTCGCCATCGCCCTGGCGTTCGGCCTTGTCCTCGCCGCGCTCGTCGGCGCCCTCGGTCAGGTCTCCGGGGCCCACCTCAACGCCGCGGTCACGCTCGGACTGGCGGTGACCAAGAAGTTCCCGTGGCGCTACGTGCCCGCGTACCTGTCCTTCCAGCTCCTCGGGGCCATAGCCGGCGCTGGCGCCACCTGGATCACCCTCGGGGGTGCGGCACGGACGAAGGCGTCGCTCGGGGCCACGTTCCCGACCAAGGGCACCAGCGACGTGCGGGCGCTGCTCGTGGAGTTCTTCATCACCTTCCTGCTGGTGTTCGTCATCATCGCCACCGCCACCGACAAGAGGGTCCCGGCCGGCCTCGCCGCTCCCTCGATCGGCTTCGCCCTCGTGGCCGCCGTGCTCATCGGCGGGGGCGCCACCGGGGGGGCGGCCAACCCCGATCGGGCCGTGGGACCGATGATCCTGTCCCTCAAGTTCACCTCCTTCTGGGTCTACATCATCGGCGACATCGTCGCTGGGATCGCCGCCGCGCTCATCTACCAGCACGTCATCGGCGCCTCCTCCGCCCCCTCGGTGGCCCTCGACAACGAGACCGAAGCCAGCTCGGCCGCCGACCGCACCCTGGCGACCGGGACCAACGAGGCGCAATAGGTTCTATAGGGGCCCCCCGACGAGCGGGCGCCGGCGATGAGTAGGTTCGTCGGCCGTGGAGGTGCCGGAGTACCTGCTGCCCGGCGAGGCCATCGCCCAGACTCCTCTCGAACCGCGGGACTCGGCCCGGTTGCTGGAGGCCGTTGACCCGGGGCGCCCGGTGCAGCACCGCCACGTATGGGACCTTCCCAACCTGCTGGGACCCGGTGACGTGGTGGTCGTCAACACCTCACGGGTCCTGCCCGCCCGGCTCCGCCTCACCAAGTCCACCGGCGCCGCCGCCGAGGTGCTCCTCCTCGAGCAGGAGGGGGCGGACACCTGGAGCGCCCTGGTCCGTCCCGGCCGGCGCCTGGCGCCCGGCACCGTCCTGGCCGCCGGCGACCGGCCCGTCGTCGAGGTCGGCGAGCGCCTCGACGGTGGACGACGCCGGGTGCGGCTGCTCGCGGCCGTGGGGGACGTGGGCACCATCCCCCTGCCCCCCTACATCCACCGGCCGCTCGACGACCCCGAGCGCTACCAGACCGTCTACGCCGACCGGCCCGGCTCGGTCGCCGCCCCGACCGCAGGGCTCCACCTCACCGCCGGCGTGCTGGCCCGCTGCCGGGCCGCCGGTGCCTCGGTGGTCCCTGTCGACCTGGCCGTCGGTCTGGGCACGTTCCGCCCGGTCGAGGGGACCGACGCCCGGGACCACCACATGCACGCCGAGCGCTACCGAGTCCCCTCCTCCACGATGGCCGCCTGCCGGCGGGCCCGGCGGGTGGTGGCCATCGGCACCACCACCGTCCGGGCCCTCGAGTCGGCGGCGGCCAGCGGCGAGCTGGAGGGGCGGACCGAGCTGTTCATCCACGGGGCGCACCAGTTCTGCGTCGTCGACGTGTTGATGACCAACTTCCACCAGCCCCGATCCACCCTGCTGCTGCTCCTCGAGAGCTTCTGCGGACCCCGCTGGCGGGCCCTGTACGCCGAGGCGCTGGCGTCGGGGTACCGCTTCTTGTCGTTCGGCGACGCCATGATCGTCGGCCGCGCCGACGCAGAGCAACACTTCGTCGGCCGGGTCGGCGCCGGCCAGGGGGCTGGCGGGCGAGGGGGCGTCGGGGCACCAGCGGGCTCGGCGGGGTGAGGGTCGCCACTTTCACCTCCGAGGCCCACCACGGTCGGGCCCGAGCGGGATGGGTGACCACGGCACGCGGCAGGTTCCCCACCCCGTGCTTCATGCCGGTGGGTACCCGGGGGGCGGTGCGGTTGCTGTCGGCCGCCGACCTCGACGACCTTGGCGTCCGGGTCGTGCTGGCCAACACGTATCACCTGATGCTGCGACCCGGCGTCGGGGTGATCGCCGCGATGGGCGGCCTGCACCGCTTCGAGGGCTGGGGTGGGCACCTGCTCACCGACTCCGGCGGCTACCAGGTGTTCTCCCTCGGCCCCCGCGTGGACGACGACGGGGTCACGTTCCGCTCGACCTACGACGGGTCCTCCCACCGCCTGACACCGGAGGGCGCAGTTGCGCTCCAGGAGCAACTCGGTGCCGACATCCAGATGGCCCTCGACATCTGCCCCGCCCTGCCCACGAGCGCGCCGGTGCTGCGCGCCGCGGTCGAGCGCACGCTGGCGTGGGCGGGACGGGCCCGGGCCGTGCACGAGCGGGCCGACCAGTGCCTCTTCGGGATCGTCCAGGGCGGCACCGACCCGGACCTGCGGGCCGAGGCGACGGAGCGGACGGTGACGCTCGGCTTCGACGGCTACGGCATCGGCGGTCTGTCGGTGGGCGAGACCCGGGCGGAGATGCTGCCCGCCCTGGGTGCGGTGACGGCCCGCCTCCCCGACGACCGCCCCCGCTACCTCATGGGTGTCGGCGATCCCATCTCCATCGTCGAGGCGGTGGCGCTCGGCGTCGACATGTTCGACTGCGTGCTGCCGACCCGACTGGCCCGCCACGGGACGGCCCTGAGCGCCGCCGGCCGCTACCAGCTGAAGGGCGCCCGCTACGCCTGCGACGACGGGCCCCTCGACCCTGCGTGCCCGTGTCCCGTTTGCGCCCGCTGGAGCCGGGCCTATCTCCGCCATCTCTTCAGCGTGGGGGAGCCGACGGCGGCCCGCCTGCTCACCCTGCACAACCTGGCCTGGCTGCTCGATCTAGTGGACGGGGTGCGTGCAGCGATCGTCGCCGGCACCCTCGACGAGCTCCGCATCGCGGTGGGTGCCGTATGGGGACCGCAGGTGCTGCGCTAAGGTCCACGGGTCGCCCCCAGCGGGCGCGAACTCACCATGAGCGCCTCCCTCCTTCCCATCCTTGCCGCTGCCAGCACGAAGAGCTCCCCGAAGAGCAGCGGGTCCATCGTGCCGTTTGTCCTCATCGGCGTCCTGATCGTCCTGTACCTGGTGGTGCTCCGGCCGCGGAGCCAGCGGGCGCGAGCCGCCCAGCAGTCCTCCAAGAAGACCTTCGACCTCGGCGACGACGTGGTCTCCATCGGCGGCATCACCGGCCGGGTCGTCGGCATCGACGACGACGAGGTCGAAGTCGAGGTCGCCACCGGGGTGACGCTGACGTTCCTGCGGCGGGCCGTCAACCCCCGCAAGCCGGAGCCGGCGCAGCCGGTGCGTGGCGCCGGCGGCGGTGGCCTCGGAGGGTTCTTCCGGCCCCGGCAGGCGGCGCCGGTGGCCGATCCCTACGACACGCCGGCCGACGAGTTCGCGGGCCACGACGAGTTCGCGGGCCGGGAAGACTTTGGGGGGCGGGAGGACTTCGGGGCGCGGGGCGAGGACGCCGGCGGGGCGCCTGCCGGCGACGGGAGCGGCACCGAGGTCATTGGTGCGGATCACGACCAGGACCACAACGATCAGGATCTCCACGACCAGGACCAGCACGATAGAGGGCCGGCCGGCGACGGTCCGAGCTCCCCCGGATCGGCCAATGGCGCCAACGGGGCGCCGGCGGGTGGGGCGTCGGCGGGTGGGGCGTCGGCGGGTGACGAATCCGGATCCCGGCGCCGTCGGGACAAGCGGCCAGGTAGCGGAGGTGGTTCCGGCAGCTCCGCGGGGGGCCGCTGAGCGGTGCGCCGAGGCCTGATCTGGTCCCTCGTCGGGATCATCGTGGTGGCGATCGCGGCGCTGGGCTCCACCGTCGCGGTCGGTCACAGCCCCCTTCTGGGCCTGGATCTGCGCGGCGGGGTGCAGGTCGTCCTCCAACCGGAGGGCAACGTCCACAGCGGCGAGATCCAGCAGGCGGTCAACATCATCGAACGCCGGGTCAACGGCCTCGGGGTGTCCAACTCCAACGTGGCGCGCCAGGGCAACGACGTCACCATCGACCTGCCCGGCATCAAGGATCCCCAGGCCGCCTTGAAGGTCCTCGGACAGACCGCGGAGCTGCTCTTCCGCCCCGCCTACTGCAACATCCTGCCGGCGGCTCCGACCAGTGGCGCCAAGGGGTCCACGACACCGACGACCGCTCCCACCCTGAAGTCGACCCCGAAGGCGCTCGGCGCGTCGCCGCTCGGGGCCGGCAGCGAGCTGGCGGCCTACCGCTCCGGGCTCGTCGAAGCGTCCGGGCCCGTCGGGCAGTCCGGGCTCGTCGAAGCGTCCGGGCCCGTCGAAGCCGGGCTGACCCCCACCACGCCGGCCGTGACCACGCCGGCCGTGACCACGCCGGCCGCCCCCGCCAGGACGGCGACGACGGCACCGGGGTCGCCCCCCGTGCCGAACCCCGGGGCCACCCCCGGGTCCGCCCCGGCCAGCGCCCCTCCGCTCACCAGCGCCATGAACCTGACCCCCGCCCAGGCCCAGGCGGCGTGCACCACGGCCAACAGCGCGACGCTGCCGACCACACCCGTGGCGTCGGACGTCAAGACCAACGCCGTCATCCTGCCCATGTACGACAACTCCGGCCGCTGGATCCTCGGTCCCTACGACCTCGGCGGTGACGTGGTGCAGAACGCCATCGTGGTCGCCCCCGGCAACGGCCAGACCTCCTACACGGTCCAGGTCAGCTTCACCAAGGCCGGCGCCGCCCAATTCGACCAGATGGCGGCGGTCCGCAACAAGTTCTACGACCGGGGTGCCAGCCCGTCGTCCAATCCGAACTACTACCAGAGCCTGGAGTCGATCGAGCTCGACGGGGTGGTCGAGGCCGTTCCGCAGATCCAGAACTCGAGCTACCACGGCACGGCGGTGATCAGTGGGGGCACCTCGGGGTTCACCTCCGCCCAGGCCAACAACCTGGCCCTCGAGCTGCGCTACGGGAGCCTTCCGGTCCGGTTCACGCCACAGTCGGTGCAGACGGTGTCCGCCAGCATCGGCAGCGACTCACTCAAGGCCGGCCTGCTGGCGGGCCTAGGCGGCCTCGCCATCGTGCTCCTCTACATGATCGTCTACTACCGGGCCCTGGGCCTGGTCGTGGTGGTCGGCCTCGGCGTCGGCGGCGCGCTGCTGTACTCGATCATCACCGAGCTGAGCCAGAGCGCGAGCCTGGCCCTCACGCTGTCGGGGGTGACGGGGATCATCGTGTCCATCGGCATCACCGTCGACTCCTACGTCGTGTACTTCGAACGGCTGAAAGACGAGATACGGCAGGGCCGGACGGTCCGCCAATCGGTCGAGCGGGGCTTCACCCGAGCCTTCCGCACCGTGCTCACCGCCGACTTCGTGACCTTCCTCGCCGCGCTGATCCTCTACCTGCTGACCGTCGGGGATGTGAAAGGCTTCGCCTTCATGCTCGGCCTGTCGACACTGCTCGACGTCTTCACCGCCTACTTCTTCATCCGTCCTGCGGTCATCCTCGTAGGGCGCCGCCGGGCCTTCACCGAGGCCCGCTTCTTCGGCGTGGCGCGGGGGCTCGGCGCGCCGGCGCGAGGCACGGCATGAGCGACGACCGCGTCGACGACCGCTTGGA
>JAABUJ010005900.1_pt1 | contig 12079 bp, 10 predicted proteins | sample 5559131 | NCBI WGS metagenome assembly JAABUJ01 (sample SAMN10711875, study PRJNA513366) | rock metagenome | isolation source: Antarctica rocks | place: Antarctica: Victoria Land, Mt New Zealand nord | collected 2016-01-07
GTCAGCCTCGGCTTCGTGCTGCTGATCCGGGCCGCGAGCGTGGTGAACTTCGCGCAGGGCGAGTTCTCCATGCTCGGCGCCTACCTCATGGTGATCCTCGCCAACGACCTCGGCGTGCCGTATTTCCTCGCCATCCCGATCGCGATCGCGCTGATGGCCGCGTTCGGCGTGGCGTTCGCCGGGGTGGTGTACTGGCCGCTGCGGCACCGGGGACAGCTGCCGGTCATCATCAGCACGATCGGCGCCTCGATCCTGCTCGCCAACCTGGTGCTCGCGACCTACGGACCCAGCCCGCAGGTGCTGCCCGGCCTGTTCGACAACCCGGGCTTCGAGGTCGGCGGCGTGTTCATGGACAGCCAGTACATCGCCATCCTGGTCGTGACGGCGCTGCTGGTGCTGCTGCAGTATGTGGTGTTCGAGCGGACGCTGCTCGGCAAGAAGCTGCAGGCCACCAGCCAGGACAAGGAGATGGCCAGCCTGCTGGGCATCCCCGTCGCGTTCATGGTGCTGTTCACCTTCGCCTACAGCGCGGCGCTCGGCGGCGTGGCCGGCGTGCTGGTGGCGCCGGTGCTGTTCGTGTCGGTCGGCATGGGTTCGGTGATCGCGCTGAAGGCGTTCGCGGCCAACATCATCGGCGGCTTCGGCAGCATTCCCGGCGCCATCCTCGGCGGCCTGGCGCTCGGCGTGGTGGAGACGCTGGGCGCCGGCTACCTGTCGGTCCCGTACAAGGACGCGTTCGCGTTTGCGACCCTGCTGGTGTTCCTGATGGTGCGGCCGCAGGGGATGTTCGGCGAGCGCATCGCGGAGAAGGCCTGAATGGCCGCCCCCGCCATTGCCGTCGCGCGTCCCTGGCGCGGCGTGGCACCGGCGCTGGCCGCCGGCGTGCTGCTGGTCGGCCTGGTGCAGTTGCTCCCCGGCCAGGGCTACGCGCTCAACTTGCTGATGCAGGCCGTCACCTACGCCATCGCGGTCGCCGGGATCGTGGTGGTGCTCGGCTACTGCGGCCAGATTTCCCTCGCGCAGGCGGCGTTCTTCGGCCTGGGCGCGTACGGCGCGGCGCTCGGCACGGCCGACTTCCACCTGCCGTTCTTCGTCGCCCTCGCCGCCGGCACCGCGTTGGCGGGCGCGTTCGGGCTGGTGCTCGGCGTCGCCAGCCTGCGCCTGGGCGGCCACTACCTCGCGATGGTCACCATCAGCTTCCAGCAGATCCTGACGCTGGTGCTGACCAACTGGATCGGCCTGACCCACGGCCCCGACGGCGTGGCCAACATCGCGCGCCCGGCCGGCTTCACCGGCGGCGACTCCTATCTCGGCCTGTGCCTGGGCGCGATGGTGCTGGCCACGCTGTACGCCTGGCGCCTCAAGACCAGCCGCCTCGGCCGCGCCATGCAGGCGGTGCGCGACAACGAGATCGCGGCCTCGACCTGCGGCATCGACGTGTTCCGCACCAAGGTGCTGGCGTTCGGCATCAGCGCCGTGCTGGGCGGCGTCGGCGGCGGGCTGTTCGCCGGCGCGTTCAGCTACATCAGCCCCGACCAGTTCAGCTTCGCCGAGTCGATCGTGCTGCTGACGATGGCGCTGCTCGGCGGCGTGCAATCCCCGTTCGGCGCGCTGCTCGGCACGGGGCTGCTGGTGATGCTGCCGGAGTGGCTGCGCTTCCTGCGCCAAATCTACCTGGCGGTGTACGGCGGCGCCGTCATCCTGATCATGGTGTTCCTTCCCGACGGCCTCTGGGGTTTCGCCGCCAACCGCCTGCGCCGCCCCGGCCGAGGCATCGCGGGCGATGTGGCGCCGCTGCCGCTGCTGGGGCAAACCGCGGCGCCTTCGACCGAGACGCTGCTGCGCATCGAGGGGCTGGCCAAGCATTTCGGCGGCCTGCGCGCGCTGGACGGGATCGACATCGCCGTGCGCCGCGGCTCGGTGCACGCGCTGATCGGGCCGAACGGGTCGGGCAAGAGCACCTTCATCAACGTGCTGACCGGGCTGTACCGCCCGACCGCCGGCCGGATTTGGTTCGCCGGCGCCGACATCACCGGGTTGCCGCCGCATCTGCGCACCCGCGCCGGGCTGGCGCGCACGTTCCAGAACATCCGGGTGTTCCGCGGCATGACGGTGCTGGAGAACGTCATGATCGGCGCCGAGCGGCCCGGCAACGACGTCGCCCGCCAGCCCGGCCCCGTCGTGGAGCGGGCGCTGGCGGCGCTGGAGTTCGTGGGCCTGCGCGACGACGCCCTGCGCCCGGTCGGCACCTTGTCGTACGGCCACCAGCGCTACGTCGAGATCGCCCGCGCGCTCGCCGGCAACCCGCAGATGGTGCTGCTGGACGAACCCGCCGCCGGGCTGAACATGACGGAGAAGCACGCCCTCGGCGAGCTGCTGCGCCGGCTCAAGGGCCACGGCCTGACCATCCTGATCGTCGACCACGACATGAACCTGGTCGAGCAGGTGGCCGACCACATCACCGTGCTGAACTTCGGCCGCCGCATCGCCGACGGCGAGCCGCGGGCCGTGCTGCGCCATCCCGACGTGATCGCCGCCTACCTGGGCGAGCCGCGGCAGAAGGGCAGCCACGATGAAGCTGCTTGAACTGCGCGGCGTGCAAGCCGCATACGGCGCGGGACCGGTGCTGAAGGGGCTCGACCTCGACGTGGACGAGGGCGAGATCGTGGCGCTGCTGGGCAGCAACGGCGCCGGCAAGAGCACGACCTTGCGCGCCATCTCCGGCCTGGTGCCGAGCGTGTCGGGCAGCATCACCCTGGGCGGCCAAAAGCTGCTGGGCATGAAGCCCGAGGCGATCGTGCGGCTGGGGTGCGCCCACGTGCCGGAGGGCCGCCGGGTGTTCCCGGGCCTGACAGTGCGGGAGAACATCATCCTGGGGGCGTCCAACCGCCGGGGCGTGCCGCGCCGGACGTTGGACGGCGAGGTGGACGAGATGATCGCCTATTTCGCCGATCTCGGCCGCCTGCAGCACGCGCTGGGCTGGACGCTGTCGGGCGGGCAGCTGCAGATGGTCGCGGTCGCCCGCGGGCTGATGGCCAAGCCGCGCCTGCTGCTGCTGGACGAGCCGTCGTTGGGGCTGGCGCCGCTGATCGTGCAGCAGGTGTTCCGCATCGTCGCCGACATCCGCAAGCGCGGCACGACGGTGCTGCTGGTGGAGCAGAACGCGCACATGGCGCTGTCGGTCGCCGACCGCGGCTACGTGCTGGAAACGGGACGGCTGCTGGTGTCCGGCAAGCCCGCCGACCTTTGGGACAACGACGACGTCCGCGCCGCCTACCTGGGTGGTAAAACCGGTGGCGCCGTGGAGCGCTGAGTTGGCGCTTTCGCCGCCGTTCTCGCATTCCGAACCGTGCTGCGCCGCGTGGCGACATGGGGGGAACATTGGAAGCTCCCGTATCGCCATGATTGGCCGCATCACCGGCTCACGCAGGCGCTACTTGTTCAGGGCGCCGAACTCCGGTTGTTGGTATTGCGTTGTCAACGGATAAATTTCGGCCGGAGCCGACCAGATGAAGACTCTTCGACGCAGCGTTGCCGGGCGGATCTCGGGGTTCGTGAGGGACTGGTCGCTGCCGCGGCAATTCGCCGGACAGGACCCGCTGGCCAAAGCCGCCGAGAGCACGGCCTCCAAGACCCTGCGTCCCCGGCTGGAACAGGCCGACACGGTCGGCACCAGCATCTGCCCGTTCTGCGCCGTCGGATGCGGCCAACTGGTCTATGCCAAGAACGGCAAGCCGCTGCACATCGAGGGCGACCCGCGCAGCCCGGTGAACCAGGGCACGTTATGCCCCAAGGGCGCCAGCACCCTCGGCGTGCTGCTGTCCCCGCAGCGCATCAACAAGGTCCTGTACCGGGCTCCCCACGCGACCGACTGGGAGGAGAAGCCGCTCGATTGGGCGATGGAGCGGATCGCGCAATTGACCAAGCAGGCGCGGGACGACAGCTTCGTGGAGCGGCTGCCCGACGGGCGCACCGTGAACCACACGGTCGGCGTCGGCTCGCTCGGCGGCGCCACGCTGGACAATGAGGAAAACTATCTCATCAAGAAGCTGTTCGGCGGCGGCCTGGGCATGGTCAGCATCGAGAACCAAGCACGAATATGACACTCCTCCTCGGTGCCCAGTTTGGGCGCCTCATTCGGACGCGGCGCCGCCACCATGTCGCTCTGGGACCTGGAGAACTCCGACTGCATCGTCGTGATGGGCTCCAACATGGCGGAGAACCACCCGATCGCGTTCCGCTTCGTGGTGGAGGCGCAGCGGCGCGGCGCGACGGTGATCCACATCGACCCACGGTTCACGCGCACCTCGGCGCTGGCCAACATCCACGCGCCAATCCGCTCGGGCAGCGACATCGCCTTCCTAGGCGGCCTCATCCACTACATCCTTGAGAACGATCTGTGGTTCCGGGACTTCGTCCTGGCCTACACCAACATCTCCCACATCATCGAGGACGGCTACGAGGACACCGAGGCGCATGATGGCCTGTTCTCGGGTTTCAACGCGGAAACCGGCGCCTACGAGCACGATACCTGGCAGTACAAAGGCAAGGTCGTCCCCTCCTCGGTTTCGGAGCACCGGGTGCAGATGCAGGAGAAGCCGAAGGACGGCGACTTCGAGAGCATGACGGAAAGCCCGCCGCCCACGGACCCGACGCTGCAGCACCCGAATTGCGTCTACCAGATCATGCGCCGCCATTTCGCGCGCTACACCCCGGAGATGGTCGAGCGCGTAACGGGTTGCCCGCGCGAAACCTTCCTGCGCATCGCCGACGCGCTGGCCAAGAATTCGGGGCGCGAGCGCACCGGCGCGTTCTGCTACGCCGTCGGCTGGACCCACCACACGACGGGGGTGCAGATCATTCGGGCCGCGTCGATCGTGCAAAGCCTGCTCGGCAACATCGGGCGGCCCGGCGGCGGCATCATGGCCCTGCGCGGCCATGCCAGCATCCAGGGCAGCACCGACATCCCCACCCTGTACAACATGCTGCCGACCTACCTGCCGCAGCCCAACGCCTTCCACGAGCACGGCACGCTGCAGGAGTACCTCCACACCGAGACGCCGCCGACGGGGTGGTGGGCCAACATGCCGAAATACGTCGTCAGCCTGCTGAAGGCCTGGTATGGCGAGCACGCCCGCGAGGACAACGAGTGGGGCTACCAGCATCTGCCGAAGCTGACCGGCGACGTCTCGCAACTGCCGATGACGATGTCGATGGTCGATGGGGTGGTGAAGGGGCAGTTCATCCTGGGGCAGAACCCCGTGGTCGGCGCGGTCAACTCCGACCTGGTGGAGCGGGGCCTCTCGCGGCTGGACTGGATGGTGGTGCGCGACTTCGCCATGACCGAGACGGCCAACTTCTGGCAGAAGGGCCGGCAGGTGCAGCGGGGCGAGTTGCGGCCGGAGGAGATCGGGACGGAGGTGTTCTTCCTGCCGGCCGCGCTGGCCGGCGAGAAGGATGGCACGGTCACCAACACCAGCCGCCTCGTGCAGTGGCACGACGCCGTGCTCGACGCGCCGGGCGACAGCCGCTCCGACCTGTGGTTCATCTACCACCTCGGCAAGCGGCTGAAGCAGCTGTATGCCGACAGCACCGGGCCGCGGGACGCCGCGATGCGGGCGCTGACCTGGCAGTACTCCGAGCGGGGCGCGCGGGCCGAGCCGGACCCGGAGGCGGTGCTGCGCGAGATCAACGGCTACACCGTCGCCGACCGCAAGCAAGTCGCGAAGTACCAGGACCTCAAGGACGACGGCACCACCGCGTGCGGCGGCTGGATGTACTGCGGCATCTACCCGCGGGACGGCCACAACGTCGCCCGTTCCCGCGTTCCCGATGGGCCGGGCGGACTGGGCAGCCATCTCGGCTGGGCGTTCGCATGGCCGGCGAACCGGCGCACCTTGTACAACCGCGCCTCGGCCGACCCGGCGGGCAAGCCCTGGTCGGAGCGCAAGAAGATGATCTGGTGGGACGACGCCGCCGCGAAGTGGACCGGCACCGACGTGCCCGATTTCGTGGCCACCACCCGCCCGGATTACCGCCCGGACTGGAGCAAGCGCCCGCACGGCATGGATGCGCTGAGCGGGGACGCCCCGTTCATCATGGAGGCGGACGGCAAGTGCCAGCTGTTCGCGCCCACAGGATTGAAGGATGGCCCGCTGCCGGCCCACTACGAACCGGTCGAAAGCCCGGTCAAGAATCCGCTGTACGGCCAGCAATTCAACCCGGCCGCAAAGATCTGGACGCGCAAGGGCAACGAAATCCACGCCCCCGAGGACCCCCGCTTCCCCTACGTGTTCACCACCTACCGCCTCACCGAGCTGCACTGCGGCGGCGTCATCGGGCGCGTCACCCCGCACACGGCTGAACTGCAGCCGGAAGCCTTCGTCGAGCTCGCGCCGGAGCTGGCAACCGAGCTCGGCATCAAGCATCTGGGGTGGACGGTGCTGTCCACCCTGCGGGGCGACATCGAGGTGCGCGCCATGGTGACCGAGCGGATGCGGCCGTTCACCATCGACGGCCGGACCGTGCACCAGATCGGCATGCCGTGGGTGTTCGGCTGGGAAGGCTATGCCCGCGGCGACATCGCCAACGTGCTGCTGGCGATCACGGGGGACGCGAACACCAGCATCCACTCGACCAAGGCCGTCACCTGCGCCCTGCGCGCCGGCCGGCTGCCCAACCCTGGAGGAACCGGCCGTGGCCAGTGAGACGCTGACTGAAGCCCGCGAGTCGCCGGGTCGGGAGGCCCTGGCCGAGTTGGACCAGGCGCTGGCGTCGAAGCCCCACGCGGAGGGCCACACCTTTTCGGCCGCGACGCATCACCTCTGCCTGCTGCGGGACCGGGTGGCGCGGGAGCAGCGCGAGCGGGGCGCCGACGCCGACAGCCGCCGCCGTCTGGAACACGTCAACGCCGTCATCAGCATCGTGCTGGCGGGCCATTTCCCGCTCGGCGGCGTGCCATGGCCTGAGCTGCGGAAGGCGCGCGGATGGCTGGCCGCGCTGGTGGCCGAGGACGACGCGTGCCCGCCGCGGCACGTCCCATGATGGCGCGCACCATGAGTGGGGTCGTCACCATCGTCCAGGAAGGCCGCTTCCAGATGACGGACAACGACGGCGTCTCGCACCTGTTCATCCTGAGTCCGATGGCGGCTGCCGAGACCGAGCAGCTGGCGGCGCTGCAGCAGCGGCAAGCGCGCGTCAGCGTGCGCTACAAGCCGGCAGCGAACCTGATCGGCAACATCGCCAGCACCATTTCAGTCGCAGACTGAGGAGCTTCCCCATGGATATGCATCCCCGCGTCCACGACGAGCTGCGCTCGCAATTCAGCCACATGATCCCCAACGAGTCGGAACTGACCGCCCACGTGCTGATCGAGCCGGGGAAGTCCTACGGCTTCTTCACCGACACCACGGTCTGCATCGGCTGCAAGGCGTGCGAGGTCGCGTGCAAGGAATGGAACAACCTGCCGGCCGACAACCTCGGCCTGACCGGGCAGAGCTACGACAACACCGGGTCGCTGTCGGCCAACACCTGGCGGCACGTCGCGTTCGTGGAGAAGGCGGGATCGTGCGGCGGCGTGCGCGACAACGCGCAGCCGGCGTTCCAGAGCGGCTGGCTGATGATGAGCGACGTGTGCAAGCACTGCCACAACCCGCCCTGCCTCGAAGCCTGCCCGACCGGCGCGCTGTTCAAGACCGAGTTCGACACCGTCGTGATCCAGCAGGACATCTGCAACGGCTGCGGCTACTGCGTGCCGGCCTGCCCGTTCGGGGTCGTCGACGTGAACACGCTCGACGGCAAGGCCCACAAGTGCACGCTCTGCTACGACCGGTTGAAGGGCGGGCTGGAGCCGGCCTGCGCGAAGTCCTGCCCGACCGACTCCATCCAGTTCGGCGAGGTGTCCGAACTGCAGGCGCGGGCCGCCAAACGGGTGGAGCAACTGCACGCGGTCGGGGTCGAAAGCGCCTATCTCTACGGCGTGCCAGACTCGCCCGGCGCCACCGGCGACCTCGGCCACCTGAACGCGTTCTTCCTGCTGACCGAGCGGCCCGAGACCTACAACCTGCCGGCCGCGCCGACGCGCGCGTCCAACCGGGTCGCTCCCAGCCTGCTGTCTGGATTGGCCACGGTCGCAGGTCTCGCGCTGACGGCGCTCGCCCTATTCGCAAAACGGGATTGAGGCCACACATGCCCGAAACTCCGACCCCGCACGATCCCGACGACGCGCCGATCGTCCCGCACGACGCCCACGACACCGTGCGGCCCGCAGGCAAGTGGGACGGCCCGACCTACTATGGCCGATCCCAGCTCAAGGCGGCCCCGTTCGAGAACTGGGTGGTGGGCGGCTACATCTTTCTCGCCGGGCTGTCGGGGGCTTCGGCGCTCATCTCCGCCGTCGTTGACGCGACTCGCGGGCGAAGTGCCGCCGCGACGGTCCGCCGCGGGCGCTACCTGTCCTTGCTGGCGCCGACGATCGGCTCGGTGCTGCTGGTTTGGGACCTGCATTCGCCGAAGCGCTTCTACAACATGCTGCGTATCGCCAAGCGCACGTCGCCGATGTCGATCGGCACCTGGATTCTGATGGCGTTCACCGGGTTCTCCGCCGTGAGCGCGGCTGGCCAGTTCGCAGCGGACCGCACGCCGAGGTTCAAGTGGCTGCGGCGGGCGGCGGGCGTGGCGCAGGTGCCGGCGGCGGTCGCGGGCGCGGGCCTGTCGACCTACACCGCTTCGCTGCTGTCGGCGACGAGCACGCCGCTTTGGGCCGCGGCACCGCAGGCGCTCGCGGTCCGCTTTGGGTCGTCTTCCGTCGCTGCCGGCGCGTCGGCGCTGTCGTTGGGCGAGGCGTCGGGCGCGACGCGCCGGGCGTTGGACACGATCACCCTAGCGGCCTTGGCGGTGGAGCTTGCGGCTACGGTCGTCTCCCACCGGACCTACCGCCAGAAAGACGTCGCCGAGGCGCTCGACGGCACTTGGGGCCGGGTCGAGGGCCAGGGTGCGACAGGGCTGGGCGTGATGCTGCCGCTTGGCCTCCACGCGGCGTCGCTTACCCTCGCGCGGCGGCCGGGCGCGGTGTCCAGCTTGGCGTCCCTCGCGGTGCTGGCGGGTAGCCTGATGTTGCGGGTTTCGATCATGGCGGCGGGGGACGAGTCTGCCTCCCGCCCCGACATCAGCTTCCAGTTCGCGCAACCCAAGAACCTGCCCCGGCACAACACGGCAAAGCGTCTCCGGGGGAGGTCCCGGGTTCTTCGCTAGGCGGGGCCGACCGTTCGATATCGTAAATGCTTTCATCACATGCGAGGTTGGAATAACGTCTGGTGGTTTCCGGCGGTCGAGGCACTCCAGCTGAATGAGCGACAACGATTGCTTGGCAACCGTCGAGCAGGCGGCCTCCTGGCTCCGGTCGCTCGGGGACGCGCTTGCGACGCAAGACGCCACGGCGGCCATGGCATTGTTCCATCCGGACTGCCACTGGCGCGACTTGTTTGCCCTGAGTTGGCAGATCACGACCGTCTCCGGTGCGCCCGCCGTCGAAGCCCTGCTGCGCGAGACACTGCCCGTGGCAAGGCCGCGCGGCGTTCGCCTGCCGGCCAGCCGGACGCCGCCGCGCCGGGTGGTCCGTGCCGGCACGGAAGTCGTCGAGACCATCTTTGTGTTCGAGACCGCGTTCGGCGCCGGCAGCGGGGTGGCACGCCTGGCGCCCGATCCGGCGACCGGCACGCTGCGCGCCTGGACGGTGGTCACGACGCTCGACGCGCTCCACCGGGTGCAGCCCGAGGCAGGGCACAATGCGGCGCCGGATTACTCGCGTGAGTTCGGCGGCGACAACTGGCTGGACAAGCGACTTAAAGCCTCCGCCTACACGGACCACGATCCCGCCGTCATCGTCGTCGGCGGCGGCCAGGCCGGGCTCGCCATCGCGGCCCGCCTCGGCCAGCTCGGCGTCGACGCGCTGATCGTCGACCGCCAGGCACGGATCGGCGACAGTTGGCGCAAGCGCTACCACTCGCTGACCCTGCACAACGAGGTGCATGTCAATCATCTGCCCTACATGCCGTTCCCGCCGACGTGGCCGGTTTTCATCCCGAAGGACAAGCTGGCGAACTGGTTCGAGGCCTACGCCGAAAGCCTGGAGCTCAACGTCTGGACCGGCACGGAACTCATCGATGGCGCTTACGACGCCGCCGCGCAGCGCTGGCGCATCACGCTGCGTCACGCCGACGGCAGCGAGCGCGCCATGCGGCCGCTTCACCTCGTGTTCGCGACGGGCGTCAGCAGCATCCCCATCATCCCGGAGCTACCCGGCCTGGACGCGTTCGGGGGAACGGTGATGCATTCCGGCGCCTACACCGACGGCGTCGCGTGGCGGGGCCGCCGCGCCCTCGTGCTCGGCACCGGCAACAGCGGGCATGACGTCGCGCAGGACCTGCACGCCAGCGGCGCGGACGTCTCGCTCATCCAGCGTAGCCCGACCTACATCGTCAGCCTCAAGGAGGCGCAGTCGGTGTACGCCATCTACGCCGAAGGCATCCCGATCGAGGACTGCGACCTGCTTGCGACCGCGACGCCGTACCCGGTCCTGGTGCGGGCCTACCAGCTTTCCACCGCCGCCTCCCGCGCCATCGACCAGCCCTTGCTCGACGGGCTGGCGGCGCGCGGCTTCCGGCTGGACTTCGGCGAGGACGACACCGGCTTCCAGATGAAATACCTCCGTCGCGGCGGCGGATACTATTTCAACATCGGCTGCTCCGACCGGATCATCGCGGGCGAGATCGGCCTGCTGCAGTACGGCGGCATCGAGCGTTTCGTGCGCGACGGCGTCCAGCTTCGCGACGGAAGCGTGGTCCCGGCCGAGCTGCTGGTGCTCGCGACCGGCTACGAGAACCAGCAGGAGGTCGTGCGCGCCTGTCTCGGCGACGCGGTGGCCGATCGCGTCGGTCCGGTCTGGGGCTTCGACGACGGCGGTGAATTGCGCAACATGTGGCGGCCGACGGCGCAGGACGGCCTGTGGTTCACCGCCGGCAGCTTCGCCCAGTGCCGGATTTACTCGAAATACCTCGCGCTGCAGATCAAGGCGCGCGTCACCGCTGATGGTGCACCCGTGGCCCGAGGATCGCCTCGCGCATGCGGGCCTGCAGGAAGCTCCCGTCCCGCGGTGGCAGCACCAGCTCCGCGCTGACCGCATCGACCTTGGCCAGGGCGAACAGCAACCCTTCGCCGTGGATGGCGCTGCGCAGCGGCAGCACCTGCTCCGGCCCGGTGACGAGCAGCGCCTGCTCGAACCCGGCGCCGCGCGCGATGGCAACCAGGTCCACCCCGTGCCTGGTGTGGGTCTCCTGCATGCCCGTCTCGCCGTAATGCTCGTTGTCCAGCACCAGGATCGCGAGATTGGACGGCTGCTTGACGGCGATCGTGGCGAGCGCGCCCAGGCCCATCAGCATCTCGCCGTCCCCGGTGACGACCAGCACCCGCCGGGTCGGCTGCGCCAGCGCCAGGCCGAGGCCGAGCATCGCCGCGCCTCCCATGCCGCCCCACAGCGGCAGGTTCTCCGGACAGTCGCCCACCGCGCTGATGTCCCAGGCGGGCGCGCCGAGCCCGGCGATGACGAGCAACCCGCCGCGGTCCGCCAGCACGGCGCGGCAGAGGTCGCGGCGGTCCAAGCGGCCGGCGCTTGCCGTCTGTGTCATGGGCTCAGTCCTTCCCAAAAGTCTTGGCGCCGAGCACGCGCTGGCCGATCAGCGTGGCGGCCGGACGAAAGGTGTTGAAGGCGACGCGGAGCGTGGCGTCGACCGTGGGCACGATGTCCTCCACCCGGTCGGCGCGCCGCACCTGGGCGCCCATGGCCTCCAGCACCGGCTGCGTCGCGCTGCCCATCGGCATCTGCGCCGGGTTGAACTCGCCGAAATCGCCCCGCATGGTCACGATCATGACCAACGGCGTACGGTGCGTGAGGCTGAGCGACAGCATGTTGACGCAGTTGCCCACGCCGGAGCTTTGCATCAGCAGCACGCCCTTGGCGCCGCCCATCCAGGCGCCGACGAGCATGGCGACGCCCTCCTCCTCCGTGGTCAGCGTGACGACG
>JAABUJ010005901.1_pt1 | contig 12077 bp, 5 predicted proteins | sample 5559131 | NCBI WGS metagenome assembly JAABUJ01 (sample SAMN10711875, study PRJNA513366) | rock metagenome | isolation source: Antarctica rocks | place: Antarctica: Victoria Land, Mt New Zealand nord | collected 2016-01-07
ATCAGCGAGGCACGACCCCGACACGGTGACCGCTGGGCCGTGCCGTGTCGGGAGCTAGCGTGAACACGTCCCGGGTGGGGCCACTTCGAGCCAGCGCGGTGGAGCCAGATCGAGTCGTCATACCCACATCCGCTGGAACGGCCGTGATCCGGTCACCGAGCGCCGTTGCCGGATCGTCCAAGCGTGTAACGCCCCACAACAACCGGTTAACGCGGACCCGCAGCACCAATGAGCCCACGGCAGAAGAGCCCCTCGCCGTGCAAATGACATGGTGGCTATCGTTGGCCGGAATCAGGTGAGCAGCGCCCGTTGCACCATCGCCGGACAACACAACGGCCGGATCGGCGGTGACGGTAACGGCGACACCGGGATCGCCGGGGCAGAACATCCGCGCCGGCCGTTGCACCTCGAGACCGGGCACGACGACGAAAGCCGTCCTGAGGTCTGAGCCGAGCGGACCCTGGACGACCAGGTCGACGCGCTCGGGACTGGCCGAGAGTAGCGAGTCGATCCGAAGGCCGACGTCGTCGGTGAGGAGTTCCGCTGCGCCGACATTGGTCAACAGATCCCCGTGACGCAGCCGGACGCGCCAGTACTCCACTGCGAGATCGCTCCTTCGGAGGCCCACGACCGGCGGCGCGCCGTAGACGGGCAGCCCGTCGTCAGTCATCACGCCGGGCACAACGGGACCCATCAACTGCGGGCGCTGCTCGGGTGAGAGAACCCGAACCCGATGTCTCGTGTCGTCCCGACCGCCTTTGATCAGGAGGGTGCGAACGCCGTTGAGCCCGACGTGGACAAGATTGAAGCCACTCCAGTCACCTGCCGGCTGAGGAAGTTCTTGCGGTGAAGACAGCGCGACGACTCCATCATCGCCGCTCGCCGCCGCGGCGATCTCAGTGCCAGCGGGGGCAAGGATCCACGTTTCGGAGAGCCGCAACCCGGTGGCGATGTTGACCGCCTGGCCATCGGCCGGGTTGAAAAAGACAGCGGGTACGGGGTCAAGCCCCTCGAAGTTGCTGCGGCGGACCATTGCTCCCCCGCTGAATAGCTCGCACGACCACGATCGAGCGGGACGTAAGAGCACAACGCGAGGCTCGCCATGAGTCGTCGGGTAGCGTCGGCGTTGGTGGCCATCCTGCACGAACCATTCGCCACGCTTGACCGAGAGCGGCACCGGGGGCAGTTCGAGGGTTGGTCCTTGCGGATCCCAGGGGTCAAGGGTTAAGCGCGGACGGGGCAGGGTCGTAGCCGTTCGAAGCGTCGATCTCGGCTTCTTCTCTGGAAGCTCCGCAAAGGCCTCGACGATGTACGGCGGCAGACCGAGATCCTGCGGCGACGGGATCGCGCCGGTTCTTGCGTACTCCCGCACCAGATCAACGCAGCGGTCGATGAGATCCACCGCCAGCTCACCCCCGTAGAGCATGAACCTCTCGACTGGCTTGTCGATGCCCCGGAAGCGCGTCTTGCGGGTCCGCCAGAGTGTCAACAGGTCGTTGGCATCAGTGATCCCCCGGCCGAGGTCGTGGAGCAGAAGCGCAAAGAAATCGCCAAGGCAGCACTTCGGGATGCCGCCGTGAGCAAGAATCGGGGTGAGGTACGGACGAGCCCTCTCTTGTGCGACCAGGTCGTCGAAGTCCTCGAGGCCCAGTCGACGTAGGGCACCGACCGTCGGTCCGGCAAAGGCGTGGTCGACCTGGCGGACCGATTGGTTGGCGAAGAAGCCGCCAGCCTCATACCCGTAGATCCCTTCGGCGACCATGTAGCACACCAGCGTTGCCGGATAGATTCGGCTGATCCTCTCGGGATCGCGGGTCCGCTGGAGGATAGCTCTCAGGGCTACGGCCAGCTCCTCCCGCATGCCGGTGTCGATCCCTATCTCCGCGACGAGTCGACAGCACTTCAGCTGGTCGGCGAGGACGCGTTCGAACTCGAGGGTGGTGGCGTGTCCTCCAAGGTTTCCGGTTCCCGATCTGTCCTCCATCAACCACTCCGCTCGCTCTCAGCAACCCAGGGTATTGAGAAGGTGTGAAATCTGGAACCCTTAGGGCCGCGCTGACGCTACAGAGTTCAGAGGAAGCTCGCAGCGGTGCACCGAGACCAGCCACGGGCTATCCGGTCCGGTATGTACCGGATTGGCCCGGTCCCTGCCGATCCGTCCGGTAGAAGTTCCGGTAGAAGTCCGGAGAAATTGAAAGGGGCCTCCTCGACGGAGACCCCTTCTGACCTGCCGTTTCTTGGTGGCGGGGGTAGGATTTGAACCTACGACCTTCGGGTTATGAGCCCGACGAGCTACCAGACTGCTCCACCCCGCGCCGAGAACTCGATACTACCAGCCCAACACCCACGACGCGGGCGTCTCAGGCCGATGACGAGGTCGTGCCGGGTGTCCCAGTGGTGGTGGAGGTGGACGGTGGGGTGGTCGAGGCACCGGCCGGAGCGGGAGGGGGAGGCGTGGCCCTCTCGGCCTGCGCCAGTTGCCCCAGGAGGCTGGCGATCATGTCATTGGCCGCCTTGTAGCTGCCCAAGTCGCCAGACTTGAGGGCAGTCTGAGCCTGGTTCTCGGCCGCTTGGAGCTGACTGATCAGTTGCCCTGCATTCGCCGACTTGGTCACCGACCCAGGGTTGCCGGGAGTGGCGCCCGCAGGCGTCCCTCCAAGCCCAGGGATGGGTGCGCCCAGGACATCGGCCAACGCGTCCGCCAAAGTCGGTCGCATGGCCACGCGATTGCCGTTCACCGCTATCAAATACTTGAACTGAGGAAGCGGGTTCTGGGTTGACTCGGTGTACAGCGAGCGCACGTAGACGATCGACTGGTCGATAGGCAACATCAACACGCTGCCCAACTGCACGCTGGAGCCATGCTGGTCCAACAGGCTGATCTGCTGGGCAATGCTCGGGTTGGAGCTGATGATCGAGTTGATGAGGGCAGGCCCATTGACCTGCTGACCGCGCGGCGTGACGTAGACCCGTAGATTCCCATAGTTGGCCGGATCGCTCTGAGCCACGAGAAATGCGCTCAAGTTCTGCTGTTGGTCGTTCTGCGACACGGGTACATACGGCTCGAGAATGTTGAACGAGAGGTTCGTGTCCCCCGGCAGACTCATCTCCTGATAGATGGGGGTCATCCGCTGAGTCTTCGCCGTACCCACCTGGAGACCCTGGGCGTTGGTACTGGCGGTGGTGGCCAGCGCGGACGACGGCGAACCAGATCCCGGATCCTGTGAAAGATCCCAGGCGTCACCGGCATTGAAGAAGCTGGCCGCTCCAGTTATGTGATAACGACCGAACATGCTGGCCTGGACAGTGAAAATGTCCTCTGGATAACGCAAGTGCGCCCGCAAGGCCGCAGTCATTTGAGATACTGGCGTGAACAAATCAGGGAACGCCTTGTCATATGCCTGCAAGATCGGGTCATTCGGCTGCCACTTGTAGAACTTCATCGATCCGTTGTAAGCATCCACAACTACCTTGACTGAGTTGCGTACATAGTTGAGCGACGCACCAGACAAGTCACTGTTCTGATTGACCGCCGAGGTGTTGGCCAACTGTGAGTACGGATACTGGCTGGTAGTCGTATAGGCATCCTGTATCCAGTAGATCCGTCCGTCGGGCAGGACCACCGGGTACGGATCCGAGTCGAACTGCAGGAATGGGGCCGCTTTGCGGACCCGGGCGCCGATGTCCCTCACGAACATCACTCTGGAGTGGCTGTCCACCAAGTTGGAGATCAAGGGATTGATGTCTCCGAACCGCATGGAGAATGCTGCTCGGCGGAACAACGAACCGGCCGCCACCCCTCCCTGGCCCCCGTAGTTGGACTCCTTGCTGTTCCCAGCCCGATCCTGATAGTCGATCTCTCGTTGCCTGGTGTCGGCGATGACATACCCAGGGTTGTTGAGCCCGAAGTACACGGATGGCCGGGTCACCGCAGGTAACCCGGCGGCGGACGTGGGCGGTACGTCGTAGATGTCAAAGCTTGGGTTGCCGTCCGGGGTTGCCGTGTTCGCCGGGGACAGCACCATCCCATACCCGTGGGTGTACTGGAGATGGAGGTTCACCCAGGATTGCGCAGGTAGGTCTGCGGCATTGAGTTGACGGACCGCGACGATGGCCGGCGTGGGCTGGCCGCTTACCGTGTAACGGTCCAGCGCCAGTTCGTTGAACTGATAGTAGGACCGGATGTCTTGCAGCTTCTCATAGGTCTTCAGGGCAAAGTTGGGATCCCACAGTCGAACATCGGACAGGGTGGACAGATGACCTCCCAACTGGTCAGGGCTCAGCCCAGCCAAGCCGTTGAAACCAACCGTGGACACGTTCGTGAGCTTGTAGGCGGACCGGGTGGCCTGGATGTTGCGTTGGATATAGGGACTCTCGAGAGCATTTTGAGCAGGTTGAACATGGAATTGCTGAATGAAAAATGGGTAGACGGCGCCTACCACGACCGAGATAAACGCCCACAGCCCGACTCCGATCACCGGTAGCACCCAACCCTGTCGTCGGATATTTACGATGAAGAGCACAAAGGCTGCCAATGAGATTACGATCAATAACGTAAGAGCTGGTAACTGAGCATGGACGTCGGTGTAACCGGCACCATTGACGTAGCCTCGGGTCGAGAGATCGAGCTCATAGCGCTGGAGGTAGTAACCGACCGCCTTTACCAGGGCGATGAGCCCGAGAAGCAGGGAGAGGTGTGCTTTGACCTGTGGACTTACTCGTTGACCGGGTCCCTGGATCCGGATACCGCCGTTGAGATAATGAGAGATAGCAGTCACAATGGCGACAATGACTAAGGCGATGAACGCCCAGCCCACTAAAAAGGACAGAAAGGGCAACGTGAAGACGTAGAAGCCGACATCTCTATGGAACTGAGGATCCTTTACGTGGAAAGGTACGGCATTACGAAAAAGGATCCAGTTGTTCCATTGGCCGGCCGCTCCGGTCCCTACAAACAAGGCAAATATCAACGAGATAGCGGTACGGACGCCGCGCCGGTGGGGGCCCACGGTATCCCGGAACCGCCTTACCAGCTCATCCTCAGGTCCAAGGGGACGGAACCGGGACACCAGGCGATCACCAATGGCCAGATTGAGCCAAAGGGCTATGAAGAAAACTGCAATGAAAATAACTGCCAGGACGACCTTGGCACCGAGGACCCCTTTCCATACGCTGGTCAGGTGGACCGAGCCGAACCAGAGGAAGTCCGTGTAGAAGACCGCCAGTCCGCGCAGCGAGAGGAGCACCACGATGACCGCGGCCGCGGCAAGCACGATGGCAAGGCGGGTCCTGGGGATCCGTCGGCGGACGCGAGGAGGGCTGGTTGGCCGGGCCATCGGCGCAGAGCCTACTCAGCGCTTGGAGCTGCTAGAGAGCGGGGCCAACAGGCACCGGCACCCGCCGTGGGCTGGAGGATGCACCTGCCCGGTCGGGTACGGCTCGCCTGCCCGTACCGGCCCTGCCAGCGCGTTGTCGTCACAGTCAGGGCAATTGCCGCCCTGGTCGTGTACCAGCCAGCGGAGCATGGTGCCTCCCATGGCAGCACTCAGCCCACCCAGGGAGAAGGCAGCCACCACGGTGTCACCGGCCTGGGCCTCGATCCTTCGTCCCTTCCACTCACGATAAGCCGCCCCGGCCCGATCGAGTATGACCGATTGGTCTTCACCGGACGATTCGACCAGGGTTCGCTCCAGCTGGCGGCGAAGCGGCTCCACGATGGCCATTGCCAGCGCTCCAGCCAGGGCCTCAACTCGAGCGACGCTTGGAGGCTCTGAGCCCGGAGCCGATACGGGCGATGGGCTGTCGGCATTGGTCGGTGCGGGCGGCGGGGCGGTGCCGGCGAAGGCAACCCCGGCTTGGATGGCTTCCCGTAAAGAATCAAGAGCTACTTCTTGGTAGCGGCACTCTTGCTCGTCCCGGGTCGGCAGTAGCTCGCCTCCCGGCGCGTCACCGGGCGCGGCCTTGTCCCCTGATCGATTCTCCGACGATGCGCCGACCCGCAGACGATCGAGCACGTCATTGTGCTCGTCCTGGAGCGCCCGTTTGAGACGACGGGCCAGACGAGCAGTGATCGGGCCGGTGACGGCATTACGCCTCTCGATGAGGTCTTGATCGAATCCCGAAACGTCCGGCCTGACCTCGGCACCATCTCCAAGTACTGCACTTGCCTCGCTCGGGCCTTCCCGGGTGTCACGCCCATGGGCCGGCCGGTCCAGGAGTGAGCCGGCCAATGAACCCGGTGTCGGTTCGGGAACCCGCACTGTTGAGCTCGCAGCCGCAGCCGAGTCCGCCGTTCCCTCCACCAGCCGCGCGTCAGCCGACAGGGCCATCTCGGCCCTCACCACCTCCTCGGCCCGAGCTGCTCTCATTCTGGCAAACATTGCGTCAACATGAGTGCGGCTGGACGAGGCTCCCGGTCCGGGCGCAGGGCTGGCCTCGGGCGCCGGGCTGGCCTCGGGCGCCGGGCTGGCCTCGGGCGCCGGGCTGGCCTCGGGCGCCGGGCTGGCCTCGGGCGCCGGGCTGGCCTCGGGCGCAGGGCTGACCTCGGGCGCCGGGCTGACCTCGGGCGCCGGGCTGACCGCGGGCGCAGGGCTGACCGCGGGCGCAGGGCTGACCGCGGGCGCAGGGCTGGCCTCGGGCGCGTGGCTCGGCCCAGCCGCGAGAATTGGCTCAGCCGGCAAGGTGGGCCCGGCGGCCGGCATCGGATCGCCGCTTCCATGGGTCACCGTGGCCCCGGTCGGCTCGTCCAGCTGGTTGGCGCTGGGCCACGACTGCTGCCACGTCTGGGCCACGGCCTCTTCCTCGCCCGGACCGATGGGCTGCTCGAGCTCGGTCGGCGGGTCTGGTGTCGCGGGCTGCTCGAGCGGCCCCTCGGAGACACCGGCTCGTGAGGTTGGCCCTTGGTCGAGCGACCTCGCCATTTGCTCGGGCGTGACATCCGCCTCTACTGGAATCCGTCGGCCTGCCGCCTCGGCCGCCCGACGAGCACTGGTCTCTGCATGACCAAGGTTGTCGACCAGATCGTTCAGAGTGCGCTGGCCATCCCTCAGGATGTCCATCAGGGTCTCTCGCCCGGCACCGAGTTGCTCGATCTGGGTGTTGAGCACTCGTCGACGCCGGGCCAGATCGGACAGGACCTCCGTCCTAAGCTCCTTGGCCTCTCGGACCAGGGTTTCGGTATCGACTGTCGCCCCCCGGCGAATCTCCTCGGCGGCCGAGTCGGCCTCGGCCGTGCGCTCCGCCAGCACCGCCTCAGCAGCGTCGACAATTCGGCCAGCCTGCTCAGTTGCACCCTCCACCAGTGACGCCCTGTCTCGCTCGGCCTGAGCCATCAGCTCGGCCGCCGCATCGTGCGCACTCTGGAGAATCCGGGCGGTTCCCTGGCCGAGCGCGGCAGCCAGGGCTGTCTCGTCGGCTTCGGGATTGACGAGGCGCCTCTGGGCGTCGGCCAAGCGCTGACGAACCTGGCCTTCTCTTTCGACGCTGCGGCCCACGTCAGCCGCCACGCGCTCCAGAAAGCCGCGCACCTCAGCCGGATCGAACCCTCGCCTTACCTTGGCGAACGTCCGGCGAGCGATCTCATCTCTGGTCAGCGGCGGGGGAGGTATCGGGGCTTCGTGATCGTCCGGCATGGGGCCAGCCTACGATGCCTCGTGCCGGGGCAACCTGGTGTTCCGGATGGGCCGGCCGTCCCGCCTGCGGTCGGCCTTGCGGGGATCCGCACGCCCCGGAAGGGGCAGCAGGATGGAGAATGTCGATCCTTTCCCTGGCTTGGACCGGAACGACAGGCGGCCGCCGTGGCCGGCCACCACCCGCTGGACCATCGCCAGACCGAGACCAAGCCCACCGTATTGTCGGGTGTCGGATGAGTCGCCCTGGGTGAACTCGGTCAACACTCGCTTTGACTCCTCAGCTGACATTCCCTTACCGCTGTCACTGACCGAGATCTCCACCACTCCGGCGACCAATGCCGCCCTCATGACCACTGCGCCACCACCCGGAGAGAACTTGACTGCATTTTCCATCAGTTCATCCAGGGCCAGTGTGAGCCATCGACGATCGGCCAGCACCAGAGGCAACTGCCGGCTCAGCCGTTGGATCACAACATGGCCGTTGGATGCCCCTTCGTTCCATCGGACGATCAAATCGTTGATCAGGCCTCTCAGGTCCAGCGGCTCGAGGTCCAGGTTGAAGTGACTCGAACTGCTGAAAGCAAAGAATTCCAGCATCTCGACGATGCGCAGGAGCCGCTTGGACTGGACCAGGGTCTCCGCTTGCCATGCCATGGCCTGCTCATCGAGCGCTCCCCTTCGGGCCAGGAGCTCAGTGAATCCCATGATTCCAGTCAGCGGCGTGCGAAGCTCGTGGCCAATCCGAGACAGGAACTCCGCTTTCACGCGCTCTGCCTCCTGTTCCCGACGCAGGTCACGTAGCACGTAGACGCCACCGGCGCACCGGGATTCGGTATCTCGGAGGGGTCCAGCCGAGACTGAGACCGGAATCGCCTCGCCGTCGGGACGAGCGAGCCAACCCTGAGCCTCCCACCGGCGTCCAGGAGCCTGACCAAGGCTCCCAGCGCCCGCTCCCCCAACCTCTGTCCGCAAGGAGATCACCTGGTCGACCGCCCGACCGACAGCCTCCGTCACCTTGGACCCAACCAGTTCCTCGGCGGCCGCGTTGTAATCGGTGATGAGGCCGCCGGCGTCCACCGCCACCAGAGCTTCGCCCATACCGGCCACAATCGCCTCCAGGCGATCACGCAGGCGCGCCTCGTCCCGGGCCGCCTGGCGCAGGGCAGACTCCTTGTCCTCGATGGAGGCAGCCATGAAGTCGAATGCCCCGCCCAGGACTCCCACCTCGTCATCGGAGATCGACCCAACTCGCACGTCGGGATCACCGCGTTGGACGGCATCGACGGCCAGCGTGAGCCGGCGCAGGCCGGACCCGATCCGGTCACCGACGAAGGCCGTGAAAAGGAGGGCCAGGAGGGTCCCCCCCAGGGCAATGAGGAAAAGCGTGCGAAACAACGAGGCGCGGGTCTCCTCGACCACCGCAGTAGGCGTCGATGCCACCAGGGCCATGGCCGGCGGCTTCCCCGCGGCCGGAGACACGGGTTGCACTGCCACGAATCGGGCCTCAGCTGTTCCCGACGCCTGCTGGGTCGCGCCGTCGAGCACCAATCCAACAAGGGGCCGAACTGACTGGTAGTGGAGACGTGGGCCGGCATGACTCAGCTCCGAGTCGGCTCCGGCCAGCGCCAGGGAGAGGGAGTGGTCATCCTGACGCCGACCGTCGAGGTAGCTGTTGCTCAGGCCCTCGACGACGACACAGGCACCCGTCACCTCGTTGATCACCGTCGGCTCTGCGACCACCGCCAGTGCCCGACCCCCGGCCACCATCTCCGTGGCCAACTCCGTACCCCCAGCTATGGCACTCTGCACGACCCGGGACCCGGCCAAGCGGCTGGCGATCGCCACACCAAGGCTTCCGCCTGGCCCGAGGACAGAGGATCGGCCCACCAGGTAACCGCTCCGGTCGACGAACAGCCGGCCGACATCCGGCGACACCGGGAAGAAATCGCTCGAGACCTCTGGGATGTACGTCTGGATGCAGCGGGGCGCCTGCCGTTCGCCGCCACAATAGGCTTCCAGCAGCACCCTGGTCTGGCGGGCCGATACCAGCAGTGTCTGGGTGGCAGCCGTCACATTGGTAGCCTCCGACACGGCCCGGCCGTCCAGACGGCGCACAGCATCGTCGCGCACGGTGGACGAAAGCACCTGGGACAGGGCCACCGAGAGAATCAGCACCAACAACAACAGGGCGGCAGCCGCGCTCGACACCACCCTGGCGGCGATGGCCCGACGACTGGCTCGTACCAGCGCGGCCCCCAGGGCCAGGGCCCCCGCCCCCAGCAACACGGCACCGCCCAGGTGCCCGGGCCGGGCAACCTCCAGCCAGAGGGCTGCGGCCAGGAGGGTCAGGGCCAGCCACAACAGGCGCCGAGCGGCTCGGCCTCCGCCCCAACGGACCGAGCCGGCCAGCAACAGGAACAGTCCAATCGCCATCGAGGCGACCAGAGCCGGGTCGGCTCCCCGCCTCACCAGCAACGAACCGCGAAACAGGGCGGCGGCTCCCACCCCGCAAAAGCCGGCACCGAGGGCTGCGGCACCAAGCGAGGAGCGGCTGAGCAGCTCACTGCGCAGGACGATCACTGCCAGACCGGCGGCGGCTACCAAGAAGACAGCGAACTCGGCTGCGAACTGGAGTTCGACTGACGAGGATGCCATCAGGTCGATCCGGTGAGAACAGGAGAGTTGGGCGCGGGCCCCAGCGTCACCCTCCGCCCTTGGCCGGCACAGGACCAGCAGGTGGAAGGGGCGGCATGTACCCCCCGACCGATCGCAAGGCGGTCAGTGCCTGGTCGAGAGAACTCACCGCTATCACTCGCAGATGCGACCCCGCACGGGCCTTGGCCGCTGCGTAGTTGGCTGGGGGAACGAGGAACACCGTACCACCGGCGTGGCGTACGGCATCTGTCTTCTGGGCGATCCCACCGATCTCACCGACCGAGCCGTCAAGGGCGATGGTGCCGGTGGCCGCCACCCGATGGCCGCCCGTGATGTCACCAGGCGTCAGCTCCTGGACGATGGCCAGCGCGAACGCCAACCCGGCCGACGGACCACCAATGTTGGCCGAGTTGACATTGACCGGGAAGGGGAAGCCGTAGCCGTGGTCCTGCTCGAGGGTCACGCCTATGAAGGCCACCTCCTTCCCCTTCTCCTGGTGGGAAGCCAGCGTAACGGGGACCTTGCGGCTTTGGGAGCCACCCGCCGGGACCACCGACAAGTTGACAGTCTGACCGGGCTGATGGCCACGGGTGGCGGTCGACACGTCTTGTACCAGTGGCGTCGCCTGCCCATCAACCGAGGTGATGACATCGCCAATGTGAATGTGCCCGTCTGCTGGGGATCGAGGCTGGACCTGGTTGACGATGGCACCGGTGGGCGCGGTGGGCACCGGATAGCCGAGTCGCCGCAGGGCCGCCACCCGGGCGGCCAGGGTCGAATCGGCCATGGCCAGCTGGTCCTGCGCGCCCAGCTGGCTCGGTGGCGTCGACCCGAGTATTGCGTTGGCCGAGACGATCTCGGTGTCTGATCGCAGAGCGTCGGGGATCAGGTCAGCCAGGCGGACACGGCTGAGGGAAACGTCAGTTAGCAGGATCGCCTCTCGACTGGGATGGCCCTTGCCCGCCGGCACCGTCACGAGGGGTACGCCACCGCAGGCGGGGCTGTAGGCCGGTTTGACGAGGGTGTTCACGACGCACGCTGACCCGGGCATCAATGCGTAGTAGTTGAGTTGGATCGAAAAGGAGACGCCCACCAGCACAGCCAGTAGCACGACCACCACGGCGACCACTCGAATCCAGCGTCTCCTCCGAGGCGGTGATTGGTCACCATCGGCTCGCCCAGGCCTGGTCATCTGGTCGTTCGCACCACCCTCATCATGTGATCGCTCGTCCGGGAGGTATTATCGGGTCGATCGTGCTCACGTCTGGGTCCTGCTCCTCTGTAGTACCGCCGGGAGACGGCCTGGGCAGCTCTTGGGGGACTGGGGGACAGCCTGCCATGGAAGGGACCCGGTGCCGCAACGGAACCGCTGTTCCATAGATGGGCACGCCAGCGGAGGAGACAGAGGCGAAGGAACCGCTCCAGGCGGCTGAACCGGTACCAGAGGCCGCAGCCGGCGAGGCGACACCCACCGCTGAGGGGTCCCGCGAGCAGCCCGAGCAGATCCTGCCTGAGCCCCCCAGTCCGATCCTCACCACCAGTGAGCTGCCACCCATGCTGGGCCCCGGGCCCACGCTGGCCGCATTGGCGCCCCCCACGCCAAGCCCCCCGTCGCTGGCGCTTCACATTCTCCAGCCACCCGTCGCCCCGCCAGCCCCCCCGCTCGCCACTCACCAACCACCCGATACTCGGCCACCGGTTGTGGAGGCACCGGTGGTGGAGGCACCGGTTGTGGAGGCACCGGCAGAGGCTCCACCGGCTCCCCCGCCACCATCGCCCGGCCCGCCACCA
>JAABUJ010005902.1_pt1 | contig 12075 bp, 11 predicted proteins | sample 5559131 | NCBI WGS metagenome assembly JAABUJ01 (sample SAMN10711875, study PRJNA513366) | rock metagenome | isolation source: Antarctica rocks | place: Antarctica: Victoria Land, Mt New Zealand nord | collected 2016-01-07
ACACGTCCGCGCGCTACGCCATGGAGCCACTCGCCACCGGCGACGGCACGACGCTGGGCAGCGCCCTGCGCCGCGTCCTGCTCTCGGCCCTGCCCGGCGCCGCCGTCACCGCCCTCCACATCGCCGGCGTGGACGCGGGCACGCCGGACATCCCCGGCGTGCGCGAGGACGTGACCGAGGTGCTGCTCAACCTCAGGCGCGTCCGTGTGCGCTACGAGGGGGAGGGGCCGACCGCCCTCACCCTCGACATCAGCGAGCCGGGCGAGGTCATAGCCAGCCTGATCGCCATGTCTCCGGACGCGGATGTGGAAATCGTCACCCCCGACCAGTACCTCTTCACGCTCGACGCTGGCGTGGAACTGCACGCCACGCTCACGGTGGAGCGGGGGACCGGCTATGCCGCGGTCCCACCCGACGCGGGAGGAGCCACCGACGTTCTCTCCGTCGCGAGCCTGTTCACGCCGATCCGCCGCGCCCAGTACGCCGTCGAGCACGCGCGCATCGGCCCCATCACCACCTACGACCGCCTCGTGCTGGAGATCGAGACCGACGGAACCCTCACACCCGATGCGGCCCTGCACCGCGCCGCCGCCGGCCTCGTGGACCACTTCGCGCGCATTGCAACGGCCATCGGCACGGGATGTACCCTGCTGGCTGCCGCGGCGCCCGTCGCCACAGCGGACGCACCGCGCCCCACGCTCGCCGACGACACGCCCCTGGACGCCCTCGGCCTCTCCCCGCGCGCCTACAACGCCCTGCGTCGCGCCGGCCTGACCACCGTCAGCGACGTGCTCGACCGCCCCACGGATGACCTCTCCACGATCCGCAACTTCGGCCGCCACTCCGCCGCCGAGTTGCGCGACGCCCTCGTGCGCGCGGGCGCCCTCGACGCGGCGCACGCCGCCACGCGCTTCGCGGACGTGATCGGTGAGGGGGACGCTGGCGCGGAGTAGCGCGTCGCGTCGAGGCCGCCGCGATGGCGTGGGCCGCGCAGCCTCCTTACGTTGGTGACGGCTCCTATAAGCCCCCTCATGAGATACTGAGGACGGGCGTCAGATACAGGTGAGACGAGGGGGCAGGCGGGGTGAGGGAGCCGATCCACCGACAACCCGTGGGCGGGCCAGGCTGGAACGAGCGGGCCGCCGTGGCGCTCCTCGTTGTCCTCGCCGGCCACCTGCGCGCGACCACACCCGCCGGCGAACCCCTGACCCCCGACCGTCTGGCCCGCCTCGTCGCCGCGTACCAGGATGATCTGCCCGCGCTTGTCGCCGCGCTGGAGGGCAGCCCCAGCGCTCAGGTGCGCCAGGGCGCCCAGCAGCTGCGCCGCCTCCTCCGCGCCGGCCAGGCCCAGGTCTACGTGCGCGTCCTCCCCGGCCTCCCCGTCGCCCTCGCCGACCCCTTCTTCCGCCTCGATGTGACCAAAGCTGCCGCCCACGCCGGGCTCGACCTCTTCCCGCCGCCTCGACCGGGCGCGTAAGCGCGCGCGGTCATGACCGACACCTTTATCCACACCGGCGCCGGGGCCGGCCTGGTACGCTCTGTGTAGAAACCCTGGACCACACAGGAGTCCGCATGATCCCGCCACCCGCGCCCATCCCCGCCCCCGCCGTGCTCACCGCCATCCAGGAACGCGACCTGGCGCGCGCGATCCGCGCCGGCCGCCGCGCTCGCCTGCTGGCCCAGCGCCCCCTCGCCACGCGCCTGCGCCGGGAGCTACCCCCCACTGTCTCCGCCCGCGCCGCCGCCGCCGCCGTCCTCGCCGCCCTCCGCCCGCGCCTGCCCCTCGCCCCGGATGCCCTCCCCGCCGTCGTCGGACCGCTCCTGCCCCGCGCCCTAGACGACGACGCCCGCGCGGGCGTGCTCACCGACCTGGCCGCCTGGCCCCTCGACCAGGACGCCCTCCGCGCCGGTGACGACGCCCGCGCCGCCTTCGTCGCCGCCAATCAGCGCCTCGTCGTCGCCGTCGCCCGGCGCTACCAACGCCGCGGCCTCCCCCTCGACGACCTCGTGCAGGAGGGCACGGTCGGCCTCCTGCGCGCCACCGACCTGTTCGACCCCGCACGCGGCTACAAGTTCTCCACCTACGCCGTGTGGTGGATCAAACAGTCCCTTCGGCGCGCCCTCGCCCAGCAGGTCCCCCTCGCCCACGTCCCCGATAACGTGCAGATGGAGCGCGCCCGCCTCGCCCGCCGTGCCCACGCCCTCCACGCTGAACTAGGCCATCCGCCCTCCCGCGCCGACCTCGCCGCCGCGACGGGCCTCCCCCGCGCCCGCGTGGACGCCCTCGTCGCGCCCCTGCCCATCCCCGTCCCGCTCGACCAGACCATGGGCGACGGCGAGACCACGACCCTGGGCGACCTCCTCCCCGACCCCGCCGTTGACCGGCCCGACGCAGAGGCCGAGGCCCACGCCCTCGCCGCCGCCGTGCGCGCCGCCCTCGCCAGCTTGACCCCGCGCGACCGCGCCATCCTTGCCGCCCGTTACGGCCTCGACGGGGAGCCCCCGCGCACCCTCCAGGAGATCGGCCACAGCCTCGGGTTGACGCGCCAGGCCGTGCAGCAGGCCGAGGCCCGCGCCCTCGCGCGGCTGCGCCGCCCCGCCCTGCACCGCTGGCTCGCCGCCGACGACACCCCCGCCGCCTCCTGACACATCCCCATCTGCGATACTGTGGGCGAGGCCCCGCGCCGCCAGGGGACGCATGGACGGCGCGACGCCGCGCACGGGACAGATAAGCCAGGGGAGGGACACATGACCGCCGCACAGGCCCGCGCCCGTATCTGGACACTCTGCCTCGCCGCCCTCGTGCTCGCGGCGCTCACCGGCCCCGTCGCCGCCCTCCTCACCCCGTTGGCCCATGCCTCCTCGACAGCCCTCAACGTCGTGGCCGCGCTCCTCGCCGCCGTCCTCGTCGGCGCGTACGTGGCCCTCGCCGCCCTGCTCATCGTCGCCGTCCTGCTCCTCGTGCGGCCTCGTTTGGACGGCCACCGCTAGCTCTCGTGGGAACGGACGGGACGGCCATCATTGTGGGCCGACAGGGCGTGCCGTCGTGGTCCCACCGGCCGTGACGCGCGGAACCACGGCGCCGTTTGCGTGGTCCCATCGCAGCCGTTTGTGTGGGACCACGCCTGGTCCCAGGACCACGCCCATGGTCCCACGTTTTACGCGTGAAAGAGGCCCTGTGGTCCCACCCTTTACCCTGAGCGAGGGACCACGCCCGGTCCTGGGACCACCGCGCGATGGGACCACGCCCTGTCCTAGCCCCCACGCACGACGCCCCGCGCGCAGCGACGGGGCCTCGGGTACGGGCTAGGCGTCCGCGCTCAGGGGCGCTCGCGGATGGCGGCGAGGGACGCGTCGCCGGCGCACGACAGACCGCTGGGATCGCCGGCGCCTGCGATACTGCGAGGGGGAGGGGCGGCACGGCGCCCACCAGCTGCGCCGCCTCATCCGGGCTGGTCAGGCCGGCGTTTACCAGCGCGTCATGCCGGGTATCCCCGTCGCCCTCGCCGACCCCTATTTTCGCCTCGCCCTCGCCAAGGCCGCGCGTCAGGCCGGGCTCGACCTCTTCCCGCCGGACCCGACAGGACGGTGACAGACGACGCTGCCGGAGTGACGTGGACAGCCCCCTTGGGACCAGGCCTCGGTGTGGAGCCTCCGCTCATAACGACGGGGCACACGGTACGGGTGAGGTCAAGCGGGCGCGCGACAGGGGAACGGCGGCGTGACGATCACGTTAGCTTGCCGGGCGCGGCGCCAGCCAGGCCTCGCGGGCGCGTGCTAAAACGATGGGCGTCGGGGGCGACAACGCCTCGTCGCACCCCTCCCCATCGTTGGCCTCACGCACCGTAGACGTGGCGGGGCAGGTGCGCAGCCCGGCAAAGGTATACTCGTAGAGCGCTTCGTCTTCCGCGGTGGCGCCGGCGAGATCGGCGACGTGGGCGAGGTCCTGACCGCACGCGCGACAATGGACAATCGCCGACCCGCGCGCCAACTCGATGCCGCGATGTCCCCCTCTAGTCACCCCGTCGATCATGGCGGATCGACCGAACACCTGGCGCAGGCCCAGGATATGCCGCGCCAGATCGTCGTCCACCTCCGCGCGTCGCGCGCCGCTCACCACGGGGTTGCAAACGTGCGCAAGTGGGATCGACGCCGGCTCATCCGAGGGCGCACAGGGCACGGGCTGAGGCGCGCCGCGCGTGAGGGGCAGGCACATGGGGCAGAGATAGTGCACGCCCGCGTCCGGATTCGCCGGGTCTGCGCGCACTGCGGCGAACCGGGAGCGCCACCAGGCGTGTAGAGCGTACATCAGCCTCTCACGTAGCGGGACGACGGAGACACGTACCGCGTCATGCGGCGGGACCGGGGAGAGAACGTCCCGACTGGATGCGGTCTCCTCGCGCGTGTCTCGTGGGCCAACGGGCTCATCAGGGATGATATCGCCGAAAAGATAACGCATACAGTCCCTGTCCTCGTTTCTTCTCATATCACCGTGGTAGCACGGGCCTACGCCGCACCGCTGCGCAGCGTTAGGTCGCCCGTGTGCAGCCGGGGGACGATGAGCGTCCCATCCGCGAGCGCCCGGTCGAAGGCCGCCACCAAGCGCGGGTCGTACTGCGCGCCCGCCCCTTCGCGCACACGCCGGATCGCCTCGGACGTGGGCAACGCCATCCGGTAGGTGCGCGAGCTCGTCATGGCGTCGAACGAGTCGGCCACGGCCAGAATGGCCGCGTCGGGGGGGATGGCGTCGCCAGCGAGGCCGTCAGGATAGCCGCGGCCGTCCCAGCGCTCGTGGTGATGGCGCACTGCCGGCAGGATCTCCTGCAGAAAGGGCAGTCCGCGTAAGATGCGCTCGCCGATGACGGGATGTTCCTTGATAACCGCGAACTCCTCGGTGGTCAGTCCCGCGGGCTTCAACAGGATGGCGTCGGGCACGCCGATCTCCCCGACGTCATGGAGCACGCCCGCCTGGTGAATGCGCGCGACGTCACCCTCCGATAGGCCGAGCGCGATGGCGATGGCGGCGGCGTAGGCGGCCACGCGCCCCGAGTGCCCGCGCGTGTAGGCGTCCTTGGCATCGACCATCGCTGCCAGGGCCTCGACCGTGGCCAGGTTGGCGTCATCGAGTTGCGCGGCCAGCGCCACCGGGTCGCGCGATAACGCGCCATCTTCGGCCTGGCGTACGCGGTCCCCGCCCGCGCGCTTGGCCGCGTAGGAGGCGCTGTCAGCCGCGCCGATCAGGCCCTCGCGCGTGGTGGCGTGCTCGGGCATGGCCGCGACACCGACAGACGCGGTGACGTGGATCGCGCGTGGTCCATGCGCCATCGTCAGACACGCCAGTTCCTCCCGGATGCGCTCGGCCAAATTCAATGCGTCATCCATGTCGGTTTCGGGGAGGATCAGCGCGAACTCGTCACCGCCGTACCGCGCCACGACATCGCCCTGGCGCGTCTGCGCGCGCAGACAGCGCGCCACCGCGACGAGCGTCACGTCGCCGGCCTGATGACCATGGGTGTTGTTGATGAGTCCGAACCCATCGACGTCGATCATGATCACAGCGAGCGTATGGCCACCGCGCCGCGCACGCGCCACTTCCTGCGCGATGCGATCCTGGAACGCGCGATGGTTGAGCAACTCGGTCAGCCCATCCTCGGAGGCCTGGGCGAGGGCGCGCGCGTGAAGGAGCGAGTTCTCTAGGGCGGTGGCGGCCTGCGTCGCCAACAGCGTCAGCACGTCGCGGTCGTCGTCGGTCAAGAGCCGGGACAGGTCCATCAGCCGGAGCGCCCCGACGACAGCCACATCCTCGTCATCACGCACCACCTCGATCGGCACGACCACCGTCGTCCGGTCGTCGTCGTCGGGCGCCTCGACGATGCCCCGTCCGGCCAGCGGGAACGCCAGCCAGGCCGGTCCGGCGCGGTCGGCGTCCTCTGGCTCCAGCACCACCCGTTCAAGTCGCGTTGGATCGTCGGGGTCGCATTGATACGCGGCCGCTACTGCTGCCCCTGAGAGGACGCGCGCGCCCTCCGCCACACGCCGCAGGGTATCCGCCGCATGCTGCTGCACGCGCAACGCCTGCCCCGTGGTGACAACCGTCCGCAGCTGCACGTTGCGCCGCCCCAGGGCCTGAGCCTGCGCGGCCAGGGTGTCGGCGTGCCGGGCCGTGGTCCTAAATGCGACATACAGGACCATGATGGGCATGATCAACAACAGAAGGAAGGCGGGGTGGACTTGGTAGAGCACGGCTCCAAACAGGCCAAATGGCAAAGCGCCCAGTTCGGCCAACAATGCGGGCACAGACTCCTCGGGGAGGACATCACGCCGCGTGACCTGCCGAGGCGGGGGCACCGCCAGGAAGAAGAATAGGCGCAGCAGCACATGGTCGAGCGCGACGTAGCTGACAAGCAGGATCAGCAAAGCAGGGAGATGCAGTAAGAACGCGACCGGCTGGAGCGTCAAGCCCGCAGGGGCGAGCGCGGCATATGCCAGGCTTGCCAGCCCCACGACCACTGTCGTGTGCGCCACGTTGAACACTTTCTTATACCAGGCGCGCGGTCCGGGGAACTGCGTGACGCTGGCTGTCGTGAGCGCGATGAGCAACGGAAGTGGCGGAGGCAACAGCGCGATCGTGGCGACATGCGCGCTGGCCGCGAGGTTATGGCGAACGCCCGCGATACGAAAGGTGACCCGCTCACCCACAAACACCAGGCCGCCAAAGAGGAGAGCCGCCAGGACGACGACAGGGAGAAGTGGCCCGTGCGTGAGCGCCCCGCGAAGCAATAGTAGCGCCACCATGCTCACGAGCGCGACAAGGTACGCGCGCAAAGCGCGTGGCAGTGTGGTCATGCGATCCCGTCCTCAGAGGCGTCCCTCGCTATACCTGTGTACAACATTACTATCAGCCAAACCGTCGTGGCGCACGATGGGAAACATGGGGAGGGCCGATTGGGCTAGCCTCTCGTCAGGATTCGGGTCAATAACTCCCATCCTTGTCTCTATCTTTGCACTTTTCGATTATGGTCAAGTAAAACGGCCTTTGCAATCTATGTGTTGTAGTTTAGGCGTTAGGACAACCACAATCTGTGGTAGGCAAACAAAAAGTGCAAAGATAGAGACAAGGATGGGAGTTAATTATGGGAGTTAATTATGGGAGTTAATTACGTGTAGACACACGTATGGGAAATTAGTACTATGGTGGTGACCCCAAACGGGTTGCCCCATATGGGCTAGTACCAGTCACCATTCATCTCCTAGGAGGAGGGCACATGATTCGAACTCTCGCTCGCCTTGCCGTCGCCGTCGCCGTCGCCGCCGCTATTGCCGTTGGTGCCTAAAGCGGTGCCAAGCTCGCCGTCATGCACGTCGACGGTGTCTCGCAGTCGCATATTGTCGCCGTCATGCACGTCGATAGTGCGCATGTCGCCCCCGACGTCATGCACGTCGATTAACTCAAATCGCGTACGACGTAGAGCGGCGGGGGAGGTGTAGGTCGTTAACTTACACCTCCCCCGCCGCTCTTTATGTCACGCACTCAACCCCCGCTTGCTCCATCGACGGTGTTGGGGAATGTTTTCCAGCATAGAGTGCCAGCCTCTTGAATACAGGGTGGGCGGGCGTCGCTGTGGCCCGGCTGCTGCCTATCTATCCCCATGTGGGGCAAGCCGAAAGTACTGGATCGCGGCTGTCGGCGGCTGTCGTCCACGCCGATGCCTACAGCATGAAACTATCGCCCGACTATTTCCCCGACGAGTTGCGCATGGACTGGCGGCAGGTGCGCGACCTGCGCCGCGACATCGCGCAGGAAGCGGGAACCTACCGCATCATCCGTCTGGTGCAACCAGAGGGCTCGCACTATTGGGAGGTCGAGGTCGCGTATCGGCCGACCGGTGAGCTATTCTGTCTACGCTGGCGGGCCGAGTGGGCAGACCGCTTACGGAGAGATGCGGGCTATTGATGCTCTGTCCCATTTCAACGTATGTATCGATTGAGAACGGGACGTGAGCATGGCTGGGTAGATCTCGACGCGCTAGCCAACCATGTACCTGATATCCAACTACCCTCTCGATGCGCCGCAGCTCAGTGACGCGCGCCATTGAGTATGGGCGACAATGGGCGAGACGTGGGTTGCCGCCTTGCTTTGGTGGATGGTACCTTAACCTTAGACAAGTAATTGAGGAGGACATGAAACAACGTGCGGGACCTGCCCTTGACGCTCCGATGGTATTTATCCCTCCTGTTCCTTAGTGCCACCATCCTTGTCATTGGGCAGGTTTGGTGGTCGCCGCTGGGGCATACAATGCGGGGCCTACCCGCGGTCGCCGCGCTATTCGTGGTGTTGGCATATATTGGTGAGCGCACAGTGGTGCGCATTGGTCAGTCTATCTCACTCACCCTCGCCACGACCGTCCATATCACGGCAATCCTACTTTTCCCTCTCCCGATATCCATCCTCATAGCACTCCTAGCATCACTGCTTTCCAGCGTCCATGACACTGATTATCCACTCTATAAACGTGCCTTTAACGTCGCGCATGAAGTATGCACCGTGGGCGTTTGCAGCCTTGCTGTCACGCTCGTCGTGGGGCTATCCCCCGTCTTACACCTCGATCATGTCGTGACCCTGCTGCCGCTTATCGCACTCCTGCCAACCCTGTATTACGTGCTCGATAGCGGTCTCGTGATCGGCGTTCTCAGTCTGCTTGATCGACGGTCTCCATGGACGATTTGGCGGGGAATGTATCGCCGAACGTTGTTGCCCGAGCTGGCGACGATCTCTATTGGTATCCTGGCCGCCGCATCGTGGAGCGTATCTCTCATTCTTTTAGCCCTATTCGTGCTACCCGTTGTCGCCTTACACATAACCTTTAAGGCCATCGCCCAAGCCGAGCAACGGGCCACTGCTTTGAGTCATGTCCTTGCAGCGGCAGAGCGCATGCAGCGCCTGCACCAGGAACCCGTCGATCTACTTCGAGAGGTTGCTGCCGCCGCCCTCGCCATCAGCGTCGCCACCGTTGCAACCGCCTATCTGCGCGATCCTGATGACCCTGCGCAACTTGAGCGCGTCGTTGTCGTGCCGGAGACAATCGATGGGGGGCCACGGCATGTCCCGTCGCCTCCACCACTGTCTGAATCAATAATTGAGGGGGATGGGCGAACCATCACCATGCCATTCATGCTGGACGGGCCGGACGTCATCGGCTTGGTGGCGCTATCTGGGATATCTGCTGATTTGGGGGACACCGAGCGGCAGGCGCTGTCCATCCTGGCAACACAAGCGGCGGGCGCGTGGCGGAACACACTGATGCACCAGCATGTCGAAGCGTTGGCGTCCGAGGACGGCTTGACGGGGCTCCTCAATCATCGCTCCTTCCACAAGCGCATCGAGCAGGAGGTGGCCCGCGCCGATCGCGCGCAGGACGAGCCCCTCGCCCTCGCCATGATCGACCTGGACAACTTCGGGCGTATCAACAACACCTATGGTCACCAGGCAGGGGACGCGACACTCATCGCTGTCGCGGCGGTGTTACGCGAGAGCGCCCGGCATGCGGACGTGCCCGCGCGTTACGGCGGCGACGAGTTCGCGCTGATCCTCCCCCGGACCGAAATGGACGAGGCGCTCGCAGTCGCCGAGCGCGTCCGCGGGGCGCTCACAGGGCTGCGCATCATTCATGAGAGTGCCGTTATCCGCGTGAACGCCAGCATCGGCGTGGCCGTTTTGCCTCTGCACGCGGATGTCTCAGCAGGGCTCATTCGCGCCGCTGATCAGGCCGTCTATAGCGCCAAAAATGCCGGCAAGGGACGTGTGGGCCGACCAGAGGACAGCCTGCTCGCCCAGGGCCATGACCTTGCCGCCTTGAGCGCGCAGTTGGAACACGCCAACCTGGCGACGGTCGAGGCGCTTGCTGCCGCCGTGGACGCCAAAGATCCCTATACGCGTGGCCACTCGCGCCGCGTCAGTGACTACGCTGCCGCTGTTGCGTACGCCCTCGAACGGCTACCCGACGCTATTGCGCGCGTGCGGAGAGCTGGGCTCCTGCATGACGTCGGTAAGATTGGTGTGCCCGACGCTATTCTGCTCAAACCCCGAGAACTCACCGCCGAGGAGTTCGTGGTCATCAAGGAACACCCCGTCATCGGCGAGCGTGTATTGCAAGGATTGCCCTTTCTACAGGAGATCCTGCCGGCAGTGCGCCATCACCACGAGCGCTGGGACGGCCGCGGCTATCCTGACGGCCTCGCTGGCGACGCCATCCCCCCCGACGCGGCCATTCTGGCCGTGGCCGACTCGTTCGACGCCATGACGAGCTCGCGCACCTACCGGATGGCGTTGCCCGTTTCTGAGGCAATCCGACGCCTACGCGAGGGGAGCGGCACACAATTCGACCCACATGTTGTAGTCTCTTTCGAGCAAGCCCTTGCTACGGGCACGCTTCACCTCCCGCCGCTGCTACAGGCACGCGAGGGGCTATAATCGATGAATTTCCTGCATGATCGCCGCTTTATTGCAATGCTATAGCTATTGACAAAGCATAGAAACGCTGGTACGATGGCTTAAACAGACGATATCGTTTGTGACCAGGGTGCGGACAGTGAGAGCCGCCCATCACAGCGCAGGACGTCTGTTAGGGAGGCATCGACCATGCGGAAAGAGATTCACATCCGGAATAGCCATAAATGGACCCGTTGTGCTATGTTAGGTCTTGCCCTGACTATGACCCCAGTCTTGGCCGCAGTGGGAACGACGATCGTTTCTCATAGCAGCAGCACACTAGCGGCGGCCACAACAACGTCGGCCACTTCCGGCATTCATAGCGATGGCTGGAAGTGGACGTAATAGACGTCTCAGTCGTGCTGTCGGGGACGGGATGCCCCCTGGCGTCCCGCCCCTCCACGCGTCAGTCCACCGATGGAGTAGGCGGCGCGGCGATGTCCAATGATATATGTGCGGTAGCTTGGGCCTTTTCCATCTTCTTACGCCTGCGATAGTCCCGGTGGTAGGCCGCGTTTCTCTCATTGACCATGCCGGCGCGCCGAGCACCCCAATTTCGTCCCAAGTGCTCGCTGCGATAGCGCTCCAACTCCTCGCGCATGATCGCACGCACACGGGGCGCGATCACCTCCACTTTGATCGTGCCTTTCCTGGCTGCGCCTCGGATCGTCGAAGGCGCGACACCCAATTCACGCGCTGCCTCTTCGGTCGTGTACCAGTCCCTCTCCAGTGTCACGAGACTATCCTTTCGTCTATCCTTCGCATAGAGAGCATCATATCACTGTTACTATAGTGATGGTTATGAAGCTATTCTACGTGCTAGCAACACTCGCCCCTGCGTGGAGATCTATATGCGAAACCTTCCCATCCCCTTACGCTGGTATCTGAGCGCCGTCTACCTTTGTGCATTCATCCTCGTGGTCACGCACATCCCCCTGCTCATCGCATGGCGCCCGTTTACCCGTGATCACTTGATTATTTTGATCTTGGTTACTTTTCTAGCCTATGTGGGTGAACGTACCCTCATTATCATTACACAAGCAGTTGAGGCGACGCCCACGATCGCGATCTACATCACCGCTACCATGCTCTTACCGCAACCTGTACCGCTCTTTATTGCCCTCGCCGCAATAACCGCAGCGCAGCTTCCGCAGCCCAAAAAGCTCTACAAGAGCGCCTTCAACATCGCAAATACCACGCTCATAGTTGGCGTTAGCAGCATCTTGTTCATGTGGGTAAACAAGAGCAGCATCAGCGAATCCCTACACACTGGACCTGACGCTACAGCCATCATACTCGTCGTGCTTTACCCGGCGATAAACTATACTCTGTTGTCAGGTGTGCTCGGCCTAAGGAGTCGCCAAGGAATAACTTCCCGCCGCTTTCGGGCAAAGCGGCTATGAGCCTGCGCCCAAAAACGGGAAGTAATTGTTTAACGAGCCCTAAGCACGAAACGTTCCATCTCTAGTTTTCGCTCACAGCATGGCAGCAAGGGAACGCCTTTGGTAGAGTGCGGGTGCTAAGACCGTCCGATCCAAAGGAGTTCCCTGATGCCCTCCGCAGTCTATCGTATGATGACCCTCCTG
>JAABUJ010005903.1_pt1 | contig 12074 bp, 11 predicted proteins | sample 5559131 | NCBI WGS metagenome assembly JAABUJ01 (sample SAMN10711875, study PRJNA513366) | rock metagenome | isolation source: Antarctica rocks | place: Antarctica: Victoria Land, Mt New Zealand nord | collected 2016-01-07
GCACGCGCTGGCGGCCGCCGATGGGCGGTTCGCGATGGCCGTCGACACGCAGCGCGTCTTCGCTTGCTCAGGGTGCGGGCGGTCCTGGGTCGCCTGTGGGTGGCGGCCCGTACAGCCGGCCGCCGAATTGTGCGGCCAGGCGCACCGCCTGCGGTACCTGTGTTTGCTGCGCGGCGAGGGCGCGGACCGCCGCCAAGTCGTGCGCGTTCTGCTCGGCCGCTTCCTGCTCCTTGGCTTCCACGTTGCTCGGCGCCGCCGCGGCCTGTGGCGTACCCGCGGTGGGGTTGTCGCCCTCGGTGTGGTGGTCGAGGAGTTCCTCGGCGTAGGTGTCGAGGACCGCCAGGTCCTCGCCCCGCTGGACAATTGTGCCGCGGGCTGCGAGGTAGCGGCGGTCCCGCATGCGCAGCTCCTCGGCGTCGGTGAACCCTCGACGCACCAACGCGTCCAGAGCGTCGGTGCTGGTGTCCTCGGTCAGCACCGCGGCTCGGGCGTAGATGTAGGCCCGGTGGTGTTCGGGCAATCCCTGCACGTCTGTCATCGTCCCCACTCCCTGTCCTCGCGGACTGCTCCGGTATCGGGTGGTCGCTGCCGCGGCCGGTTGGTTCGTTTCCCCGCCGCCGTATCCGGCTCGGGTACCACGTGCTGGGCCACCGCTGCCCGCTCCAGGGTTGGTGGTGCCGAGCCGTTCTGCATGCGGTGCGCCGCGAGGCCGGCGCGTTCGGCGGCTTCGGCCGCCCACCGGGCCTGTCCCAGTCGGCCGGCGGCCTCGTGGGTATCGCTGATGGTCTGGGCCAGGCGCATCATCTGCTGCACCAACACCAGGGTGCCGAAGACCTCCGACTGGGCACCCCCGACGGTCAGCATGGCCTGGGCCACCCGCCACAACGCGCCCCCGTCGGGGGGCCGTTCGATGTGCCGGTGCGGTGCCCGCCACGCCGCGGCAGCCAGGGCGTGCGCGGCCTGGGTGAGCGGTGTCCGGACGCGGCGGTCGGGTAATTGTTGTGCCATCGCGGCGAACACCCCTGCCCCGTCGCGGGCGAACGCCGACCAAGCCGCCCGGTCCCCGACCGGGGTGGCCGCCATCCGTTGGTGTGCCGCGGTCAACCCCTGGCCCGCCGCGGTGACCGCCCGGGGATCATGCCCCGGGGTACGCCGCGGTGCCGTGGCGCCTCGGTGGGTCGCCGCCCTCCACGTCGCCGCCGCGGCCGGGTCGGGCTCCCACCCCGCGCGCAGCGCCGGCAAACTCAGATCCCGACCCAATGCCAAGCCGGAGAAGAACACCAACGAGTCGGTGGCGGTGTCGGTGGACGGGCGGGCCGCCGCGTACCCGGTGACGTCCGTGCTGGCGCCTGTGCCCCACCGCGGGCGCAGGATCAGCCCGTTCGCGCGGGCATGGCCGATGAACTCCGACTCGGTCCGCGCGGCGGTCGCCGCGGAGCGCACCGACCGGCGCACCACCTCACGGTCCGACTCCCGCCCGGTGCTCAGCTGCCGCGCCACCTCCACCCGGGACAGCTCCGGGGTGCCCGCCCCGATCGGTGCGGTGCGATCAGCCAACCCGAAGCGGGCTTCCATCTCCTTGGCCACCCCCCGCAACACCGTGTAATCCGAGCGCAGCCAATGCTTGCCGCCGTCTTCCCGGACCAGGTTGGCGACCAGATGAAGGTGGTCGTTGCCTGCCGCGGACTTCCCGTGGTGCACCGCCACCCACCGCACCCCCGTCGGGGAATGCGGCGCCCCGAAACCGAGCCGCTCCGCCGCCGTCTCAGCCACCAGGGCCCACTCCGCGTCGGTGAGGTCCCGGTCCTCCACCGGATTGGAAATCGACACGTGATACACGAACTCACTGGTGGTCTCCGGGGCGAACCACCGACGCGGGTAGTCCAGCTCCGCCGCGACCCGCGCCCGCTCGAACTCCCCCGGATGCGCACCGACCAGCTCGTCGTCGTAGGCGGCGACGATCCGCTGATGGGTGTGCTCGTTGCGTTTACCCGGACCGAACAGGTACTCCACCAACCCCCGCATCCGATCACCCCGCTTGGGCGACACCTTCGTGATCACCGGACGACGGTGGCATCCGGATCGGGCAACATCCCCACCCGCCCCGGCGATCCGGTGCAGCGTTCGATGATCGGGTCCAACGCGGCGATCGCCCGGACCGCACCCCGGTAGGTCGCCGCCGCCTGCCGCTCCACCTCCCCCGTCCCGTGCAGCAACCGCGCCACCTGGTTCACGTTCAACCCCACCCGGTACACCTGCTGCCGCAACGCCCGCAGCTCCTCACCCCACACCCGCATCAGCACCCGGTCCCCGGTCACGCTCGAGGACTCCTGCGCCCGCAACCCCGCCAACGCCAAATACGCCGGGATGGACGTCCCCGCCAGCGCGGCCCGCGCCGCCACCCTCTCATAGTCCGCGTCGGTGAAACGCACCTTCACCTCCCGCTGCCGACCGCCGACCACCCGACGCTGCCGCCACCCCCCATAACCACGCTTCCCACCGTTCTGTGGTCCCGCGTCTGGGGACTCTCCCCCCACCTCGTCCTCCGATCCGACCATCCTGACCACCCCACTCCATCCCCTCGGCCCAGCGCAGCGCTCACACCCAGTGTGACCCACCGGCGGCGCAGCCACCAGACCCCGGACTCCCGATCCGGGCCCCTGTTCTTATATCTTGCTCCCCGAAGGTGGCGCACTCCCGTCCCAAATGGGCCAACGGTGAAACCCGTTAGGGCTTTGCGGGTTGAATGATCACGGCGACGGACCTGGGGACCTCAGACGCCGGGTCGAGGACGCCATCCCGCCGCGGCGACGGATACGAGGGCGCGCCGCTTGCGTGCGGCCATCGAGTGTGCGGCAGACTGGTGGCATGAGCGAACCGACACCACCGCGATCCGGTAAAGCAGCGGCAGCGGCCAGCACCGCCAGCGGAATCGCCGGCCCGCCGCCGCGGTCGGCGGACATCCACAACGGATAATAATCGAACCCGCGCTTGAACACGTTGGCCGGGCCTGCTCCTTCTCGCTGTGCGAAATTGCCAGCGTCGCGTCGGCGTCGATCACCAGCAACTTCTTGGCTGTGGTGTCGTCGTGAGCGACCCGTCGGGCTGCTCGCCTGCTGCACGCCGGAACACCTTCACTGCCGCGAACGCGAACAGCCCCTGGCTGTTCCCCGGCGCGAGCCCCGGCCAGCCCCTGCACCAGAGCTACCTCATGACCCTGGTCCGAGACGCCGGCGTCGACCTACGGGGCGCCCGCAATAGCGCCCTGCGCCAGCTGGTCCTGGACATGCCGCCCGCCGTCGCCGCGGCCGTCCTGGGCTACAGCGCCACCGTCACCAGCCAACACGCCCGCAACGCAGGCCAGGACTTCTCCAGCTACCCGACGGTCCGCTCACGACTGCCACCCGGAGGAGCCTGAGGCAACGTCTCGACGAGAGCCGCCCCCACCCTGACTCGCACTACGCCAACACGCAGCGGCGCCAGTTGGGCGTTTCTGAGACGGGGCGAGGTATCCCCCGACACCGTGCTGAGCGTCAGCTGGCGTTGTTCTCGGGGAGCCGAACAGCAGCGATCTGGCGGCACGGCTCGGGGGGCGCCGACCGGCGGCACTCATGCCGGCGCGCTCATTTGGGCCAGTGTTGTGCCGGCTGTCCCACTTGGCAATCGCAGTTCGGTGCCAGGTCGTGATCAGTGACGTCGGGGCGTCAGGAGGTGATGTCCTTGCGCTCGAAGCGCAGCCACGCGTAGCCGAGGAGTATGGCCGCGTAGACGAGCGCGACGCCCGTCCCCCGGGTCATGTCGTCCCAGCGGATGGGTGAGCTCAGCGAGTCGACCCAGGCGTAGTCGTAGTGGGTGGGCAGGAAGTTGAGCAGCGAGCCCAGGGCGGTGATTTGGTCGATGATGCTCGATACCACTGCTGCCATCACCGCGCCGCCGACCGCTCCGAGGGGGTTGTCGACGGCGGTCGAGAGCAGGAACGCGAGTGATGCGAAGGTAAGCATCCGGACGGCGATGAAGCCGACGATCACGACCAGCCGCCAGATCGAGGCACCCGTGTCGAACGAGCCGCCGATGGGCGAGCGGGCCGGTGCCCAGCCGAAGAACGCCCCGCCGACAACGAAGGCCCACACCGGCAGCACGACGATGGCGGCCAAGCTCAGCGCCGCGCCTACGATCAGCTTCTGTTTCAGCAGCCGGGCCCGGCGGACGGGCTGCGCCAGCAGGTAGCGCAGCGAAGACCAGCTGGCCTCGCTGGAGATTGTGTCACCGCAGAACAGGGCCACGACGACGATGATCAGGAAGCTGACGGAGACGAACTCGGTGAACAGCGCGAAGTTGAAGCCTCCGGTCGTCGCGAGGCTCACCAGCTGCGGTGCGTTCGCATCCGCGGCGCCGCCCAGCTTGAACGCGAGCGCGATGACCACCGGCAGCGTGATCAGCAGCCCGAAGGTGATCTGTGTCCGTCGGCGTTTCAGTTGTCGCGTGAACTCGACCCGCAGCCGCAGCGTGCGGCGCGGATCGAAGCTCGTCGGACGGTCGGCCGTGAGCGTCGCCAGCCGGTCGTGGAATCCGCGCCGGGTCGCTGCCACCCGGGAGAGGTTCCGGTCGCGGGTGGGTCTGGGCGTCATCGAGTCGGTCATGACTCGTCACTTCCAATCAGGTCCAGGAACACGTCTTCGAGCGCGCGCCGGGCCGGGACGACCTGCACGCTGATCCCGGCGGCGGCGAGCACCTTGGTGGCCTTGGTCGGGTCGTCAACAGCGAGCTGCTGGCCGACTTCACCGGCGACCACGTCGTCGACGGAGCCGGAGGCGATCAGTCGTCCGCGATGCATGACCATCACGTGCGTGCAGGTTTGCTCTACTTCGGCGAGCAGGTGGCTGGACACGATCACCGTACGACCGGTCTCGGCGTACTGCTGCAGGACTTCGCGCATCTCGGCGATCTGCGGTGGGTCGAGGCCGTTGGTGGGTTCGTCAAGGACAAGCAGTTCGGGCAGGCCGAGCATGGCCTGGGCGATGCCGAGACGCTGCCGCATCCCGTGGCTGTAGTTGCGCACTCGGCGGTCGATCGACCCGTTGAGACCAGCAATATCAAGGGCCACGCCGAACTCGGCCTCGCTGGTCGGGCGACCCGTGGCTGCCCAGTACAGGCGCAGGTTCTCTCGTCCGGTGAGGTGCGGCAGGAAACCGGGTCCCTCGATGAATGAGCCGAGCCGGGCCAGCACCGGCGCTCCGGGCACGACGGGTTCACCGAACACGTGGATCAGGCCCGATGTCGGTGTGATGAGCCCGACCAGCGTGCGCAGCGTCGTGGTCTTGCCGGCACCGTTGGGGCCGAGCAGGCCAACCACCTGACCGCGTTCGACCCGGAAGCTGACGTCGTTGACGGCGCGGTACCCACCGCGGTACTCCTTGACGAGGTGCTCGATGCTGACTGGAATGTGGGCCAGCTCGGGCACGGACTTCAGCACCAGCCGGCGGCGCAGGAAGACGGCGGTGACGCCGAGCGCGACTACGGCGCAGACGACCAGGCCCACAATCAGCCAGGTGATCGGGTGGCCACCGCCGACGGTAGCGCCCGACAGCGTCGGAATCGTCACCGCCGTCGACGTTCCGCCGGCCAGTGCCACCTGATAGGTGCGCGGCATGGTCTCGTTCGCATAAGCGAAGTCCGTGGTGCTGATGGTCAGGGCGAGGCGGTGCCCGGCCAGCACGTTACGCACGATCGACGGCAACGCGACGGTGACGGTTGTCGGCACGTCGGCCTGGACACCGGTGATGCGCAGCGGCGAGACCAACGACGACGGCAGCGTGTCCGAACCGTCAGCCGAGAGGTCGCGCAGCCCGGCGAAGAGCACCACATCGCCTGAAGTCTGCGCGGTAACGGTGAGGCGCACGCTCGACGAGCCCACGATGCGAACCTCAGACTGCAGGACCGGCGAGGCGAAGCTGGCCGTCTGCCCGGGCGCGGTGGGCAGCGAGGCCCGCGAGCCGGCTACACCGCCGAGCTGGGACAGCAGGCCACCGAGACCCGGGATGCTGGTGATCGCCGCAGGCGCGCCGCCGGCCGGAGAGGCGACCGGCTGCGGCGGGCCGTTCATGGTGACATTGCGGGTGGCGGCCTGCGGCTGCCCTGCTACCCCGGGATAACCCGTCGCACTGAACACCTGCTGCTCGGCGCTGCCGGTGGCGGCTGAGATGACGCCGGCCTGCTCGGAGAACTCGAAGGGCTGGGTCGCCGCGACCCTCGCGCCGCGACCAAGTGTGGACCCGAACCACGACAGCGCCGCACTCGTGACGGTACCCGACCCCATCGACGCGTCGTCGTGACCACCCTGGCGCCACACCACCCGCACCGGGGTGTCGTGGGCAGCGAGCCCACGCGCGTTGGCATCGGCCTCGCTGAGCGGGAACAGAGAGTCCTGCTCGCCCTGGGTCAGCAGGGTCGGCGCGTCGATCTCCGACAGGTAGGTGGCCGGGCTCGCCGCCTCCACGATTGCAGTAAGAGCACTCGTCGGGCGCCCTGTACGGGCCGAGTCCTGGTAAGCAGAGCAGACATCGGCGGAGAAGTTGCCGCAGCTAACTGAGGTGGAGTTGACGTCGGGCTGCCTGCCCGCGGCGATCTGGGCGAGAGCCGACGTGGGGTCACCGAAGCCGTTCCCGAACAGGCTGCCGACCCAAAGGCGCTTGAAGGGGCCAGGTGCGCTGCCGGCAGCGTTCGGGAAGAAGGCGTGCGAGAGGTCGTTCCAGGTGATGTCCGCGGCCACGGCGCGCACGCGGTGATCGGCGGCAGCGAGCAGCAGCGACAGCCCACCACCGTAGGAGCCGCCGGCCGCGGCGATCTGCGGCGTGTCGCCAACCTTCTCGACTTGCGGCAGCCCTGCTAGGTAGCTGACGAGCAGCGAGGCGTCCTTCACCTCGTAGTCGGGCGACGCGAAGTGGATCTTGCCGCCAGACGTGCCGAAACCCCGTGCGCTGTAGGTAAGGACGACGTAGCCCTGCTGGGCGAAGGTCGTCGCCTCGCCCGCGAGGCTCGACTTGTCGCCCCCAAAACCCTGGGACAGCAGGATCGCCGGGGCCGGTGTGCTGGACGGCAGGAACAGGGTCGTGTCAAGGCGAACAGGCGCGCCGGCCTCGGCCGTACCTGGGACGAATTGCGAGTGGGACGACACGGGGCTCGACTGCGACAGGGCACCGACCACGACCCCGGCGGCGGTAAGCGCCAGGACCGCGACGACAACGATACGGACCGAACGGGACTTCAGCCGCTCTCGAAGGGCCCCCAACATCAGACCAGCCTGCGTATAGCGCCTGAGCACCGTGACCAAGGCGCGCCGGTCCTCAACCGAGGCTCTGGGCGATCGTGAGCAGCTGCCGGACGACGGACGGATGGCTCACCTGGGGACAGACCTGACGGACCCGGCCCGACACCTCGCTCCAGGTCACGCACCGTTGCCCTGCGGTGTCGGTGACCACGTCGTAGGGACAATTGATCGTGGCGTCGCCGCTCTAGTGTTACGTACCATCGGTGGCGGGAGGAGCTGTCGTTGCCTGCGGCGGGGGCGTCGTCCCACGATCCGACCTGCACCAGGATCCTCGCATCGCCCGTAGTCAACTGCGCCGCCCCACCCTGCGGGCAGCTATGCCTAGCCCCGCTGTCGAACCGGACTGGCACCACGTCCACGGCCTCGTGTGTTCGCGATCGGGCGAGCCCAGTGGGGCGGTTCAAGTCGGGGGGTTCGGCGCTTGCATCATTCATGTTAACGGGACTCCTCAGGCCAGATTAGGAATGCGGATGATCGGGCCCATTGCAGCAACCATCATCAAGGTGCTCTCCGCTTGGGGTGGGTTGGCGAACGTTCGCAGAGAAACTCAATAGTGATCCAGGTCGTTGACGTCGTCGTGGCGGCGATCGAAGTAGTCGCCGTGGTCGAGGTCGGCGAGCAGGCCGGGGTGGGTCGGCTCCCACCCGAGACGGCGCCGGGTGAGGTGGTTGGAGGCGGGCAGGTCGAGGCCGATCAAGAACGCGAGGAAGCCGAAGTGCTCCTGCAGCCGGTCAGCGGGGATGGTTGCGGTGGGTACGCCGAGGTGGTTGCCGATGCTCTGGGCGATCGCCCGCAGCGGGATGCCTCCGTCGCCCACCGCGTGCCACCTGGTGCCGGCCTCGGCCTTCTCAAGTACCAGGCAGTAGAGGTGCGCGGCGTCGAGGGTGTGCACCGCAGGCCACCGGTTCGTGCCGTCGCCGGCGTAGCCTGCGGCGCCGGTGTTCTGTGCGGTGGCGATGAGGGCGCTGGCGAATCCATGACGGTCCAGGCTGCTGTGGGTGATCGGTGGTAGGCGCACGACCGATGAGCGCACACCACGCGCGGCGAGATCGAGTGTCGTGACCTCCCAATCGACTCGACCCGGGTCCCCCCCGTCCTCCTCCGTGCTGGGACGGCCCAGCGGTCCGAGCGCACCGAGGGCTGACGTCGTCACCAGCGGCTTGCCCGTCCCCGCAAGCACATCACCGAACGCGCCTAAGACCGCCTGCTGCGTCGCGACCGCGGCGGCCATGTTCCCCGCTCGCATCTGCTCACTGTCGAACAACGCAAGATGAATCACGCCATCAGCCTCGGCGGCCGCCTGCCTGATCCCATCGAGATCGTCGAGGTCACCCCGACGCACCGACGCACCTAAAGCGGCCACCGCCGACGCGCCCATGTCCGAGCGCGCCAGGCCGACGACGTCGTGCCCAGACCGAATGAGTTCGGGAATCACCGCTGAGGCGATGTGACCACTGGCCCCGGTAACAAAAACACGCATGGAGGGTCCTCCTTCGAGATGCTCGCCCGCGGTAGCGAAGCGCGGCGATGCGACACTGTCCCGTCACCGTAGCACGGGATGGGATTTGGTCGCATCACCAGTTAAGGTGAGGGCATGCCTCGCTGGGAACCGAACGGGCAGGAGCGACTGATGCGCGCCGCGCTGGAAGTGTTCACCGAGCAGGGCTACGACCACACAACCGTTGCTGAGATCGCCGGGCGGGCCGGGCTCACCAAGAGCACGTTCTTCCGGCATTTCCGCGACAAGCGAGAGGTGATGTTCGCCGCCCAGGACGTTCTCGGTCAGCTCTTCGCGGACGGCATCGCCGCGGCCCCTGCATCGGCCACCCCACTTGAGGCCGTCGCCGCCGCCATCGCCGCCGCCGCAGTCGCCTTCCCGCCAGAACAGCGCGACCTCGCACCACAGCGCCGCGCGGTCATCGCCGCCAACCTGGAGCTACAGGAACGGGAGGCGCTCAAGCGCGCCCGCTTCGCCGCCGTCCTAACGCAGGCGCTCCAAGAACGCGGCGTCTCATACCCGGTTGCAAGTCTCGCTGCCGAATTTGGCGTCCTCGCCTTCAAGCGTGCCCACGCCAACTGGGCCGACCTGACCAACCTGCAACCGTTCGACGAACTGGCTCGTCAATCACTGCTAGAGCTGCACGCCGCCCACGCCACGCTCAAATAGGATGATCAGCACTCTCGACGAGCGGCCCGCTAATCCTCATCCACCTCTCCACCAGCACGTCGACCGCGGTGAGGCGGGAGGGCGTCATCACCAACCTCCACGCGAACGTACTCGGAACCCGAGCGCGGCACCACCGTTGCACAGGAGCAACAGCCGTCTCCAGCAGACCCGACACGCCCGCTTGTCTGTCGCCCGGACCCACCGTCGCAACGGACAGCACCGACCAGGCGGCGGCCTCGTACGGCGAGTGGAACCCGCATGGCCGCAGCCCGGGGAGCCGCGTCTGGGCGTCGGCGATGACCGGGTCACGGCGGGCGATGTCGGGCCACCCCCGCGCGTCGACGTCGAGGGACAGGAACCGGCGGACCTGGTCGGCGGCGGCCGCCAGGTCACCGCCACCGGCCACACGGATGGTGGCGAGGCTGCCGTGCTGGGTGACGTCGTGGTGGGTGACGGCGGCCTCGGCCCGCGACCAGTCCGCCTCCACCGGGAACACGGTGCGGATCGTGTCTCCCGCGCGCGCCTGCCTGGGGAGCGCGGCGGGGCTGAAGCCTTCCCAGAACGCCCGGCTGGTGGTGAGCGACCACGGGCCGAGCACCGCCACCTCGACCGTGTGTCGTCTCATCGCCCTACCTTCCTGCGGGTAAACGCTGGTTCGAGCCGGTGGAAATGTCAGGGCTGGTCGTGGATGGTGATGGCGTAGCCGTCGGGGTCGGTGAAGGTGAAGGTCCGCCCGAATGGGGAGTCGAACGGGGCGACGGTGATGGGGACGCCGTCGGCGGCAAGGTGGTCGTGCAGCCCCTGGGCGTCGTCGGTGTGTAGCCACAGCGCGACACCGACCCCCGGGTGCGGCCGGGCCGCGTCCAGGTCCACCCCGGGCAGCGGTTCCCGGACGGCGAAGGACGCCGGGGCGGTGTCGAAGACCACGGCACCGGGCGGGGCGGCGGGGGTGCGCCGTAGTCCCAGCTGGGTCTCGTAGAACTCGGCGGCCCGGGCGACGTCGCGCACCTGCAGGGCGATGAAGGTCGGTCCGGTCACGGTCATGATGGTCTCCTCGTCTTTACGTGTCAGCACTCTGACACAAGATCCAGTGTGTCATGGTATTGACATGAGTCAAGGTGAGACGGTGGGTCCGGTGGATCAGGCGGTGGGGTACGTCCTGAAGCAGGCGGCGACCGCGCTGCGCGCGGCGATGGACACCGTGCTTCGTCCGCTGGAGCTGACGGTGGCGCAGTACGCCTGCCTCGAGGTCCTCGACCAGCGCCCCGGGATGTCCAGCTCGGAGCTCGCCCGGGCCACCTTCGTCACCCGGCAGTCGATGGGCTCGGTCCTGCAGGGCTTGGCGCGCCGCGGCCTGCTCACCCGCGCCCCCGCCGCCGCCCACGGCAAAGCGCTGCCCACCGAGCTCACGGACGCCGGGCGTGCACGGCTGCGCGCGGCCAGCACCGCGGTCCGCGCCATTGAGGAGCAGATGCTCGAGCCCCTTACCCCGCACGCTCAACAGCGGCTCCGCGGCGACCTCGCCGCCTGCACCGCCGCCCTCACGGGGACCTCTGCAGGGACTGGTCGCGGGGAGGTCACCCCTGCCATGCTGTGATGCGGGAGTGGTGATGCCAGGAGAGAAGGTTGCGCAGGTGGACGTCGACGAGCTCGTCTGGTTGGACGCAACGTCACTGGCCGGTCTGATCCAGGCCGGGGACGTCACCGCTGTCGAGGTCGTGCAAGCCCACCTGGACAGACTCGAGAGCGTGGGCGAGCGCGTCAACGCGTTCGTGACCGTGCTGGGCGAGCAGGCGTTGGACGCGGCGAGGCGGCCCGCGCCGGGGCCGCTGGCCGGGGTGCCCTTCACGGTCAAGGACTCGTTCGACACCGCCGGTGTGCGTACCACCCGCGGGTCGCTGCTGTTCGCCGACCACGTTCCGGCGAGGGACGCCACGGCGGTGGCGCGGCTGCGGGGTGCGGGCGCGGTTCTGCTGGGCAAGACGAGCCTGCCGGAGATGTCGTACTGGACCGAGACCGACAACCGCCTGATCGGCCGCACCTCGAACCCGTACGACCCGGAGCGGACCCCGGGAGGCTCGAGTGGCGGTGAGTCGGCGGCGATCGCGTCCGGCCTGTCGCCGCTGGGGTTGGGCAGCGATGTCGCGATCTCGGTGCGTGGCCCGGCCCACGACACCGGCATCGCGGCGATCAAGCCGACGCACGGGCGCGTGCCGTACACCGGCCACTACCCGGACGCGCTGCGCCGGTGGTGGCACGTCGGCCCGATGGCCCGCAGCGTCCGAGACCTCCGCTTGGCGCTGACGCTGTTGGAGGGACCCGACGGGCTTGATCCGTACGCGGTGGCCCTGCCTGCTGGCAAGCCCAGCGGGCTTGTCCGCGTCGGGTGGACCACCGCAGCGTTCGGCCCGGTCGACCCCGACGTCGCGTCTGCGGTCGCGTCCGCCGCTGAGGCTCTCGCCGACCTCGGTCTCGACGTACAGCAGGTGGCGCTGCCCGACATCGCGCAGCGGGACCACACGGCCACCTCGGCAACGCTGTTCACCGCCGAGGTGGTGCCGTACCTGCGCGCTCAGACGG
>JAABUJ010005904.1_pt1 | contig 12072 bp, 11 predicted proteins | sample 5559131 | NCBI WGS metagenome assembly JAABUJ01 (sample SAMN10711875, study PRJNA513366) | rock metagenome | isolation source: Antarctica rocks | place: Antarctica: Victoria Land, Mt New Zealand nord | collected 2016-01-07
CCTTCGTCCCCTTCGGCTTCGTGCTGGTGGCCTATGGGGCTGGCCTCCTGGCGGCGCGGTGGCCGCGTTGGCTGGCCTGGGCCGCCTGCCTGCTCGTGCTCGCGGGGGGCAATGGCGCCACCTATGCCATGATGGCGCCCACGTCATCGATGCACAACGCACTGCGCTACGAGCCGTTGCAGACCCAGCACCAAGACGGAGGGATTGTGGCCTATCTCAACGCTCATCCCGATCTCACAGTGCTGACCGATTCGTTTTCCAGTTTCCCCATCATCATCCAGGGGCAGCGGCCCAAGCAGTTTATCATCACCTCGGACATCGACTTCAAGAGCATCTTGAACTATCCCTTCGGGCGGGCCACTGCATTCCTTGTGCCCCGTCCGACCACGGTCGGGGCGCTCGACGCCGTGAATCGGCGGTATCCCCAGCTGTGGAGCAAGGGTGAGCCCTGGGCCCATCTCATCGCGGAGTTCCCTGGGGACTACCACTGGCGTCTCTACGCCATCGACGCGACCGGCTACCACCGGCCGCGGGGCAGCTATTGGTTCCGCACCTGTGTGACGGCGTGCCCGTAGCCTCCCGCGCGGTGGCAAGCGCGCGGGGGGGATAGGGCGTAAGACTAGCGAGGCTCCGCCTCAGACCGACGAGACATGACGCGAAAACTTGACTCATTCGCACCATGTTTGCCTGTATTAGGAGTCTAGGAGGCATGGTCATGGATCAGGGTAGGCAAGCGCGCGGGCGTCGGGTGGCGCGCGGCACGGGCGTGGGCGCGCCGATGAGCGGGATGGACGCGCCCGCGGAGAGCGGCCGAACGGGGCGCGCGCGCGCGGCGATCGGCGGGGTGGCCCCCGACACCGTCCGGGAGGTCGTCGACACGCTGCTGGTCGCCGAGCAACTCTTGGTGACTTTCTACTACGCGGGGCTCACGAGGCCGCCGGTGATGCGCGATCACCGGCTGGGCGGCCCGTCGGCCGACCCCAACAATCCGGGGCTCCCGCCGGGCGGCATTCCCCGGAACGTGCGTTTCCTGCAGGCCGCGCTGGACGCCGAGGTCAAGCACGCGGCCGCCGCGGGGAGCGCGGCCGCGACCGCTGGCCGCCCGGGATTCTATTTCCCCGCGGCCACCTTCGCGCGTCTGGGGAGCCCGGCGGAGGAGGGCAGTTTCTTGGGCGTGCTCGACACGCTGGAGACGATGTGCGTCGGTGTCTACATCGCGGCGGCGCGGCAGTTTTTGCGGGTCGGGCGCCCCGACCTCGCGCGCGTTGCCACGCAGATCATGGGGGTCGAGGCCGAGCATCGCATGCTGGGTCGCGCGATCGGCGCGACCCGGCCCGCCAACAACCTCACGCTGGAGCCGGCGCCCTATACGTCCGTCGGCGGCGCGAGCGAGGTATTGCGCCCCTTCGTGACCGGCCGGGGCTTCCCCGCGGGGAAGCCGACGGCCATCGCCGTGCCGACGGCGGCGCAGGCCAATCGGGTGATCGGGCGGAACCGGACGCGCTTCGTGGCCCGCTTCCGTGTCGACGTGTAGCCACAGCCGCGGGCGGCGCGGGCGGCGCGGGCGGTGGAGACAAGCCTCCGTCGCCCGCGGCCCGTCGGCGGCCGGGATAGAATAAGGAGAGGAAAATGAGCGAACACAGCGCTGATAGCGCGGAGGATAATCGTGCGCCGCTCCGCCCTGGGGCGAGGCCGGCGCGCAAGCGGTTCCTGCAGGCCACGGCCGTCGTGGGGGCGGGGCTTGTGTTGGCGGGCGCTGGCGCGGGACGCGCCGCCGCGGCGACGCCTCCCGCGGCGGCCTGTAGCGAGAGCGTGGGGGATATCCTGGATACGGCCCTCATCGCCGAGCGCCTGGCCGTAACCTTCTACCATGCGGGGCTATCGGAGCGCCCAATCCTGCGCGACAAGCGCGTGGCCGGCTCGTCGGCCAACCCCAATGCCGTCGCGCGCGACGGCGATCCGGGGCATGTCGCGTGTCTCCAGGCCGCGCTCGATCAGGAGGACACGCACGCCCGCCTCCTGCACCGGCTGGGCGCGACATCTCCGTACACGCGGTTCTACTTCCCCGCCGCGACCTTCGAGGGTCTGGGCTATACGACGCACCCCGGCACGTTCCTCTGGGTGCTCGACCACCTCGAAACGGTGTTCATCGGCGCCTACCTCGCGGCGGTTGCGCGCTTCGACGTGCTCGGGCGGGACGACCTGGCGCTCCTCGCCATGCGCATCCTGGGGGTCGAGAGCGAGCATCGGGCGCTCTATCGTGTGATCGCGGGGGACGAGCCGGCGAACAACGTCACGGTCGAGGTCTCCTCGTTCGCCTGCGTCGGCGATGCCGCGGCGGCCTTGCGGCCTTTCCTCACCGGTGAGGGACTCCCCGGCGGCGTGGCGCGCCCACTCCCCACGCCGGCGCAGGTCGCTCGCGCGGTCGGGCGCAACAGGAGCGGTTAGTAGGGACGGGAGGCGAGAGGGCGTCGTGTCCATGGCGGAATCGGTCCGCCTTGTCGTCCAACCGGGGACGGCTCACCTCGCGCCGGGTGGCCGGCTCGTTTTCCTGCGCGTGTTTTCTAACGCGAGCGGCGTCGCGGAGTGGACCCGCGCGCATCATAGGTAGCGCCTGCGGGAAGCCGATATCCGGCGCCCCTGCTACCCACAAGCGCAAGGTGAGCTTAACAAAGGTGCGTATGCGGGGCTTTGTACGCGTGAAACAGGCCACGCACGAGTAGCATCTTGATGGCGATGGTTACTGCTCTTAGAGGGTGCCCTTCCCGTAGGCGCTACCTATGATGCGCGCGGGTCCACGCGGAGCACCGCCCCCGCGGTACGCCTACGTCCCCGCGCGGCCGGCGTCCGGTAGCCTCGCCGTGGCGCCGACCCTCATCGTGAAAGCTCCATCGACACGATTTCCTGTCACGATGGGGTCGTCGAGGGCATGACCGTCGCCGTGGCACCGGAGGAGCGGGACCGGTCGCATGGACCAACGGTCAACGGGCGCGTGGCTGGTGCGGACCTTCCGGCGATGCGGGCGTGTCGCCCATGGTGTGTGCGCTATTGCACGCGAACGCCCATGCCGCGCGTCGCGTCGCTCTCCGGTGCCTGGGACTCCCGGCGCGGAACAACCCGGATCAACGAGTAAGGAATAGCACATGTATGGCTACGTAGGCGATGGCGCGTCGCGCGTCGCGGATCGCGACCAAAAGGTTGTTGGTCCCCTCCTCTCCGTTCCCCAGGCCTTCCGGCGGGAGATACGGCGGGGGATGGGCGTGGTGGATGGCGCCTTTATGCTGATCGTGTTCGCGCTCGCCCTCCTCGTGCGCATCCACGACCTGGGGCGTCAGTCTCTGTGGCTCGACGAGGCGACGCAAGTCTGGTCCTCCTCCCTCCCCGTCCACACGATCCTCGCCCGGTTGGCGCAGAGCGACACACAGCCCCCCTTGTATTACATCGCGCTCCATGGATGGATGGTGGCCTTTGGGCGATCGGCGGTGGACGTGCGATTTCTCTCTGCCGTGACGGGAGCGTTGGCCCCACCCCTCCTTTATGCCGTGGGTCGGACGCTGGCTGGTCGCTGGGTCGCGGCGCTGGCCGCGTTGCTTCTCATCGCCAACCCCTTCCACATCTGGTATAGCCAGGAAACGCGTGGCTATGCCTTGATGGCGACCCTGGCCCTTGCCACGGCGTGGCTGCTGCTGCGTTGGGTAGGTTCGGGGCGGCCCCTGTGGGGAGTCCTGCTCGCGCTGGCGAATGCGCTCCTGCTCTACACACAGAGCACGACGGTGTTATTCGTGGCGGCGCAGGTCGGCTACGTCGTCGTCACGACGGGCCCGCGCCATCTCTCTTCGACGCGGATGACCCGGGCTATCCGCTCCCTGTGGCCCTTCGTGGGCGCCCTCGCGCTGTGGCTGCCCTGGGTCCCGACGACGCTCGCGCAGATGGGGCGGGGTCAGACAAGCTGGATCCCGTACGCGACCGGCGGGGACGCGTGGACATTTCTGCGCGCGCTCACCGGACTGGACACGGGCCTGGGCCAAGTGCAACCGGATCTCGTACACCAAATCGTCGCGGGCCTCCTGCTCGCGGTCGCGGTCGCGTCCCTGCGCGCGAGCTGGCGGGAGGCGTTGCTCTTCGTGGGGCCGGCGGTCCTCCTCTTCGCCCTCTCCACGCACCTGCACCTGTGGGCCCCGCGCGCTGTCCTGTTCGCCGCGGGGGGCATGGCCATGCTCGTGGCGCGCGGGCTCGCACGTCTCCCACGCCCCGCTGGCGTCGCCGCCCTCATCCTGATCGCGGGTCTGGGCGCGCTAACACCGACGCCGGTGAAGGAACCCTGGCGGGGATTGGCCACGGCACTGTGCGCCAATGCCCGGCCCGGCGATGTTATCTACGCCGAGCCCGACTATGCCCTGGCGCCCCTGGCCTATTACACCATGACGCGGCCCTGCCCCCCCTTGATCCTCTCGCACCGGCAACCCCTGCCTACCACCCCAACGGCCTTCCTTAGTCAAGTGTTCACGCGGCAGGGAATGGAGGCACGGGCGGCGGCCTGGCTGTCGGGGGGGGGAACGCCGACAGAGCAGGGCGCGTATCGCCAACTCATCGCCCGGCACGCGCGCATCTGGTTCGTGTGCCGGGATCAAGGGCCGTCGTGCCCCGGGCCCCAAGGCGCGCCCTTTCGCGTGCGGCCTGTGCAGCGCGCGTTGTTCCAGTGGCAGGGCGAGTTGATCGTGACAGCGGCGCGGATTGGACCGGCCCGATCTCCATAATGGGCGACGCCGATAGGGGGTGTGACAGGGGGATGCGCCCCGCCGCGTTTGCGCGACAGCCAGGGAGCACCGCAGGCGGCGGGTGGCGCCGACGATGCCCCATCCAATGTGATCGACGGAGTGGACGCGGTGTGGGCGGCTACCATCGGGAAGTTGCGTCTCATCCTGACGCCGGAGAACTATGCACTGTGCCGGCCGTTTAGCTTATCCGTGTGGTGTATTTGGCAAAATTAAGCAGGCTCATGCCCACATTTGATGCTTGGGGGTGAGAGGCAGAGTATGAGGAGACACCGCCCGCGCGGTCTGACGGCCTACCCACGGAGTCCTCTCATGCACCTCAACCCCGCCAGCTTCTTGCCCCATCTGAAAGGGCTGTGCTTCGATCATATCGAGATCACCGAGCGCCGCATCACCCTCACCGTCACGGCGGTCGCGGCCACAGCCGCCTGCCCGCTCTGCCAGCAGCGCTCCACGACGGTGCGCTCGACCTACACGCGGACGGTCGCGGACCTCCCGTAGAGCGGCATGACGGTGTCACTGCAGGTCCAGACGCGGCGCTTCGCCTGCCCCGTCGAATCCTGTGAGCGCAAGATCTTCCGCGAGCGGCTGACGCCGTTCGTCGCCGTCTATGGGCGGCGGACGCACGATGTCCGCGCGGCGCTCCGGCGCATCGTCCGGGCGCTCGGCGGGAAAGCGGGCGCACGGTTGGCGCGTCACCAACGCATTGGGGTGAGTCGCATGACGCGGCTGCGCCTCATCCACGCCGACCCTGCCGTAGAGACACCGCCGCCGCGCGTCATCGGCATCGACGACTGGAGCCGACGCCGGGGGCGACGCTACGGCAGCATCGTCGTCGACCTCGAGCGCCACCGCACGATCGATCTGCTGCCCGACCGCACGGCGGAGACCTTCGCCACCTGGTTGCGCGCGCATCCCGGCATCGCGGTCATTAGTCGCGACCGCGCCGGCGCCTATGCCGACGGGTGCGGATTGTAGATGAACCTTGCCGCCTTCGGAAGGACTCTTTGCCGCCGCGTGAGGGTGGAGAATGGGTTGAGAGGGAACACAAACGGAAGGTGAAGGTTGCCGCGCTTCCCGAATGGAAGCAGAAAGCTGCCGCGCTTCATCGCTGCGGGGTGGGATCCTGCTCCTGCAGAAGGGCCGTCGATGAGAGTTGCCGTGCTGAATCGGACGGTGAACCTTGCCGCAGCGGCAACTCTCATCTTCAATCTGCAATGGGGCGCGCCAGGGGGCTCCACAGGCGATCCAGGTCGCCGACCGCTGGCATCTCCTCGCCACTAGGCGTGAGGCGGTCGAGCGCGTGCTCACGCGTGAGTAGGCCAGCATCCGTGCGGCCGCTACGGTGCTGCGCCTTTCACCCATGCGAGATGGCGCCGCCTCGACCGAGGGACACGACACGGGCGCGCGCGCTGTCGCGCCGCCCGACGAGGACCGTCCACCCACGATCGCGCCCCGGTGCACGCGCGTGCAGGAGGAGCAACGTGCCCGTCGCACACGGCGGCAGGCACGGTATGAGGAGGTGCTGGCGCTGCACTGTCAGGGCCTTGGTCAGCGTGCGATCGCCCGGACCCTGGGCGTGGGTCGCCACACGATCCGCACCTTCCTGCGCACAGGCGCGTTCCCCGCGCGTTGTGCGCGCACGACGAGCACGACAATACTCACCCCTTTTGAGCCGTATCTACGCGCGCGATGGGACGCCGGCTGCCAGCATGTCCCCACCTTATGGGCGGAGTTGCGCGCACGCGGGTTCACCGGGTCGGCGCGGACTGTCCGGGGACATGTAGCGCGCTGGCGAGCAGAGCCAGCGCGCCGCGGGCCGCAGCCCACACACCCGTTGCGCAAGCGGGTGTCGACGCCCGCCACGCCCGCCACGCCGCCGGCCGCCCGGCGGCGCCCCTGGCCCCAGCCCATCCTCGGGCTGGCCACGAGCGCGCTCGCCGCGGCGGCGGCGTGGCGGGCGTGGCCGCGGATGGGGGGTGACGACGCCGCGACCGGCGGCGCCGGGGGGGCGCTGGCGCTGGCCTTCGTCCTCGCGGGCGCCGTCGTCGTGGCCTACCAGTTCCCCCTGTCCCTGCGCCCCAACGTCAAGCTGTACCTGGCGAGCGTCCCGTTCTACCTGCTCGTGGCCCTGGCGCCGGCCCCCCTGGCCGTGGCGGCGCTGCTGGGTGAGCTCTCGGTGCGCCGGCGCCGCGGGAACGGGGTGGGCGAGGTCGCGAGCGAGGTGGGGCGGCGGGTGCTGATCCTGCTTGGCGGCGCGTTGGTCGTGCAGGGGGGCGCGCCGTGGGCGTCTGGCGGACCGGCGGTGGCGACGCTAGGCCTGGCGGCGCTGGTGCTGGGGGCGGGGGACATCCTGACCGCACCGCTCGTGCTGGCGCCGCTCACGGGTGAGCCGCCGGGGCGTATCGTGGCGGCGGTGGCGCGGGAGGCGTGGCAGGCGTGGCAGGCGGAGGGGGTGCAGTACCTGCTGGGGCTGCTCGGGGCGTTGGCGGCGGCGCGGGCGGCGTGGGCCCCGGCGCTGCTGGTGGCCCCCCTCGTCATGGTGTACCGGGCGCTGGCGGACGCCCAGGTCGCCCGCGCCGCCGCCGAACAAGCGGCGGGAGAGTTGGGGTACCGGGCCATGCACGACGCGCTGACGGGACTGCCCAACCGCGTGCTGCTCCGCGACCGTCTGGAGCAGGCCCTGCGCGCCCTGGCGCGCGACGGGACGCGGCTGGCCCTGCTGCTGCTCGACCTGGACCGCTTCAAGTGGGTCAACGACACGCTGGGGCACCAGACGGGCGACGCGCTGTTGCGGGAGGTGGCCGCCCGTCTGGCGGGGGCGGTGCGTGCCTCGGACACGGTGGCGCGGCTGGGCGGGGACGAGTTCGCCGTGCTGTTGCCCAAGGCCGACGCGGACGGGGCGGCGTGGGTCGCGCGCGCGCTACACCGGGCGCTGGACGCGCCGGTGGTGGTCGACGGGCAGGCGCTACGCGCCGAGATCAGCGTTGGAGGGGCACTGGCGCCCGCGCATGGGGCCGACCCCGACACGCTGCTGCGGCGGGCGGACGCGGCGATGTACGTGGCCAAGCGCCGTCGATCGGGCTACGACCTGTACGATCCGGCGCGGGAGCGGGGGGACGACGCCCGGCTGGGGCGGGTGGCCGCCCTGCGCACGGCGATCGCGCGGGGGGCGCTGGAGCTGCATTACCAGCCCCAGGTGCGCGTGCTGCCAGGGGCGGCGGGGGGGGGGCCAGGGCGTGGGCCGAGGCGCGAGCCGAGGCGCTGGTGCGTTGGCCGGGCGGGGATGGCCAGGAGCGCCTGGCGTCGCCGGGCACGTTCATCCCGCTGGCGGAGGAGACGGGGCTGATCGTGCCGCTGACGCGCTGGGTGCTGGGGGAGGCGACGCGGCAGTGCCGGGCGTGGGAGGGGGCGGGGCTGCGCTGCGCCGTCGCGGTCAACCTCTCGGCGTGGGACCTGCAGGACCCGCGCTGCGTGGACACGGTCACGGGGGCGCTGGCGGGGGCGGGGCTGGGGCCGGAGCGGCTGGTGCTCGAGGTCACGGAGAGCGCGCTGCTGGGGGACATCGCGCGGGGGCGGGAGGCCCTGGCGCGGCTGCGGGGGCTGGGGATATGGGTGGCGTTGGACGACTTCGGGACCGGCGCCGCAAGCCTGATGCGGTTGCGAGAGCTGCCGGTGGACGAGCTCAAGGTGGACCAGGGCTTCGTGCGGCGGGTGGCCGCGGATGCGGCGGATGCAGCGGTCGTGGGGGCGATCGTGGCGCTGGGGTACGCGCTGGGGCTGGAGGTGGTGGCCGAGGGGGTGGAGGACCGGGCGACCTGGGAGCGGCTGGCCGCGCTGGGCTGCGACACCGTACAGGGCTACCACGTCAGCCGCCCGCTGCCCGCGGACGAGCTGGCGCGCTGGCTGCGCGCCCGGCCAAGGGCCCCCTACCACTAGTGGGTCACGCTGCAAACAACTGGAATTGAAGGGGACAATCTGAGAAACTGGGGTGACGGAGGGAAGCGGAGACAGGTATGGCACGAGTACAGAAAGAGCCGTTGCGCCCGCTCACGCCAGGGGAGTACCAGGCCGTAGCGGGGGTGAGCAAGGCCAGCAGTGAACGGGTGGATACCGTACGCCGGGCCCGCGCGCTCCAGGCGGTGGCGCAGGGGCACACGTTCGCCCAGGCGGCGCGGGAGGCGGGCTTCGGGAGTGTGACGACGGTGGCGAACCTAGTCGGCCGCTTCAACCAGCGGGGGCTGGGGGCGCTGCGGATTGCGGCGGGGCGCGGGCGGCGCGTGACCTACGGCACGGACGCGCGGGCGCGGATCGTGGCGGTGGCGCGGCAGGAGCCGCAGCGACGCGCGGACCAGACGGCGACGTGGTCGCTCGCGACGCTGCAACGGCGGCTGCGGCGGGACGGGTTGCCACGGGTCGGGGCGACGACGATCCGCCGGGTGCTGCACGACGCGGGCAGTTCGTACCAGCGCACGCGGACGTGGCGCCCGACCGGGACCGCGGTGCGTCAGCGCAAGGACGGTCCCGTCCGGGTCATCGACCCGCGCACGGAGGAAAAAAAAGCCTGATCGACCTGGCCTATCGGCTGGGAGAGGAGGGCGGCGTGCCGGTGTGGTGTCAAGATGAGGCGGGTCCCTACCAGGCGATCCCCCAGGCCGGGGCGAGTTGGCAACCGGAGGAACGTCCCGCGCGCCAGCCCCACGCGTACATCCGGGGCGGGACGGCCAAGTTGCTCACCCTCTTCCATCCCGCGACCGGGGCGGTGCGCGTCAAAGGCGTGACCAGCGCCCCCAACGCGGTGCTGCACCCCTGGCTCCAGGCGGAATTGGAGGACATCCTGAAGACGCTCCCCGCATCCACGCCGCCCCTGCCCGCGGACCATCCCCTCCTGCAACACTGGGAGCGGTGGCTGGGGCGACCCGCTGACGCGCCACTCCCGCCGGTGCGGCTGATCCTGATCTGGGACAACCTGGCCGGCCACACGAGCGCCGACCTGATGCGCTGGCTCGCACGCCACGGGGTCCTTCCCTTATAGACGCCCCTGTCGGGGTCCTGGCTCAATCTGGCCGAGTCAATTCAGCGGACTCGGCCACATGACACTTGACGCTGGTGGAAAGGACACTTTCGGCATCCAATTCACAGAAAAGTACGTCGCCCGCGACAAAACTAAACGGTGAGCAGGCTTGGCAAGCCTTATTCGCCGCCGCAGATCAAAACTCTTGATAGGTGGGTTTATCCTTATGCGAAAGGTCGCCTTTCCAAGGATGTCAACGGTCATGTGGTCGAGTCCATCAATTCAGCGTATCATCGTCCGGCGCGCCCTCGCGGGGCAGGAACCCGCGACGCCCGCCGACCTCATCGCCTGGTTGGAGGAGACGGCGGCGGGCTGGAACGAGGAGCCGACCCCGTTCGTGTGGGATGGCAAACGGCGGGAGCGCCGCCGCCGCGCGCGGGCACGCCGCCTTGGCGGGTCTGCCGCTGTCGCCGCCCAATTCCACTTAAATGCAGCGTGACCCACTAGTCCTCCGACGGCGCGACGCTCCCGGGGGCGCTCGTGGCCTACGCCCAAGCCGTGGGCGCGCCGTACTACCGCTCGCCTGGACGCACGGGGCTAGACCTGTTGCAGGAACTGGGCAAGCGTGGCGCCGACGCCAAGCGAGAATATCCGGAGCGGCTGCCGGCGCCGGCGGGGCAGGCCGACACGGTGACGGAGCTGAGTTGGCTGCGCACGCTCTCGCCGGCAGAGCGGGGCAAGGCGTACCTGCACAGCTACGACAAGAACGCGCAGTGGCTCTCGGCCGCCGGCGTGGTGGATCTGGGCCTGTCCGGCATCGAGGAGCGGCGCGACCCGTCCGGCAAGCTGCCCTTCGACAAGAAGCTGCCGGGGTACTGGCTGGCGCGGATCGCCGGCGCGGAGGAGCGATGGGCCTGCACGCCGACGGTGGCGTGGGCCATCGAGCGGGGCCAGTCCGTGACGATCACCGAGGCGCACGTCTGGACCACGCACAGCCGGGCGATGGAGACGTGGTACGAGCGGCTGCGTGGGGCGCGGACGGCGCTCTACGCCGACACGACGCCGGCGGGACGCCTGGTCCTGGGCGCGCTCAAATACACCTACAGCCTGACGATCAGCGGCTTCAACAGCGCGTGGCAGCGCGAGCGGCGCAGCCCGCTGTACCGGCCGGACTGGCGGCACCTCATCATCGCTCAGGCCAACGCGAACATGTCGCGGGCGCTGCACAAGATGGACCGGGACGGCTATACGCCCGTCGCCGTCCACAAGGACGCGGTGTACCTGCTCTCCGACGAGCCGGACCCGGTGGCGGCGTGCCTGCCCTCGGTCACGCTGGGGACGGGCCTTGGGCACTTCAAGGTGCAGGACGCGGCGGTGCCCTTGGAGACCGTGCTACCGGCGTTCGACGGAACGCGCGGCGGGATTGGGACACTGCTCAAGCTCCTGCGGCCGTTGCGCGAGCGCGCGGCCATGCTGACGGATCAGGGGGCGGCGTAACGTGTCTGATCTGGGCGCGGACCTGGCGCGGGTGTACGAGGCACGGGTGGCGGCGGCGGATGTGGAACTGACGCCGGCGGCGATCCGCGCCGTGGTGCGGGAACTCGGGGGCGGCGAGGGGCGCGCACAGGTCGCGGCGGGCAACAAGGAGTTGGCTGGCCAACTTGGCATCTCCGTCCGAACGGTGCAGCGGTGGCAGAAGGAGGGCGGGGAAGCACGTAACGTGGCGCGCTCGACGCCGGGACTGCGGATCAGCGTGCGGGGGATCGCCACGGCGCAGCAGCGGGCGGCCAACGCGCGGGCCTTCCGGGAGCGGGTCATGGAAGAGGGCCTGGACGTGGCGCCGTGTCGGGTGATGGTGCTGGTCTATAACGAGGAGCGGGCGCGGCCCCGGAACGTCGGGCCGCAGCACATCGCGGGGACGAACGAGGGGCTGATCGACGCGCTCGACGCGCTGGAGGATGGGGACGCGGCCGCCGCGGCGGCCGCGTTCGGACATGCCTGGTTGGAGACGTATCGGATAGACGTGGACGCCGAGGTGACCGACGTGGTGGCGACATTCGCGCTTCGTTGATGACGGCTGGCCGCCGGCCGCAAGGTCCCAATCTCTTTAACAGGTTGCTATGGTTGCTAAACACATGACCATAAGTTCGGCACGTTTTTACGCCCGAATCACGCTCAACAGACCATGCCAGACTTCTGGTGACCTGCTTAGTACTACAACGTTAGGTCAGGGTGTCGCGCTTCGTGCATCTTTAGGAAATCTAGAATGGGACTCCACGCGCA
>JAABUJ010005905.1_pt1 | contig 12072 bp, 9 predicted proteins | sample 5559131 | NCBI WGS metagenome assembly JAABUJ01 (sample SAMN10711875, study PRJNA513366) | rock metagenome | isolation source: Antarctica rocks | place: Antarctica: Victoria Land, Mt New Zealand nord | collected 2016-01-07
CCTGACCGGCGCCGTCGGGCTGGCCAACGATGAGCCGGGCACCACGGTCTGGTACGCGCTGCGCACCGACGCCTCCACCTTCTGGATCGTGGACGCCTTCCCGGGGCCGACCGAACGTCAAGCCCACCTCGACGGGCCGATCGCCGCCGCTCTCATGGAGAACGCCGACCGGCTGTTGGCCTCCCCACCAGAGATCCTGCCGGCCGACGTGTTGGCCTCCAAGTAGCGGACAACCTCGCGGGTAAGGCGCCGGCATCCGGCGCTCTGGCAACATCGGGGCATGAGGTTCATCCGATCCCTGCTCCGACCGCTACTGGCCTGGGTCTTCGTGCACGGTGGCATCGACGTGCTGCGCAAGCCCGGACCACGAGCCGAGAAGGCCGAGGGCACCGTCGAGGCGCTCTCCCAGCGCATACCGGCCATCCCCGCCGACCCGGTCATGGCGGTCAAGGTCAACGCCATCGTCCAGGTCGGCGCCGGCACGCTGCTGGCAACCGGCCGCTTCCCTCGCCTGTCGGCCGCGGTCTTGGCCGCCTCGCTGGTGCCCACCACGGTGGCCGGCCACCCGTTCTGGGAGGAGGATGATCCCCAGAAGCGGGCCATGCAGCGCACCCACTTCGACAAGAACATGGCCATGCTCGGTGGCCTGCTCCTGGTGGCCACCGAACCTCGCAACGCCGCTTGACGATGACGGTCAACGACACGGGGCCGCCCGCGCCGGCCTGGTTCGAACGGGCGTTGGCCGTCCCCTGCACCGATGAGTTCGTCACCGTCGACGGCTGCGACATCCACTACTTGGCGTGGGGGCAGCCGGGGCGGCGGGGGCTGGTGTTCGTCCACGGCGGCGGTGCCCACGCCCATTGGTGGACCCACGTGGCGGCCACCTTCGCCGAGCAGTTCCGGGTGTTGGCGATCGACCTCTCCGGCCACGGGGACAGCGCCTACCGGGAGCACTATTCGCTGGAGACGTGGACCCAAGAGGTCGTTGCGGTGGCCGGAGCCGGCGGCGTGGCCGGACCGCCCGTGGTCGTCGGCCACAGCATGGGCGGCTTCGTCACCATCGCTACCGCCGCCTTGCACCCCAACGCCCTGGCGGGAGCAGTGGTCTGTGACTCACCGGTGACCGAACCCGACCCCGAGGTCGGGGCTTACCACGCCCGCCAAGCGCTGGGCGGCGAGGGCCGCACGTACACCGACTTCGAGGAGGCGGTGTCCCGCTTCCGAACCGTCCCCGCCCAGCCTCACTACCTCCCCTACGTGGTGGACCACGTGGCCCGGCAGTCCCTGAAAGCAGTGGACGGCGGCTGGCGGTGGAAGTTCGATCGCAACGTGTTCAGCCAGTTCGCCACCAGCATGCGGGCGGTCGCCCTGCCCTTCCTCGAAGAGGTCACCTGCCGGTTCGCGCTGCTGCGCTCGGAGAACGGGCTGGTCACCAAGGACATCGGCGACGCCATGTACGAGCGGCTCGGCCGGGTGGCACCGGTCGTCGAGATACCCGAGGCCGGCCACCACGCCATGCTCGACGAACCGCTGCTGCTGCTTACGGCCCTGCGCACCCTGCTGGCCGACTGGGACCACTCCGAACCCCTCCACCGCTGAGGCTGCTAGCGGAGTCGTCCGGCCAGCCAGGAGGGTTCGAGGCCGCCGGTCGCCGGCCGGTGGCGACGTTCCGCTGAGGCAAGCTGTCGGCCATGGCCCCATACGGCTCGCCAAGTTGAAGGTGCTGATCGCCAACCGGGGCGAGGTGGCGGGGCGCGTCGCCCGGGCTTGCGCCGACCTCGGCATGGAAGCGGTGGCCGTCTACTCGGCCGACGATGCCGGCTCCCTGCACACCCGCCAGGCCGGCCAAGCGGTGGCCTTGGACGGTGTCGGTCCGGCGGCCTACCTCGACGCCGAGCAGATCGTGGGCGCCGCCCTCGACTGGGGGTGCGACGCGGTGCACCCCGGATACGGGTTCCTGAGCGAAGATGCCGGCTTCGCCCGCCGCTGCGCCGACCACGGGCTGACCTTTGTCGGGCCGTCCCCCGAGGTGCTGGCCCAGTTGGGTGACAAGGTCGCCGCCCGCGCCCTGGCCGCCTCGGTGGGTATGGCCACCCCGGAAGGCACCGGCGCACTGGCCGCACCGGCCGACGCCCAGCGTTTCCTGGCTTCGCTGGACGGCTCGCCCATGATCCTGAAGGCAGTGGCCGGCGGGGGTGGCCGGGGGCTGCGGGTGGTGGAGCGGCCGGAGCAGGTCGGCGAAGCCTTCGAGCGGTGCCGCTCCGAAGCGGCCGCCTCCTTCGGTGACGGCGCCCTCTTCGCCGAGCGGTACTTGCCGGTGGTGCGCCACGTCGAGGTCCAGCTGCTGGGCGATGGCGCCGACCTGATCCACCTCGGCAGCCGGGATTGCTCCGTGCAGCGGCGGCGCCAGAAACTGGTCGAGCTGGCGCCGGCGCCGAACCTGCACCCGGCGTTCCGGGAGCGTCTGTTGGCGGGTGCGCTGGCGCTGGGCCGATCATGCCGGTACCGGTCGCTGGGCACGGTCGAGCTGCTGGTCGACGCCGGGTCCGCCGCCACCGATCCCGGGGCCGAGTTCTGGTTCCTGGAGTGCAACCCGCGGCTGCAGGTGGAGCACACGGTCACCGAGGAGGTCGCCGGCGTCGACCTGGTCCAGGCCCAGTTGCTGGTGGCGACCGGCCGGACCCTGGCCGAGCAGGCCCTCAGCCAGGACCGCTTCGCCGAACCGCATACCCGCCGGTCCCTGCAACTGCGGGTGAGCGCAGAGTCCGTCGACGCCGCCGGCGGCGTGCGGCCGACCAGCGGCACCGTCCGCGCCTTTGCGCCGCCGACCGGACCGGGCGTGAGGGTCGACACCTGCGCCCACAACGGCTTCACCCCCAACCCGGCCTTCGACCCCTTGCTGGCCAAGGTGGTGGTGTCCTCTGCCGGCGACCTGCCGGCGCTGCTGCGACGCGCCGCTCGCGCCATGAGCGAGCTGCGGATCGACGGTGTCGAAACCAATGCCGGCCTGCTACGGGCGCTGGTCGACCGGGAGGAGTTGGCCACGTGGGCGGTGGACACCGGCTTCTTGGAGGCCCACCTCGGCGAACTGCTGGCGGCGGTGCCGGCGCCTGAGCCGGAGGCTGCGCCCGCATCGCATGCGCCGCGCCCAACGAGCGCCGGACCCGCCGAGGCCCCGCCCGGCACCGAGCCGATCACCGCGCCCCTTCAGGCTCTGGTCGTGTCGGTGACGGTGCAAGCGGGAGACGCCGTGCAGGCCGGTCAGGAGGTGGCGGTACTCGAAGCCATGAAGATGCACCACTCGGTGGCGGCACCGGCCGCCGGCGTGGTTCGGGCGGTGGTGGCCGAGGTGGGCGACGTGCTCCCAGAGGGCGCGGCCGTGGCCTTCTTCGAGCCTGGTGGATCGGAAGGCGATCTGGCCGCCACCGAGGAACAAGTCGACCTCGGCCGCCTCCGGGCTGACCTGCTGGAGCTCCGGGAGCGGACGGCCAAGACCCTGGACGAGAACCGCCCCGATGCGTTGGCCAAGCGGCGGGCCAAGGGCCGGCGAACCGCCCGCCAGAACATCGACGACCTGTGTGACGACGGCTCGTTCCTGGAGTACGGGCAGCTGGCGGTGGCCGGCCAGCGCCGCACCCGTTCGCTGGACGACCTGGTCGAGCGCACACCGGCCGACGGTCTGATCGCCGGCATCGGCACGGTCAACGGTGAGCAGTTCGAGCCGGCGGTGTCACGGACCGCCGTGCTGGCCTACGACTACACGGTCCTGGCCGGGACCCAAGGCGCCTTTGGCCACAAGAAGACCGACCGGGTGCTGGAGGTGGCGCACAAGTGGCGGCTGCCGGTGGTGTTCTTCACCGAGGGCGGCGGCGGCCGGCCCGGGGACAGCGACTTCGGCGACGTTTCGTTCTCGGCCCTCGACATCGCCACCTTTGCCACCTTTGCCGCCACCAGCGGTAGCGCCCCTCGCATCGCCGTCAACGCCGGTTACTGCTTCGCCGGCAACGCCCTGCTGTTCGGTTGTGCCGACGTCACCATCGCCACCGAGGACAGCTCCATCGGCCTGGCCGGCCCGGTCATGATCGAAGGTGGGGGCCTCGGCCGGTACCGGCCCGAAGAGATCGGGCCCATCGACGTACAGGTGGCCAACGGCGTGGTCGACCTGGTGGCGGTCGACGAGGCCCACGGGGTACGGCTGGCCAAGCAGGTGCTGTCGTACTTCCAAGGTGACGTCGGCGGCTGGGACTGCGCCGACCAGCGGGCGCTGCGCCACGCCGTTCCCGAGGACCGCAAGCGGGTTTACGACATGCGTTCGTTGGTGGAGCTGCTGGTCGACACCGGTTCCTTCTTGGAGCTGCGGCGAGGTTACGGCGCCGGCATGGTCACCGGATTGGCCCGCATCGAAGGCCGCCCGTTCGGTGTGTTCGCCAACGATCCCCGCCACCTGGGCGGCGCCATCGACGCCGTAGCGGCCGAGAAGGCGGCCCGCTTCCTGCAGCTCTGCGACGCCTTCGACTTGCCGGTGCTGTCGCTATGCGACACGCCGGGGTTCATGGTCGGGCCGGCCAGCGAACGGGAGGCGGCAGTGCGGCGGGCGTCCAGCCTGGCGGTGGTCGGCGCCAACCTGGCGGTGCCGCTGTTCATGGTCGTCCCCCGCAAGGGCTACGGCCTGGGTGCCATGGCCATGGGCGGCGGCAGCTTCTGGGAGCCGCTGTCGACCGTCACCTGGCCCACCGGCGAGTTCGGTGGCATGGGCCTGGAGGGCGCGGTGCAGATCATCTTCCAAGCCGAGCTCGACGCCGAACCGGACCCCGTGGCCCGCCAGGCCATGTTCGACGAACGGGTGGCCCAGAGCTACCAGCGGGGCAAGGCCCTGTCGGTGGCTCGCTACCTGGAGATCGACGCCGTCATCGATCCCGCCGACACCCGCCGCTGGCTCGTGGGCGGCCTCGAAGCCGCCCGTTCGTCCCGAGCGGGACAGCCGAAGCGGCGCCCCTTCGTCGACACCTGGTGAACGGAGCCATGCCGACCCTGAGCATCGGGCTGCCGAACTTCGGGTCGTGGTTCGCCGACCTCCGGCAGCTGGTGGGCGCCGCCGCCGACTTGGAGGGCGCCGGCGTGGACCGGGTCGTGCTGGTCGATCACGTGGTCCTGGGGCCGGACCCGGACAGCTACCCGTGGGGCCGCTTCCCGACCGAGTCTGCCGGCGACTGGCACGAGCCGCTGACTGCGCTGGCCGCCATCGCCGCCACCACCGAGCAGCTGCGGCTGGGTACAGGGATCCTGGTGGCGGCGCTGCGGCCGGCGGCGGTGCTGGCCAAGACGGTGGCCACCCTCGACGCCCTGTCCGGCGGGCGGGTCGACCTCGGTGTCGGCGTCGGCTGGCAGCGCTCCGAGTTCGACGCAGTCGGACTCGACTTCGACCAGCGGGGCCGGTTGCTGGACGACGTCATCGGCGCCTGCCGGGCGCTGTGGGAGCAGTCACCCGCTCACTTCGACTCCCACTCGATCGCCTTCGACCAGGTGTGGTGCCACCCGAAGCCGGTTCAGGAACGGCTGCCCGTGCTGTTCGCGGGAACCCTCGGCGCCCGCAACCTGCGCCGGATCGTCCAGCTGGGCGACGGGTGGATCCCGATCATGGGCGCCACCCTCGACCAAGTGGCCGACGGTGCGGTCCGGCTGCGCGAGGCGTGGCTGGCCGCCGGCCGAAATGGCCAACCGCACGTGCGGGTGCCACTGCCGCTGGTGCGCACCGATCATGGCGGGCTGGCTCTCACCGCCACGGCGGCGCTGATCCCCAAGCTGCTGGCGGCAGGAGCCACCGAGCTGTCGGTGTCCGCCCAGTCACTGGCCCGACCCGGCGACGTGGCCGGGCTGGTGAACCGGGCACGATCGTTGGCCGAACTGGTGGCCGCCTCCGCGGTGGACCCGGTGACGTGACTGGACGACACGACACTGTGCTGGCGGGGGGAACGGCGGCATGACCGAGCGAATCGCCCCCAGCGAAACGGACCACGTGGTGGCCTTGTGGCGGCTGCAGGCCCGATACGCCGACGCCATCTCCAGCCGGAACTGGCTGGTGCTGCACGAGTTGTTCCGTCCCGATGCAGCCATCCACCTCGACCTGGTCACCTCACCGCCGCGCACGATCGTCGGCCCGACCGAACTGGGCTCCTTCGTGGCCGGCGCCATCGCCCGTTACGACCACTTCACCTTTGTGATCCTGAACACCGTGATCGACCTGCTGCCCGGCGCAGACCCGCCCGAGGCCACCGGCCGCCTGTTCATGTGCGAGGTCCGCCACGAGGCCGCAACCGACGCCTGGACAGAAGCCCACGGCCTGTACCGCGACCAGTATGTGCACGACGGTGACCGGTGGCGCTTCGCCGAACGCCGCTACCGATCCCTGGCGCGCCGCGGGGCAGGCGGCCTGGTGCTCGGCCTGCCCCCCGACGACCAAACCTGAAGGAGCCCGGCTGCGCAGCCGCTAGCGGAGAAGACCTGCTCAACATGGCCGAGCTGGGCGAGCTGATCACCGAAGGCGGCTGGGTGCCGCCCGCCCACCCGATGCTGCCGCCCCAACACCCGAACCGAAACCCGCAGCCGCCCACCGGCTCGATCGAGACATGAGGCCAGCCACATCGAGTCGGCGCCGGCCGTAGGGTCGCGGCATGAGCGCTGAACGAACCGAATCCAGCCCGGGCGGCCCCTCCGCACCCATCGAGCACCTGCGCGCCGCTTGGGACGAGATGACCGGGCCTGGCGGCGGGTTCGCCATGTCCGAGATCGTGGTGCGGGGCATCCCCATGCGGGTGTTCGACTCGGCGCCGCCGAACATGAGGGCCGTCTGGGAGCTGGGCTCGATGCACGGCGACAAGGACTACATCGTCTACGAGGACGAGCGCTTCACCTACGCCGAGGTGGCCGACCAGGTCCGGGCGCTGGCCCACCTGTTGCGCGACACCCACGGCGTCGGGCGCGGCGACCGGGTGGCGCTGGCCATGCGCAACTACCCGGAGTGGATCATCGGCTACTGGGCCATCGTCTCGGTCGGCGCCGCCGTGGTGGGCATGAACGCGTGGTGGACCACCGCCGAGATGGAGTACGGCCTCAGTGACTCGCGGCCCAAGGTGCTGATCGCCGACGACGAGCGGCTCGAACGGGTGCTGCCGGTGCTCGACGGGCTCCGCCAGCAAGCGCCGCTGCCCGTGATCGCGGTGCGCACCGATCGCGAGCTGCCCGAGGACGCCGCCCGCTGGTCCGACGTGGTCGACCCCGACACCGCACCGGCTGGGCTGCCAGTCGCGGACATCGACCCCGACGACGACGTCACCATCTTCTACACATCGGGCACGACCGGCTTCCCCAAGGGGGCGCAGCTCACCCACCGCGGCTCGGTGCACAACGTCCTGCACGTGATCTTCTGGAGCCTGGTGTCGACCATGGCCAGCGCTCGAGCCGACGCCGAGGCGGGCATCGAGTCCGAGTCTCAGGAGAACCCGCTCGACGGGTCGGCTCCGCAGCTGGTGTTCATGGCTGCCACCCCCCTCTTCCACGTGACCGCCTGCAACTGCCTGCTTCACCCCTGCACCTTGGCCGGCGGTCGGGTCGTGCTGACCCGCAAGTGGGACCCGGCCCGGGCGCTGGAGCTCATCGAGAGGGAAGGGGTCAACAACTTCTCGGGCGTACCGACCATGGCCCGCGAGCTGCTGTCACACCCGGACTGGGAGACTCGGGACACGTCGTCGGTCAAGGGCCTGGCCGGCGGCGGCGCTCCGGTGCACCCGGACCTGGTGGAGAAAATCGACAAGTCGGTCGGCGGCGGCGCCAACACCGGCTACGGCCTCACCGAGACCTGCGGCATCGTCACCGCCAACTCCGCCCGTTACTTCACGGCGAAGCCGGCCTCGTGCGGTCCGGTCATGCCCACCATCGACGCCAAGCTGGTGGACAGCAACGGCGAGGACCTGCCTCCCGGACCCGACACCACCGGCGAGCTCTGCGTGCGCGGCCCCGTCGTCATCAAGGGCTACCTCAACCGCCCCGACGCCACCGCCGAGTCGATTCCCGAGGGTTGGTTCCACACCGGCGACATCGCCCGCCTCGACGACGACGGCTTCGTCTACATCGTCGACCGGGTCAAGGACATGGTCCTCCGCGGCGGCGAGAACGTGTACTGCTCGGAGGTCGAGGCCGCCATCTACGCCCACCAGGACGTGGCCGAAGCTGCCGTGTTCGGCCTCCCCGACGAGCGGTTGGGCGAGACCGTGGCCGCCGTGATCGTCAGGCGCGAGGGCTCAACGCTCGACGAAGCCGCCCTGCAGGAGTACCTCAAGGGCAATCTGGCCTCCTACAAGATCCCTTCCACCGTCTGGTTCCGCGACGAGCCGCTGCCCCGCAACGCCAACGGCAAGTTCCTCAAGAAGAACCTGCGAACCGAGATGATCGAACAGTGAACGGGCGCCGCTGACATTGTCCGGCGGTCGTGCGGACCGTGCGGCCAGTCAGCCGCACGGATCAGGCGCAGAGGGCGGTGAGACCGGAGATCCACGCTCGCCTGATCTGCGGGCGGGACCGACCGTGACTCGTACGGATCAGGTCCCAGGCTTCGAAGGAGGTCATGGCGTCCAAGAGGGCGATCAGGTCATCGGCCCGGGCGGGTGAGCGGCGGCTGATCTCAGCGGCGAAGTGGACCCGGATCTGACCGGCAAAGTTCGTCCGTATCCGTTCCAGGGACTCAGCCAAGGGCGGGGTGTCACTCGCTCGCAACCGAGCCAACCGGCCGATCGGGCCGACGGCCTCGTAGAACGCCAACCGGGCGTCGACAAACCGGGAGACGCGATCCATCAACCGGCCCTCGCCCAGCTCCGGTATGTCGAACAGCGGGGCGAACCGCTCGAAATGGCGGTCGGCCGCCTGCCGGCGCAGGTCGTCGATGCTGTCGAAGTAGCGGAAGACCGACGACACCGAGACGCCGGCCAGCGCCGCCACCGCCTCGACGCTGGGGGGCGAATGGCCCTCCTGCACCAGCTCGAACATGGCTTCGATGACCGCAGCCCGGCCTCGCTGGCGCCGAGCCCGCCGTCCGTCCATGGTCGCCGCGTCTGTGACCACATCCACGGATCTGACTGTAACAGTGCATCCAAGTTATGAGATAACAACTCGCATAATCTATTGACACTACGACTTGCATGAGTTCAGATGAGGGTCCGCACGCCAGGGGAGAGCCATGCCAGGACCACCACCGTTCCAGGGCCGCATCGAGCGGACCGTCCCGCAGTCGGAGGCCTGGTTCGCCGAGCCGCCCCACCCGGGCGAGGACGCTCCCAACGTGGTCATCGTCCTGCTGGACGACACCGGTTTCGCCCAGTTCGGCTGTTACGGATCGTCCATCGAGACGCCCAACGTCGATGCGCTGGCTGCCGCCGGCCTGCAGTTCACCAACTTCCACGTCACGCCGCTGTGCTCGCCGACCCGGGCATCGCTGCTCACCGGCCGGGCCTCCCATGCCGTGGGCATGCGCTCCCTAGCCAACTTCCAGACCGGCTTCCCCAACCAGACCGGCCACATCTCCCACCACGCCGCCACCGTGGCCGAGGTTCTTCACGACGCCGGCTACGCCACCTTCGCCGCCGGCAAGTGGCACTTGGCCCCCATGGAGCAGTGCTCGGCGGCCGGCCCGTTCGACAACTGGCCCTTGGCGCGCGGCTTCGACCGCTTCTACGGCTTCCTGGAAGGTGAGACCGACCAGTTCCACCCCGAGCTGGTTGCCGACAACCACCCCATCACCCCGCCGGGGACGCCCGAGACCGGCTACCACCTCTCCGCTGACCTGGTCGACCAGACCATCTCCATGATCGCCGACTCCAAGGGCGTGCGGCCCGACCGCCCGTTCTTCGCCTATCTCGCCTTTGGTGCGACCCACGCTCCCCACCAGGCCCCTGCGGAGTACCTGGTGAAGTACCGCGGCGCCTTTGACGAGGGCTGGGACGTCGCCCGCGACCGGTGGTCCCGGCGCCAGCTGGACATGGGATTGCTGCCAGCTGGTACCCAGCTCGCCCCCCGCAACCCGGGGGTCGATCCGTGGGCCGAGCTTCCCGAAAACCAGCAACGGCTGGCGACCCGCCTACAGGAGACGTTCGCCGCCTTCCTCGACCACACCGACGCCCAGGTCGGACGCCTTGTCGACGGGCTTCGCCGGCTGGGACAACTCGACAACACCATCTTGATGGTCATGGCCGACAACGGCGCCTCCCAGGAGGGCGGTCCCTTCGGCGTGCTCCACGAGATGAAGTTCTTCAACGGCATCCTGGAGTCGCCCGATGATGCGGCCGAACGGCTTGACGACATCGGCGGTCCTCACAGCCACGCCAACTACCCATGGGGGTGGGCGCAGGCCGGCAACACACCGTTCAAGTGGTACAAGCAGAACACCCATGAGGGGGGCGTCCATGTACCCCTCGTCGTCCATTGGCCGGACGGGGTCGCCGCCGGCCAGCGCGGCACCCTGCGAGACCAGTTCACCTACGCGGCCGATGTGGTGCCCACGATCTACGAGGTGCTGGGCGTCGAGCCGCCGGACGTACGCCACGGCCTGGAGCAGTTGCCGGTGACCGGGCACTCGTTCGCGGCCGCCCTCTCGGACGCCGCCGCGCCAGCCACCAATGTCCTGCAGTACTTCGAGATGAACGGCAGCCGGGCGCTGGTCGACGGCGACTGGAAGGCGGTCTGCAAGCACGTGGCCGGCGCGGACTACGACACCGAGCCGTGGGAGCTGTACCACATCGCCGCCGACCGATCCGAGTGCGACGACCTGGCGGCGGCCGAGCCTGAGCGGCTGCGCCAGCTCATCGACAAGTGGTGGAGCGAAGCCGATCGCCATGGGGTGCTGCCGCTCGACGACCGGCTGGTGGAGCTGTTCGCCGTACGCTTCCGGCCCCGCTCCCCGCACCCACCGGACCGGCGCTACGTGTACCGGCCCCCCATGTCACCCATGCCCGGCCAGGCGTCGGCGCCGATCGGCGGCCGCAGCTTCGACCTCACCGCCAGGGTGACCATGGGGGTCGATGATGAAGGCGTGCTGTTCGCCACCGGCACGGAGAACTCAGGGCTGTCGGTGTTCGTGCAGGGTCACCGCCTGGTGCTCGACTACAACGCCTTCGGCAACCACACCGTCCTGGAGTCTTCGGTCGAGGTGCCCGCCGGTGATGTCGAACTGGCGGTGAAGCTGCGGCGGGGCGACGACCGGACGGGCACCGCCGCCCTGGCCGTGGACGGCGTCGACGCCGCCCAGGCCGACCTTCCGCTGTTCATGCAGATGATGTCCTCGATCGGTCCGAGCGTCGGCTTCGACCACGGGTCGGCGGTCTCGCCGCGCTACGCCGCCCCGTCCCCGTTCAGCGGGACACTGCACGAGGTCGTGATCCAGGCGAGTCCCGACCGTGTGGGCGACACTGCGGATACCACTGCCCGGGCCGAGATGAGCCGGCAGTGAGCTCCCACTCCCCCCACCCTTCGAGGACAGCCTGATGCAGACCATCCGCACGCCCGACGACCGCTTCGCCGATCTCCCGGACTTCCCGTTCGAGCCTCACTACGCCGAGGTCGACGACACGGCCGCCGGCTTGGGGTCGCCGGCCGGGAAGGACAACACGGCCGACGGTGGAACCCTACGAGTGCACCACGTGGATGAGGGGCCCGCGGGCGCCGCTCCGGTGCTGCTCATGCACGGCGAACCGTCTTGGAGCTACCTGTACCGCAAGATGATCCCGGCCCTGGTCGCCGCCGGCCACCGGGTCGTCGCCCCGGACCTGGTCGGCTTCGGCCGCAGCGACAAGCCGACCGAGCGGGGCGACTACTCCTACGCACGACACGTCGAGTGGATGCGCCAGCTCCTGTTCGACCGGCTCGACCTGCGCGGCATCACCTTTTTCGGCCAGGACTGGGGTGGTCTGATCGGGCTGAGGCTGCTGGCCGCCGAACCGGACCGCTTCGCCCGGGTCTGCATTGCCAACACCGGGCTGCCCACCGGTCACGCCCGGCCCACCGAGGCCTTCCTGGCCTGGCAGAAGT
>JAABUJ010005906.1_pt1 | contig 12070 bp, 13 predicted proteins | sample 5559131 | NCBI WGS metagenome assembly JAABUJ01 (sample SAMN10711875, study PRJNA513366) | rock metagenome | isolation source: Antarctica rocks | place: Antarctica: Victoria Land, Mt New Zealand nord | collected 2016-01-07
TGTAGCCCAGCGCGGTCAGCTTGGGGTTGGTCGAGGCGGGCGTCACCATAGCGATCCCCGCGCGGTGGAAAATAGCCTCGCTGGCCAAGGCGTCGCCCGAGCAGTACGGCCCGACGACGGCGGCCACACCATCGGAGACGAGCTTCTGCGCCGACTGCGCCGCTTGTTGCGGACTACAGGGCGCGTCCTGTGGGTCGACCTGCAACTGCTGGCCCAGCACACCGCCGGCCTTGTTGGCATTGGCTACGGCGAGCTTCACAGCGTTGATGATGTCGATGCCGGAAGACGCCGACCCGCCGCTCTCGGGCGCGAACGCGCCGATCTTGATCGTACTGCTCGCGGCGGGCGTCGCCGCCGTCGCGGCCATGGGAAGCGCCGTCAGGGCCATAGCCGCGACGCCGCAGCATCCGAATAGAGCGCCCTTAACGCGTGGAACGGTCATACCAATACCTCCTGAAGATGAGAAAAATAGGACATCCACGACACACGCGGATATGCGCGCATGATATACACGTCGGGTGGGCGCTGTCAATACCGATGGCGACAACAGGCGGGACTATTCCCCGCCATAAGGCCGCTGTGCTGTACTCTGAGGGTGGCGCGCCGATACGAGCACGGCGATCATGCCGTGCCCGGCGCCGACTCGTCTTGAGTAGGAAGGAGCGCAACCCGTGACCCTCGACATGACCTCTGATGGAATAGCGGTCTTTGCCGGCAGCGGGAGCCCACGTCTGGCGGCCCGCATCTGCGACTATCTGGATGTGCCCCTTGGCCGGAGTGAAACATTGCGCTTCTCGGACGGGAATCTGTTCCCCCGCGTGCTGCGGAATGTGCGCGGGCAGCGCGTCTACGTCGTCCAGTCAACGGTGTTCCCTACCAACGACAACTTTATGGAATTGTTGTTCCTCGTCGACGCGCTCAGGCGCGCCAGCGCCGACTCGGTCACGGCTGTCATTCCCTACTTCAGCTATGCCAAGGGCGACAAGAAAGACGAGCCGCGCGTTTCCATCCGCGCGCGGGTCTGCGCCGATTGTATCGAGGCGGCGGGGGCGGACCGCGTGGTGGCAATGGACCTGCATGCGCCGCAGATCCAGGGCTTCTTCCATATCCCGGTCGACAATCTCTACGCGCTCCCCGTCATCTGCACGGCGATTGAGCGCTGGGCGCTGCGCGACGCGGTCGTTGTCTCACCCGACATTGGCTTTGCCAAGCGCGCGCGTGACTTCGCCCGCCAACTCGGAGCGCCGATCGCCATCGTGGATAAGGAGCGCGCGGGGCACGACGAGCGCGCCACCGTCCTCAACATCATTGGAGACGTGCGGGACAGGAGCGCTATCGTCGTGGACGACTTCACTATCTCCGGCGGGACGCTCGTCGAGGTCGCCCACGCGCTCCTGGCCGGCGGCGCCAGGGACGTGTATGCCGCGGTGACGCATGGGGTGCTGACCGCGGACGCCGTCGCCCGCATCGACGCGAGCCCGCTCAAGCGTGTGTTGATCACCGACACGGTTGAGAGCCAGCCGATCGCGCTGCCGGACAAGGTTGAGGTTGCCTCGGTCGCGCCGCTCTTCGCCGAGGCGATCAGGCGCATCCACCACCGAGAAAGCATAAGCGCCATGTTTCCGTGAGGAGCAGGGCTCGTGAAAAGAGGACGGTATGGCTATGGACGAGGACGGCATCCTGGCGTATATGGCGCGGTACGATTACGAGAATCTCTATATCTGTCAGGAGCGGGAGACGGGGCTACGCGCCATCATCGCCCTCCATGACACGACGCTTGGGCCGGCCACCGGCGGCTGTCGTATGTGGACGTACGCCCGCGAGAGCGGCGCGATCGAGGACGCGCTGCGCCTGGCCAGGGGCATGACCTACAAGTACGCCGCGGCGGGCGTCAACCTTGGCGGCGGCAAGTGCGTCGTCGTGGGCGACCCACGCACCGGCAAGAGTGAGGCGCTCTTCCGCGCGCTGGACCGCTTCATCGATCGCCTCGGCGGCGCCTACATCGCGGGCGAGGACGTTGGCACGACCCTGCGCGACATGGAATACATCCGCATGGAGACGCCCTACGTGGTGACCCTGCCGCGCGAACTCGGCGGCGCCGGCGACATTGCTCCGGCCACGGCGCGCGGGACGTTACAGGGCATGCGCGCGGCCTGTCTCGCCGCCTTCGGCACGCCTGAACTCGGTGAGCGCTCTGTGGCCGTGCAGGGCCTGGGTATGGTCGGCGCAAACGTGCTGGCGATGCTGCGCGCCGAGGGCGCGACCGTCTACGTGGCCGACATCGACGCGCGCCGCGCCGAAGAACTGGCCGCGCGCCACGGCGCGACCGTCGTATCGCCGCAGCGGATACACGCGCTCGACGTCGACGTCTACAGCCCCTGCGCGCTCGGCTCCGTCGTCGACGACACGACACTGCCCCAGCTTCGATGCAAAGTTATCGCGGGCTGCGCCAACAACCAGCTGGCGACGATCGAGCACGGCGACCTGCTGCGCGAACGCGGCATCCTCTACGCCCCGGACTACATCATCAACGCGGGCGGGACTATCTTCGACACTGACCGCCTGCAGCCGGGCGGCTTCAACGAGGAGCGCGCCTGGACCCACGTCGACCGCATCTTCGAGACTATGAGCGGGCTGATCGAGGTCAGCCGGCGCGAAGACATCGCGCCGGCCCGCGCCGCCGACCTGCTGGCCGAACGACGCCTGGCCGCCGCACGTAGCGTGCAAAATATCCGGCGCGACGTGCGCATTGTTATGTAAGTCGTGAGTCGTGAGGCATTCCACGCAGTGGGCAGGTAATTGCCTTGTTGGATGGCTGCTTGCGATCGTTCACTCACGACTTCACGACTCACGACTTACGACTTACGACTTACGACTTACGACTTACGACTTACGACTTCACGACTCACGACTAGTCATGAAAGGGGAATGATCATGGACCTACGCCTGGACGGACAGATCGCGGTGGTGACGGGCTCGAGCGTGGGCATCGGCAGGTCGATCGCCCGCCTCTATGGGCAGGCCGGCGCGCGCGTCGTCGTCAACAGCCGCGACGACGGCCGCGCACGAACGGTGGCCGACGAACTGGCGGCCGAGGGCATCGACGCGCTGCCCATTGCCGCCGATGTCGGTGACGCCGCTGAGATCGCGCGACTGTTCGCGACGGTCGACGAGCGCTGGGGCGCGCCCGATATCCTCGTGAACAACGCCGGAACCTCAATGATCGGGCCATCGGAGACACTGCCGTTGGAGTCGTGGCAGCGTACCATCGACCTCAACCTGACCGGCGCGTTCCTGTGCGCCCAGGAGGCGGCGCGGCGCATGATTCCGCGCCGGCGTGGCGTCATCATCAACATCTCGTCGGTCCTGGGTGAGCTTGGTTTACCCGAGCGCGCCGCCTACTGCGCGTCGAAGCACGGGCTGAACGGGCTGACCAAGGTCCTCGCCACGGAGTGGGCGCCTCACGGGATCAGAGTGCACAGCATCAACCCGGCCTACATCGACACAGCGATGGATACGGGCGATCAGGTTAGCGGCGACTACACACGCGCCGACATCAACCGCCGCACTCCGCTGGGCCGTTACGGCAGCGCCGAGGAGGTCGCCAACGCCGCGCTCTTCCTGGCCAGCGACGCCAGTTCGTATATGACCGGCAGCAGGATCGACGTCGACGGCGGCTGGCTCGCCTACGGCGGATGGTGAGAGTGTGCCTCATGATGGTGAGACGCGGCCTGCGGCTGACAGGGCTCGTGAATTATTGTAGGGGCGTAAGGCATACGCCCGTGGCCTCGAACACACGGGCGTATGCCATACGCCCCTACACAACGCGGGGAGCCTTTCACGGATGAGCCCTGCTGCGACTGAAGTCGCAGGCTCGTGGCGGCCGCCATCACAATCGCGGGGGGCGCCCAATGGCGATAGCGAGTGGCGCCCGATAGATTGGGAGATAGTGTCTAGGGCTGGGCGGCATCACGCCCGTGTTCCACGGCGGCGATGCGCGCGCGCAGCGCGCCATACGCAGGGGTAGCTGCGGTCAGCGCGGCGTGCTGTGCTCTGTTACCCATATCACTGCGGCGGCTAGCCCAACGCTCGACCGTTTCCAGTAGTATGGAGAGTTCGAAAGGCTTGGACAGGTATGCGTCCGCCCGCATCGCGGCGGCATGGATGTGCAGGTTGAGCTGCGCGGAGAGCGCGATCACAGGGATCGGCGCCGTGTCGGGGTCGGCGCGCAGCAACTCGCAGACCTGGACGCCGTCGAGTTCGGGCATCGCGATGTCGAGCAAGATCACCGCCGGCCGCAACTCACGGGCGGTCGGTACGGCGTCGCGGGCGATAGCATTGACGACATGATAGCCTGAGCCGTTGAGGAAGGCATGGAGCAGATAGACGAGCGCGGGATTATCGTCAATCACGAGCACGGTTGGCTTGTGGTCGGACATAATAGTTCTCTCCCCGGTCACAGGGCGCCCTGGGCGCGGCGCCCCCTACCTTTGAGGATGACGTATCGTGTCACTATGCGCAAGACCCGAATGGGCTAGCCATACTAGCCAAATAGGATAGATACCGACCCGCTGTCGGGGGGAAGGGGCGGAGCTAGCGGAGGTGCGCGTCGTTTTAGTAGAACGCGACCTGCGACTGAAGTCGCATGGCAAACCACGGACACTGAAGTGTCTTTGGCGCGGCGCACCCCGCGACTTTAGTCGCCGTCGTTTGCCATGCGACTTCAGTCGCAGGCGTTGTCAACACGCGCGTTGAGGTGCTCCGTCCAGTAGTGATGCGTCTTGGCGACGGCCGTGATGACGTTCTTGATCTCTTTGTCCAGACGGAAGGCCGGCCCGGCGGGCAGGAACAGCACGGTCCCCTCGCGCCGTACGCTGACGTTTTCGACCACGATAGCGCGCAGCATCCACAGCGCCATCTCCTCGTCGTCGCAGCACAGGCCAACCCAACCTGGGCTCGCGCCGCGCGTGGTGGACAATCCTGTGACCAGGCGCAGGCCGCGTTCGATCTCGACGACCACACGCTCGTAGGCGGCTGGATCAGCCCGCGCCTCGTCGGGCGTAACGGGCTCCAGCAAGGCGTCGCGATGTGGAGGTCCTCCCGCCAGGGCTAGGTCGCAGAAGTCGGTCCACATGCGGTCCCAGGCGACCAGCCCGGCGTCGTCGTAGAGCATGGACGCCGAGCCCATAGGGGCGGCGCTGATAGCTGCACCGCCGCGATATCGCGGCGGAAGCATATCCGATGGCGTCGGCGACAGCGTGTGTTGGCCGCCGGGACCGTGGCTATGGCCGCGGCCGGCGTAAGGGGCGAGTGCCGCGACAACGCTGTGGCGCCAATCTACTTCGGCTACCGTGCCGCCGACGACCGTGACCTCCCCGGCGGGCGTCGTAGCGTCCCACCAGATGGTATAGTCTCCGGCAGGCAGTTCATGGTAGAGGGCGGCGAAGATGACGCGCCCGTTGGCCTGCCGTCCCCACACCGCTGTATGCGTGCGGCGCGCGTCGTCCCCTTTGGGGCTGACCTCAATCTCCTTGCCGCGAAACCCCTCGGGGGTGTAGAGGACCAGCGCCCCGATGTCGCCCCCAATGTCGAGCACGGCGGACCCCGTATGCACCCGGTCGACGTACTGCTCGGCCATACGCGTCAGCCTCCTCTCAACTAGTCAACTATTGCCCTATAGTCTACTATCCACAGCCACGACACGCGCGCCAGGGTGTCCTCCATGATGGCGCCCGCGCCCGTCGTGGGCCTGACCTTAAAAGATCAGGCCGCGTGGCGTCCGTCATGGGGGACACGCGTTGGCCCGCCATCGATACGCTTGGCAAATCGCGGCATGGGCGTGAACGAGAGAAGCCCGGCGCATGCGCCGGGCTTCTCTCGCTTCTCCTGCGCCTCGACAGGCGCGGCGACCACTACGAGTTCGGCTCGAACGGGTAGGAATAGCCGTCGTAGGGCGTTCCCAGGTAGGGGAAGCTTGAGAGATAGAACCCGACGGGCGGGATCGGGATAGTGCCTATAGGCTTGCCATTAGCATCTACCGTAGGGTTGCCCTTGTTGTCTACCGAGGGGCTCGGGGTCAAAGGCCCACTCGCCGGATTCATCGTGCTATTGTATTGCGTGATGATTGCCGCGGCTCCGTCAGCGGTGTACGAGGGATGCAGCAACTGGTAGGTGACACCGGCAACCGCGCGCAACTCGATCGTTGTTATATCGTCGAAGACGCGCCGGCCGTTCGGGAAGCCGGCGAGGTCGCCGCCCAGGACGCCGCGGATGTCCGCGCTTGCCATCGGTGTCGGCGGTTGGGCCGTGTTCAGCCGGAGCATGTCCGCCGGAGCCGGGCCGATGAAGTTGGTGAAGGCTGGGGGAAGGGCCGAGATGGCTCCGGCCGGAATACCCGAGAGTAAGATGGCGGCCAGATCATCCCGCGCGGCTCCGCTCGCGTTGAGCGCGGCGAGATTGGGGAAGACGCCCGGATAGAGGGCTACGAGCAGACCCGCGAGCTCCGGGTGTCGCACATTCTGCACGAACCCCGCGTCACTTGTGGGGCGCCCTGCGTTCCACATATCCTTCCTGCTCATTGGGACGATCACTTCATTGAACAGGGGGTTGCCGAGCCGGGACACCTGCTCGAACCGTCCGAATTCGAGGTTCCTACCCAGCCGCTGGTCGCGTATCTGCACCGCGCGTCGGCTGGCGGAGGCCCACACACCGATGACGTCGCCTGCGGCGCCCGTGAGTTGCGACTTGGGTATCTGCATCGCGATGCTGTGGACGTTCGAGTTGCCGAGCGAGTTGACGCCGTTGGCGGCGGCTGTCTTGATCAGGTGCAGATTCTCGAATGGCCGCAGGGTACCCAGGTCAAAGATGGAGCCTACGTCCACGTAGAACCCATCTGCGCGCTGCCCCGCGAAGACCGTTTCGCCGTTCGGCAGACCGCTATGAACGGCTTGCGCGGCAATGGCCGCGTAATTGGGCGTGGAGCGCACGCCGACGTTGCAGGGCGGAACCGACAGCCCTGTCGCCAGGACCTGCGTTCCGGCCGCGGTGACCTTGGTCACCGAATAGGTTTGCGGTCTGTTCCAGTTTGGATCGGTCGGCGAGGTAATCTGGCCGGTATTGTAGAGGAACGTGTCGGGGTTGCGGATCTGCGTTGTAAAACGGAACTGATAGGTGATGTCCGAGTCCGACATGCCGCTATTGGCAACGTGGATCTCGTAGAGCACGTCGTCGGCGAACTCGAAGAAATTCGGGCCGCCGTCCGGCGCCTGGAAGGGGATGTAGTTCGCGATCAGGGTGACCGTTTTGGCGTTGTCCGGGCTCACGAACGCATAGACGTCTGTGTTGTCGGCATTGGGGTCCTTGGAGATTTCGGGCGCTTCACGATGCGACGACATATGTTTACCTCACACCGGGCTTAACAGTTTTTTGAGACGCGCGGCGGTAGGCCTGCCAGAGGCGGGCGGCGAGCGCGTGGTCGCGCACCGCGACCTCCTCTTCGCCAACCATCAACACCAACTCGCCGGTGCTGGGGTTGTTCGCGTACACGAGGAAGGGTTGGGCCGACTTCAATTGAGTCAGCTGCGTATCCAGGTCCGACGCCTCCGGCTTCGCAGCCGCGATCGCCGCTGTGGCGGGGACGGCGCCCATCGCGCCGACCATCAGCGCTCCCACAGATGTTTTCTTCAAGAGGCCCTTGCGGGTCAACTCTGCCATGTCCTTCTCCTCACTTGTGAGTTCCAGATCCATTGTCTCGACGAGGCTATAATCGCGTGTTTTCCCGAGATTGCTGGGACCAACCTTCGCTTCCCCTCTCCTTTCCCCTCATCGCACGACCCGGCGACATGAGCCTGGCTTCCACGGGCATTCATGATCAGGCACATGCCTCGTCACAAACAATACGCGCCGCGTCCCGTTTTAGATCACTGACCAATGACCGCGACCCTGGTTACCCAATATATCACCATAAAAGCCGCAGCGCGTTAGTCATCGAGCTATGCCATGCTGTGCATGAGGATACAAGCATGGCCGGTTCATGATGCTGGCTACACTAGCAGTAGCATGTGCAATAATATAATGTTAGAGGCGTGATGTCAACTATGTTACAAGTAAGGGGTGCGCCTAAAAATAGTTGGACGCGGCCTGCGACTAAAGTCGCATGGCAAACAACGGACACTGAAGTGTCTCACCCCGCGTTGGGCGTATCTAACGCCTGAGACCCGGTGGCCCACATCATCGCCCGTAGCGACTTTAGTCGTCGTGGTTTGCCATGCGACTTTAGTCGCAGGCCAGGCCCACGGCGGCCGCCATGACAATTGGGGGGTACACCCGCAAGGCCGCGGTTGCCCGTTCACTCACAACGCCTTGAAGCGCTCGAACGGGTTGCGGCAGTCGAGGCAGCGGTAGAGAGAGCGGCACGGCGTGGGGCCGAACAGGTTGTCCATGGCCGTGTGGGTCGAGCCGCAGAACGGGCATGCCACCGGTTCACGCTGTAGCATCGGCAGCGGACGTCCCCGTAATAGCGGAGCCGGCGCGACCCCGAAGCCTTTGAGCTTCTCTTTGCCCGCCGGTGTGACGCGGTCGGTCGACCAGATGGGGTCGAAAACAAAGCGGACGTCGACGGTCGAAACGCCCGGCTCCCGCGCCACACGCTCGCGCACATGACTGCCGATCACGTCGAGGGCGGGGCAACCGCTGAATGTCGGCAAGATCTCCACGGTAACATGGCCTTCGCCGGCGACCTCGACCGCATTGACCATGCCCATCTCCACGATGCTGACCGCCGGGATCTCGGGATCGACCACATCTTGCAGCGCGTCCCACAACCTGTCGCGCAGGCCGCGCGCGTCCGTCTCCGTCGTCATCTCATTCACCACTCTTTCACGGCTGGCTCCCCTCTCCCGCGTCAGGGAGAGCGCGCTGGACCGTCGGCCGCAGCCGAGGGGCCAGTTAGCCATGGGTTGGGGGTGAGGGCGCCCACTCACCACTTGTCGCCGAGTCCCGAAGCCGACACGGACGTCATCTCACTATGCAGGGCGCGGAAGTCCGCGTCGAGCGGACGCGCCATGCGCGGCCGGGGCTCCGCTTCGATCAGGGGCAATAGGGTTGGGTCGAGCCCTAGCAAGAGTGGCCGCACGCGCGGACGCCACTCTTCAAGCAGCGCCCGTGCGGGACACGGCACGACGCCGGCCGCGACGAGGGCGTCCTCATGCGGCGTCTCGCCGAAGACATCGACGACCAGCGGCAGCGCCACGCGCGCCGCCGCGATGAGCCGGTCGTGGCTCTCGGCGGTTCCCCCGCTCAGGCGCTCCCACCACGCCTCGTCGTGCATCACATGATAGTGCTCTTCACGCGCCATCTTGCGCGCGGCGCCCGCCAGCGGGGCGTAGGCCGAGTCGCCAAGTACGTCAGTGCGGTAGCCGTCGGCCAGGTCGTAGAAGAGGTGGCGCGCGATCGTGAAAGCCCAGTCACCGTTGCTTCGCTCCACCAGGGCGACGTGCCGGTATTCCTCGGCGGGACGGCGCAGCGCCAGGCGATCGGCGTCATCGCCGCTCAACGCCGCGACGAGGCCGTAGATAAGGGCGGCATGGCCGATCTCGTCCTGCGCGATCGACGAGAACGCCACGTCCTCCTCCAGTTGCGGCGCCACGCCGGTCCACTCCGAGTCGCGATGCCCCAGGATCAACTCGTCGTCGGCCCATGCCAGCAGGTAGGCCACGAGCGCGGCGCGTGTCTCGGGGTCAAGCGCGGCCGCGTAGTCGTCGGGTGTCGTGACGTATCCGCTCCTGGGCGACACGGATGCCGCGTTCTGTTCACGTTCGCTCATGATAGTGATGCCTCGATCTCCTGGCGTTTCTTGGCGATACCCTTATAGGTTTCGATAGAGCGATACGACTTGTCGGTGCCCGGCTCCAGCACGTCGGTCTCAGTGAGCGCATACATATCCTGGCGGCGCGCCACCCAGACCTCGGCCGGGACGTCGCGCCGGAAAAAGCACTCCTTGGCCAGCAAGAGCGCCATACGCGTATCGTCAGCGTTGACCGTACCCACCTCGACCAGCGGCTCGGTCACGCCCTTGCGTTGGAAGACTGTGTAAATAGCCATCAGCAATTCTCCAAGGCGCGCATACCTGACGCCTGCGATTGCGGTCGCATGACAAACCGACGCTGACTGCGGTCGGTTGTCACCCCATGGGGCCTGCGACTGCGGTCGCATGGCAAACCAACGCCGACTGCGGTCGGGCAGCCCTGACACCGCAGTGTCCGTAGTCTGCCATGCGACCGCAGTCGCAGGCCCAGAGGGTTGGCATGGTGGTCGCAGTCACAGGCTCTACGCCACGGCCGCTTCCGTCACGCTGCCGCGCAGGGCGTCGCGCACCCATGCCTGCTCGGCGTGCGCGGCGCGGCGCAGGGCCAGACGGCGCGCCGTGGCGGGACCATGGCCGGTGACGACCGCTTTGAGCACACTCCAGTCAGGCTCGGTATAGCGCCACTGGCCCGTCGCCTCGTCCTTGCGCAGTTTAGGATCGGGCAGCGTGAAGCCGAGCGACCAGATGCGCGGCACGTATTTGTTGAGGAACTCCTGGCGCATCTCCTCATTGGAGCGCGTCTTGAAACGCCAGGTGAGCAGCGCGTCGTTCTTGGGCGCGTAGGACGGCCCGAAGAAATGCATGATCGGCTCCCACCAGCGGTTCAGGGCGTCCTGCAACATGGCGCGCTGGGCGGGCGTGCCGCCGGCGAGTTCGAGCGTGACGTCCTCGCCATGCTTGAGGTGCAGCGACTCCTCGGCGCAGATGCGCTTGAGCACGCGTACGTAGGGCGCGTAGTTGGACTTGAGCAGGGCGTGCTGTGTCACCAGCGCGGCGCCGTCGATGAGCCAGCCGATCGCGGCCACATCGGCCCAACTCTCAGTGGCGTAGTGAAAGACATTGTGGAACTTCGTCTTGCCGGCGACGAGATCCTCGATCATAGCGTCGCGGCTCTTTCCGAGGTCCTGGGCCACGGAGTAGATCAACTGGGCGTGCCCGACCTCGTCCTGTACTTTGGCGGTCAGCGACATCTTGCGGCGCAACGTAGGGGCGCGCGGGATCCACTCGCGCTCAGGCAGCGCGCCCATAATCTCGCTGTTAGCGTGCATCTCCAGGAACTTGAGTACGCCCAGACGGTAGTCCTCGGGCATCCAGTCGCCCGCTTCGATGGTCTCGCCGCGCTCCACGCGCGCCCGGAACTCTACCTCGCGTTCGTCGATCATCATTGCCTCGCTCCTTTTAGCTGACAGCTTATCTCATTCCCTCAAGCGCTATATCCGTGAATCTGTCCGCCACGTCGTCGGCGGAGAGTGGGCCAAGAGGGTCGAACCATTGGTACGCCCAGTTGGCGGCTGAGAGCAGCAGCAGCGTCGCGAAACGCGTGTCGAGGTCGGCGCGAAACAGGCCCTCGCGCACGCCGCCCTCCACGATGTCGCGCCACATGGACTCGTAGTCGGCGCGCAGGCGGTTCACCTCGTCGAGCGTCGCGCCTTCCAGTCTCTGCCACTCCTGCAAGAAGACCGTCGCCAGATCGGGCTGCTCGGCGACGACGCGCAGGTGCGCGCGCATGGCCTCGCGCACCTTGACCGGGGCCGTGGCGTCGGAGGCCGCGACCTGCCGGATACCCGCCATGAAGAGGGTCGCGCCGCGCATCACGAGCTCACGCAGGACATCCTGCTTGGACGAGATGTGACTGTAGAGCGAGCCCTTCTCCAGGCCCACGGCTTTTCCGATGTCGGCCATCGAGGCGCCGTGGTAGCCCTTGTCGCGGAAGAGGCGTCCCGTCGCGGTGACGATGCGCTCGCGCTGACCCCTGCGCTGTTGCTGCTCGATCATAAGCCCCACTACCAATATCACCATCACTTCCGAACGGTCGTTTGGCTTCAGTATAGCGCACGTTTAGAGGGCAGGTCAAGGTCGCGCATTGCCTCACAAATAAAGCGCGCGAACGGAGGTCGTTGCCTCACAGCAAAAAGTGCTTTTCTGAGAAGGAGGAGGACATGGGTGTGAGGCGAGGAAGCAAGCATGAGGTCATCGACGTGCTGC
>JAABUJ010005909.1_pt1 | contig 12067 bp, 11 predicted proteins | sample 5559131 | NCBI WGS metagenome assembly JAABUJ01 (sample SAMN10711875, study PRJNA513366) | rock metagenome | isolation source: Antarctica rocks | place: Antarctica: Victoria Land, Mt New Zealand nord | collected 2016-01-07
TGACGGGTGCGCCCGCGCCGCGCCAGACAGATGAGGTTGGGCGGGCGCGGGCGGCGCGGCGTGGGCGCGTCAAGGCACCCCCTGCGGAGGCTGTCGCCTGACCACGGTTTAGTGGGGCACTACCATCCGGCGGCGCGGATGTCATAACGTATCCGGCGGTCGACCTGTTCGTCCAACGCGCGCGCACGGTCAAACCCGACTTCACGCTCACGCCCGCGGACGCGCGGACGGTCGCCGCGATCTGCCACCGGCTCGACGGGTTGCCGCTGGCCATCGAACTCGCCGCCGCGCGCGTCAAGCTGCTCTCTCCTCATGCCCTATTGGCGCGCCTTGGAGGGACCGGCGGCACGACGCCCTTACAGCTGCTGACGGGCGGCGCGCGCGACCTGCCTGAGCGGCAGCAGACGTTGCGCGGCGCGATCGCCTGGAGCTACAACCTGCTGCACGCCGGGGAGAAAGCCCTGTTTCAGCGGTTGGCGGTGTTCCGCGGCGGCTGCACGCTCGAGGCGGCTCAGGACGTTTGCGCGGCCGACGACGATCTGGAGCACGATCTCCTCGACTGGTTAGGCGCGTTGGTCGACAAGAGCCTGTTGCGTCAAGTCCAGGCACCCGACGCGCCGAACGAGATCCGCTTCGCGCTGCTGGAGACGGTGCGCGACTATGGATTGGAGCAGCTGGCGGCGAGCGGCGAGGCCGAGGCTCTGACGCGCCGGCATGCCCTCTATTTCCTTGCACTGGCGGAGCAAGCGGAGCCGGAGTTGCGTGGCCGCGCGCAGGGCGCGTGGTTGGCGCGGCTGGACCGCGAGCAAGATAATCTACGCGCGGCCATACGCTGGTCGCGCGACGGTGGGGATGTTGAGGTGGGATTGCGCATCGCGGGCGCGCTGTGGCGCTTCTGGCATACGCGTGGCTATCAGGACGAAGGGCGTGAGCACCTGGAAGACTTGCTGGCGCGCGCCGGTCGCGATGATGAGCGTGCCTCACCTGTGCACGCGAAGGCGCGGTACGCCCTGGGTATCCTAGCGCACACGCAGGGCGACTATGACCGCGCCACACGCTTGTACGACGTGAGCATGGCCGCGTATCGCGCCTTGGGCGACACGAGGGGCCTGGCGGCTGTGCTCAAGAGCCATGGAATCGTGGCGCGCGCGCGCGGCGCCTACGACGATGCGCGGCGATTGTACGAAGAGAGCGCGACACTGTCTCGCCAGGTGGGTGACAGCTGGAGTCTCGCCACCGCATTGAATAATTTGGGCGACGTGGCCCGCTACCAGGGCGCCTATGAGCGGGCGATTCCGCCCTTGGAGAAGAGCCTTGTTCTGTTCGAGCAGTGCGGCGACATGGGCGGCATCGCGGTAGCCCTCCACAACCTGGGCGAGATCGCGCGCGTGCGCGGCGAACTCGACCAGGCGCACGATTATGCCACGCGGAGCTTGGCGGTGTCGCGGGAGCTACGGGATAAGCACGGCACGGCCATGGCGCTCCACAACCTGGGCGAGATCGCGCGCGCGCGTGGCGAACACAGCGAGGCGACGACAAGGCTGAACGAGAGCCTGACGCTTTACCACAAGATCGGTTCCCAGGTCGGGATCGCCATGTGCCTGTGGGGTTTGGCCGAGGTCTTGCATGCCCGGGGTGAGGTTGTACGGGCGTTACGCGTGTACGGCGCCGCGGCGGCTATCCGTGAGCGGGTCGGCGCGCCAGTCCCGCAGGCCGACCTTGCTGCTTACGAGCGCACGCTAACAACCTTGCGAATGGCGCTGGGGGACGAGTTGTACGATACGGCGTGGACGATTGGGCGCGCCATGTCGGTGGAGCAGGCGCTCGACGACGTAAAGGAATTGGTCGAACAGTCTCGTGGCGCGCTCGACCAAAAGGGCTCACAGGGGACGCGCGGCGAGACGTATACTATGTCTAACGTCTCGCCGCATAGTTCCGAGGGGCGGAGGTAGGGTAGAGTAGTATGGCAATCACTAGCAGGCAGCCATTCGTGTCGACCATGTACGACCGTTTGTTGATCAACGATGATACGGAGGAGAGTGTGTCCGGCTCCGACTACCATCTGGCCGCGATCCTGGCGCTCTACGAAGTCCTGTCGCGCTACGCGCAACGCGCGGTCAAGCGGTGGTACGTCACCGCCGAAGTGCTCGTGCTGGTCGATATCCCCGAACGTGTCGACACCTGGCGCGCCATGCCCGATGTCTACGTCGTGCTCGACACCCCGGATACGTTCCGCAACTCGCTGGACACGCGGACAGGCGAGTCCTTCCCCCAGTTCATCTGCGAAGTAGCCAGCGATAGCACCTGGGGCAAAGACGTGACCGAGAAACAACGCGTCTACGCCGATGTCGGCGCCCACGAGTACATCGTTTTCGACCCCACGACCGCGTTGTTGGGCCAGTCCTTGCGCGCGTGGCGCCGCCAGGCGGCTGACGCCTGGGAGCCGTGGGAGCCGGACGAACACGGCTTCCTCATGAGCGCGACGCTCGACGGCTTGCGGTTGCGCGCCGAGGGCACGTTATTGCGCGTCTACGACCCAGCAGGGGAGCGGCTGCCGACGGGGAATGAACTCGACGAGATCGTGCGCGACCGCGCGGCGAAACTGGCCGAGACCGAGCGTCTCCTGGTAGAGCAGACGGCGCGACGGATCGAGGCCGAGCGCAGGATGGCGGAATTGGAGGAGAGCCTTGCGCGTTTGCGCGCGTCGGGTCCGCCGGACGAGCAAGCATGAACGCGATACACACCGGCGCCGAAGAGATAGCGCGGTCGAGACGGGCGAGGAGGACGATTGATGACGGAGATGATAGAGGCGCTCAAGGAGCAATTGGGCGCGAAGGTTAGCACAAGCCCCTCAGTGCTCGACGCGCACGGGCGCGATGAGAACTATCCCGAAACCATGCCGCCCCTCGCCGTCGTTTTCGCTGAGTCGGCACGCGACGTACAGGATGTCCTGGCCTGGGCGCGCGAGCACAACACGCCGGTCATCCCCTTTGGGGCCGGGACGAGCCTCGAAGGGCACCTCGTGCCGCGGGCGCCCGTCATCTCGCTCGACCTCTCGCGCATGAACCACATCATCACGGTCTACCCTGAGGATTTCCTCGTGGAGGTTGAGCCCGGCGTCACGCGCACGGCGCTCGACGCGGCGCTGCGCCACACCGGCCTCTTCTTTCCCGTCGATCCCGGCGCCGACGCCTCGCTTGGCGGGATGGCGGCGACGAACGCCAGTGGGACGACGACGGTTAAGTACGGCGGGATGCGCCACAACGTCGCGGCGCTGGAGGTCGTGCTGGCCAACGGCGAGGCGCTGCGAGTCGGCCGTAACGTGCGTAAGACGAGCAGCGGCTACGATCTCAAGGACCTCTTCGTCGGCTCGGCCGGGACGCTCGGCGTGATCACGCGGCTCACGTTGCACGTGCACCCAGTCCCGCCGCATGTGCACACTCTACGCGTTTTCTTCCCCAGCCTCACCGCGGCCGCCGAGGCGTCCTACGCGGTCATGGCCAGCGCGCTGCCCGTGGCGCGACTGGAGCTCCTCGACGAGCTCAGTATGCATGCCATCAACAGGCATATGAACACGGACTACCCCGAGCGGCCGGCGCTTTTCCTAGAGTTTCATTCGTCCACTGAGGAGGCGATCGACGCGGAGTCGCGGACCGTAGAGGAACTCGTGCGCGAGGCCGGGGCTATCGACATCAACGTGGCGCGGACGCAAGAGGAGCGTACCGCGCAGTGGGAGGCGCGCCACCGTATTTTTTGGGCGACCACGCATCTCTTTCCCAACCAAAAGTACACCATCACCGACGTGGCTGTACCACTCTCCAAGATGCCCGCGCTGATCTCCGCCACGCAGCAGTTGCTCAAAGAGATGGACCTCGCCGGCGGCATCGTCGGGCACGTCGGAGACGGCAACTTCCACACGCTGGTGGTCACGCCGCCGGAAGGGCTCGCGCGGGCGCACGAATTCTCAGCCCTGGTCGTTGCACGCGCGCTCGACCTCGGAGGCACGGCCTCGGGTGAGCATGGCATCGGGTTATCCAAGCAGCGGTTCATGGTAGCAGAGCATGGCCCCGCGCTGGAGTGGATGCGGCGGCTCAAGGCGCTGTTCGACCCGCAGGGTCTGCTCAATCCCGACAAGAGCCTCTAAATAATCAGGGCGTCCTGGCGGCGGCGGGTGATGAGCAGCAAAAATTGGTACATGGCGTAGAGTTCGATGCCGAAGGGCAGGTAGCCGATATAGCCCGGCAGCGGCATGGCGAACAGGTGCGGTAGGTTGTTGACGATCGGCACGGTGTAGTACCAGTGCGGCAGCGCGCGCCAATTCCACATTTCCCAAAAGAAGCCGTCACACAACGCCGCCAACGCCAGCGTGACCAGGAAACGCCAATCGCGCGCCAGTAGGCGCCCCCAGGCCGACTTGCGGCGGGCGAGGTTGTTGATGGGGTCGAGTATGAAGATGAGGCTTCCCCAGATCAATGCGTAAAAATAGCGCGGGACGCCCACGGCCAGCGCCAGCATAACGATGCCCACGGCCATGGATGCGGCCACCCCGCGCGGCGACAGCCGTGGGCCCAGCGCCCGCGGCGTGAGCCGAGGGCGCAGCGCCTTGAACGACGACAGCAACTCGGACATCTCAACCTCGGCCGGCAACACGGTGCTGAAGGCCAGCGAGGACCAGAAATTATACTCGAAACCGGAATAGGGCCGGTCAAGCACGTAGTGCCAGTTCTGTACCGCGGCGTTGAAGGCTTCGAAGACCCACCAGACCGGTACCGAGAACAGGAACAGCGCGGCGAAGCGCGCGGGGTTGCGCGTTAAGGGTGACGTCCCGCGTCGCGCGACGTTAAGACCGTCTAGCACGAGGATGAAGCCGAACCACAGCGGGAAAAACGTATAACCGTAGGGGCCGATACGCCCCCACGACGATATCCAGGCCGCCAGGTTGAGCAGGAGGCCAAGATAGGTGTACGAGGGCAGCCGGCCGATAAAAGTGGTGGCGTCTGGGAAAGTCGTCTTTGCCGCTGTGCGCGTTGTCTCTATCATCTACTATTACACGTAGCTCCCCAAACACTTCAGTGTTCGTGATGTGCCATGCGACTTTAGTCGCAGGCTATAATAGCGCAAGATACATACCAATTTGAGCGCTGCCGGACGGCTACGAGCCCTCGGCCGTGCCATAATAGCGGTCACCGAAGTCGCCGAGGCCGGGCACGATATATTTGTGCGGGTCGAGGTACTGGTCGAGCGCGCAGCACCACACGGGTACCGCGGGATAGCGGCTGTTGACGGCGCGCACCCCCTCGGGCGCCGCGACGATACAGGCGACGCGCAGGTCGCGCGCGCCGTTACGGACGAGCAGGTCGAGCGTGGCCAAGGCCGATCCGCCGGTGGCAAGCATGGGGTCGAGGATGACGACACGGCTGACTTCAAGCTGCGCGGGCAGCTTGCTGTAGTACTGGTGGGCCAGCGCCGTCTCCTCGTCGCGTTCCAGACCGACAAAGCCGACCTTAGAACCCGGAAAGAAACCGCGGATAGCGTCGAGCATGGCTAAGCCCGAGCGCAGCACCGGCACGAAGACTACTCCGAGCGCGAGTTCACGGGCTTCGACGCGGGCCAGCGGTGTTTCGACGCTCACGGGCCGCGTCGGCAGGTCACGCAGCACTTCGAGCGCCAGCACCTGCGCCGCCACGCGGCCGTGGCGCTGGAACGTTTCGGCGTCCGAATTCTTATCACGCAGGTGGGTCAGCGCGTGCTCGATCAACGGGTGGTCGACGACCGTGACGGTCGGATTAGCGTCCATGGCTATGATCCCTCGGCAGTTGCCAATGCTGCACATTGTTGGCATCGGTCAACGGCTGATAGTACCACAATAGCTCAAGCCGGCCGGCCGTTGCATCGCTCTCCGGTACCTCGAAGGTGTAGCTGCCCTTGGTATGTCCGCGTGGCTGCAGTACCAACGCGCGCAGCGCCGTATGGTATGGATCGAAGGGGACGGACGGGTTTTTCTCGCCCTGCGTGTCTTGCACATAGAAATTGCAGGTGAGGCGCAGCCCACAACTGACGTTCGGCTGGAGGCTGTAATCCTGATTCTGCTGGTTCTCGATCAGCAAGGTGACGACGGCGAAGGTATCGCCCTGGTTGGCGACACGCCCGTCGCCGCCGCGCGTATACTGCACATTCTCAAGTGTGATCTTGATGTTGTCGGGCGAGATATGCGAGCCACCGATACCTGCGAGGGGTGGGGCAGGCTTTGGTTTAGGAGCCGGCGTTGGCGGCGGCGACGGCCCCGCCGTCGGCGCCGGGCCCGGCGCGACGCCCGTGATAATGCGCGTCGTGAACCAGCCCGGCTGGGACAGATAGAGGATCGCGACGAGACCTAGCGCGATGGCGGTACTGAGCACGAAGCGCAGGGGCGAACGCCGGCGCGGGCCAAAGCCATTCATGTCGGTCGAGTCGTGGTTCTTAGTCGAAGGCGGCGGGCTGTCGCTCATGCTGTATCCTCAGTCAAACATACGTAGGGTGGCTCCCCTCTCCCGCGTCAGGGAGAGCGCGCTGGACCGTCGGCCGCAGCGGGGACCCCACGGAGTGGGGAGTGGCCAGTCAGCCATGGGTCGGGGGTGAGGGCCGGCCCTACGACGCCGCCGGCTTCGCGATCGCCGGTGTGGTCGACGCCTGTGACCGCGAGCCGTCGGGCGCGGTGACCGACCGCAGGTAGGCCATAAACTCATCCCGGAACTCGGGGCGCTGCAAGGCGAGATCAACGTTCGCCTGCAAATACTCTAACACGTTGCCCGCATCGTAGCGACGCCCCATGAACTCGTACGCATAGACGACCTCGTGCTGGAGCAGCTTGCCGATGGCGTCGGAGAGCCAAATCTCGCCGCGCGAGGCCTGCGTCTGTTCCAGAAAGCGGAAAATCTCCGGCGTGAGAATATAGGCTTTGACCTGCGCCAGGTCCGATGGAGCCTCCTCGATGGTCGGTTTCTCGATCAAGCCCTCGACGCGGTAGACGCGATCCTCGATCCGCGTGCTCGTCTTGATCATGCCGTACTTAGGGTAGTCGCGCTCGGGCACGCGCATGGCGGCCAGCACCGAGCGGCCGAAGCGGTCGTAGACGTCGATCATCTGCTTGAGGCAGGGCGGGTCCGACACCACCACGTCGTCGCCCCAGAGCACAGCAAAGGGCTCATCGCCGATGACGTCCTTGGCCAAGAGCACGGCGTGGCCGTTGCCGAGCGGCTGTGGCTGGCGCACGTAGACGAAGTCGACGAGCTCTGTGATGTGCTTGATCTCCTCAAGCTGTTTATTCTTGCCGGTCTCGGCCAGCCGGTACTCCAATTCGAACGAGCGGTCGAAGTGATCCTCGATGGCGCGCTTGCTCTGCCCCGTAATGATCACAACCTGCTCGATGCCCGAGGCCGCCGCCTCTTCCACGATGTACTGGATGACCGGCTTATCGACGATGGGCAACATCTCTTTCGGTTGCGCCTTTGTTGCTGGTAGGAAGCGCGTACCTAGCCCCGCCGCCGGGATGACTGCTTTGCGAATACCCATGAATCCCTCCGGGAAGCTGTCAGCTATCAGCTATCAGCCTTTTATTGTTCGCGGACCGTCCAGCGCCCGCGATTGTTGCCAGTGACTTGCCGCTGTGTAGAATATCGACCACCCCGCCAAAAAGCTGACAGCTGATTGCTGACGGCTGATAGCTATGTGATCACGTCCATCCCCAGATACGGCCGCAGCGCCGCTGGGACGCGTACGGAGCCATCGGGCTGCTGATGGTTCTCCAGTAGGGGAACCATGATGCGCGGTGAGGCCAGCGCTGTGTTGTTGAGCGTGTGCGCGAAACGCACCTTGCCGTCCTCGCCACGGTAGCGCAGGTTGACGCGGCGCGCCTGCCAGTCGCCCAGGAACGAGTCGGAGTGCGTTTCGCGGTAGGTGTTCTCCGAGGGCACCCAACTCTCGATGTCGTAGGCCTTGACCTTGCCCGCCCCCATGTCGCCCGTGCACAGCAGCACGACCCGATACGGAATCTCCAGCGCTTGCAGGATCTCCTCGGAGTTGACGAGCAGCGCGTCGAGCAGGCGCAGCGACGCCGCGTCGTCCGCAGGAGCAATGATGAACTGCTCGACCTTGGTAAACTGGTGCACGCGGAAGATGCCCTTGACGTCGCGGCCGTACGAGCCGGCCTCGCGCCGGAAGCACGGCGAGAGCGCCACATATTGAACCGGCAACTGCTCGAACGGCAGGGTCTCGTCGGCGTGCATGCCCGTCATGGCGACCTCAGCCGTGCCGGCCAAGAACAACTCGTCGTTCGGCAGTTCATAGGTCTGGTCGCGCTGGCTAGGGAACTGCCCGGTGCCGATCAGAGAGAACTCGCGTGAGAGAGCGGGCACGACCAGTGGCGTGAAGCCCTTGGCCGCGAGCCGGTCGATCGCGAAGCGCGTCAGGGCCATCTCCAGCAGCGCGCCGGCCCCTTTGAGGATGTAGCTGCGGCTACCGGCGACTTTGGCGCCGCGCTCGACGTCGAGGATGCCCAGGCGATCCATCAAAGCGACGTGGTCGAGCGGCGTAAAGTCGAAGCGCGGCGGCTCGCCCCAGCGCTTGACCTCCACGTTGCCGCTCTCGTCGGGGCCCTCGGGCACGGATGGGTCGGGGATGTTGGGCACGCGCAGCAGCAGCGGGCGAAACTCTTCATCGAGCGCGCGCTGCATGTCCTTGACGCCGCTGGCGCGCTCACGGATGAGCCGTCCGCGCTCGATCAACGTGGCGCGCTCCTCGGGCGACGCCTTGCCTGTGCGCTTGGAGATATCGTTGCTCTCCGTGTTCAGGTCCTGCTCTTCGCGCCGCAGGTTGTCATCCTGTTGCAAGAGTTCGAGCAGCCGATTGAGGTCGAGGTCGATACGCTTCACGCGCGCGGCCTCGCGGACCTCCTCGGGATGGTCGCGGATAAATCGACGGTCCAGCATAGCTCTCTCTACTCCTCGGCCTCGGCCTGGATCTCGGCCTCGACGCCACGGCGCAATTGCGGAAACAGGATGACGTCGCGGATGCTTGGCGCGCCGGTCAGGATCATGGCCAGCCGGTCGATGCCGACGCCGATGCCGCCCGTGGGGGGCATACCGTGCTCCATCGCGACCAGGAAATCCTCGTCCAGGGATTGTGCTTCCACGTCGCCCCGCTCGCGCTCGCGCTGCTGCTCCTCGAAGCGCCAGCGCTGGTCGACCGGGTCGTTGAGCTCAGTGAAGGCGTTACCGATCTCGAAGCCGCCGATGTAGGGCTCGAAGCGCTCGACCAACTCAGGATCGTCCGGCTTGCGCTTGGCTAGCGGCGAGAGCGCGACCGGGTAGTCGACGAGGTGCGTCGGCGCGACCAAGTGCTCCTCCACGAATGTACCGAGCAACTCGTCGACGATCTTGGCCCACGGCGTGTCCGGCGCCAGCGCGACGCCGCGCCCCGTGGCGACCCGATAGAGGTCCGGCTGCTCGGGGTACTGCCGGACGTCGATGCCACTGTATTGTTGTATAGCGTCGAGCAGCGGCAGGCGCGGCCAGGGTCCCTTGACATCGACCTCACGGCCTGCTACCTGAATCACCGTCGTGCCCAACAACTCACGCGCCGCCCCTTCGACCAGTGCCTCGACCAGACTCATCATGGTCGTGTAATCGGCGTAGGCCTGGTAGGCCTCAAGCATAGTGTACTCGGGGTTGTGCAAGCGCGAGAAGCCCTCGTTGCGGAAGTTCTTGCCGATCTCGTAGACGCGGTCGATGCCGCCGATGGTCAGGCGCTTGAGGTATAGCTCCAGCGCGATGCGCAGGTAGAGGTCCTCATCGAGGGCGTTGTAGTGCGTGGTGAAAGGCCGCGCATGCGCGCCGCCGTAGAGCGGCTGCAGCACGGGTGTCTCCACCTCCACGAAGCCGCGCCCCTCCATGAAGCGGCGGATGTAGCTCACCAGGCGCGAGCGCAGCAGCAGGACACGCCGCGCGTCTTCGTTGGCGATGAGGTCGAGGTAGCGCTGGCGGTAGCGCTTCTCGGTGTCCTTGAGCCCGTGCCAGACTTCAGGCAACGGCCGCAGCGCCTTGGCCAACAGGGTCAGGCGCGCGACACGGACGCTGGGCTCGCCGCGCTTAGTATGGAAGGTTTCGCCTGCCGCCTCGACGAAGTCGCCGGCGTGCAAGCGCTTGAAGAGCGCCCAGCCCTCCTCGCCGACAACCGGCTGCTGGATGGAGAGTTGGATGCGGCCGCTGCCGTCCTGCACATGGATAAAGGCAAGCTTGCCCATCGCGCGCACATTGCCCACGATACGGCCGGCGACGGTCACCTCGTCGCCCTCTTTTGTGTCGAACAGCGCGCGCGCCTCGGCGGCGGTGTGCGTGGGGTGCGCGCGGGGCGGATAGGGGTCGATGCCAGCGGCGCGCAGTTCCTCCGCCGCCTGGCGGCGCGCCTGGAATTCATCCGATGGTGTTGGTGTTGTCATATCACTCGTAGCGTACCGAAGCGCGGTAGCAAGTAGCAAGTGGCCTCACTCAAGAGGGCGCGCGCCACTTTTTCGCGGACGGGAAAAGCGGTAGACTAGCAGACAATAGGAGGGGTGGAAACAGGGAGGATGACAATGGGCGTGGAACAGGGGCAAAGCAGTGGCCGGTCACGGCGGCGGATGTGTTCACGGGGCTGGCGGGCTGGCGGGCTGGCGGGCTGGCGGGCTGGCGGGCTGGCGGACTGGCGGGCGGCGCATCCACGGGCGACGTTACAAGAGATTGAACGGACGCTGGACGAGCGGTTGGCGGTGCTGCGGGCACGCCTGCTGGAAGATCTGGCGTTGGCGAGGAAGCACGCCGACGTGCAGGCGCTGCCGGCGGAGGAGCGCCCGGCATGTCCGGCGTGCGGGGGGCGCGTGGAGGCGCGCGGGGCCAAGACACGGCGGCTGACGACGACGTACGAGCGTCAGATCACGCTGACGCGCAGCTACGCGGTCTGTCCCGCCTGCGGGACGGGCCTTTTTCCCCCTGGATGAGGAGTTGGCGCTGCCTCCCGGACACCCGACCCCCTTCGTGCGCGAGCGCGTGGTGCGGCTGGCGACGTGGATGAGTTTCGTGCATGCGGGGCGCGAGGTGGCGCACTGTACGGGGGTGCAGGTGGGCGGGACGACGGTGCGGCGGCTGACCGAGCGGGCGGGGGCGGCCGACGTCTACGGGGCGGAGACGCCGGCGGCACGGGCATGGCTGGCGCGGTGCCGCCGCATGCTCCTGGAGGAGGAGGACGATGGCCCGGCCCTGGTGCTGGCCGCCCTGCGGAGTCTACGGATGGACCTCGCGGCCGTGGCGGAGGGCGACCAGGCGCCTCTGGTCTGGACGGTGGCGGCGGGGGAGGGGACGGCGGACGGCCCACTGACGGGGGTGCGGGGGCAGGAGGTCGCCCAGCGGGCGCGGGGCGTGGTGCAGGACAGCCTGACCTATCTGGAGCCGCGGGCGGCGCAGCTGCGCTACGCGGCGTTCCGCGTGGTGGACGACCCCATCGGCAGCGGGAGCGGGGAGCGCGCGCACAAACTGCTCGTCGAGGCGCGCCTGAAGGGCGCGGGGATGCAGTGGGCGCGCCCGCATGTGAACCCGCTGGTGGCGCTACGCACCGTCGCCTACGGCGACGGCTGGGCCGAGGCGTGGCCGCAGATCACGACCCAGCAGCGGCACGAGACCCGCGTGGCCAGCGCCGACCGACGGGCCGCGCGCGCACGGGAGGCTCAAGCTCAAGAAGCTCGCCAGCCAGAGACGCCGAGCGTGTCAATGAGCGTGACGCCCCCGCCCGCCGTCAGGATCCCGTCACCTCGCGCGTCGGCCGCGTCCGGAGACCGCACGCACCGTCCGCACAAGCCAGCGGCCGATCATCCCTGGCACCGTGGATCATTGAGCCGCCCTCGCTGCGCCTAGCGCGAAAAACGGGTGCGCACCCCTAGTAGTCCGTCAAGCGAATTATGAACAGTTGGTGCATCATGGAGATAGCCTCGTTAGGCGACCTGGGCGATGGCGCGGGCTGGCGGCGGTGTTGTCGCGGCGTGCGCCTCCCGCACGGTGGT
>JAABUJ010005911.1_pt1 | contig 12064 bp, 15 predicted proteins | sample 5559131 | NCBI WGS metagenome assembly JAABUJ01 (sample SAMN10711875, study PRJNA513366) | rock metagenome | isolation source: Antarctica rocks | place: Antarctica: Victoria Land, Mt New Zealand nord | collected 2016-01-07
ATGCGCACCCTGCTTTCTATCGGCTCTACAACGACATCAGCGAATCATTTTTTCCAAGCAGCAGGGACTACGACATGAGCATCGGAAATGACGACCCAGCGTGGCCGTGAGTGATCGTATCGAATGGTCGGATTTCGGGCTCATGCCCACATTTGATGATGAGGGCGTTGACGTTGCTCAGGGCTGCTGCGAGTGGCGCGACAATCGGCTGGTAGGACATACTAAAGCCGGGCTAAAGGGCTCACTGGCCTCCTCAAACGTGTGTGGGAGGCGGTTTCACAATAGATAGCACTCAGGCTGCCAACCGGCATCATCAAATGTGTGCATGACCCGGATTTCGCGTAGCGAACACATGGATGACGCCGAGGCAAACTTCACGATGATATACGCCCTGTCAGGGGCTTGTTTCAACCACAAAACACGAATAGCCTCTATCCTCCATCATTAGCACAAGGGTCGCGCGGGGGGATGCGAACCGCCTGCATTCGGCTTGCATGCCCTCCCATCGCCCCTACTCTGTCGTCTCCGCGCGGCGCGGCGTGCGCAGGACACTCCAGATGACGCGGCGGGTATTACCATGCACCATGATCATGACCCCGCGCCTGCCGTACATGTTGCCGTAGGGGTCAATCACCTCCTCGCATTCCACGACGATGCCCGCGCCGTTTTCCAGCGGCGTTTTCCGAATGGTGCCTGGCACCCACCCTCATCCCCTTTTCACCTCGACCTGCTGACCGAGGGCAAACTCCTCCCAGCCGCGCTCGATAGCGTCCATGCCCGGATCGTGCCAGCGGTACTGTCCGTGTGTCGCGGCGACAAGAGGATCGCCTTCATCTGTCATCCGCTCGTCCTTCACCACGGTCACCTCATACTCTCACGGGTTTCTCAGCCTAGAGCGATCAGTGGCCCCACCGGCGCGCGACAGTCGGAGATCGACCCTTATGGCATCCTCGTTCTTGCTGCATCAGTAGACACCGCGTCTCCATAAACGCGGGCCACAGAAGCGTCGTGCGCGCCACTACGACGCTTCTGTGGCCCGCGTATCCTGCTAGGACATATCGTGGTCATGTGTTCCCGCCCCGCCGTGCGCCCTCTCTGCGGAGGCGTCGCGACCACGCGGATGATCGCCGCGACCGGCGCTTTCGCGTTGGCGAACATCCGAGCGATCACCCCGGTTACCAGGGACGACTAGGGGTGTCGTTCTGACGCGCGCCCTACCATCCGTGGCGAACGGCATCATCGCGCGACCTGGGACATCACCGGCCACTCAATCCGCATCGGGTCCCGCCCGTCGCGGTATCTTTGTCCCCCGACGATCACGGAGGGTCCGTGAGCGAGTGGCCCAGGGGCGTGAGCGCGACTATATGCACCGTCTGACTGTCGATCACGATAGCATCGAGGAGGAGGCGCGCCAGAAGCTTCTGTTCAGCAGGGGACGCTCGCTCCCACAACGTTCCAATATCCATCCAGCGCGGGTCAACCACCGTCGGGAGGGGCCGTTCGATCAGCGACGCCTCGGGTAGTTGCCGCAACTCGTGGTCGACGCGCGTACGCTCCTGTTCCCATTCGCCCTCCGTCAGCCCGTCGTTCAGGAACAGGAAGCGCGCCCGGCGCAGCCGTTCCTGCAAGCCCGTGCGCGTCGCCGCGACGCGTTCCCGCTCGACGACCGGATCGGTCAGCGCGCGCGCCCGCTCGAGCAGCGCCATAGGCACGCGCATCCGGTGCAAGGCACTGTCCGCCGCTTCCTCCACGACCTGCGTACGCACGGCTGGTTGGTCGCAGACGGACTTCCCCCGTGCCCGGTCGAGGCAACGGTACGTGGTGCGTCCATAGCCGCGTGTCTCGGCGTACGATGCGCCCATCGTTCCCCCACAGCGCCCGCAGCGGGCGATCTTCGAGAATGGATAGTCGCGCTGGCTGCGCCGGTTGTGCCGGGGTCCTCGGTAGAATCGCTTGCGGAGGCGCAGGATCGTGTGGTGCTGCTCGAGGGTGATGACAGGGTCATGATCGCCCTTGATCAGGGTTCCGTTGTAGCGCACGTAGCCGGCGTAGATGGGGTTTGTCAAGATGTAGCGGACGGCGTCGCGGGTGAATCTTCCCAGGCTGCCGTCCGCCTTGGTCATCGACGGACCCCGGCTGTTGAGCAGCCGGACGATGTCCATGTCTGTCGCCGTCCCGCTCAAGTATGCCTCCAGCGCGAGCTTCACCGACACCAGATCGTCGGTCGCACGGAGGTGGCCGTGCTCCGTCGTGTAGCCGTAGGCCGGGGAGCCGGAGTGCAGGCCCGCGAGCGCGCGACGCCCCAACCCCTTGCGTACTTCCTGGGCGAGGTTCGCCGAGAAATACTCGGCGAAAACCTCGAGCATGCCCTCGAACAGGATGCTCGTCGGTGACTCCGGATCGGTCGGCTCCAGGACCGAGTAGACGTGGATGCCGATCTTCTTGAGGACGGCTTTGTAGACCACCGAATCCTTCCGATTTCGCGCGAAGCGGTCGAACTTGTGCACGACCACCGCGTCGAATGCTCCGGCGTGGGCGTCGTCGACCATGTGCTGAAACGCGCTGCGGCGCTCCGCCTTCCGCCCCGACTGGTGATCCTCGTACGTCGCGACGATCTCGCCGCCGCGCGCGCGGACGAATTGCTCGCTGTCCGCCCTCTGTGCCTCAAGGCTGTATCCGTAGACCTGGTCCCCATCGCTGATCCTCGTGTAGAAGGCCCATCTCGTGCTCATATGTCCTCCCCTCTCACCGTCCCCGTCGTCTCGAACTCCACCGTACCATCCTGCGTGGCCTCCACGTCGCGCGCCGCTCGCGTGATGATCGCCGCGATGGCGCGGCATAGCGCCTCAATGTCGTCCCCACTATCAGTAGGGAGGCCGGCCGGTATCTGTTCCCGCGGCGCCTGTGCGCCGAGGGCGAGGATTGCCCGCCCCGACCCTGGTCGCGCGACGTCTATGCGGCGCGGCCGATTCTCATTCATGTTCACATACTCCTCTCCCGTCGCTCGTCGCGCATTCCTCTGGAGACCCTTGCCCCCTGGTAGGCCGTCGATCAAAACGCCGTGTCCCATCCGGGTGTGCGCGCCTGATGCGCTGGGCAGCGCGGCGCCAGGGAGCAGTAGGCGCAGTACTCGCCGGGATTGGGCGCGTACAGGTTGTCCTTGATCGCCGCGGCCATCGCGCGGCAGAACGCCTTGCCGGCCTCAATCTGCCCATCCGTCAGGCGCACGCCGGACCATTGCCGCGTGAGCGGGTTGACCTGAATGATGTCGATTTGATCGGCGCCGTAGGCATATTCGGTCAGATGGTGGTAGATGTACGTCGACGGCGCCTCCGCGAGCTGCGCCTCCATTGGCACCCTGCCCGTCTTCAGGTCGATGCATGCGATGGATCGATCCTGCCGCGCGGCGGTCGCGTCGAAACGGCCGGACAGCACGATCGAGCAGCCGGGGACACCGGCGACGGGCCGCGTCGGCGTCCGCACGTACCGCTCGGCGTCGAGGATTGTCTCGACGCCCTGCGCTTCTAAAAATGACCGATAGCCGCGCAGGCTGTCCGTCGCGACACCGACGGCCCACTCCTCGTCGTCGGTGTTGCCGACCAATGCGCCCGGTGGCGCGTTGCGAACGATGAGCTGCTCGATGGTGACCTCCTGACCACCGATGCGGGCCAGGTTGTCCTCGCGAACGAGCTCGTGAATCCATTGACCCATGATCATAGAGCGATTGGCGTCGAAGTTCTTCTTCTCGTGGGCGAAACGGTAGGCGCAGGTAGAAAACGCCTGCGCTCTGGATGGGGTGATCATCGCGATCACATAATTGGATTCGTCTTGTTTATCATCCGTTAGACGTGCGGCTACCATCGGTTCCTCCTCCTAGACGAACGTCGATCATGGTCGATGCCGAGTTGGCGGCCACGTCTTACGCGAGACGTGGCCGCCGGCCCTCTGGGGCGGCGCGGGCAGGATAGCCCGATGCCCCTGGACGGGTTCTCCCGCCCTACCCGCGCCAGAGCGCTCACATCTGGTGCTCTGCTATGTCATGGTCCTTCTCCTCCCGCTCGTCACCGACACCCGAGCCGACACTCCCAGCCGGCGTTGCCGCCGCCGCACCGGCCACCGGTCGATGGGTCCCGGTCGTTCCGGGACCCATTGACGGGGCGACCGGGCACTACGAAGAATGCGCCAACGCTACAAAACGTGACGTGATGGCTCTCCGCGACGCGCCCTGCCGTCGGAGGAATTGTCATGCCGCGTCACATTTGGCAGCCTCGGCGCATTGAACGGATGGCAGGAACGTAACATACTGTAAGGAAGGAAGTACAGAGTGATGGATGGAGGGCAGATGCGGACGGAGGCCAGCGCGGAATTAGTCACACAGGCACGCCACGATCGTGCTGCCTTCGGGGATCTCTACCGGATGTACGCCCACCGAGTCTATGCCTTCTGCCTCATGCATACGCGTGGTGACCACGAGCGGGCGGAGGACTTGACAGCGCAGACGTTCGAGCGCGCGCTCTGCACGATAGACCGGTATGAAGACAGAGGGAAACCCTTTTCGCGGTGGCTCCTGCGTATCGCCGCCAACGGCATTGCGGAGCGCGTCCGGCGCGACGGGCGTGTTATCCTACTAGCTGATGAGGCGCTTTCCGTTGACGACCTGGCCGACGCCCTCGGCACGGACCCCAGCGTGATGGTGGACCGGTGGGAGCAAGCGGATTTGTTGCAGACGCACATGGATGCTCTGTCCCCGGACCAGCGAGAGGCTTTACGCCTGCGCTTCTATGATGACCTAGCGGTGCGAGACGTGGCCGCGCGGATGGGACGCAGCGAGGATGCGGCGAGACAGTTGCTGCATCGAGCGATCGCCGCGCTCCGCGTCACTGTGACAGCCCATGAGGAGAGCGTAGACCATGACCGACGCCTCGTACCGGCACATGCCGGACGACGACGCCGACCGAGCGTTGGACCGCAAAATGTCGGATCTTGGTATCCTGATGCGCCATAAAGCGCGGGCAGAGGCGGACCCGCCGGATGAGGCGTTCATCCGGGACTTGGAGCACAAACTGGTCTATGGCGACGGGGCGACATCGGTCGCCGATGCCGATATCCCCGGTGATCCCCGTCAAGACGATACGTCCGAGTAGGATGACAGCGAGGTCACCCGTCACATCTTCAACCTTCACGCGCGCCGTGCTTGACCGTTTCGGGGACATCGACGTAATGTGGCAACGGGGCAACGGCATCAAGGGCCGACGTGGGCGCTAAACAGGGCGAGGTCGCCACGAGCTATCGGCCGGACAGCGGCTGTAGCATTTCTTCGCGCGTCATCATGGTCGGCAGGGCTCCGTGCACGCCGATGGCCTCCATGACGGTTTCCCGCCTCTCACGACCTAATACGCGAGGAGCGGCGATTATGGGCCGCCCCGTCGCGATCCTGCCGGACGGCGTACACGATCTGGCGCATCCCACCCCGTTGGGACAGCGCGTCACGGAACATGGCATCCCAGCGGTCCTCCATGATGTGGAGGATGCCTAAGAGGTCTGGATCCTCCACCTCCGCGCCCTTGGGTTGCCGGTACAACTAAGCCCGATGCATCTCATCGTGCCAGTGGGCACCGCAGCGCGCCTGGAATTGCTGAGACACGTAGGGGCGCAAGACGGCGAATAACTCGTTCTGTGCCTGGACCTGTGTTGGCCGCTTGGTCCATCCGTGCGATTACTGCTGTTAATTTGTCGCGCGGGTGAACGAAGAGGCCCGCGCAGTTCATGCATCGTGACGCTATCGTCGTCGACCTGGCATGGCCGCCCCCCACTGGGGACGGTGGCTTGCCCTGCGGTGGACCTCCGTGCGCTCCCGGCGCGCATCACCGCCGGTCGGACGATCAGCACCGGGCAGGGGGCCGTGTAGAGCACCCGCTCCGACACGCTCCCTAGCAGCACCGCGTGCATCTTTCCTCAGCCGCGGCTTTCCATCACGAGCAGTGCGACGCCACGCTCCTCGGCGCACCGGACAATCTCCTCGGCGGGTGAGCCGTGGCGCATAAGCGTATCAACCGGCAGGGTAGTGTTCAATTCCTCCTTCGTGCGCCGCAGGGCTTGTTCTGCCATCTGCGTCAGGGCCGCGGTCATCTCATCCCACTGCTCCTGAGCGAGATGGCCGTGTACGGGCCGACGTAGGAATTCGTGGTCAGTGTTGGCGCCACGGCCACGATCGTGACGCATGCTACGGCTGCGGGGTTGAGGAGATCCGGACCAAACGCGCGGCGTCCAGAGATGGCTCCGAGCCATCGGTCGCGAGGCGCAGGTGTATCGGCGTCATGGACACCCCTCTTTTCTCAATCGTTGTGGCGTACCATTTATCGGACATTGTCCTCTCCATGGATGGCGTCCCGTGTGTCGTCCTATGGCGCTCAGCGCGCCTTGTCTAACGCTCGCCTAGCTGCCCGGTGTGATCAGGCGGGCGATGAGGAAGGCGGCCGCTGCCGCCAGGCCGCCGATGATCATGGTCTGAAGGGCGCTCTGGATGGGGACTGCCCCCGTGAATCGGCCTTTGACATAGCCGAAGATCAGCAGGGCGAGCAGGGTGACCGCGACCGATATGAGGAGCGCCCTGTGCGTCGTCGATGACAAGATGTACGGCGACAGGGGGATCAATCCGCCAACGATATAGGAGACGGCGATCGTGACCGCGCTGGTGAGGGCACGCTTCGGGTCCGGTTCCTCCAGCCCAAGCTCGAAACGCATCATGAAGTCTATCCAGGCGGCGGGGCGCTCACGCAGCGCCGCGACAACCGGGGCGCTCTGCGCCGGCGTCAGGCCGTAGGAGGCGAAGACATCGGCGACCTCGGCGGCTTCCGCCTCCGGGATCTGGGTGATTTCGCGCTGCTCCCGCCCACGTTCACTGGCGTAATGCGCGGCATCACCCCGCGCCGCGAGATAGCCGCCGAGGCCCATGGCGATCGAGCCGGCGGCGACCTCGGCGAGACCGGCCGTCACCACGATATGTGAGGATGCGACGGCGCCGGAGAGGCCGGCCGCGAGCGCGAATGGAACGGTTAATCCGTCCGACATACCGATCACGACATCGCGGACGGCCTCTCCCGCCGTAAAATGGCGTTCAACATGGGGCGTTTGTGGCACTTTGCGTCTCTCCTTCTTCCCTAAGATATGGTTCAGCGCACGCGTGACATAGCTTGACAGTTTGAGTCTGCGACGGGCGCAACACTGTCATGCCTGGTTGGCCCATGCCTAACGGTCGGACCATCCACATAGCGCGGCGTGGAACAGGTGGAGGCCGGCAGCGCCCGCGTTCCCGGTGTGTTGCACGTCACCTACACCACCCCCGCCACATGTATCCCATGGTGCGGGCTCTCGGCCACATTCCGCATGGCTGTCAACCACTGGGCCGTGACGTGATCGACACCGCCCTCTTCGCCGCACCAGCCGGGCATGGCGCAGTAGACGTGGTGTGTCGTGATGTGGTCGAGGTTAAGGGCGGCCGCGCACGCTTAGAACGCGTGTTGCAGAACCTCGTCGACAACGCCCTCACGTACAGCGTACCAGGGCATGGTGTCCACGTCGTCGTCACACAGGACGAGGGGGGACGGATGAGCCAGGGACGCGCCGGGCCACGTTCACCGTGTCGGATCGCGGTGCGGTGATCCCCGCGGAGGACCTGCCGCATATCTGCACGCTTTATTACCGCGCCTATAACGCCATCACGCATCGGGGTGGCACGGGCGTAGGGCTGGCCTCGGCCAAGAGCATCATTGAGGAGCACGGTGGCACGCTAGACATCGAGAGTGAGCGCGGGCGCGGGACGGCGGTCACGGTCTGTCTCCCGCGACCATGAGCAGCGCAGCCATCTCATCGGACTGCGATCCCTACATTGTCGCGATGGGATATGACGCGTAGGTCGCGGCACCGGACTCGGCCACATGGCAGACATTCATGCCCCTGGGGGCACCCCCGCCGATGAAAGAAGGAGTCTTCTTTCATAACAGGATACGGATGGCAGCGGCATGCTGCGCCACGTGACGCGGCACGCTGGTACTGGACGCGGGAGCGGAGCCGCCCTCGCGTGACGCCGGTCCGTGTGGGCCATGCGCTCCGGTCGGCGTCAGGTGTTTCCGCGCCTGAGCCTGATGCGCACGTCGATCGCTTCCGCGCCCTGCCCCTCGTCGCGCACCATGATGGGGTTAATCGCGATCTCGTCGATCTCCGGCACGTCCTCGACCAACCGCGAGACGCGCAGCAGCACATCGTGCAGCGCGCGCACGTCGGCGGGCAGCCGGCCACCATACCCATGGAGCAGCCTGGACGCTTTGACGCTCGCGATGAGTTCCTCGGCGTCGACATCGGTGAGCGGATGCACGCGGAACGCGACGTCGCCGATGACCTCGGAGACCACCCCGCCCAGCCCGAACGCGACCAGCGGCCCGAAGACGGGATCGGTCACCACGCCGACGAGGCACTCCACCCCGTCCGGCGCCATCGACTGCACCAGCGCCCCGTCCATGACCTCCCCGCGACCGCGCGCGATGAGGGCGGTCTCGATGTCCCGGTACGCGGTGGCGGCCGCCGCAGGCGACGCGACGGCGAGGCGCACGCCGCCGACATCCGATGTGTGCAACGCGCCGCGCGTGGTGGCCTTGACCGCGACCGGCGCGCCGAGGTGACGGCACGCGTCCGCGGCCTCCCTGGGCGTGTGGACGAGCATCTGAGCGGGCATGGTCACACCGTACGCCCGTAGCACGTCCCTGACCTCGTCGGGTCCGAGCCAGGGGCGTTCCTCCCGCGCGAGGGCGCGGTCCACGACGGCCCGTCCCGCCGCGCCATCGATCCCCGGTAGCGGTGGGATGTGTCCCGCCGCGCGGCGTAGCCACGCCGCGCGCGCGGCGGCGTGGCCGAGGGCCCGCGCTGCCGCCTCGGGATAGGTGTACGAGGGGAGGGCGACGGCCCCGCGCGGCGCGGCGAGGAGGCCCTGGACACCGGCGAAGCAGCAGAGCACCGGCTTGGCCGACGGCGAGCCGCAGGCGACGCGGAGCGCGGCGGCCACCGCGTCGACCGTCTCACCGAGTGGCGGGAGAAAGAGCGCGATCACGGCGTCGATCGCGGCGTCGGCCAGCAGGTGGCGCAGCGCTGCCGCATAGTCCGACGCCGCGCCCGTGGTCGGCAGATCGATCGGATTGGCGAGGTGGGAAGATCGAGGGGACACGAACACGCGCAGGGCTGTTTGCGTCGTCTCCGACGGCACGGGCATCTCCAACCCGGCCGCGACGCACGCATCGGCGCACAGGACGCCCAGGCCGCTGACGTTGGTCAAGATGCCCACATGATTGCCGCGCGGCAGGGGCTGGGACGCCAGCAGCAGCGCCGCGTCGAACAACTCGTCCAGCGTGTCGCAGCGTGTCACGCCGGATTGGCGGAACAGGGCGTCGACGGCCACGTCCGCTCCGACCAACGCGGCGCTGTGCGCCACGCCCCCCCCATCCGACACGGTTACGGCGCGCCCCCCTTTGACGGCGAGGATCGGCGTGCGCACGCCCACGCGCCGGGCGATGCGGGCGAAACGACGCGGGTTGCCGAACGACTCGAGGTAGAGCAGGATCACACCCGTTGCGGGATCGTCCTCCCAGCGCTCGAGCAGGTCGTTGGAGGAGACATCGGCTTTGTTGCCGAGCGAAACGAACGCGGAGACGCCCAGGCCGAGCCGGCGTGCGTGCTCCAGGATAGCGAGGCCGAGCACCCCCGATTGCGCGGAGATGGCCACCGCGCCGCGTGGTGGCAGCACCGGGGCGAGGGTCGCGTTGAGCGCTCCTCCTCCGTCCACGTCGTTGACGAGCACACCCATGCTGTGGGGGCCGATCAGGCGCGCGCCGCGCTCGCGGCACAACCGCACCAGCGCGTCTTGGCGGCGGCGCCCCTCCTCACCGGCCTCGGCGAAGCCGGCGGACACGACGACGAGGCCGCGCACACCCGCGTCGAGACACGCCCGCGCGGCCTCCAGCACGGCCGGGGCCGGCACGACGACGACGGCCAGGTCGACTGGCTCGGGGATGGCGGCGACGGTCGCGTAGGCGTGCACGGAGGCGACGGCGGACGCCGCGGGGTTGACCGGGTAGACAGCGCCGGCGAAACCGCTCGCCAGGAGATGGCGGAAGAGGCCATGGCCCAGCGCGCCGGGCTGCCGTGAGGCGCCGACGACGGCGACCGCACGCGGGCGGAAGATCGGCTCCAGCGAGGCGGACGCGGCCACATGCAGGCGCGCGTCGGCGCGCGCCGTGTAGGCGGGATCGGTCGTCACCTCGACCTCGACCTCGACCACCCCGCCGTCGAACCGACGGCTGGTGTGGAAGCCGAGTCCCGTGAGCAGACCGAGCATGCCCCGATTGGCGGCCAGGACCTCGGCCAGCAGGGAGCGAATGCCGTCGCGCCGCGCGGCGTCCGACAGGCGCTCGAAGAGGACGGTCCCGATGCCACGGCCGTGTTCGGCGTCGTCGACCGCGATGGCCATCTCGGCGCGCGCCGGGTCGCGCAGCGGATAGTACGAGGCCAGCGCCACGATGCGCCCGTCGCGCTCGACGACGAGGGCGTGCCCTGCGGTCACGACGTCGAGCGTCCGGTCGTCGATGCGGATGCCTCCTGAATGGAAGCGCAGCGCGCGGCTCTCGGGGGAGAGCCGCGCGAACAGCGCGGCGACCCCCGCGCGGTCATCCGGCGCGAGTGGCCGGATCAAGACCTGACCGCCATCGCGCACCAAGGCGAACTCACCGGACACTGACACCTCGCCTCCTCCCGCGCATCGTGCTGGACCGACGGCCATCATCCTACACCGTACGGCCGTATGGCCGCACGGGACGGTCCCTACATTCTTCAAGAAAGGACCGTGATCCTGGCGCTATCAGCCCTTTCCCGTGCTCGTCCATTTTGGAAAAAGCCGCGAGACCAGCCCTGTCAAGCGCGCTGGTCCCCGTATCCGTCACTCCCGCTCCGTGGTGTCGCCCACGCTCTCCACGATCTCGTCATAGACACGCGTCGGTCCCACTGCCCACGGGGCCATCTGGTCCCGGTCTAACCAGCCCAGCCCGCGCATCGCCTCCGCGAGTTGGGCGTGTTCCGCCCACTCACTCAGCACAAGGTACTGCGTCGGCCGTGTGCTGTCGCGCAGCAGACTCGCCCCCTGGAAGCCGGGGTAGCGGCTCCGCGCGTCCCGCAGCGTGCGCCACGCTTCCTCCCATGCGCCCTCGTGCCCAGGCGCGACCTCCACCGCGGTCACCATCCTGATCATCGGTCAGCCTCCCTTCGCTCTCGGCCATGCGGCCGGCCTGTACGCGCACGCTGCGCCGCATAGGTCATAGGGGTCGCGTCCGCGCCCTGTCGCGGCGACTCCGTGGCGTGCGTCATCCCCGTCTGACCTCCCTCAGGGATGCAGCACACAGCGTGCCGGGGTGTAGCGTATCAGCGTATAGAGGAGGGAGGCACACGGGTGTCCCACAGCCCTTATGGCAAAAGGCAGGCGACCCCATGACGACCTACACATACCCGCTCACCGCACCCACGCCCCCCCACCTATGAGATTCTGGCCGTCATCGCGGCCGAGGACCCGCACGGCATCACCGCCGACATTGCCGCGCCCTCGGGCTCACCCTCAATGGTGTGGACCTCCAGGCCGACCTCGAAGACCTCGTGGCTCAGGGCCTCCTCGACCGCTGCGGCCTTGGTCACGGCGCTCTCTATACCCGCGCGGCCTCGACGTACGCACGCCTGACATAGAACCGGGCCGCGGCTCCGGCCCCTCGTCGTGGGCGCGCCGCTCGTCGCGGCCGTCCACGTCGCGTCTCCATGAATGAAGCGCGTGGCTCCCCTATCTATAGCTCGTCAGATAATGTTTGAGAGAGTCGATCAATCGGTTGAGCGGCGAAACCGCCCAGGAACTCTCATTCTTTATCTAGCGATAGGTGTAGGGTAGGAAGCGAACGCCCGTCGGTTACCCGGTGGGTCGCGCGGCATCCCCCCTCCAAACCGTGCTGACACCTTTCAGCGTACACGGCTCTCCCCCTAC
>JAABUJ010005912.1_pt1 | contig 12064 bp, 16 predicted proteins | sample 5559131 | NCBI WGS metagenome assembly JAABUJ01 (sample SAMN10711875, study PRJNA513366) | rock metagenome | isolation source: Antarctica rocks | place: Antarctica: Victoria Land, Mt New Zealand nord | collected 2016-01-07
CGATAGCATCACCACCACGGCTGCGGCGGCGGCGGCGCCCGCGATTTCGGCGATGATCAGTGCCAGGAGGAGTCGTTGGCGTCCGGTTTCCCATGGGGTGATGTCGAGTAATGCCGCTATCCGGCGTTCACCGCGGTCGGCGACCAGTGCGCGGTACTCGACGTCGTGGCTGCGCACATTGGAGAATCCGGGCTGCCCGCTCAACAGTGTCGCCGTGGCGGCAGGTGCCCGGTCGCTCACTGTCACTGCCCCCGAGGGTTCGCGGATGGCCAGTGCCATCCCGGGGGGCGCGTCGGTGACGTCGTCGGTGCTAGCGATCACCGCGGAGAGTTGCCCGCTGATCTCCTGGGATTGGGCGTGGACGTCGAGGAAGTAGGCGACGGTGCCGACGAGAAGCAGTACCACGCCCAGCGCGAGCGCCGACTGGAGTGCGGCGACCCGGCCGGTGCGCCGCAACAACGCTTCATCATCGACGATCCGGGTGATGCGGCGGTGACCACGTCTGCCGAGATTCATGGACCGCCCAGCCTCATGAGCTGCCCAGCCGATAGCCGAGTCCACGCACCGTCTGAATGCTCTCGCGGCCGAGCTTGCGGCGTAGGTAGTGCACGTAGGTGTCGACGGTACCGACGGTGTCGGCCTGGTCGAAGACACGCGCCAGCAGCTGGGGTCGGGTGAAGACCTGCGTAGGTGAGCCGGCGAGGACCGCGAGCAGTCGGCATTCTCGCTCGGACAGAGTCACGGTGCCGCCGCTGTCGCCGGCGCCGCTGTCGCCTTCACCACCGAGGACGGCCCGGTCGGTGAGACTCAGCCGGCGCTGCCCCAGGGGCAGAAATTGTGCGGTGTCGGTGTGTCGGCGCAGCAGTGCCCGGATCCGGGCGAGCAACTCGGGGACTTCGAATGGTTTGACCAGGTAGTCCTCTGCACCCGCGTCGAGGCCGTCGACCCGATCGGTCAGCGAGCCACGCGCGGTCAGGATGAGCGCGGGTGTTCTGATTCCGTTGGATCGCAGCTTCCGCAGCAGTTCCAGGCCTTCGAGCACCGGCAGTCCACGGTCGATGATCAGCACTCCGTAAGGGCGGGTCAGGCCCATGTGGAGCCCGGCTTGGCCGCCCCCGGCCACCTCGACGCGGTAGCCCTCCTCGACCAGCAGCGCCGTCACCATCTCGGCCAGCCGGTGATCGTCCTCGACGAGCAACACGGTCGGTGTCGGGGCACTCGGGAACTCAGTCACAGACCTGAGCCTTCCACGTGGTTCTCAGACTTCTCCCAGAACTGTTCGGCACCATGAGAGTAGGTCCACGTCAGCGGGTGAGCGTGGACGCCGACGATCGAAGGAGTTGCTCATGACCTCACCAGAGAACGGTCGCCGCACCGTCCGGGTGGCTACCCAGGCGTTGGTGGCGTTGGCCGTGGCGGGCACCGTTGGTGGGTCGGTGTTGGCCTTCGCAGACACCCAGCCCGCGAAGGCGGCGGCGAGCACCCCGACGGCGACACCGCCAGCAGGGTCCGGCACCAGCAGCGGGTCTGGCACCAGCAGTGGGTTTGGGACAGGGTCGCCTGGGTCCTCGCCCGGCGCGGGCACCTCGGTGCCTGGATCGTCGAACCCCGATTCCACGGGTTCCGGCTCGTTCGGCTCGGGCAGCTCATCCAATGGCGGCGGTTTCAGTGCGGCACCGCCGCTGTCCTCGGGGTCCGGACGTTCCCATGCCACCTCCAGTGGCTCGTGATGACAACGTCCGTTGACCGCGGCGTCACTACCCGCTTGCACGAGGACGGTATCGCGGCACTGGACTGGGCACTGTGGAGCACCGAGGCGCGGCTCGTCGTGACGGAGCCGGACCTGCTGGCGGCGGCCCACAGCATTGTCATCGGTCACCTCGCCGCGGTCGAGAAGGCATGCAGCCGGTTCCGCAGCGACTCCGAAATCACCGCACTGGCCCTTCGCCACGGCGCGCCCACCAACGTAAGTCCCTTATTGGCGGAGTTTCTGCAGGCCGCCCTGCACGCGGCCGAGCGCACCGACGGCGATGTGGACCCCACGGTGGGCGCCGCCATCGTCGAACTCGGCTATGACTGCGACTTCCCGCTCATCGCCCACACGCCTACCCCGGTACACGCGGTGATGCGGCGCCCCGCCGCGTGGACGATGCTGGGTCTGCGCGAGGGGACCGTCGCCGTTCCCGAGGGCGTGCAGCTCGACCTCGGTGCCACCGCGAAAGCACTCAGCGCCGACCAGTGCGCACAACGGGTCAGCGAACGCCTCGGATGCGGTGTGCTGGTCAGCCTCGGGGGTGACATTGCTACCGCCGGGGCGGGGCCGGTCGGCGGTTGGCAGGTGCTGGTTCAGGACGGTGCAGGGCAACCGTCGAGCCGGGTGTCCTTACCGGCTGGGGGCGCACTGGCCACCTCCAGCACCCAACAGCGACGCTGGGCCCACGCCGGCCGGGACATCCACCACGTCCTCGACCCGCGGACCGGGCAACCTGCGGCGGCGCACTGGCGCACGGTCAGCATTGCGGCCAGCTCCTGTGTGGAGGCGAACACGATCAGCACCGCTTGCATCGTCCGGGGCCACGCTGCCCGCGACTGGCTGGCCCAGCTCGGCCACCCAGCCCGGTTGGTCGACCGCGACGGCCGGGTCCACCTGCTGGGCGGCTGGCCCGAAGAACCGTCCCGGGCAGCCTGATGAGCCAGGCCGGCTTGGAACAGGCCCTGTGGGCGCTCGGCCGCGGGGCCGGAGCCACCGCACTGGTGCTCATGACGATCTCGGTGATCACCGGCATCCTGACGCGCTCCGGGCGTCCCCTCATCGCGCTACCGCGCTTCGGGGTCACCGAACTGCACCGCACCACAGCCCTGCTGGGTACGGGACTGGTCGGGCTGCACATCCTTACCCTGCTCGCCGACCCCTACGCACAGCTGCGGCTGGTCGACTTCGTGGTGCCCTTCCTCGGCTCCTACCGGCCGGTGTGGCTCGGCCTGGGTACCCTCACGGTCGACCTCCTGCTGGTGATCCTCGCGACGAGCCTGCTCCGCCACCGGGTGGGACTGCGTGCCTTCCGGGTCGCGCACTGGATCACCTACGGACTGTGGCCGATCGCCCTGGCGCACGGGTTGGGCAACGGAACCGACGCCGGGCATCCGTGGTTTCTGATCCTCGCCGCGACGTGCACGGTCACGGTGCTCACCGCACTGGCCTGGCGGTTGAGCCACAACTTCGTCGAGTACGACGCGGTCCGCACCCGCGGCCAGCTGACCGGACGGTTGCCATGACCACCCACACCGTCGCGGGCACTCGAGCGCGGCCGCCGCACGAACCCAGCCCCCCCGCCGGCACCCGGCGGTTGTTCGCGGCGCCCGGTCCGTCCCTGACCCAGCACCGTGCCCGCTTCGGGCCGCTACCCGCGCTCACCCACGCCGACGAGCTCATCGGAGTCCTCGACGAGGCGGGTCTGCGCGGGCGGGGCGGGGCCGGGTTTCCCACCGGCCGCAAGATGGCCGCCATCACCGGGCGGCGCCCCGTGGTCATCGCCAACGGCGCGGAGGGCGAACCCGCCAGTGACAAGGACGCGGTCCTGCTCCAGCACGCTCCGCACCTGATCCTGGACGGTCTCGCGGCGGTTGCCACCGCCCTCGGCTCCCGGGAAACGCACCTCTACGCGGGGGCGGCGGCGCTGCCCGCAGTCCGGCACGCCCTGCAGGAACGCCAAGACGCCGGGTGGGACAGCCCTACCGTGCACCTCAGCGAGGCACCCGAGACGTTCATCGCCGGTGAGGAATCGGCCGTCATCAACCGCATCGCCGGGCGCGCCGCCGTCCCGCTCGACCGCGTCGTCCGCATCACCGACTCCGGACTCAGGGGCCGACCCACCCTGGTCCAGAACGTCGAGACCCTCGCCCACGTTGCGCTCATCGCCCGCTACGGCCCGCGCTGGTTCCGCTCGATCGGCACGCCCGCCGAACCGGGCACCATGCTGGTGACCCTGTCCGGCACAGCGACGCCCGGGGTCCTCGAGGTGCCGCTGGGCATCCCCCTGGCCCACCTGCTCCGCGACCACGCCGACCTCAACGCCCCCGACGTGCGGGCCGTGTTGCTCGGGGGTTTTCACGGGGCGTGGATCCCCGGTGCACTCACCGCGCAAGCCTGCCTGTCGCGGGAGTCCCTGAACCCCCTCGGCGCGACCCCCGGCGCCGGGGTGGTCCACGTGCTGGGAACAGCAGAGTGCGGGCTGCGACGCAGCGCCGATATCGCCACCTACCTGGCGCAGCAAAGCGCCGGCCAGTGCGGGCCCTGCCTCAACGGTTTGCCCGCCCTCGCGGAAACCCTCACGCAGCTCGCGTACCGGCGGCCGCAGCCGAACGCCGCCCGCGAGGCGACCCGGATGGTCGCGATCGTCGACGGACGCGGAGCCTGCAAGCATCCCGACGGCACCGCCCGCTTCATCCGCTCCGCCCTGCACACCTTCACTAACGACATCGCACTGCACCTCCGCGGACGCTGCGAAGCCGTCCTGCCCGCACCCCGACCTGCACCCCGGAAGCGGTGAACGACCATGCCCCGCCGCCCGCCGCCGTCACTGCGGCTGCACATCGACTGGACCCGCTGCGACGGTCGTGGTCTGTGTACCGAACTGTTGCCCACCGTGCTGGACCGCGACGACTGGGGCTACCCGCTGGCCCGCGACGGATCCCGCGAGCCAGGAATCAGGGGTGACCTCGAAGCGGACGCCCGCGCCGCCGTTCGGCTGTGCCCACGCCTGGCGCTGACCCTGCAGCCGAACCCATGAGCACATCACGACCCGCTCGGTCCGCAACAGGCCCGTAGTGGTCGACGTGTTCGGAACAAGCGCCCCGCAGCGACGTGCGCGCCTGTCAAGGGTCGCTGACAATCGTGGCGATTCGGTTGTCCGAGCCGTCGTCGCCCTCGTCCGCAGTGACGATGAGCAGACTGTGGCGGCTTGCGGCCCACGCGCCACAGCCGGCGCAGCCCCTATCGCAAACGACCAGTTGTGACAGTTCTGCGAACGACCCGACCCGCATCGGAAACTCGCAGGTCGCGATTCGCACAACACCTCTCACAACCACCCTGGTTTTGACAGAGTTCTGCGAGACTGTCGGCATGCCACTCGGACCCGACGACGCCGCGGCCGCGGTCGAGCGCCACCCCTGCCCGCAATGCGACGTCCCCGCTGGCAGCGCCTGCCGAACCCGGGCCGGGAAGACCGCCGCGAAATACCCTCGAAGGCCAGCAAGCCGCCGCCGCACGCGGCAACCACGGCGGGCGGCCCAAGGTGCTCGATGAGGACGACGTGCTCTTCGCCCGCGCGTGCGCGACAAGGGCACCCCGATGCCCGACATCGTGAAGAAACTGATCATCAAGACCGGCAAGAACGCCGGCCAGCACCCCTCAGTCACCTCGCTCTACCGCGCCCTCGCCGACAACGACGCCTGACCAGGCACTACCCGGCCACTTGGCAGGTTTCTCGCGTATCCCGGCGGTCCCCCTGCTGTGGGCGATGATCCGCTCCGCGGCGGCCCAGGTCCTATTGCGGTGTCCCGTGTTCTGGAGCAGGCTGGGCGAAGGATGATGCGGAAAGGGGGCACACACTGATGGCGAACAGTTCTGGTCCCGCCCGCGGTCCAGGACGCCTCCACCGAGACTCTGCGTGGGACCCTGATCTGCCTGGGGCTATTCCGTTTGGTGCCGCTTTGCTGGCCGCCGGCGTCATTCTCCTTGTCACCGCGGCGCACCCCGTCGTTGCCGTGGGCTGCGTGATCATCGGCCCGGCTCTCTTGCTACGCAGCCTGCACCAGGTACGGGCAACGCTGGCCGCCCGGCACGCACAGCAGATGTAGCGGGCCGCACTCGGGACCTAATGACATCCGTACGGTCCGATCCCGGTCGCGAACGTCTGGTCAAGACTTGGGATTGGGTTGAGCTCTCCACAGGCTGGCGGAGCGCCAGGTCGGGCCGTCACCCGAGTCCGCTCGCCGAGTCCGCTCGCACCGCCCCAACCCACTTCTGCCTCGGAGGAGCATATGTCCCTCGACGACGTCCGGCGTGACATCGACCAGATCGACGACCAGATCGTGGCGTTGCTCGCCCAACGCCAACAGCACGTCAAGAGCGCCGCGACCTACAAGTCGAACGACGCCGAAGTGCGCGCGCCCGCGCGGCGCACCCACATGATGGAGCGGCTTCACGCCCGCGCTCTCGAGCGCGGTAGGACCCCGATGTCGTGACCCAGGTCTACACGACGCTCATCGATGCGTTCATCGAACTCGAGCGCCGCGAGCACGCTGCCCTCACCTCCGCCAGCCCAGCAGCCACCGGCGCGAGGCAGCCGCAACGGGTCAGCTCAGGGTCGCCGTTCGAGGCCACCATCGGCTTCTCCCGCGCGGTCCGAACCGGAAGCCGGGTCCTGGTCTCCGGGACAGGCCCGGTGTGGCCCGACGGCTCGTGCGCCGACGACGCGGCGACCCAGGCCCAACGCTGCTTCGAGATCATCAGCGAGGCGTTGACGGCGGCCGGGGCAGACCTGGCCGACGTCGTACGCACCCGCATGTTCTTGACCGACCGAGCCGTCGCCAATGAGGTCAGCGCCATACACGGACAACTGTTCGCCGACCACCGCCCCGCAGCAACGATGGTCGTCGTCGCCGGGCTACTCGACCCGCGCTGCAAGTTCGAGATCGAGGCCGAGGCCGACATGGGCGACCGACCGAGCCTCTGATCAACACCGTCCCCTTCGCCGACAGTGGCGCCGCCGCCGAGATCGCCGGGCGCCAGCCCGAGGGCACCTGGCTCACGGGTGGCCGACCAGCCCACCTCGCGTGACAAGTACCGGCTGAGGATCGTGCTGCGGGACAGTTGGGAACAGCTAGTTGGCTGGCATATCTCTGGAAGACTTCGACCCCGCGGCCGTGGCAGGCTTGTTGGACCTGTCGGACAGGTTAGCTGGTGGGGGCGGCTTCGCGGCCGGGTGGAAGCTTCGAGGGCGTGGGTGGCGTGGTTCCGTTTTCGTTGTGAGCGTCGGTGGGTGTGGTGATCGTGGTGGGTAGTCGGTCGAACCAGTCGAGGACGGCGCGTTCGTAGGTCAGTCCGAAGTCCAGGGAGGCCAGCGCGTAGGGGTCGGGCTGGCCAGCAGCGGCGTGCGCGGCGGCGTGTTGTTCTTCGTAGCCGGCGAGGGTTCGGGCGTGCAGTTCGCGGTGGTGGGTGAGGAAGACGCCCAGCCGATCTGGTGGCAGGTGCCGGCCGAAGGCGAGGGTGAGCAGCAGCGGGAAGCGGATGGTTTCGGGGCCGGGTTCGCGGTCGATCCAGGCGCCGAAGGCGGCCCGACCGGCATCGGTGATGGTGTAGGGCTTGCGATCGCGCGGGCCTGGCTGGCCGACGACGACGAGGCCGGCGTCGGTCATCGCGGTCAGCTCGCGGTAGACCTGGCTTTGGGTCAGGGTCCAGAACTGGCCGATCACCGCCTGGGCGGTGACCACGAGGTCCCAGCCGCTGAGCGGCCCGTGGTGCAGGAAGCCCAGCAGTGAGGCGGCGGTGGCGTTGAGCGGCCGATCGCTCATCGCGACTCCCGTTCTGTCGTCGTCGGTGTCCCATTGTGCCAGGTCTTGACATCCCACTGTGTCAGGTACACGCTCATCCGAACACAACCTAGCACTGTGGAATGTTCGAGAGGTACGCATGACCGCTGACGCGGTGCCCACCCTCCGACCGGTCGGGCGCGCCGACCCGGTGGTCACTACCCGTGCGGGCGGGAAGCGGTGGCTACCGTGAGCGGGCGGGCGGTCCGGATCGGCAAGTGGGTGGTGCTCGCGTGCTGGCTGGGCATCCTGATCGCGGCGCTGCCCCTGTCGGGCAAGTTGTCCGGGGCGCAGAGCAACGATCCCACCTCGTTCCTGCCGGCCACCGCGGAATCCACCCAGGCCCTCATCGAGCAACGGGGCTTCCCCGGCGGCACCAGCCTGCCCACCGTGCTGGTCTACGCCCGCGACAGCGGACTGAGCCTGCCGGATCTGGCCGCGATCGAAGCCGTACGACAGCGCCTCGGCACCTCCGGGTACGCCGACACCCCGGTCGGGCCGGTCACCCGCAGCCCGGACGGGAACGCCGCCCTGCTCACGGTCGCGGTGCCCGGCGCCAGCGGCACCGATCAGCAGCAGGCCCTGGCCGCCGTCCACAGCACCGCTCGTCTCGGGTTGCCGGACCGTCTGGCGGTGGCACTGACCGGGCCGGGCGGTGCGGCATTCGATCAAGGCGCGGTGGGGGCGGGCATCGACTCGACGCTGCTGATCATCACCGTGGCCGTGGTGGTGGCAGTGTTGCTGCTCACCTACCGCAGCCCGCTGCTGTCGCTGGCCCCACTGCTAGCGGTGGGGGCGGCGGTGCTCCTGGCCCAGGGCGGCATCTACCTGCTCACCACGGTGGGCCTGGTCGTCAACGTGCAAAGCGCCAGCATCCTGACCGCGCTGGTCTTCGGCGTCGGCACCGACTACGCCCTGCTGCTGACCGCCCGCTACCGCGAGGAACTACACCGCCACCCCGACCGACACACCGCCATGGGCATCGCCCTGCGCCGGGCCCTCCCGGCGATCACCGCCTCCGCCGCCACCGTCGCGGCCGCGCTGCTGTGCCTGCTCACCGGACAGCTCAACAGCAACCGCGGTCTCGGCCCGGTCGGCGCCCTCGGGGTGCTCGCCGCGCTCGCGGCGATGGCCACCCTGCTGCCCGCACTGCTGGTGCTGGGCGGGCGGTGGCTGTTCTGGCCGCGCATCCCACGCCCGAACACCACCCCCGGCGACAACCGGGCCTGGGACCGGGTCGCCACCCTCATCGGGCACCGACCCCGAGCAACCTGGGTGAGCGCCAGCCTGATCCTGGTCGCCCTGGCCTTCGGCCTGTTCGACCTGGGCCCGGCGCCCACCCCGGCGCAGGCATTCACCGGGCACCCCGAATCGGTGACCGGACAGCAGCTGGTGGCCGGACACTTCCCCGCCGGCACCGCCACCCCCGCCACCATCCTCACCGACGCCCCCGCCGCCGCGGCGGTCACCGCCACGGCCCAAACCACCCCCGGCGTCGCTACGGTCACACCGGGCACCACCCACGCCGGGCGGGTAGCACTGACCGTCACGCTGACCCAGCCCGACGGGCCCGCCGCCGAAACCAGCATCACCGCGCTGCGCGAGCGGGTGCACGCGGTGCCCGACGCCCGCGCTATGGTCGGCGGCCCGGCCGCCACCAACCTGGACACCCACCAGGCCACCAGCCACGACCGGCAGGTGGTGATTCCCCTCGTGCTGCTCGTCGTGCTGGTCGTTCTCGGATTGATCCTGCGCGCCCTGCTCGCCCCGCTGCTGCTGCTCGCCACCGTGGTGCTGTCCTACCTGGCCGCGCTCGGCGCCAGCGCGGTGATCGACAACCAGGTGCTGGGTTTGCCCGGCACCGACCCCTCGGTGCCGCTGTTCGGGTTCATCTTCCTGGTCGCCCTGGGCGTGGACTACAACATCTTCCTGATGAGCCGGGTCCGCGAGGAAGCCCCCCGGTACGGCACCCGCACCGGGATGCTCCGGGGGCTAATTGCCACCGGCGGGGTGATCACCAGCGCCGGGGTCGTGCTCGCCGCCGTCTTCGCGGTCCTCACCGTGCTGCCACTGGTCCCGTTCATCGAGATCGGCGTCGTCGTCGCGCTCGGCGTCCTCATCGACACCTTCCTCGTCCGCTCCCTGCTCGTGCCCGCCCTCACCTACGACCTCGGCGAGCACCTCTGGTGGCCGGCGACGCTCAGCCACCCCAAGACACCCACACCCGCGGATCCCACCCTTGCCGCGGCTGCCCGCCGCTGCGGAACAGAAGCCCAATCATGATCCACACCGTGCTCATCGCCGCGCACGCCGCGGCCGGACTCATCGCCTTCACCGCCGGGTACCTCGCCCTGACCCGGCGCTCGGCCTTCACGGTGTACTTCTGGTCGCTGATCGTACTGGTGGTGTTCCTCGCCGCGGTCCTCGCCCTCGACTGGCCCGGGCTGGACACCACCTCACACGCCGTGTTCACCGCCCTGCTCGTGCTCGGCGGATACATGATCTGGCGCGCCACACAGGCGCGCCGGCTGCAGCACACCACCAGCCCCCAACAGCAAGCCCGGCGCATCGACCACATCGGATTCACCCTCATCGCCCTGTTCGACGGCTTCGTCATCATCACCGCCCTCGACCTCGGCGCCCCGCCGTGGCTGGCCGCCGTCGTCGGAGTGGCCGGCATCGCCGCCGGACACACCACACTCGGGCGACTCAAGCACCAGCCGGCATGATCCCCGGCTCGGGCCGCCACGCCGGCACCCACAAGAAATGCTGGGCGCCCTGGCCATCACCGGCGGGCTCATCACCTCCGCCGACCTGGTCCGTGCCCGCCCCGTCGCCCCCCTCCCCCTGGTCCTGCTCACCGAGACTCGGGCTCACCGTCGCCCTCGGCGTCCTCCGCGACACTTTCCGCGACACTGTCCTCGTCCGCTCCCCACCCGTACCCGCCCGGGCCTCGACCCCGGCCCCCGCATCCGCTGGCCCAGCCACCCCGCCCCATCCCGCGCCGAGGGCCCGACGACACGCCGGCACCCGCGGCCGCTGTACCACTACCCACACATCTCCGTTGACCACCACCGCCTTCCCGGGCTTGCACCGACAGGAGAACAACCCATGACAACCGATCCAGCCACCCGTGCATCCGACGCCGACCGAGAGCGCCTCGCCGGCCTGCTCGGCGAGCACCTGATAGCCGGGCGCCTCAACCTCAACGAGTTCCAGGAACGGACCGACGCGGCCTACGCCGCCGTGACCCTCGCCGACCTGACACCGCCGCTCAGCGACCTACCCCCTCTCCGCGCCGCACCCCAACCGCCGCCACATAACCCAGCAGACACCCAAACCGTTACCGCGATCCGGCAAGCCCACGGCGGCAGCTGGGCCAGCTGGCTTCTCACCGGCATGATCTGCATCGTGATATGGGTCGCCACCTGCCTCGTCGCCGGCAGCATGCAAGACTTCTGGCCCATCTGGGTCATCGGACCCTGGGGTGTCGTGCTCCTCGCCCACACCCTCGGCGGACGAGTGCAAGCTCTCGACTCCATCCGCCACACCAGATCAACCCTGCTGCACAAGGAGATCCACTGACGCCGCCAAGATCCGTCCCGCAACCCGATCCGTCCAGCGGCAATGTCGGTCGACTCCACGCTGGCCTCGGGCACGACGAGTACGCGCTCCCCGTTACCTCCGTGGTGCGGCGGTGATGAGCTCGAGCCGCGGAGCGCCTGCGAATCCGCCGTCGTGAGACGCCAGCGGCAGCTCCAGCCGGATCGCGGCGGCGGCGATCCACCTGTCGCCGTCGTGGACTTTGTCACCCAGCGGGTGCCCGATCTGCCGGCACCTCTCGCGCAGCTCGGCGCAGACGCTGATCATCTCGTCGTCTGGTTGAGCGACGGTGAGTTCGGCGATTCGTCGTTCCAACCGGCGCCGACGCAGCTCTCCCCAGCCGGCGTGCAAGGCCCCGTAGCGCAGCTCCATGACCGTCTGAAACGCAAGCAGGACCGGTCTCGTCCCGATCAGCGCTCGGTAGCGGTCAGCCACTGGACTGGGACGCTGATCGAAGAGCCAGCTGATCACCATCGTGTCCACGACCACGCCTACTGGGCGGGCGTCGGTCATGCCTCGGCCAGCGCCTCCTGGAACGCCGTCCACTCATCCTGCGGGACGTCGTCGATGACGAGTCGCTCTCGGGGTGGAAGCGGCTGGGCGCGCCGAAGAGCCTCATCGGGGGGATAGACCCCGACCCTGGGCTCGTCTGGTTGCTCTGCGATCGACACAGCTCTCAGTGTACGACCGGCCACCTGACCCCATACGGCTTCCCAGATGACGATCGGCATGCGGCGACGGGCCGTCTGTCGTGTTTCGCGCGTCGGGGGCGGGCGCCCGTGGGGTGATCCAACCCAGCGTGGCTTACACGGCCGGGTAGCGGTGGTGGCCGGGGAAGTTGCCGTAGAGCGACTCGCCGTCGGGTCCC
>JAABUJ010005913.1_pt1 | contig 12064 bp, 11 predicted proteins | sample 5559131 | NCBI WGS metagenome assembly JAABUJ01 (sample SAMN10711875, study PRJNA513366) | rock metagenome | isolation source: Antarctica rocks | place: Antarctica: Victoria Land, Mt New Zealand nord | collected 2016-01-07
AGAACTGCCCACATGCGCATCGCCCTGTTGTTTTGCCTGTAACCTCCCGTTACAAAAATAACACGCTGGCAACGTACTCTCACCATCGGCTTTTGCACGCACACACTGGAAACAAATGAAAGGAAAACGCCCCTCTTTCTTGACTCCCTATCGCTCGCCATTTGCAGGTATAATCGCGGCTAAACCCTGCCCCCAAGGAGCACACCTTGCCCACACTCACGATGGCGCAGGCCGTATGGCCCCGCCCCGCCGCCCGCCCTGCCGATGCCTTGCGCCGCGACATCGCTTTGGCTCTGGGCTTTACCCTCTTCACTGCCCTGTCCGCACAAGTCACTTTGCCCCTGCCCCTCGTCCCCATTACGGGACAGACTTTCGCCGTGCTGCTCACCGGCGCGCTGCTTGGCCCGCGCCTGGGGGCACTGTCTCTAGCCCTGTACCTGCTAGAAGGCTTGATGGGCCTGCCGGTCTTTGCCGGGGCGCGCAGCGCGTGGTCGCCGTCCACGCTCCCCTTGGTGCCAACCATTGTTGGGCCGACAGCAGGCTATTTGCTGTCTTATCCATTCGCGGCTGGGCTTGTGGGCCTGCTTGCCGCACAAGGCTGGGACCGCCGCGCCCCCACCATGCTGTGCGCTATGCTGCTCGGCTCCCTCGTGATCTACACGGGCGGAGCGCTGTGGCTGTCGCACTTTACAGGCCTGCCCCGCGCGCTTGCCGTCGGCGTGGCTCCGTTTGTGCTGGGCGATGCCATCAAAGCGCTGGCCGCCGCTGCCCTGCTGCCGCTGGGCTGGAAAGCGCTGGACCGACGTGGCTGAGCGGCTTGTTATCGGCACGCGCGGCAGCCTGCTGGCCCTCACCCAGACCCACACAGTCGCCGATGCCCTGCGCGACACCCACCCTGCCTTAGAGATTGACATTCGCACCATCCAGACAACTGGGGACAAAACTCAGGCCGCGAATGTTCCCCTGTCCTCGTTTGGCGAAAAGGGCATCTTTGCCAAAGAATTGGAAGCGGCCCTGCTGAGCGGCGAGATTGACCTGGCTGTGCATTCCCTCAAAGACCTGGCCCACACCCTGCCTCTCGGATTGCACATTGTCGCCGTGCCTGAACGCCGCGATGCCCGCGACTGCCTTGTCGGCAGCACCCTGGATGCCCTGCCTGCGGGCGCAATTATCGGCACAGGCAGCGTCCGGCGGCGCGCCTTGCTGCTGTCTCGCCGCCCCGATTTAGAGTGCCGGGAAATACGCGGCAACATTGACACCCGCCTGCGCAAAGCCCAAAGCGGCGACTACCATGCCATCTGCCTCGCCGTGGCCGGCCTCAACCGCCTGGGCTTGCAGCAACAAATTACCGAAACCCTAGACCCTGATTGGTTCACCCCCGACCCCGGCCAGGGCGCATTGGCCCTGGAAACCCGCCAGGACGATTGGCGCGTCAACGACCTTGTTTCCCTCGTCAACCATGCGCCGACATTTCTTGCTATTCAGGCCGAGCGGGCGTTTCTGCGCGCACTCGGCGGCGGCTGCCAGACACCTTTGGGTGCATTCGCCACCGTCTTTGGGCAGCAGATTACTCTCACCGGCATGGCCGCCGCCCCTGATGGGGGTATTGTGTTGCGCGAAACCCTGACCCAGTCCACCCTGCCTCCCGCCCTCGCGGGCCAAACACTCGCCGAAACCCTGCGCGCGGCGGGCGCAGACCAACTTCTAGGAACACACTGATGAGACAGCAAACACGGCGAGACTGGTCTACGCTCTCGCTCCCTGAACGACAGAAGCAGTTTCGCACAACAGCCGCTTTTTTCGCGGCGCTTTTGACACTTCATCTTGGGCTGGTGGTTTACGTAGCGCACCGTTATGTGGTCTTGTTCCAAACTGCCCGGCAATACCATGCCTCGCAGGCCGACGCCCACGATGTGCGCTTTGCGGTCGTCAGCCAGTACCAATACTCTCACAGCAAAAGGCCGAACGACTACCTGCTGGAACTAAAGAGTGCCGATGGCACGGTGCGTTACACAAATGTGGTCAGCCATGCCCTTTGGTCACAAACCGCTGTGGGGGACACAGTCACAGCCCAGGTGTGGCACGGGCGCATCTGCCGGGTGCAGGCACACGAGATAACATCCCTCACCCATGTCAACCCCGACTATCGCGCGCGCCAGGCCCGGCCATTCACCCTGCTTCTTGGCGCAACCTGGTTGGTTTACGCTCTCGCAAGCCTTTGGAGCCTGCGTAATATCAAGCGCCGCATGATGCAAGCCCCTGCCCCAAGTGCGGAGCGCATTTTGTAGGACACCCTGCGTCAAGCCGCCCTTTCCTGTCCTGCACTGGCGCGAACCAAGCGGCGGCTTTGCGTGTTTTTGTGGTATTGCTAAGCCGTTGCAGCGACGGACGGCTTTGTTCCGTCGTTGGTACACGCTTGACAAGCGGCTACGACGCCGAGGCGAAGCATAAAAAAAGACCATCAAAAGCGAGAATGGGCACTGATGCAAACATTTGACTATCTGGTACTGGGAAGCGGCAGCGCGGGCTTGACCTTCGCCCTGCGCGTGTGCGAGCAGGCGCGCGTGGCTTTGATTACCAAAAAAGAGCGCACCGACAGCAGCACCAACTGGGCGCAGGGCGGCATTGCGGGCGTGTTCGGGCCGGACGACGACTTAGAGCTGCACGTCCAGGACACGCTGATTGCGGGCGCGGGGCTGTGCCACGAAGACGCCGTGCGGGTCTTGGTGTCGGAAGGGCCGGACCGAATACGCGAGCTGGTGGAGTTTGGGGCAGGCTTTAACCGCGATGCCGAGGGGAACCTATCGCTGGGGCGCGAAGGCGGGCACTCGCGGCGTCGTATTATTCACACCGCAGACCTGACCGGCAAAGAAGTGGAGCGCACCCTAGTGGACGCCGCCCGCAGCCACCCAAGCATCACGGTTTTGGAGCATCACTTTGCCGTTGACCTCATTATGGACGGCGGCGAGTGCCGGGGGGCATGGGTCTTGAACGAGCAGGACGGGCAGCGGGAAGCGTTTCTCGCGCGGGCGACGCTGCTGGCGACCGGCGGGGCAGGGCAGATTTACCCGTTCACCACCAACCCGCCTATCGCGACCGGCGACGGCGTGGCGATGGCATGGCGCGCAGGGGCCGAGATTGCGGACATGGAGTTTATCCAGTTTCACCCCACCTCGCTGTTCCACCCGGATGCGAAAAGCTTTTTGATAAGCGAGGCGGTGCGCGGGGAGGGCGGCATTCTGCGGCGGCGCGACGGCACGGCCTTTATGCGCGAGTATGACCCGGAGCGATTAGACCTTGCGCCCAGAGACATCGTGGCCCGCGCGATTGACAGCGAGATTAAGCGAAGCGGCGACGAGTGCGTCTTCCTGGATGTGACGCATCTCGCCCCGGACGAGATCAAAGCGCATTTCCCAACCATCTATGCCCGTTGCCTGTCGTTTGGCATTGACATCACGACCGACTGGATTCCTGTCGTGCCTGCCGCGCATTATTCGTGCGGCGGCGTGCGCACGGATTTGCAGGGGCGCACGACCATTCCCCGGCTGTATGCGTGCGGCGAAACGGCGAGTACAGGCGTGCATGGCGCAAACCGATTGGCCTCCAATTCGCTGCTGGAAGCCCTGGTGTTCGGCAAGCGGGCCGCCAAGGACGCGCTGGCGTTTTTGAGTGAACCAAGCATCGCCGTGCCGTCTTCGCTCCTGCCGCCCGCTATCGGCGGGGCAGGAACCGAAGACAGCGTGCAGGTCGCCGCGCTGCGCCACCGTTTGCAGACCGTCATGCAGAAGTATGTCGGGATTGTGCGCTCCGGTGCGCGCCTTGCCAAAGCGTCGGCAGCAATTGAGGCTTTGCGCGGCGAGGCGCAGGCCTTGTTCAACGACAGCGCGCTTTCCGATGCCAATCTGGAGCTGCGCAACATGATCGACGTGGCGGCATTGATTGTGCGCTGCGCCCAAATGCGCCGCGAGTCGCGCGGCCTGCACTACACCACCGACTACCCGAAACTCGTGGACAGCGAGCGGCACGACACGGTGCTTGTCAACAGCCGCGTAACGGCGATGCAAAGCAAACAGGGAGAGATGGCGCGTTGAAGCTGGATATCCATGTCAAAGCGGAGCTGAAAATGCCCGCCCCCACGCCGTCAATTCTGCAAATAGAAGCCGTGCATCTGCCTGAAGGCGGGCAAAGCGTGGAGCAAAGCGCGCTGTTTATCACGCCCCACATTGAGGCCGCGCCGTTTCGGGACTTTTATGACAACCCGTGCCGCCGGGGCCTGCTGCCTGCGGGCGACGTGGCTTTGGAGTACACCGCCACCGTGGACATTCCCGACGTGCGCATGCCATTGCTCAAGCCTGCCGAGACTAATGTTCTGTATCTGCCCACGGAAACATTGCTGTACACATTGCCGTCGCGCTACTGCCAATCCGACAAGCTGATGGCGATGGCGCAGGATCAGTTCGGCGACTCGGCGCCGGGCTTCGCGCGTGTGCAGAAGATATGCAACTGGATCAACGAGCATGTCACGTACCAATATGGCACGTCGGACAGCGGGACATCGGCGTATGACACCGCCGCGCAGCGTATTGGGGTCTGCCGGGACTTTGCGCACCTGGGGATAGCCTTCTGCCGCGCGCTCAACATTCCCGCGCGCTACGTGTCCGGCTACTGCTTGGGCCTGGAGCCGCCGGACTTCCATGCCTACTTTCAGGCATATCTAGACGGGCGCTGGGTGTCGTTTGATGCCACAGAACTCCAGCCGCGGCCTGCCCTGGTGCAGGTTGCCGTGGGGCGCGATGCCGCCGACTGCGCGTGGAGCACATTCTACGGCATGGGCGAGACCACCTTTCTCAGCGTTGACGTGCAGGAGGCGGCCCCATAATGAGTGTGGGCACCGGCGACGGCGAAGACTGGCTGGCCCGCGTGCCCCTGCGCGCAGCGGGTCATGGCTGGCCTGCAATCCGGCTCCGCAGCGCCAGTGTTCCCCCCAGCAAAATCAGCCAGGCCCATGCCAGATCGCCTGTTCGCCGCGTCATAGTAGGCTCCCCTCCGGCGCAGGGCCGGTGTTTCTGGTGCTGAGTATGACCCGCGCAGGGCGACGAGGCTTTGCCAGGCGTCACGCATGGCGTGTGATATTTGTCACACGCCCCGCTCTCGCACCCGCGCCTTCAAGCAGCTTGCGCTTGTGCAGGCGGCTTGTGCGCGCTTCCCGGTATTTGTCCTCGCCCCCTTCCCGGCATTTATCCCATGCGCCCGCGCGCTCCTCTCGCCGAAAATAAGGGTACGCGCAGAGAGTGGCTGCACTCCGCGCCCTGAGTTTAACGCCCCCAAGAGTGTGATGCCCCAAGAGGAGTACGAGTGCCGTGACCCGCAACGAATACCTGGACCAACTGGCGACCAAAGTCAACGACCTGCCGACCCTGCCTGCGAGCGTGCTGCGTGTTATGCAAATGATTGAAGACCCGCTCTGCTCCACCGCCGACCTGTCTTTGGTAATTGCAGGCGACCCGGCGATGGCGGCCCGCGTGCTTAAGTTGGCAAACTCCGCCTACTACGGCTTCCGCCAGAAGATCGGCAATGTGCCGCAGGCCGTGACCCTGCTGGGCTTCGCGACGCTCAAGAATGCCCTGCTCTCGGTAGCCGTGTTTGACCTGTTCCGGCTGAGCGCGAGCACCGGCTTTGACATGGGCGCGCTGTGGAAGCATTCGGTGGCGACTGCGACAGCCGCCAAGCTGGTCGCCAAGCGCGTGCGCTTTCCCAACTCGGAGAAGGCCTTTACCGCTGGGCTTTTGCATGATGTAGGCAAGATTATTATCGCCCGCTACCTGCCCGCGAGCCTCGCGACTGTGGTGCGATTGGCCGAGAGCGACCACCTTGCCATGCACGAAGCCGAGCAGAAGACCCTGGGCCTGCCCCATCCCGCCTTTGGGGCGTGGGTCATGGGACGATGGGGCCTGCCCACGCCATTGATTGAGGCCGTGGAGTTTCACCACCATCCCACCCGCTCGCTGTATGCGTTTGACCTTGCGGGGATTGTTTATCTCGCCAACATACTCGCCCATCGCGCCCAAATCGGCAGCGGCGGCGACACTTTGATACGCGAAATGGACCCGGTCGTACCGGACTACTTTGGCCTCAACGAGCACGACTTGTCCGACCTTCAGGACGCCCTGCTGTTCAAGCGCCTGGAAATTGAAACCTTTGCCGCCGTGCCTTCTTAGAATGGGTGAGGCAGACTGCTAGCCGCCATGACCCACACGCCAAGCATAACTCACACGCCAAGCGAGATTAAGTATCAGCTCGGCAAAACATCCGGCCCTGGGCATGCCCTGTCTGCTTTGCTGACGCCCTCGGGGCAGAAGAACGAGTGGCTGCTGCAAATCTGCCTTGCAAAAAACGGCAGGCGCGGCCCAGCGGTGCTTTTGGAAACCAGCATCACCTGCCCGCTGGCGACTGTCACGCTCGCAGGCGAAACTTATGCCCTGCCTATCACGCGGCACGAGCGACGGCGCGGCGGCATCTTGTGCGTGGGCGGAACCCGCAAGACCGGGCTGGACGGCAGCCAGGTGGACTGGGAAATGCGCTGGCTTCCCGACGCCTGCTGCGCGGGACGCTTCACCGTAGAAACCCGCGTGCGGGCCACTCCCAGGCGCATGGGCGACCTGTGCCTGGCTTTCAAGCCCTGCCTTTATGCCCCCCAGCCGTGGACGCTGGGCGCCGCCGCGCAGAACGCGCACTGCGCCCAGCTCGCCTTTTCTGAGCATGCGCACCAGGCGATAGCATTCACAGCCCTGGACGCCGATGCGGGCTGGGAGGCGGACACCCAGCGCTTTGTTCTGCATGCCCGCCGCTTTGCCCTGGGCGGCGGCAAGTGTGTTCGTGCCCAAATTGCCTTTTTGCCCGCCCCAAGCGAGGCCGCCCCGCGCGCTGCCCTTGCCGCCCAGTACACCGATTTTGCCTCCGCGCACCTGCACCCCTGCGATGCCGTGCCCGCGCTTGACCCTCTGCCCGGCGCGGCGTGGCTGTCTGACCCGGCCCATTATGCCGCGCAGGGCGCGGAGCGCTTGTCTCTTGTTCTGCCCAACACGGACACGGCGCAGGCCGGTGCCCCGCATTTCCCCTTGGAGGCCCTGCACGCCCTGGCTCAGTGGGACAAGTTTCACCCCAGCCCTGACGCCTCGCGCCTGGTGCGCTACGGGGCGGTCGGCATCGCGTCCGACTTTCAAGTGATGGGCCGGGCCGATGAGCCGGCGCCGAACAAGGGCGCGTTCTTTGACCAGAAGCGGGCGGGCGAACTCTGCGACCAGCAGGGGCAGCCTGCCCACGGCATCGCGGCCAATGCCCGCATCGCCCGCTCGCTGTTTTTGCTGCACGAGTCCACCCATGAGCTTTTGCTGCGCCAATCCGCGCTGAACATCTGCCAGTGGCTTCTGCTCAAGATGAACAGCGACGGCTGGTATGATGGCGCGCATGTCCATGCCACCGAGCAATGCACAACCGATGGGCGCGTCATTCCCCAACTCTGCGCTTTGGACGGCGCCGAAGCCATTCATCCCTTTGTGCTCGCGTTCCGCGCCACCCGCAATGAAGTGTGGATCAAGGCCGCCTGGAAAGTGGCAAATGCTCTGCTCGCCCGCGTGGCCGAGTTTGATACTAATTCTGCCCCCGCGGTGGCCTCTGTTTTGCGCGCCCTGCTCGCCTTGGACGCCGAAGCGCCCCAGGCCCGCCTGCGCGCCGCCATTGCGTCGTGGGGCGCTCTGCTGCGCGCCCTGCCCTTGAGCGCCGATGCGCCTGCCCTGAATGCCGACGGCATGCACAGCGGCCTGTACGACTGCGCCCAGGCGGGCTTTTCCCTGTTTGCCCACACCCGCGATTTGGAGTTTTTGCGCTATGCTTTCCACGCCCTCAGCCTGGTTCCACCATCGTCTCAGGCCTGCGCGTGGCGTGCCCTCGCCGCGCATCAGGCCGCCCTGCTGTCGCTAGCCGCCCTGCTGCCGGGCGCGCGCCTAGATTTCAGCCGCCACACTGTCCAATTAGACTGGCGCACCTATGCCCCTGACCCTGCTGCCAGGCAGCACATTCAGGTGCGCGGCAGCGGCAATGAACCCGTTTACTTTCTGCCCCTCGTGTGCCAGGCGAGCGACCAATTGCTGCTTCTCGTCCTTGCCTCGCCCGCAGTGGACGCCGTCACCCTCCTCAAAAACAGCCGCCGTCCCCTGGCCTGCGACCTGCTCACCAGCACGTTTGACACCGACACGCGGCTGCACGCGCCGGGCGGGGCCGCGTGGGCACGCGTCGGCCTGTTTGCCATTGACCCTTGATATGCGGGCTTAAGAGTCCCTCCCCCGCCTTCGTAAAACTCAGGCTTCCCCTCCCCTAAAGGGGAGGAGTGCCTGTGTCAGATGGTTGATCTCTTCGGTGATTGGCAGTCCATCCTTCAAGGCTGGGCAGAGTAGAAACGTCTGTTACTTAGATCAACCCAACGACACAGGCACCCCTCCCCTGCACTGGCAGACCCGGAGGGCTTTAGGGGAGGGGAAGCCTGAGCCGTGCGAAGGCGGGGGAGGGACTCCTATGCACGGGGTGGGACTCTCAAAGCCTTTGCAAACCCATTGCCCTCGCGTTTCCAGCCCTGACCAACGACGGAACAAATCCGTCCGTCATTGGTTCGGGCTTACACTGCGTTAGAAACAGGCTTGCGATGCCCTAGAAACAGGCTTGCGATGCCCTAGAAACGCGGTTGGCACAATTCATGCACCACAAAGCTATGACAAAGGAAGCAGTCCCGCCGGCGCATTGACCAGTGTCGCCCTTCCCGCCGGCGTGGTGTCCAAAGGCGACCGCCCTTTGATTTTTCTCCGAGGACACACAAAATTATGAGAGATGAAGCGACAGGGCGAAGCGGCCAGGACGGCAGGGCTGCCGAAGCGGGCGTGCCTGGCGAACGGCGGCGGGTGCGGATGACCCGCGCGAAAGGGCAGTCACTGGTGCTGTCCAGCCTGGGAGGCAAGGCGGGCGATTCGGGGCCGATTGAGATACGCTTTGCCGAAATCGCGCCCGGCGGCGCGGCGACACTGGACTTTTTGCTGCCGGACAACATCTTTGTCGAGCACAAAGAAACCATGGACAGCGTGCAGGCCCTGTTTTGTGCGTATTCGTCATCGTACCGGGGGCTGGAAGAGTAATCCGGCCCGGCCCCGCGCAAAAACCAGCATCTTCCTCTTGGTTTAACCCTGAAGGACAACACGGCGCGCGCCACAATGAAAGTATCTTTCGCGTTTCGTGCGCGTTTCTTTCATTGGGGTGCCTCTGCTATGTCCTATGAACTCAAAGTGCTGCCGGGTGAAACAGTCCTGCTGGACATTCGGTTTCAGCCGTCGCGCAAGTCGGAGCCGTTCCACTTTGCCGTCAGCACCGAGGCGCTTTACCTGCCCGCCAAGAAGCTGATCGCGCTAAGCAATCCCTATTACTTCCGGCGCGTGCCGCATGCCGAGGTGCGCCGCGTCTCGGTGGAGCCGGTGCGGCCCGCGGGCGCGTGGGTGGGCGGGATTTTGATGGTTTTGGCAGGCCTGGCACTTGGGGCATTGTGGCTGAGCCTGCCGGATAAGGGCACAGTGCCGCGCGTGCTGGGCTGGGCTTTGGCTTTGATTGCCGGGGGCGTCCTGATGCCGTGGGCGGCCAAGGGACGGCAACGGTTGTCGGTGATGCTGGGGTCGGGGGCGTGGCGCTGGAACCCGCCGTTTGTGGTGGATGCGCAGTCCAAACGTCAGGTGCAGGATACATTGGAAAGCATTCTGGATACGTGCCGGTCGGTGGGCCTGCCGGTGGCGTATGAAGCCGAAGCCGATGTGCAGCGTTTGGTGTAGATGTGGAGCATTAGGGTGAAGCTTACCTAACACCAAACGCTGAGGGAATAAAGGGCCGGGCCGTTACGGTATCTCCATTGCTGACAAATGTAATCGCGCCGTTGCGGTGTCTGCTGCCTGCGGCTATGCTGACGTTAATTGTTGCTGAAGTAACGAACCCCGCCTAGGCCTACATGCTGCTTGGTGTCAAGGTCTGTCCCCTCCAAATAAAGAGAGGGCACGTCTTGGCTGCTGAAGTGTGCGTCTTCGCCCTGCACGGTGTAGATTACTGTTTGGTTCATGTTATCCACGCAGTTCAGGACACTTTGGTGCGGAGAGCCGCTAAACCCATCATGCAGGGTAGCGATCACGGTTGTCATCAGAGAGATTGCAAGCGCGGCTTGTGTGCTGCTGTCTAGAGACTTGACGGGGACACGAACGCTCAATCCCTGCTTTTTCAGCGGCGGCTGAATGGCAAGCAGCAAGCGGTTGTTGGCCTCCTGCTGAATGTTCATCGGAAGCTGCATCAAGCGCATTTGATTGGGGAAATCCGGCAGGGCCGCAGCGGAGGCGCTTGGTTTGGCAGGGATGGAGGCGACAGCAGGAGCGATGTGCAAGGCACGCACATAGGAAACCGGCAGAGAAGCCCACACTGCCGCGTCTATTTCTTTGAGGCTGGTCGGGAGCAAGACCGCATGCGGTTTTAGCCGGGGCCGCTCGCTAGCTGGCGCTTCCAGGTCAAGCCCATACAGCGCAGCAAGGGCTTTTAACACCGCCATTGTCTCTGCATTGTCAATGCCCGCAACCGTGACAGGCTTATCCGCCAGCGAGGCATCTACAAGTGGCAGCTTTCCATTCACCGGCTTCAGGCCAGAAGTCAGCTTTCTCAGTGTCGTTGGCTGCAGTAGGACAGCATCAACGCTTGCTGGAGGGAGTGCGCGCACCATGCTGGGCTGTGGCCGATCCAAAGGCGTCAGCCCTCCTGATAATGAAAGGAGGTTAGGAGGTCCTCCAGCATAGAGGTTGGGGACTTCCATGAAGAGACCGGAATACCCATTCTCATCACGGGCTTTGATGGCTGATTGTGGGGCGTAATCTAAATAGTTAATTGCACCTTTCACTTCATCCAAAGGCGATTGCACGTATTGATAAAGAAAAAGTTTCTGAATAATCGCCTGCTGGCTGGGCGATAAACTTCCATAATAAAGTGTTTTGTTTTGCGCTGATTGAAGCTGTGCCGGCGAAAGTGACTCGAAGAAGCTGACCACAGCCTCTCGTCGGCCATCGGGGCCGTTCGCGTAAATAGAAGTGGCAAAATTGGGGTTGAAAACGTTGAGAACATCGGACAAGTCGTCAGCCGCCCGCTGGCACTCCGCCAGCGTAACACACGGCAAATCATGGCTGTCTGAGTACCGTTTTATCAGTACAAAGACGCTGCCTTGACGCTGAGCGTCGTAATCATAAGCGGCGGCCATCTTAGACACGGCTTGGTCTAAAGGCATTTCCGCCGTGAGGTTAACAGCCTCAGCGGCAGAAAGCGCAGGTTTCAGCGGAACACCTTCGGCAACCAGCGCGACATGCGCTTGGCTTGCCAGCGAGGCCATTGCGCGTTGAAACTGCCGAGCGTCGGACGGAGCCAGGTGAACCAGCGACATGGAACTTGGCGACGGCGCGGCTGAAACCTGGGGAGGTATTACAAACACATGAGCAACGATGGCAAAGACTGCAATGGCATAAGCAGTCCCTTTACGTTTTGACATGATGTCACTCTTTCTTGGGAGAGGGCTTAACAACGGGGTATGCACAATAGATCAAAACTGAACATTTAGCGGGTGATTTCCTGTAACTACAATCATACCAGCACGATAGCCTATTCATCGTGCTGGTATCATACAAGTTAATGTATGTGTTAGCTGTAGCATTAAGTCCCACATTAAACACTATTGGCAGTGCTGGGTTTCAGTTTTGCATTCATGCGGCGGCCACGAACAGCATCTTAGGGAATAAAGGGCCGGGCGGTCACTGTCTGCCCATCGCTGACGAAGAGGATTGCGCCGTTGTGGTCGGTGCGGAAAACCTGAACGCCGTGGGCGGCAAGCCGGGCCAAAGTCGCGGGGTGCGGGTGCCCAAAGTGATTGTGCAAACCACAGGACACGGCGGCGTAGCGGGGGCGAACGCGGGCCAGCCAGGCATCGGTGCTGGCATTGCCCGCACCGTGATGC
>JAABUJ010005914.1_pt1 | contig 12060 bp, 12 predicted proteins | sample 5559131 | NCBI WGS metagenome assembly JAABUJ01 (sample SAMN10711875, study PRJNA513366) | rock metagenome | isolation source: Antarctica rocks | place: Antarctica: Victoria Land, Mt New Zealand nord | collected 2016-01-07
CGAAACGGAATGCGGCGTTCTCCGGGCTGCTCTACGCCGGTCTGGTGCTGACCGCCGACGGCCCGAAGGTGATCGAGTTCAACTGCCGTTTCGGCGATCCGGAGACGCAGGTGGTACTCGAGTTGCTCGACTCACCGCTCGGGCAGTTGCTGGCAGCCGCGGCTGCGGGCGATCTGCGCGCGGTGCCGACCCCCGTGTGGAAATCCGGATGCGCTGTCACGGTGGTGATCGCCGCCGCTGGTTATCCGGGTTCGCCGGTCACCGGCGAGCCGATCGCGGGGGCCGACCGGGACGGCATCCTGCACGCCGGCACCAGCCGCGATGACAGGGACCGGGTGATTTCCGCCGGCGGACGCGTGCTGTCCGCCACCGGAGTCGGAACCGATCTGGATTCGGCGCGGGATTCGGCATACTCCCTGGTCGATGGGGTGACCATGCGCGGGGCGCAGTATCGCAAGGACATTGCCGCCGCCGCCGCCGCGGGCCTGATCGAGGTTCCGTACTGACCGCCCGTGCCCCGTACCGACGCCCGCGTCTGGTACCGACTCGTGCGGCAGGCGGGTAATGCCCGACCCGGACACCGGGCATTACCCGATCAACGACGTGCCCGAGAAACGATGTGCCCGGAGACGACCGTGCCCGGGAAGGATCCCATCCATCGCTGCTGACCAATGGGAGTGCAACCGTGCCCGACGACCTGCGCAGCCTGGCCGCTTCGCTACTGGCCCTGCATGTTCCGGGCTCCCCGCTGATCTTGCCCAACGTCTGGGATGTGCCGTCCGCGCAGGCAGTGGTTGCGGCCGGATATCCGGTCGTGGCGACCAGTTCGGAGGCGGTGGCGCAGACGCTGGGGTACCGGGACGGGCAAGAGGCGCCGGCCGCGCTGATGCTGGCCGCAGCAGCCCGGATCGCCAGGACCATCGACGTGCCGCTGAGCATCGACGCGGAGGCGGGTTACGGAATGACGCCGGCCGACCTGGTCGATGCGTTGCTCACGGCAGGCGCGGCGGGCTGCAATCTCGAGGACACCGACCATGACGGCGCAGGTCTGCGGGAAGTCGGTGCGCAGGCGGACTTTCTGAGCGGAGTGCGGGCCGCAGCCGACGACGCCGGTGTGCACCTGGTCGTCAACGCCCGTGTCGACGTCTTCCTGCAGGATGGCTGGGCCCGGGACCCGGAAGCAGCGCTGGCTGCGGCGGTCGAGCGCGGGCGCTGCTACGGCAGGGCCGGTGCGGACTGTGTGTACCCGATCCTGCTGCACGACCCGGCGCTCGCGGCCCGCTTCTGCGCCGCGATGGCGCCGATGCCGGTCAACCTGCTCGGATCACCGACTCGGGCTGCGGGTCGGATCCAGTTGGGACCGGCGGCAGCGGCGGGTGCGGCGCGAGTGTCGTTCGGGCCCGATCTGTGGCGAGCGACCATGCTGGCGCTGGCGGCGCTGATTCCTCCGGGGATCATTGCGACCCACGGAGGTCAGTAGTAACCTTTGGCGCCGTCGAGCAGCTCGCGGATCGTGTCGAGATGACCGACGTGGCGGGCGGTTTCCTCGACCATGTGCAGCAGCATCCACCGCAGGGTCGCCGCTGCCGCGCCGAAGTCGGGATGTCGCCCGACTTCGTCCAGCGAGGCCGCCGCCACGATTTCGTTCGACAGGTCGCCTTGGCGCCGGTACTCGTGCGACAACTGCGCAAGGGGGACGCCCTCGACGATCATGTCGGCGTCCTCGGGGTCGTCCACGAACTGCGGGCCTTCGGCGGGGCGCCCATAGAAGAGCACCTCGAGCCAGCAGTGCTCGACCCACCGCAGATGGGAAACCACGCCGGCGATCGTCATCAGTGGTGAGGTCGGCAGCACCGAACGATGGGCGTCAGCCTCCGACACCCCTTCACATTTCCACAGGACAATGTCCCGCTGCAGGTCGAGCCAGCCAAGGAGCTGCGTGCGTTCATCGGCCACGAACGGAGGGCGCAGACGCGGTGGTGTCATGGGCGACGACGATAGCGTCGGAGCCAGCCTTTCGCACGGCGATTTCCGCAGCATTCAGACCGATCGGCACCGTAGCTGTTTCACCGGCATTTCGCCCGGATGCCGCAGTATGAGGAGGTGACGTCCTCCTTCCGGTTCGCCCCGGCCGCTCGGTCCGCTGTCGCTCCGTTCCACGTGATGCGGGTGTTGGCGGCCGCGGCGCGTCGGGCGGAGAGCGGGGCGCCGGTCTTCAATCTGACCGCCGGCCAACCTTCCACCCCGGCACCCGCACCGGTGCTGGCCGCCGCCCGGCTCGCGTTGGAACAGCACGTACTCGGGTATACCGAAACTCCCGGCATCGCACCGCTCCGGGTGGCCATCGCCGGGCACTATCGAGATCGCTACGCGCTGGACGTCGATCCGGAGCAGGTCTTCGTGACCACCGGATCTTCCGGCGGTTTCCTGCTGGCCTTTCTGTCGGCGTTCGACGTCGGCGACAGGGTGGGGCTGGTGCGCCCCGGTTATCCGGCATACCGAAACATTCTGCAGGCTCTGGGTTGTGAGGTGGTCGACGTGCCCTGCGGGCCTGAGACCGGCTATCAGCCCACGCTCGGAATGATCGATCAGCTCGGATTGAAGGGGCTGGTGCTGGCTTCGCCGGCGAACCCGACCGGCACCATGCTGACTCCGGACGAGCTTGCCGGGATGACCAACTACTGTGCGGCGCAGGGCATTCGATTGATCTCGGACGAGATCTACCACGGCATCACCTATACCGGCCGGTCGGCTTGCTCCTGGTCCACCGACCGATCGGGCCTGGTGATCAACTCGTTCTCGAAGTACTTCTCGATGACCGGTTGGCGAATCGGATGGATGCTCGTTCCCGAAGATCTGGCCGATCCGATCGACGCGTTGGCCGGCAATCTGGCCATCTGCCCACCCGCGCTGGCCCAGTACGCGGCGATCAGCGCCTTCCAGGCCTACGACGAATGCGACGGACACGTCACGCGATACGCCGTCAATCGCGCCCTGCTCGTAGACGGACTTCGCGCCCTTGGCATCGGAAAGCTGGCCCCGGCCGATGGTGCGTTCTACGTCTACGCGGACGTGTCACATCTGACCGACGACGCCGAAAGTTTCTGCGCCCGACTGCTCGACGAGGCCGGCGTCGCGGTTGCGCCCGGAGTCGACTTCGACCAGATCGACGGCCGTCGGTCGCTGCGGATGTCGTTCGCCGGATCGACTCCCACGATCACCTCGGGGCTGGAGGCGTTCGGCGAATTCCTCCGGCGCGGGTGACGCGAGAACGGGCCCTCCTCGGGGTTACCCGGAACGAAGGTTCAGGGTTCGTCCCGGATGTGCACCGGAACGGTGCCGGAGCAGTCTTGGATCACCACCGGCCATCCGGCAGTGGACGCAAAGCGAGTAGTCGGAGAGTGTCATGCAGAAGATCCTGAAGGTTGTCGGTGCGATCGTCGTCCTGTGGATTGCGTTCAGCATCGTGGGCGCCATTGTCGGGTTCGTGGCGCACGCAGTGCTGTGGGTCGCCCTCATCGCCGGCGGGGTCTACGCAGTCAGCGCGGTGGCCGGCCGCAACCGTCGTCCCATCGGCACTCGCCGCTGAGCCGCACTCAGACCGCAAGGCCGAGCGCGCGTAGGTCCTGGCGCGCCTGCGTCGCCCCGGTGAACCGCAGCGCCGAGATACCTACGGCGATCGCGCCGGCCACGTTGTCGGCGCGATCGTCCACGAAAGCCACCTCGCCCGGGTCGGCTTCCAGCCTGGCCAGTAGCTTTCGGAAGATCACCGCGTCCGGTTTCATCACGCCCAGATCGCCCGAGAAGACAAGATGGCGAAAGCGCGTCGCCCACTCCTGGGCCTCGATCAACCGGCCCATCGACGACGTCGCGTTGGACAACACGGCCAAGGAGATCCCCGATTCGGCGAGATCCGCCATCAGCGCCAGCACTTCGGGATCGGTCACGCTCCAGCCCAGGTCGTCCACGCGGACCAGTTCGGCAATCATCGCCGCGTTGGGCGCGGCCGCCCCGATCTGCGTCGCCATCGCCGAGAAGTAACGGACCGGATCGGAATGACGGTCGTATTCGGTTCGATGGGCGAAATATGCCGCGGTGGTCTCATCGGGGTCGGCTGCCAGCAACAGCGCAAGGTCGGTGAGCGCCTCGGTGTTCTGGAGCACGACGTTGCCCAGATCGAAGACCACCCAGTTGATCACTCGCCCGATCCTGCCAGTGACAGTGGGAACCACCCGAATGCGGCGGTGTTCCAGCCGATTCGGGCGGTTCCTGGCAGGCGTACTGCGGTCGGGGACCGGGGACGATCAGGTGACGACGATGCTCCGCGAGTCGTATCCGGTGCTCCCGTCCGGAAGCACGTCCCGGACGACGGAGGTCTGTATGGCTCCGGTGCCGTCGGTTGCCCTGGACTGAACGGTGTGCGTGCCCGACGTCGCCTTCCAGACGAATTTCCACTGACGCCAGGTGTCGATCGACCCGTCGCCGGCCAGTTCGGCCTGCTGCCACGGCCCGTTGTCGATCTGTACCTCGACAGCCTTGATCCCGCGGTGCTGGGCCCAGGCCACGCCCGCGATCATGACGTCACCCGCCGGGAACTGGGCAAAGCCCTTGGGCACGTCGATGCGGGATGCGGTCTTGATAGGGCCGCGCTCGCCCCAGCCGCGGTCGGTCCAGTAGGCGCTTTCATCCGCGAACTTCGAGACCTTCATATCCACCACCCATTTGGTGGCAGAGACGTATCCGTACAGACCGGGCACCACCATGCGAACCGGGAATCCGTGGTTGATGGGTAGCACCTCGCCGTTCATGGCGACCGCGAGCATCGCGTCCCGACCGTCCATCAGTGCGTCCAATGGCGCGGTCAGGGTGAATCCGTCCTTGCTGGTGCAGAGCACGCAATCGGCACCGGATTGGGGGCCGGCCTCCTTCAGTAGCTCGTCGATCCGGGCGCCGATCCAGGTGGCGTTTCCGGCGTAGTTGCCGCCCACCGGGTTCGATACGCACGTCAGGGTGATGGTGCGTTCGATCTGCGGCCTGGCGATCAGATCCTTGTAGTTGATGCTGAGCTCCTTGTCGACCAGCCCGTGGACCTTCAGTCCCCACTCCTCGGCCGTCACATTGGGCGGCGTGAGCGCGGTGTCCACCCGGTAGAAGCCGCCGTTCGACGTCACGTAGGGCGTGAGGCCGTTCACCTCGAAATCGACACCGGCCGGAATGGGCTTGCGCGAGGAAGGCACGGGCACGATCGCTTTCGCGCGGCTGGCGGTGACTTGCGCGGTGCTCGGGATCCATTTCGCGATGGCACCGGCGGCGACAGCCACGACCGCGCCGATTCCGGCGAGCCGGAAGAATTGGCGCCGATCGATGCCAGGGGTCGACACTGCCCTGGCCTTCATGATGGCGAAGGCGGGAGTCGAGCCCCGGAGCATCGGGTGCTGATCGCCGGAGCTGCCCGGCTTCGAGTCGTACAGCTCGCCGTCCGCGAGGGGCTCGTCGGCCGAGAAGGTCGACGACGTTGTGGTCGACGACGATGTGGTCGACGACATCGTGTCCGGTGCGTCTCCGGCGACGTTCTGGACGGGTACGACGTGGGCCAGGACATCACGGCTGATCGTCCGTCGAAAGACCGTGACCAGCAAATACATGCCTGCCGCGCCGCCGACGATGATGGGCAGGGCATCGAAGGCGATGGCGCCCGCGGTGGTGAAGACGGCGGCCAGGGTGACCAGTACCAGAACGACGGTGACGGCGGCGGCGATGCGTGGGCTACGCCTACCGATCAGCCCGATGATCAGGGCGACCACGAACAGGGTGGCGTACATGCCGACCCGCAGCGCATCCTTGTCGTGCTCGGCAAAGGTACGAATCGCATATTCCTTCAGCCACTCGGGCGTCAGGTGGATGAAGGTGGTACCCAGCGCGTTGATCGGAGACGACGCGGTGGTGAGCCAGCCGGCCCACACGCCGAGCGCGGAGAGCAACTCGGCGATGCCGATCGCGACTCCCATGGCAACGAGGCCGACGAGGGCGGAGACGACGAACCCCGGCTGCCACACTGGGCGGCCAGGTATCGCGCTGGCGGGACCGCTTGATGCGGTCGGCCGGGAAGTAATGGTCATAATGGTCCTTCGGTGCGCGGGACGTGCCGGATGGGCGCCGCGGTCAAGTGTTGCTCCCACCAGCTGGAACGGAAAGTCCGAACGCGTCGGAAAGGCCATCAGTAAGACACCGGTAAGGCTTCACCCGTCCGCTGAATGACGGCATCGGCTGTGGGCCATCCGGGCCACCCTTGGCGCCGAATCACCCTCAGAACAGCCCAGAGAACTGTGGCGAAGCACGGCACAACGAAGGGCAACGCTCAATGTCTGGTGAAGATCCGCATGTCTGGTGAAGATCCGCATGTCTGGTAGTGGTCCGCAGTCGCGGAGCCTGTCAGCAGTTCCGCCGCTGCCCGACAGACGGGAATCTCCGGAACTGTCCGATGAGACACCACCGGATGAGTTGTTGCAGCGCACTGCGCTCGGGGACGAGCGCGCATTCGAGATGTTGTACGACCAATTCGCCGGGCGGGTCTTCGGGCTGGCCCGCCGCATCGTCCGGAACCCCAGCCAGGCCGAAGAGGTGGCTCAGGAGGTTTTTCTGGAGATCTGGCGGCGAGCCAGCCGGTTCGATGCCGCCAGGGGTTCGGCGACGTCGTGGATCATGACGTTGACGCACGGCCGATCGGTCGACCGCGTCCGATCCGTCCAGGCTTCGACCGATCGTGAGCTGAAGAACGCCTATGCCTCGCACGAGGTCGAAATCGATTCTGTGGTCGACGCCGTCGAGGCCGCCTTCGAACGCAAAGCTGTCCAGAAATGCCTGAAGAGTCTGACCGAACTGCAACGTGAATCCGTCACACTGGCGTACTACAGCGGCTATACCTATCGTGAGGTTGCCGAGCTGCTGACGACACCACTTCCGACCATCAAAACCCGGCTGCGGGACGGCATGATCCGTCTGCGCGACTGCTTGGGAGTAGGAGCATGACCGGCGATCTGCATTCGAACACCGGTGCCATGGCGCTGGGTGCCTTGCCCGACGGCGAAGCCGCGGAATACTCCGAGCACCTGCAGTCCTGCCACGCATGTACCGCGGAGCTGGCCGGATTCCTGGAAACCGCCGCGATCCTGGGCAGTTCAGCGGCGCAGACCCCGCCCGCCGGCCTGCGCCGGTCTGTGATGGAGGCGGTCAGCCGTACGGCGCAACTTCCTCCCTTGACCACTGCTCCGGCCACTGCCGACACGTTCCTGGGCCGGCACCGGGTCAACGCTCCGGCGCCCGCTGCTCCGGTCAGTGAGCAGCTGGCGACGGTCATCCCACTGCGGCGCCCCTGGTATCGCCGCCCACAGGCGTTTCTCGCAGCCGCGATCGCGGTGTTGGTGATCGCCGGCGGCTTGACCATCACGTTGGGCAACCGAACGTCCACGCCGCCCTCGGCCGGTGCCTGTGTCGCTGCGGCCTCGGACAAATCCGTGCTCTCACCGACAGTCGGGGCCGGTGGCGATGCCACCTTCTCGCCGTCCTGCGATGCGGTGGCGATCAATATGCCGGCGCTGCCGGCAGCACCCACCGGCAAGGTGTACCAGGTCTGGGTTGTCAAGGGTTCCAACCCGAATGCAAGTTCGGTGCAGGTGATGAACAGCAACGCCGGCGGTGCGGCGGCGGTGGTCGGGACGAAGGTCCATGCGGGCGACACCGCGGTGGCCGTTACGCTCGAGCCGGCGCCCGGCTCGGTCAGACCCACCACTGCCCCCTTCTGGATGGTTCCGCTGACGGCCTAGCCACCGCCTGGGCGAGCCGTGTTCCACAGCGCCGATGCCTCCCTTTCAGGGGTGTCGGCGCTTCTTAATTCCTGGGAATCCGGGTGATCGCAACGAGTAGCGCAGTTTGAAAGGTATTCGGTCGGGCACTGATAGTAAGAACGAGGAACGGTCAGCCAACCGGGCCAGATCGCTCCGCTCGATCACTGGGCGGTGACCAACATGGGTGCCATTCCTGACGAGACCGCAGTGCCGGAGCAAGCCTCCCGGCCGGATGTGACGGCCAGGTCGAGCGCGACTGCTGCCGAACGAATAGCGGTGCTCGCGGCGACAGAGGAATTGCTGCAGCAGATCAGCCCGAACGGTGACCTCCTCGACCTGGCTGTTCAGATGCGGGACAGGGGAGTCGAGTCACTGCTGTTCGCGCGGCCGGACGGCAAGATCCTGGCAGTGGTCACCGATCGACAGATCGCCTATCTGGCTGCGTCGCCGGTTGCCACCGCAGCGAAGCGGCTCGATGATCAGGCGGCCGATGACGAAGCCGCCGACGCTGTGGGCGTCCCTTCCGTCCCCGCGACGCCGGAGCCGGTTCCGAACCAGCCGAACGGACGGCAGGCGGGTGGCCGTCAGGCGGTCGGCCGACCCTGATCGCCGGCCTGCGGCGACCGATGGCCGCGCTGCTTCGAATCCGATGTGATTGGATTTCGAAGGCTTGCTACGCAGCGAGTTTGGGGAGCTCGTCGGGGTGCGGCGCCGCGCGGGAATTGCGTGGGCCTGTTTCCACGATCACCATTGCGACGAGCATCAATGTGCCGCCGACGGCGATCCGCCAGCCGAATGGCTCGTTCAGGAAGATGATGGCGAACAGTGCGGCCCAGCCCGGTTCGGTGGACATGATGATCGCGGCTCGGGACGGTGCCAGGTGGGCCTGCGCCCAGGATTGCACGATCATCGCGAGTGCTCCGGAGATCAACGCCATGTAGAGCAGCGCAGTCCAATCGAACAAGTTGCCCGGCAGGGTCAGGCCGCCAGGATCGGCAATGGTCGCGGCCACCAGGCTGACGAAACCGGTGGCGACGATTTGCACCACCGCCAGGCCCAGCGCGGAACCGGCCGTCGACCAACTGCCCAGACCGATGATGTGCAGGGCGTAGATGAATGCCGAGAGCAGCGTGACAGCCTCGCCGAAGCCCATCGAGAAGCCGGTCAGAGCCAGGATTGCCAATCCGACGGTCGCAACCGCCGCACCGATCCACACCCGGCTGCTGATCGCCGACTTCAGCAACACCGCCGCACAGATCGGCGTCAGCACGACGTACATGCCGGTGATGAAACCGCTCACGCTCGCAGAGGTGTGCGCCAGGCCCGTGGTTTGCACGATCTGCGCGACGCCGTACGTGACTCCGAGAATTCCGCCGTGCAGGAGTGCGCGCCGCGGAAGGGCGCGTACGGCCCGATGGAACAGCACCAGCATGATCACGCCCGCGATGGCGAAACGCACGGCGAGGAAGTTCAGTGCAGTCATCCGATGGAGCAGGCTCTTGGTCAGCGGGAAACTGGATCCCCAGGCCGCGGCGACGACCAGCAACCCGATCAACGCCAGCAGCACTGTCCTGCTCGAGGCGGTCTGGGGGCTCTGCGGTGGCACTGTCGCAATGCTTCCAGACTGGGCGCGACGGTAGGAACTGCGCTGGATGTGCATTCGAAGCCGCATGCGCTTCCGACCGCAGACCGCGCATCATCCGTCGCCGCAAGAAAACGACGGCGGCTCTGCTGCGCGGATCACAGCGAAGCCATGGCTCGCGTGCAACCCTGACACCGCAATGATCCGTCTTCCGGTACAGGTAGGAGGTTCCGCGTGGGCCCCGAGGAGGATGCCGCATTCTCCCGATACGTCACCGCGCGACGCGATCATGTTCGACGAACGGCGTATCTGCTATGCGGGGATTGGTATCGCGCCGACGACCTCACCCAGATTGCTTTCGTCAAGTTGTACGGGGCCTGGGACCGAATCCGGGATCACCGGGCGCTGGACGCCTACGTTCGATCGTGTCTGGTCCGAGCGACGGTGGACGAGTCCAGACGGCCGTGGCGGCGGGAGAAGGCGGTCGAGATGCTGCCCGAGACGGTGGACTCGTTCGACCTCTCGAGTGTCATCGCCGACCGGGCTCTGGTCCAGGCGGCGTTGGAGAAGGTGCCGACCGGCCAGCGAGCGGTCCTGGTGCTGCGCTTCTTCGAGGGCATGGACGTCGCCGAGACGGCTGCTGCGCTGCAGTGCTCGGAAGGGAACGTGAAGTCTCAGACGGCCAGGGGTCTGGCGGCGCTGAAGAAGGCTCTGCAGGCGACCGGCGAACCGGGCACGGGTGCTGCGGTGACGAGAGGGGGTGAGCAGTGATGAGCGAGTTGAGCGGTGCTCCTGAAGGGGAGGGGGCGGAGCCGGCCCGCGACCCGATCGGTCGCGACGACGATGTCAGTAACGGAGACCGACAGGCGCTGGTCGCACTCTTCGCCGCACTGGTCGAGAATGCCGAGCCGTCGAACCTGGCGCCGCTGGAGGTGGTGCGGCTGGCGGCAAGGGAACGGCGAGCGGCAACCGCGCAAAGGGCGCGACGCATCCGAATCAGTCGCAGTGTGCTGATCGCCGCCCTTCTCGTCGCAGTTGCGGTGTGGGCCGTGCCTCGACTGGGCACGCCGTCGAGCGACACGGCGGCCAGCAGCGTCAGCACTGCGTCCACGGCCGCGGCCGCAGCGCCGGCAGCATCAGCCGCCGGATCGGCCGCAGCGGGCGGATCGGCTTCCGGCTCGCAGGCGGCCACCTCGCCGGCGGCGGGGTCGCAGGCGGCCACCTCGCAAGCGGCCGCTGCTGGACCTGCGTCGTCCGGCCAGCCGAACGCTGCACCCTCGGGCGCGGGCGCGGGGGCGATGGCGAGCGGGGCGATGGCGAGCGGGGCGATGTCCAGCGCGTCGGCGTCCAGTGCGGCGATGTCGAGCGCTGCGGCGCCTACCGGACCTGTCGCCGGCGCGCTGAGTTCGGCGGCCGCTTCCGGGTCGGGAAAGGAACTGTCCGCTGGCGCCGCGACCTCCGCGGGGGCACCCGCTTCCTCCGTCGCGACGACTCGTTCTGCGACTTCCGGTCACGCCTGTCCGACGTTGACGACCGCGGCAGCGAAGGCCGTGGTCGAGGCACTCCCGCCGGACTACCGCGGCGCGGCAATCGACGTTCGCGAGTGCACCGTTCGGGTGATTCCGGGCCAGGGAAGGCCCACGGTCGAGCTGCAGGTGGGGCGGTCTGCTCCAGGTGCCTGCGCTCGTTCCCCGCACCCAAGTTGCACCCCGACCATCGAGTCCTACGCATTCGCCGGTCCAGGCGCGACGTTTCCGCAGCTGAACGTCTACGGCAACGGTTTGGTGGTGATCCTCGACGCCGGCGCTGGGCGCCCTGGCCAGGGCGAGTTGGTCGCCGCGGCCAAGGCTTTGATCACTGCGCTGAGCTGACGCCGGGTCGGCTGATGCGGCGGTCCCGCCAGCCGGCCAGGGTGGTCGGCCATGGCCGGAGGCTGCGAGGATGACGGCCGGCCCTGGCGGCTTCCCGCGCTTCCGAGCCGCCAGGGCCGCGGCTGCCACCGGTTCGTGCCGGGCCCGAGGGGGGTCCCGGTCAGGTGGCGGGTAGGACCGGCGGGGGGTCGCTATTCAGGATGTCTGAAGTGGTGATCATGCCGCCGAAGTCGGCGCGGGCCTTGACGAGGACTTCCGGGGCGGGCAGTCGGCGGTCGAGCATGTTCTGGTAGTTGGCGGGGTCGATCCACGGGGTGAGGTCGCGGGCCTGGACCAGGTAGCGGTCCGGTGCCACCTCGGTGATGTTCCAGTCGCTGAGGTCGGAGGCATGTTCCAGGTGCGCGGTGGTCAGCAGTTGGACGGCGTGGGCGTCCGGAACGTACCGGTTCCACAGATGCCGGACCCGCTCCCAGTGGCCGCCTTGTAGCTCGGGGTAGTGGAACCCTTTGGCCTCAAGGCTTGTCCAGTCGTACGGAATGGCGCCGACGAACGCGATGACGGCGAGGTCCACCAGTTCCGGCCGCAGGGTCATCGCGCCGATCAGGGCGTCGATCTCGGCGTGGGCGTCCAGCGTCGGATCTTCCAACAGGTAGATCACCTGTTCGCTGTGGGCGAAGGACACCGAGGCGCCGCGCAGCGGCTCCGCCCGAACGGACAACACCGAGGAACGGCGCTCGTGGACGATGCCGTAGGTCAGCGCGTC
>JAABUJ010005921.1_pt1 | contig 12056 bp, 12 predicted proteins | sample 5559131 | NCBI WGS metagenome assembly JAABUJ01 (sample SAMN10711875, study PRJNA513366) | rock metagenome | isolation source: Antarctica rocks | place: Antarctica: Victoria Land, Mt New Zealand nord | collected 2016-01-07
TCGTTTGCCTACTAGCAAGGCGACAGTCCAAGGAGCACCGGTGGATCCCGCAATCATCGCTTCACAAGTCTCTCGAGCAGAACCAAAGCATCAAGCAGCGTCAACCACTCCACCTGCTCAGTCTCGTATAGACACTCCTTCACTAGATACTACGACCAGTGCTCTTGCAGAGCAGCCCAAAGCAGCTATAAAGCCTTCATTGCCTAGTGAAGAAGCTAGTGCTAACCGCCGCCCATCGAATGCTGCCAAGGGTCCCATACCCAGTGATTCTGCCACCGCCAATGTGGAGGCCAATCTCCTCGACTCGTTCCGGAATTTCGCAAACATTGAGAAGATGAGAGTTTCGGATCACCGTCGTCAACGCGTATCCCAGGACAAAGCTGTAAAGCTTAATGACCTCATGAAGTTTTCGCAAAACTTCAAGCTGCACACCCCTGTACCCAAAGATCTTGTACCAATACTTGCAAAGGATAAGTCGAAGCAAGAGGAAATCATGGAAAGGGCACAAAGAAACGCACAACAACTAGCAAGCGCGTCAACAAAACCTACAACGGGAACATCAGAGCAAACGCCATTAAAAGCGGTGCCTGAGGGGCCGCGAGGAAATCCACAGACTACAGCAAAACCTAATGACCGCCAGGACTACCCTTACTCACAACAAGGATACTCATCACAAAGTCCGCAAGCTGCCCTACCCATCAGAGACAGACAGCAACAGATGCAGCAACAGATGCAGCAACAAATGCAGAATCTGACAGTGACCTCACCCAAAGCTAGTCAAGGCCTCCTCAGCCACCGTCTTCAAGATAGCCATAGGCACCATAAGGCCGGAATGCCTGTTGCTGTACCTAACCCACTGCCTATACAAAGTATCTCAAGACCTTCCACGCGTCCTGCGGCCAACGTTGCTCCAATGGCAACTTCGCAGACCCCGAGTAGTGTCCGCACTCCTACTTCTGCCGTCTCCTCAAAATTCAATATCAAAGCAGCCGAGTTCAAGCCCAACCCCGCGGCGAACTCTCTTAAGCCTCCTGGTGCCCCGAGCGCGATATCTAGCCCAATCTCCACACCAAGCGCGCGTCCAACGTCGCGTGTACCAACTCCCACCGCTTTCTTTGGAAACCGTAAACCTCTAGCAGCCGCAGAACGCCCATCGATTCTCGACAATTTCAACCCCATCAAGCGCCTGAAGGAGATCGCCCAGAAAGAAGGCGGTGTCAAAGACTACTCATCTAACAATGGCATTAAGAACGCTTTTACAACCACTCCCGTATGGAGTGACTTTAACGATGAGAACGATCAAAGATCGTACAAGGATATATTCGGATTACCTGCGCCAGCTTCCGGCAAGGTATCTCCTCAGCCAGTGCACCAGATCAACCACAACGTCCCGCACCAGCACCAGCTGCCCCATCATCTACAGCAAGGTCCACATGGAGCTCCTCACTTGCAGACTCCGCCTCACCAAGCGCCGTTCCCTATCCAGCCACAGGTACCGCAATACCCATCAGCACAGCACCAACATCATTATGAAGAGCAGCGAATGCATCTATCAGCGTCCAATCAGCCAATGTTTCCGTCGCCAAGGACGCAAAACAACTCCTTGGCGTATCCTTCTCCCATGCAACAGCCGGCTCAGCTTGCTTTTGGCCAGCCTATGCCTCAGTACGCGATGAGCTTAAACGGCCCACAAGCCGCGCACTTAAGGCAATTCCCTGGTGGGCCACAAGTCATGTCGGCGCAACCACAGTTAGCGGCGCCAGTGATGGTCCAGCAGTCTTCTCAGGGCGGTTTTGTAATCCCACCGCACGGTATGGTCCCGTTCAACCCTCAAGTGCCCTTTTACGCTCCTGGCCAGGCGCCTCCGTACGGAGGACAATCGCAACCACCTAGCGGGTACCCGAGCCCTGGCAGAGGAGCTCCGATGATGATGCACCAAGGTTCTCACCAAGGTCAACAGCATATGTATATGAACCCTAGCCAGTATGGCCAACCTGTCTACGCGCAACAACAACCCCCACACAGTAAGTTCACAATGCTGTCCACTGTTCATTCTGCACGGCTGCTAAGATCAATATAGTGGCGCCAATGCAAGCTTACGGATCTCCCCGACCACACTATGCCCAGAGCCCGCAACCGCAATACCATTATCCTCCTCAACCACACCGTGTTCCGAGTAACAGCTATGGACAGCCCCCACAAGGCCCGCATCAGCATCACCACCAACACATGCACCATGCCCCTGCTAATCATCCAGTCGACAACGGCGAAGACATGAAATGACGGTGAGCTGTCTGACCGCAACAGTCGCCACTGCATGCCAGCTAAGCGTCAGTCAGTCCAGCTCGTTTGTGCAGCCTTTCCATGGTCCAGCCGTTAGTTTGTTGATGCATGCTTTGTTCTTTTCTTTACTGTTCTCGGATTTAGCGGCATCATAATACCCGCGGCATTAGCGAGGGCGTTTGGGGTGGTCCAGGATACGAACCCCTGCCTTCGTGTCTGTAGGACTCATGGTTCGAACCAGGCGGCAAGCTATTTCGATTAAAGGAAATGTACAGGGACAGCTGGCTTTGCTTGAGAGGATTGAGCGGAAAAGGAAGAGGGTGGTGGGGAAGATCGAAGTGACTTAAATACGATGCAGCAGGTGTCAGAGGATGCTGTGATCTAGAAAAGCTGTCTGCTCTAGCATGTAGTTGCAATCAAGTGGCATATGGAGCTTATGACTGCTACCAAGCGTGCATAAAATAGCCCATGCGCCCGCACGGTTCATTTTCCAGGGGCTACCTTAATCCCTTATTACCGCGTGTACCCCTGGAAAATGAACCCACTTCTGCCAGCGCTGAGCGCATGAGATAGATACGATGTACTCTTAGCCAAATCCGAATTTGCCATGTGGAGGCTGAGCAGATGCACCGACTCGCACAAGAATTCAGAGCCATCGACGAATCAGTCTTCTCGTATGGCCAACATCGCACGGCATGAGGTTTATCTTGCGGGGAATTCTGACCAATTTCTTCAGAATTCGCGTCTTGGTGAACAATGATCGCAGAATTCTGAATGACTGTGAATTCTAGGATTTTGTACAACTACTCAAATCTACGTTGAGCATCATGACCAAAGTAGGCCCATAGTCCAACAGTCATTCCATCTCTTGGTCCCATCATCTGTCAAAGTATCCCATGATATGGCTTCAAGTAGGATTAAAGTACGCTCATGAACGGTGGTCGGGCCGTCCTTCCAGTAGCCTTGCAGGATCTTTGTCATCCACAGCGCAGGGTCCGACCGACTTTGGAGACAACTGAACTTTAAACACCGCGCCATCCAACCTCGGTGCCATGTCGACAATGCTTGGGCCGCCAATTTTGTCTCAAGCATTTGTTTCGGACATTAGAAACGAATCGGCCGTAGACGACCCGAGGTCTTTTATCTACACTTACTTATCCTACCTTAAAGTAAGCATCCCGCGATCGCGAAGGCGCAAAGGGCCCAACCGTCAAGCAATACTTCATATGCTTCGGCAGTGGCTCCATCTCACCTTTGACCCACCATAGCTCTCTGAGTGATTATATTCGATTAAGCTGTTACTATGGACGTTGTGGACCGGGATCTGGAGAAAGCTGAGCGCGACGCAAGTCCTGGTCGCTTCCCACCACGGAAGAGCGAAGATGGCAATCTACGCAGAGCGCAAACAGCGTCGACCGGCTCGTCCTCGTCCGGTTCCTCGGCAGCGTCGATCGTCAGGGAAGAGATGGGCATGTCCCGGGTCAACACCCAACGCGATCTCGAAAGGAATCCTACTGCCCTCAGCCGGATGGAGACGCAACGTAGCCAGCACTCCGGAACTGTGGGCAGAAGCCTCACGTCGCGGGAGTCGAAGAAACCTTTGCCCAACTTCGGCGGCGGGAAGCCCTACCCACCTCCGCTTCCTGCTGCTGAGGACTTTGTCGTGGAGTTCGATGGCCACGATGATCCATTCCATCCGCAGAACTGGTCAATGAAGAAGAAGTAAGGCATCCCGACCCGAATACTACAGAACGCCTGTTCACCTTTACGTTAGAGTGTTTCTGGGCGTTATTCTTGGTTACACTACTCTAGTGTCCGCCTTTGCCAGTAGTATCTTCTCAGCAGCGACTCTTCCAGTGTCGCACGCTTTCGGTGTTGGGACTGAAGTTGGCTTACTCGGAGTATCACTCTACGTACTTGGCTTCGCAACCGGACCTATCCTATGGGCCCCACTCAGTGAATTGAAAGGTAGAAGGCTGCCTTTGATTGGTGCCATGTTTGGCTTCTCTATATTCCAGATCGCTGTCGCAGTGGGAAAAGACCTGCAGACCGTTCTCATATGTCGCTTCTTCGGGGGCGTCTTTGGATCCTGTCCACTTGCTGTGGTTGCAGCCATCTTCTCCGACGTAAGCCCCAGGAGTCTAGCGGACATAGGACACTCGGGGACTTATTGACTCAATCATAGATGTTCGACAACCGTACTCGTGGTCTTGCGATTACCGTTTTCTCGATGACAGTTTTCACTGGCCCACTCCTCGCTCCTTTTGTTGGCGGCTTCATCGTCATGAATCCCAACATGGGCTGGCGATGGACAGAATACCTCGTCGCTTTGATGGGATTCGTAGCCTTTGGCCTTGACTTGATCTTCCTCGAGGAGACATACCCTCCCGTCGTATTGGTAGAGAAAGCCGCGGAGCTTCGGCGCCGAACCAAGAACTGGGGCATTCATGCGAAACAAGATGAAATAGAGGTTGATGTATGTAGATCTTTGCGCCTCTCTTTGACGTTTGTGAGGGTTTCAAGAAACTCGGAATATTCCATAGCAGCGACCGCTCTCAAAACATATTTGTAGCTCCATGCCCTAAATGCAGGGAGGAAAGCTGACCCTGAGATCCAGTTCCGAGAATTGGTCACCAAGAACTTTAGCCGCCCTCTCCGGATCCTGGTAACTGAACCCATTGTACTCTTGCTAAGCATATACATGGCGTTCATCTACGGCTTGCTGTATCTATTTTTGACAGCATATTCTATCGTTTTCCAACAGATCCACTACTTCAACCCTGGTTTAGGCGGTTTGCCCTATTTTGGCATGGTCATCGGTATGTTGATTGCTGGAGTGTATATTGTCCTAACCCAACCTGGATATAACCGGAAGTTGGAAGCCAACGGTGGCATTCCTGTACCGGAGTGGCGCCTACCACCAGTGATTCTGGGAGGGGTTTCGTTCACTTGTGGGCTTTTTTGGTTTGCTTGGTCAGGCTATAAGCCAAGCATACCCGTAAGTTGTTCGGCTTCAGCTCACGCAGTGGGCAACGGGTGCTGACCTGTCGTAGTGGATTGTCCCAACGCTTTCTGGTCTGATGACCGGTTTCGGGCTTCTGGCTATCTTTCTGCAATCTTTAAACTATTTAGTCGATGCCTACCTTATGTTGTATGTTGCAACTTTTTATCCTTCTAGGTGGCTAATATAGCTGACCTCTCTATAGCGCTGCTTCCGCCATTGCCGCCAACACATTCCTGAGATCTCTAGCCGGGGCGGTGTTCCCACTGTTCGCCACATATTTATTTAAGGCGATTGGGGTCAACTGGGCTGGCACGCTTCTTGGCTGTGTCGCTGCTCTTCTAGTTCCTATACCTATTATCTTTTACAGATATGGCCATAAGATCCGAGAGAGATCGAAATTCGCTCCAACCATGCCGAAACCGGCTGCGGCAGTGGAGAGTAGTGATGGAGCTTGAAATGCTGTTTGTCAGGCATCTAAGTATAGGAACCAATACCCTTATTATATATGGAGGTTCTCATTGGCCCTGTAGGCATAAGTGGACAAGGTTAGAAGACTTGGCCGTGAAGCGCACGCATGAGTAATGACTCTTTCTTCTGGTATCCCATGCGATGACATGGCGCTCTCCTCCGCGGGTTGTATGTTTTCTCGGTGCCTTTTCAGACTCTTCGCTTGGGTATTGGATCCAGCATAGCCAATGTTTTGACGGTTTGTCCTTTCAGCTATGGGCCATCATTGGCCGTCCCGCCCTTCGCAAAGTCGTTGAAACGTCTTTCCAACATTGTGCCGGAGAAAACCGGGTACACCACTTCTTGCCACTGCATGCGATTGTGTACATTAACACCGATTCGGAATGGTCATCGTCATCGTCTTGTCGGACGTTCTCGTTGAACAATCATGATACATTGACAATTCGTCTCTTTACTGTATCTAAAGTAAAGTAGCTACGAGGTGGGCTTTCAATGGCCAAAATTGGCTAGCCCATCTAAGATTAATGGATTGATTTTACCGATATAGACATCCCTCCACGCTTGAATACACAGTGTCCCTTTCCTCAGCGCTGTATATAAGAACGTATCGTTCTGGTAGATCGTCATCCAAGTCGTCATCCAGGTTTGGGATGCTAGACGACACAAACTAGCCATAGGAAAGCAATTGAGATATCAAGGAAACACACTCTTCGGTCTTGGAGATCACCTGGTTGCTTGACAAAGTTGCCAGTGGCTGGCGAGGCGTACAGTAATTCTTGATCGAGGCATTCGGCGTTGTTCTTGCGTCACAGATGTTAACCAGGCCTTCCACAATACCACAAAGGATTTTGCTTACAGCCTAGGGGTAGATCTCTGCTTGACTTGGCTTCTAGGTGCCTTAAGCGATACACTCAAGAACCCCGGCTTGAAGAGCCTTGTCAGCATGGACTCATATCACAAAAGGTCTTAGGTTTATGCAAACCTTCATGGTTGATGTTCCCTGAGTAAGTTTCTGCGTTTTGAAGCTTGATGCCTTTCCATTGATAGGAGGCAGTCCCCCGGAGTTGGCCAACCCCGGGAGCACAAGTGCCCTATCGTTGTCGAGGTCGAGCAGCTTCTTCTTGTTGTCGTGCCTGCGGGCCAATGCGTGATTGAGAGCCATAGTAAGCGGCAGTGCCCAAGATCAGACGACTGGGGACCAAAAGCGAGGCCCAATGGAGTTTAGAAGCGAGAATGGATGGAAGTCGGAAGCGAGGCTGACTGGGGACCGAAACCAAGAAGACGACGTTGTGTGAGAGGTTGGGATTGGGTGGGGAAGAGAAGGATTACTGAAGAGAAAGAAAGGTCTAAGATCGTAAACGGAGGCTCGACTACGATTGATCGAGAAGGCGTGTGGTTGCATGTCCATAAAGGCACTCTGCAATTTGCTCGACATGTCAGTCTGCTGCGGAGAAAGAGGGTAGCGACGACCAACAACGGTTCTCGAGGAAGGAAGTTTGTAATGTGGAAAGATTCAAGCTAAGGAGGATATATTAACATGATACCCTGGATAGTACTTGACGCCTGGCATTTGTAGCTTGCTGCAGAAACGATCATGGTGTTCTCTGGTAGCAAGAACGACAATGGAGCTACCGCTTGTGTACGCTTGTAGTACACTTGGTCCCATCTATTACTTGGAGCAAGCTTATCAACAATAGCAGTTGCTCGTTTCGTTTTAAAGAGAAGGTGTTTGAATGTGTAAGCAACAATGAAAGCAGGCATCGACCCGGGAGCAGCTATTACCTGGACTTGTGAGCGTCATGCAGTATGTTGTGTTTTATCAAAATATACTTCTGTTTCTAGCAAATCCTCTCAGCAGCATCTGGAGCAAAAAAATCTTTTCTAACCATTTTCTATAGAAACATCACTCAACCGAACTTCAATGTACCTTACGACAAAAGACTTCCATAACCACAAGAATCAACGGGTCGACGGAATCACGTATCGCCCTTGTCACCAACTCTATCAAGGAGATAACTGGCTTAACTTGTAATCGACACCAATTTCGATATACCATCCCTAGAGGAGATACACACAGTACTCGTATCATCATTAGACCACCAAATCTAATGAACTATCTCATTCGCCTCTCTAAGACGTTGGCAAACCGGAAAAAAACTTTCAAAGCTTCAAGTCGAGCTTCAAATCAATCGCGCAAACAAGGTTTTCCATCTATTGTTGATCGAGAAACGGAAGAAGCTACATGTACGCAAGCAGGCATTACATCTTCAGATAGTCTCTGTAAGGAACATACGTGGTCAACGCTATGGAGGCTTCGTTGTCGCTCAGAGCACGAAGACTTTCAGTCGTAAAAGAGCGACAAGGCCTGATAGGTACAGTAGATCCAGTGGCATGTACCTCGTAATTCCGTCCGCATTTCATGGAAGTCTTTTGTCGTTCAACGTATATGGAGAGCTCGAAACCCCCTCTGCCGCCTTTACAGTATGAACATTAGACCAATTTACCAAGAATAAGACTTTCTGCAAACATGGAAGGTTGGACCCCTGCTCGCCCTGGCCTGGCTCAACCGCCGATGAACCCTAAAGCCCAATAGGCCGTGCATCTCCGCTCGGGCAGGAATTCCCCAATCACACACACCTCAGAGCAACTGCGATCTGCGCAACTTCCCCTCAGCGGATGCGCCAGCGTCGCTGTGAAACCTGAAATATGTAAAGTAGCGCCGCCCGCCTACTGCGACTCCTATCCCCCTCCAACCTCGACGTCGAGGCTTCACCGATACAGGACTGACCATGGTTGAACTCCGCAAACGCAAGGAGGCGCCCGCTACCCAACCTCCCGTGCCTAAGAAAGCCAACTCCGTCAAGTCGTCAACGTCTTCCAAGGCCAATGGCTCTTCTACCGGTCCTTCCAAGGTCACCATAGGTGACAAAATCACTCTTGATGGCTTTGGCGGCGAGGTCGAGACGAATGATGGGGAGAAGACGACTCTGAAGGATTTGGTGGAGAAGAGTGGGAATGGCGTGGTACTTTTCACTTATCCTAAGGCTTCCACCCCTGGATGTGCGTTATTCCTCTTCAAGCGGCCATGCGGTGGAGATTAACAGTGGACAAGGCACAACTCAAGCTTGCCTCTTCCGCGACGCTTACAGCTCTCTGACTTCAACTGGCTTCTCGATATACGGCCTTTCGAGCGATTCACCGAAGTCGAATACTACGTTCAAGACGAAGCAGAATCTGCCCTATACGCTTCTATGCGATCCCTCGGTCAGCTTAATTGCAGCTATTGGGTTGAAGAAAGCGCCCAAGGGGACGACTAGAGGCGTATTCGTTGTAGACAAAGAGGGCAAGGTTCTGGCTGCGGAAGCTGGGGTAGGTCTCCTTGTTCAACGGTGGTCAATGATGAATATGCAACCTAATGAGGACCCAGGGCCCAGCCGCTACTGTCGAAGTGGTCAAGACACTGGTTGGGGCTGAGCCTGATGCTCCGGCTAAGGGTATGAAAGAAGACGCCGGCAAAGCGACTGAAGGCTCGAAGGTGGAAAAAGGGATCGAGGAAGGGAAGACGAACGCCATGGAGGTTGAACAAACAAACCATCCCCCTCCAGCTGTGGAAGAGCCTGCGGCTTCGAATGGGGCAGAGGCCCGGGAGAGTACAGCACCCGCTGAAGTCGCCGCGCAAGTTGCCGATACAGCCAAGAAGCTCGATGGTACGCCTGCTGGTGGGACTCCAGCTGCCAGTACTCCAGTGCCAAGTTGAGCGTGTGGGGGGAATCATCTTGACAATCTTGTTTCTGTCAAACATGAGCGTGCCCAGAGCAATTCTTTTCCCACACAGAGCGTTTGGGAGGCCTTTGTAAGTCAAAGCCACAGTGATGCCTATCTTATGCCGCTTCTGGCTGTTGCAGTGGGAATAAATCCGTTGATATAGCCTACAAATAAGAAAATATCCGGCCTCATATTATGCATACGTATCGTGATCTCGATTTCCATATATCAAAAGGTGTCATCTGGGCATGCGTTGTGGGGTTTCGTACTCCAGATGGTATTTCGTTGAAGCAGGCGGATTATCATACGGGTAGGACGTCTTCACTAAAGCAGCCTTGTCCACGGCTTCACTCCCTCCGACATATATCCAACATTCTTGCCAGTGTTTGGTTCAGATCCTATGTGCCTCAAGCTTATATAGTCAAGTGATCAGGACCGATACTCACTTATTTAGTATGGCTACAAATGCTGGGGCTGGGGCCTCGAGGCAACTCGCTTCAGCAGCTAAAGCCACATCCTACATGAAGGTAAGAGCTGCAAGGGCGGCTTGAAAGGAGAATGCTCATAAGCGGCAGAAATATACTGTGCGAACCACAGGTGTCTGGGATCGCATAAGAAAGGCGCTTGCGGTAGATCCAAATCGCTCCTCCGGTGTGCCTCTTAACCCGCAATATCGGAATCCTCCACCAGGTGCCAACCCTCCCGAGGCATACGATGATATCGTAACTGTCCCAGCCGGAGATATCGCGGAAAACCCTTACTACAGAAGAGACATGCGCCGTGCTTATCCTCGTTTGAGCGTAGTAAGCCAAGCGGATGTAGTTGGATTACTATCTGTGGGGAGTGCAGAGAAGCCAAAAGAAGATGTGCTGCAAATTGGAGATGCAGGCGCAAAGCAGTTGATGGAGGTGAAGCAAGAGGGAGAGCAGAAAGGTCTTGCGGCGCTGTTCGAGAAGGACAAGAAGAGCGTTTCCAGTATCTTTGGACCAAACGGATTACCCCCTTTCCCAACGGGAGGCAGTCAATTATCGCCGGAGGGAGGCAGGAAGTACGTGATGGATCAAGACGGCTATGAAGGGTATCCTCCCGAGTAAGAGAACCTTTTGTGGTACAGGCTATAGCCTGGAATCTGTGGCTAATACCGTTCTATAGATATCCCTGCCGGACATTTACATAGGTCAGGATGATGGTTGGTATCCCAATAGGCTCTTTGCTATCGTGGTGTAGCTGTACATATCCAAAGAAATCCAAGCCCCAAGATCAAAGCATATGTCCTTTACGAGTTTTTTCTATCCAGTTGCGTCTCAGCCATTCAGCCTGGTAGAACATTCTACGGTACATCAGGTCGCGTCTGGCTTCCAGAATGTATTCTTTGCTGCCCTAGCACTGCCCTGGCGCTGCCCTGGCTGGCGCCTGGGTTGTCGTGTGCCCTGGGCAGCCATTCACTTCTTGCAGCTTTCCTTGGTGATCTCCTCATTTCATCTGCACACACCTTGACAACAAACCATACACTCTTCGGGTGATCCAGACTCATCATGGAGGTGGTTCCTGGCACTGTCAAGACCACTTACCATAAGTGGCAAGATCTATTAATACCCAGGCACGTGCCGGGTAGCCAAGGAGCCTCGGGCATCATACCTCGACTCGAGGTACTAAATTTGGCAGTTGATATGCAGGAAGTAGCGGGCAAGAAAGCGCTCAGCCCTTTGGACATTATCTTTAGTTGTTGCATCTGTCAGGATACCCCTTCCAGGATCTACGAAGAGCCAGACGACCGGCTGGCTTTGCGGCAAAATAAAGACAGACAATGGGGACGCATCGCAAAGCTGTACTTGACCGGGTGTGCCCATGTCGTGTGTACCAAGCACTTCGAAGGAGGCGGTATGTATTCTCGAGGATCCGTCGTTCTTTCTTACATGCTCATCGAGAGTTTTCATTCGCAGGCGTCCCATTCCACCCGATGGAGCAACGCCCGAGAGCACCATGTCCGTATTGTAAGCAGATCAAGGCAGGCAACGAGCCACAGGAGCTGTATGCCCTCCAGGGGCCCGCAGCAGGCGAGCATGACCCAGGGATTCCTCAAGCATACTTCGATATAGCACCTGCAAAGCTCAACAACCTGGAGATGGAGGCGTTACGAGTGAGTCGCAAGCCTTCCAGATGTATTCTGTAGCTGACATGATCATAGTTTCAATACGTGTCGATGCTACGATTCGCTTCTGCTATCGATCTTAAACGAGCCGAAGCCGAGTGCAAAGCGGCAAAGTCCGAAGAAATAGCTACTTATCTCAGGGCGCTCCGTGACCAGGGGCAGGATTCTGCGTGGTCCCAGAGATTTCGCAAGATGAAACAGCTTAGGGCGATGGCGGGGTCTTTGCAGACGTGAGCGCTGTGGCCCGGTCATTGAACCGGTCATGTGAACTGACTGTCGACAGTCAACTTGAATATGCGAGGGATCGGTTAAAGGATCTAGGTCAGGACGTCACATCGATCGATAAGACCTTGTCCTACCAAGATATCAACGTCTTTGACGACG
>JAABUJ010005923.1_pt1 | contig 12050 bp, 11 predicted proteins | sample 5559131 | NCBI WGS metagenome assembly JAABUJ01 (sample SAMN10711875, study PRJNA513366) | rock metagenome | isolation source: Antarctica rocks | place: Antarctica: Victoria Land, Mt New Zealand nord | collected 2016-01-07
GGACGATGACCGACACCGTCGTAATGCCGTTACGCTTGCTCAAACGATTCGTGGAGACTCTCTCGCTTGCAGCTTGAGATGCGGAAAGTCGAGCTCAGATTGCTTCTTTCACAGTGGCGGTCGTTGCATCCCCGGTGTTAGGCGTGCCAGTCGGTTCAATGAGCAGCAGGTGGGCTTCTTCTTCGGCGAATGGGCAATGCTCAACTCCCTTGGGGACGACATACAGGTCGCCGGGTCCAGACGCACATAGCTGTCACGGAGCTTGATGGTCAGGTTACCCTTTAGAACAAAGAAGAAGTCGTCGGTGTCTGGGTGAGAGTGCCACACGAACTCGCCTTTGACCTTGACCACCATCACGTCGTGCCCGTTGAACGCGGCAACGATTTTGGGCGACCAGTGAGCTGTTGTGAAAGTAGCTTGACGGCGTCCTGACAGCACGCGGCCTGGTTTATGTGTAGCCGTCAGCAGGCGGGGAAGCCCGCTTCGAGGTTTACTAACCCGGCGACGATCGAGAACTTGGTGTTGTGCGTGTGGAGCGGGTTGCGGAAGCGGTCCGAGGCGATGCGGAACCGCTTTGCGCGGCCGATGCGGTGCTCGATCCGGACGCGGAAGCTGCCCAGGCCCCGGTTGGGCCATGGCGACGATGTGCGCCAAAAGCTCACACAGGGCCCGTCAGGAAAGATGCTGGCGCGGATGCATCTTTATCCTGAATTTCTTAATGGCTTTTCTTGCGGTTTAAAGCCACTCGCATAGCCCTCCGAGCGACCGCCAGATTACCGGCCGTTTTCCTTGTGCCTTGGCCACACCAGCAGGACCAGGCTGCTGGGGGTCTGTATGAGGATTTGGTCCGGATCGTCGCCATGGCCCGAATCCGCAGCCCACATGCCCGACGTTGCTCATACCGGTACGGAGCAGGCCAGCTCCATCGATCACTTCGCCATGGCTGCAAACCAGGATGTCTCGACAGGAAACCTTTGCCCTGACCAAATTGCGCCGCAACAGGAATCAGCCTAACGGCTGATAGAGGGCATAGCGTCGGTTGTCAGATAAACAACGCGATGCGTGAACATCCCATGAACCTCGCCGTCTCCGAACCGGGATGGACCGATTTGGGACGGGTAGAAATTGCGGGACGTATTTCCTGGACGGAAAGGCAGGTGTTTGATCGAGGCCAAAGACACCGTCCACAGAACGAACAGTTGCGGGATGCCTGAGTAAAATCAACGATGTTCATCTTGGTTCTGGCTTAGCGTTGTCTGCATGACACCCGACGCTATGCCCTCTGATACTCATGAAAGCAGAAGGCTCTGCCTCCTCTGCCTTCGGCATTCACCTCCGGGATATTTCTCGCACAAGGATGACAGTTTGAGTTAAAATTACAACACGGTCACAGCCAGGGATGGCGATGGATCGTGCACGGGGATGACCCGGAAGGCTCTGGCAGCAATGCTGGGGCCTTCATTCTATGACCCTGCCTTTCAGAAGATATCCACGCACGACATGCCGGGCCCGGTTGTGTACGTGATCGGTTTGAGAACCCATCCTGTGAGCGCCGCGCTGTTGTTTAGAGGTGTATCGGCCGGGAACTCGCCAAGATGCCACAACAGGGAATTGGCAGCCATATCGGCCGCGAAAACCAGAGGGTCGGCCTTTCCCGCTACAACGATCTTTCCGATATGAAGGGCATCCATCTGAAAGTTTGAACTGCGCTAGCGTGGTGCACGGATCCGGGATGCGGGCGCATTGATCCAAGCCTCGTCTGGGGTCAGGCGACGCGGACGTAGCTTGGGCGTCCCAGCTCCAGCATGCGGTTGAGCGCATGAGCGGCGACCGCCACCTCGGTCGCTCGACGCTCGTCCGTATGCGCGCGCAACTCGTCGCCGATCACCTGCTTCCACCTGTTCATGGTGGCTTCGACCCGGGCGCGCTTGTTGTATCCAGACCGCCTCTGCCAGGCCATGCGGCCGTGCTTGGTGATCTGCCGCAGGTGGCCGTCCCGTTGCGAGGGTGCGGTCTCGGCCATGCCGCTGGGCACCGCGGTAGCACGTGGCGGGACGACGACGGCCGCTTGAGGGTGGCGCTCGGCGACGCTGGCGTAAACACGATCCTGATCGTAGGCACCGTCGCCGGTGAACGACGCCACAGGCCCTGCCACCTGGTCGAGCAAGCGATCCACCTGGGACGCGTCGTCCACGTCCTTGGGGGTCAACGCCGAGGCCACGATCCGGCCGGTGCCGGCGTCCACACCGAGATGCAGCGCCCGCCACGACCGGCGCGTCGCCGTCCCGTGCTTCTCCAGCAGCCACTCGCCCTTGCCGCACAGCTTCAGGCCCGTGCTGTCCACCAAGAGGTGCAAAGGCCCGGCACCGCTGCCAGCGTCGGCGCCACCCGAGCGTGGCTGCGGCACGTCCAACGTCGCGGCTCGCCGGCTCAACGTTGTGTGGTCCGGCACACCCAAGCTGAGGCCGAGCAGGCCGACAACGGAGCCGAGCAGGCCCTCGGCCTGCCGATACGCGAGGCGGAACACGGCCCGTATCGTCAGCGCCGTCAGGATGGCGAGGGGCGAATACCAGGGCTGGCCACCGCGCGTCGTGCGTGGCTCGGCCGCCCACGCCGCGATCGCCTCGTCGGTGAACCACACCGTTAAGCTGCCGCGCTGGCGCAAGCTGGCGTCGTAGGCTGGCCAGTTCGTCACCTTGTGCCGCTGCCGCGGGATGTGGCGGCGGCGGTCCTGGTTCAGCTTGAAGGGCAAGAGAAGCATCCGGAGTTTGGGAGGGTGATCCCCTACGTCACCCTGTGCCTCAGCACCACCGCCCGATCCATGCACCACGCTACCCTCCGGCGCTTCGTCGAGGCGGCGGGCGGCGAACTGGAAATCACCGCGCGGTTCGCGGACCACACCGTCCGGATCAAGCAATTCGCCGAACTCGGCGGACATGAGGCCGTCGCCGGGTAGGCGCCGCATGATCCCGGCCGATTTGGCGGGCCTCACTGCGGCGGAGCTATTGAAGCTGCACGCGGCCGTGCTCGACGAGTTGCGGGGCAGGGGGATCGTCCGCTCCACCAATAACCCCGTGGGCGACTTGGCCGAGCACCTGTTTCGCGGTTGGAGCGCTCTACTTCGCCCAGGGCGACATCAAACGAGGCGACAAGCGCTCGTTTCGAATCGGAGTCGCCATCGCGTTGGCGTTCATGGCCTCCGGGTTGGCGCTTCTGGCATGGGGGTACGCGTGGGCGTCTCAAGATGGACCGGGTGTGTGGACGGCGTTCGCAGTCGTCGTCGGCCTGATCGGGATCTTGAACCTCCTCGTGTGGAAGCGGACGGGGAAGCCCTTGGTCTAGCCTGTCGAGTCCGAAGATCATGAGCCGCCCAATCGACAGACGGCCCATGGACCCCGGTCAGTCGATGTAGCTGGCCTCCAGTCGCGCGACCACGCGACGACGGCCGTTCACGCCCAGGAGTTTCTCGCCCACGGTCAACAGAAGCTCGACAAGCTCGTTCTCGCCGTCGACCTGGTCCGGCTCTTCCTCCGGCTCGACCTTGGCGTACACGGATCCAGTGCTGAACACCGGATCGACCGAGCGGTCGGTGCGCACACCGCGCTCCACCCGCTCATAGCCCTCCTCCGCCAGGATCGCCCGGACGGCCATGCCGACCAAAGTCTTGACGGGTGGTTGAGCCATGAGGGCGGGCGTGAACTCGCTCTGTAGCAGCACTGCCACCTTGGACACGGACGGCACACTTTCATCCGCGCCCTCGACGAGCAACGCCCGGGCGTCGGCCTCCTCCAGGCGATCCAGGATTTCAGTTCCCTGTTTGACGCTACGCGCGGCCCGACGGACGCGCTTCCTAAGTTTAGAGACGTCGGCTAGCATTGAAGCACTCCTCTTCCGCCTCCAAAAGGCGGTTGGTTGCGAGATGTGCCGGATGTTGTCGATTGCAGCCGATGCACCCGGCACCGTCGTGTTGCATCTGAATTTCGCTATGTTAATCCTTCCATACGGGGGTCGACCCAACATTCGCGACGTCAGCCGCAAAGTAGCACGGGGCAACCCGCCAAACCCGTGGCGACGTCACGAGTCCAGAGGATCGAAGAGGCAGAATTCGTCTCGGCAGGTTCTAAACCTGCCCACACTCGCGTCTCAAAATGCCTGGAATGACCCATACGAGACTTGGAAAGTGTCTCGCGCCATTGCATCTCTAGGGCAAGCCCTCTGTGACACGGTTCGTCATTGTCAGAGCTGGCCCGGAGGCCAGTGCGAGACAAGGGCGCGGCGGCGCCAGTCTCCATCGCCCGCCACCTCCACACATGGCGCTTCTTGGGCCCAGGATGGCCGCCCAGGGCCGCCTAGCGCAGCGGCGCTCGCCCACAGCGAGCCGGACGGCTCACCAGGCCAGGGCGCCAGGAAATCGATTGGCTCGGGAGGAGCAGGCGTAATCACCGGCCTCGAGCGTGACGATCGAGCCACAGCCCCGCCGGTCTTGGGGCGGAAGGCCCGGCCGTGTAAAACTGCACGGCAAGAAACGAGAACACGGCCAGAATTCCTAGGGTTTCGCTGCAAAAGCAGCAATTCCGTTCTGATACCGGCACGGACTGCCTGTTTGCTGCCTGCAATCATGGAATGCAACTCATGTTGCACGCAGCATCTCTGTTTGGTGTGGAGTATTGCACGCAGCAAACAGGGGATCTGACGTGGGGATGACACTGTGTGCAATACAAGCACCCAAGCCCGCCCTTCCCTATCTGGGCAGTGCTGAATTGGTGGGTCGCGGCAGCCCTTATCCTGCCCCATGACATTGCGTGAAAGCCGCTACCGTGCATTTTCGCACCGTTGGGCCTTCCGCCCCATCCTGTCCGTCGCGTCCCATCGGGTCGCAAAGCGCGGCTAGGGCCGGGCACTACGCCATCCGCGCGCTCGTCCGGCCCGATCGCGCTAGCTCGCTCGCGCGACCTCAAGGGCGCTCACGGGGGAGGGCCGATGGCGCGGCTCGGCAGCTTCTTCATCGGCACGAACCCCGAACCTATCCCCACCGGGTTTGCTTAAGCCTTGCCCGGTGGCCTACCAGGAGCCCACCCAGGCATGACGCAGCCCATCGGGCATCAGCGTTCAAGTGGATCTAGCTAGGAAGCCGCCATGTCGCCGCCCGACGTGTCCATCGTCATCCCAGTCTACAACGACACCCGCCACGTCGGCGGCGCCATCGCCACGGCGCTGGCGCAGACCGAGCCCAACATCGAGGTCATCGTGGTCGATGACTGCTCGACGGACGGCACGCCCGCCCTGGTCCAGGAGTTCGCGGCGCGCGACCCGCGGGTGCGCTACGTCCGCATGGCGGCTTTGCTCATGGGTCTCTCCATCAGGTTTTGAGGCGGGCGAACGTCAGGGGCTCGTCGGCCTCTAGGTCGTCGGGCAGCGCGGCGATGAGATGGGCAGCCGGGCGAAGGGGCGGCATCCCCTGCCTCGGGGTTTCATTGCACGCAATGGGAACCCCTTTGGCGAGGCGTTTGGCATTGGCCTTCCGCACTGCCCACCAGGTCTGCCGAGCGTAAGGCGCAGTGACGGGGGAGCCATCGCCTTTGGTGATCCCGTCCTCGCTCAGCACGGCGGCAATGGCGTCCCATCCTGGGCTAGAGACGCCTTCGAGGATTCTCGCGAACCCGTCGAAGTTCAGCATGTACCAGCGGGTGAGGGCCGAATGGTTGGTCCTGATCCGGATTGTTGCCTTGATCTTGGATAGCGTCGTGGGGACCATCGTTGGACGTTCCTCTTTTCGTCGTGCGTTGTCGCACTTAGTGTCGCATGGCGCAATCACTTAGCGTCGAATGCCGTTCGTGTTTCAGTTGGGGGCATACCATTGCACTAAGCTTGTGCAACGAAAGGGGCGGCGGGCACGGCGAACACGCACCCGCCGCCCGCCACCCGCGGCGATCGATCCCACGCGCGCCAGCCAGGCCGGAACCACTTGAGGCTTCGGCTGCCCAGCCCGCCAGTCCGGCGCTTCCGCCACGCTTGCTCGCGCGTGGCGCAGTCATGCTGGCTCACCGGTGCCAAGCTGCTAAGTCGGCCTGATCCGCCAGGCGACGAACGCGCGCACGTGCCGTGCGAGCCGCACGGCAAGGTAGGCCGGCGCCGTCGGGCTGTGCGTGAGGATGCCCCAGGCGCCGTGGGCGTCGCGCGCCTGCACGGCCGCTCTGAAGCCGCGGAAGAAGTAGTCCGACGCGGTGATGCGCCAGTGCTTGCGGGTGATCGCGGCCAGCGCCCGGTCGCCCCGCATGACCGGATGGGCCAGGGCCGCCTCCAGCCTCAGCGTCATCAGGCGGCGGTCCTCGACGCCCACTTTGTCGGTCAGCGAGACGTCCTGCACCGTGTAGAGGTAGTTCGCCTCGGGCGTGATGAACCACTTCGCGCCCAACATGAAGCAGTCGATGTAGAGCACGAAATCCTCGCCGTTCCGGCTGCAAGGGTCGTAGCGGGCGCCGGTGCGCCGCAGGAACTCGCGGCGGAACATCGGCTTCATGAACACGTAGGCGGACCGTTTCACGGTCTTCGACCACATGCAGCCGTGCATGAACTCCAGGAACGACATCTGCCGGGGCGCCGACAGGATCTCGGGCGAGATCATCACCTGGTCCGGCTCGTCGCCCACCGGGCACAACAGGACGTTGTCCGAAACCATGTCGGCGCCCTCGCGGCGGGCGAGGCCGAGCAGGTTGGCCAGCCGGGACGGGTCGTAGCGGTCGTCGGAGTCGAGCAGCGCGACCCACTCGCCCTGCGCGAGGTCGAAGCCGCGGTTGCGGCAGGCAGACGGTCCGGAATTGCGCTCCATGCGGACGTAGCGCACCCGCGGGTCGCGCGCCGCGAACTCCTGGACCAGGGCGGGCGTGCCGTCCGTCGAGCAGTCATCGACCACGATGACCTCGATGTTGGGCTCGGTCTGCGCCAGCGCCGTGGCGATGGCGCCGCCGACGTGGCGGGTGTCGTTGTAGACTGGGATGACGATAGACACGTCGGGCGGCGACATGGCGGCTTCCTAGCTAGATGGCCTGTGCGGCTGAGCGGAACAGAAAAGCAGCATAAGGCGGCTATCGCTCCAGGACGCGGTAGATCGTGGCCGGATGGACGTTGAACGTCCTGGCGACGGCGCTGATAGATTTCCCGTCGCGGACGAGGTCTCGTGCGAGTTCCTGCTGGTCGGGCAGCATTTTCTTTGGCCTGCCGAAGGCCACGCCGCGCGCCTGAGCAGCGAGCCTGCCCTCCTGTGTGCGGCTGAGGATAAGGGTGCGCTCGAACTCGGCGATGCCGGCAAAGACGGTCATGATCATGCGGCCGGACGGGCTTGTCGTATCGGCCCACGGTTCGTCAAGCGACTGCAATCCTGCATTCTTTTCGGTGATACGCTCGGCGATCCGCAGCAGTTCGGAGGTGGAGCGGGCCAGCCTGTCGAGGCGCGTCACCACGAGCACGTCACCTTTGCGGAGTTGATCGAGCAGCTTCTCAAGCTTGGGGCGGTTGCGCGCGGCGCCGGAGATCTTTTCCTCGAACAGCTTCTCGCATCCGGCGGCGGACAGGCGTTGACATTGGCTGGTCAGGGTTTGCTCGTCCGTCGAGACCCGGGCATAGCCGAGCTTCGTGGGAGAACCCCGGGGGCTTCGCAAAACACATTGCTAAAATAACGGTTTCCGCATAGGTGTTCTGCGAAGAAAAAGGCGCGTGATTTCAGTTGACCTCTTCTTTGCCGCAAATGTCCTAAGTTCCGCACGGCATGCCCACTCGCCACCTGTCCGACGAGCAGCGGCAGCACTACGCCCGTTTTGCCGCCGCACCCTCGCCGAACGAGCTGTCGCGGTATTTCCACCTGGACAGAGGCGACCGGGAGGTCGTCGATGGCCTGCGTGGCGACCACAACCGCTTGGGCTTTGGCCTCATGCTCGGATCGGCCCGGTTCCTGGGCGCCTTTCCCGGTGCCGACTGCGACATCCCTCAGCCGGTCACGGATTTCCTGATCGGTCAGTTGGGGCTGCCGCCACAGGCCGGGTTCAAGGGCTATTTCGACCATGGCGGCCAGCGCCTTCGCCACCTCGCCCTGATCCGCGAGCGTTACGGCTTCACCGAGTTTGCCGATAGCGGGCCGGCCCGGTTCCGCCTGACCCGATGGCTGTATGCGCTGTGCTGGAGCGGTGACGACCATCCCGGTCCTCTGGTCGAGCGCGCCACGTCCTGGCTGGTCGTGAACAAGGTGCTGCTGCCAGGCGTCAGCGTCCTTGAACGCTTTGTCGGCCGCATCAGGGACCGGGCACAGAAGCGCCTGTGGACCCGCCTGGTGGCGGCGCTCGACGAGCTGCAGCGCACGCGGATCGCGGCCTTGTTTGACGAAACCAACGAGGCCAACCTCACCGCCCTGGACGGGCTGCGGACCGTGCCGACGCAGCGCTCTTCCGGCGAACTTCTTCTGCACCTCGACAGGCTCGAAGCCATCCGTGCCTTCGACCTGCGTCCATCGCCGCCCAAAGGCGTGCCGGCGGCGAGCCTGGAGCGGCTGGCACGGGTCGCCCGCGTAGGCAAACCCTCCGCGATTGCCGCCCTGCAGGAGCCGCGCCGGACAGCGACGGTGGCCGCCCTGTTCCCCACGCTGGAGACGGCCGCCCAGGATGACGCGGCCGAACTGGCCGAAGCGCTGCTCACCGACCTGATCAAGGATGCCGAGGCGGCCGAGAAGAAAGTCCGGCTGAGAAGCCTGCGCGACCTCGACGATGCCGCGATCCTGCTGCGCGACATGGCCAAGCTGGTCGTCACGGAGGATGATTTGCCCTTGGACCAGTGGCGCACCGCGCTGTTCGAGCGGCTCCCGCGTGCCGATCTTGTCGCCGCCATGACTGAGGTCGACGCGATTGCCAAGCCGCATGACGCCAAGCCGTATGCCGAGCTGCGCACCCGATGGCGCCGGGCACGCCGCCTGTTCTTCAACATCGCCACCCGGCTGCAGATGGATGCCGGACCTGGCGGCAAGGCGGTGCAGGAGGCGATGGACTATCTCGCCGGCGTCGCCGACTGGTCCAATGCGAAGATGAGGGACGCACCGACAACGGCGGTCCCGAAAGCCTGGCGGGCGCACGCGCTGGATGCGCAAGGCCGCGTGGCCGATCCCAAGGCCTATGTGTTTGCGGTCATCGATGCCTGGCGCGCCGCCGTCAAGCGCCGCGATATCTTCGCCAGCCCCGGCACACGGTATGGCGATCCACGGCGCGGCTTGCTGGATGGGACGACTTGGCAGGAATCCAAGCTCGTGGTGTGCCGGGCGCTGAACCGCTCGCTCGATGCCGACATCGAAATCGCCGGGCTGGTAAAGGTGCTCGACGGCGCCTACCGCACCGTGGCGCAGCGCGCGGCCAGCAACCCCGACCTGCGCTTCGAGACCGTGCAGGGCAGGACGCGCCTTGTCGTGGCGCCGCTCGACCGGCTGGAGGACACCGAAACCCTGCGCGCCCTCCGCCCAGCGATCCAGGGAAGGATGCCGAAGGCCGCCATGCCCGACCTCTTCCTGGAGGTCATGCAGCGCACCGGCTTCGCCCAGGCCTTCACGCACCTGAGCGAACGGCACGCCCAGGTCGAGCAGTTCGAAACCAGCCTGTGCGCCGCCCTGGTCGCCGAGGCCTGCAACATCGGCATCAAGCCGGTCAGCCGGCAGGAGGTTCCGGCCTTGCGGCGCGAGCGCCTGGCCTGGGTCACCCAAAATTTCATCCGCCCCGACACCATCGCGGCCGCCAGCGCGCGCATCGTGTCCGCCCACGCCACATTGCCGCTCGCCAGGCTCTGGGGGGCAGGCGACGTCGCCTCGGCGGACGGCATGCGCTTCACAGCACCCGCAAGCGCCATCCATGCCGGACCCAACCCGAAATACTTCGGCCAGTCCCGCGGCGTGACCTGGTACAACCTGATGTCCAACCAGTTCAGCGGCCTTAACGCCATCGTGGTGCCCGGCACGCTCCGTGACAGCCTGGTGCTGCTTGCCCTCCTGCTCGAACAGGAAACCGAGCTGGAGCCGATGGAAGTCATGACCGACACCCCGGCCTATTCCGATGCCGTATTCGGCCTGTTCTGGCTGCTGGGCTACCAGTTCAGCCCGCGGCTGGCCGACCTGGGTGACGCCAAGCTGTGGCGCATCGATCGCAAAGCCGACTACGGACCCTTCAACAGCATCGCCAAAGGCACCATCAACCTCGGCCTGATCCGCGAAAACTGGTCCGATGCGATCCGCTTGGCCGGCTCGCTGAAACTCGGCCACCTCAAGGCGGCTGGCATCATGCGCACCCTCCAGATCCGCGACAAACCCACCACACTGGCCCGCGCGCTCGCCGAAATCGGCAGGATCGCCAAGACCGTCCACATCCTGCGCACCATCGACGACGCCGGGTTCCGCAGGCGCACCCTCACCCAGCTCAACCATACCGAGCTGCGCCACCGCCTCGGCCGCCGCATTCACCACGGCGAGCGCGGCGAGATCAGAAGCCCGCTTCGGCAAGGGCAAGAAGAGCAGCTCGGATGCCTCGGCCTCGCCCTCAACGCCGTCGTGCATTGGAATGCCATCTACATGCAGGAAGCCATTCAACAGGCCAGGGAAGACGGCACGGATATCCGCAACGATGATCTCGCCCACCTTTCCCCGTTGATCTGGCGCCATCTCAACTTCCTCGGGCGATACGACTTCTCGCTGCCCGATACCGTCCTCAACGGCGGACTCAGGCCCCTCAGGAACCCTAATTCCGCATGGGAGTTTTGAATAGCCCTATGCTGCTTTCCTGCTCCCCTCAGCCGCACAGGCCGACATCGGCGAGCCAGGCGCACGGGTCGACGTCGTTCAGCTTGGCCGTGACGATGAGCGAGTACATCGCCGCGGCGCGGTCGGATGAGGTTGGCCGTTTTGGAGCCTATGAGGTGACTGGGCCAGGTTGCAATCGTACACGTTGTTATCGTTTGTCCTGGTAATTGAATGAGGCGCGCCAATTATTCTACTTCCGTAAGCAGGAGGAGACAATGAGCCTACCCAACACAAACGTGATCCCGGCCCCAGTTGAGGTCGACAACACGCCCAATACTCAAACCGACATGACCGGCCTTCAATCCACCGTTATGGCCACGGCCGGCAGTGGTCATATGGTCGTCTCAACCGGCTATGACATGGACAACCTGATTATCTTGTCCGGCGATAGCGCCGGTTTCGCCGACAGCACGCCGTTTCCCGGCAGCACCCTCGATCACATCATGCTGCGGGGCAACAACGAGAGCGCCAGCCTTGGCGGCGGCGGCAACGTGATCGACGCCTACGGCACGGCGCAGATCACCGTGAGCAACACGCTCGACGCCGGAGCCAACGCGCCGCTGAACAGCGGCAACCGGGTGAACGCGATCGGCGGGGGCGACGTGTCAGTGTCGGGCGGCGGCAGTGGCTTCGTGTTCGATGCCACAAACGGCACCGGCACCTACTTGGTGGACGGCAATGGTGCGTCCAGTGCCACGATCAACGGCGGGGCAGGAGGCGGCACCTTCATCGGCGGCCAGTTCATCGATGCCCGCCGCGACCCCGCCCATACCACCCCTCTTGCGAGCAACATGATCACCGCCGGCGATAGTTCCTCCACGCTGTATGGATCGCAGTATGGCAAGAACGTGCTGGACGCCAAAGGCAGTGCCACCGACGTCCTGATTGCGGGCGAGTACGCCCAAACCACCGAAAGCGCGGTGGGCTCGACGGGCAACAACTCCCTCGAAGGCTACCTGGGCCAATACGTGCCACCGCCCAATCCCAACCTCCCATCCACCTCCACCGTCATGATGGCCGGCGACGGCAACGACACCTTGATTGGTGGTTCGGGCTCCACGATCATGGTCAGTGGCAACGGCCAGGACGTGTTCGCTTTCTTCAACAACGTCGCCAACCAGGTGTTCGGCGGCAACACGGACGCGATCAACGGTTTCGTAAGCGGTCAGGACAAGGTCTACCTGGGCGGCTTCGGCCAAAGCGCGGACCAGGTTTTCGCCGGGGCCACCCT